>Ga0164298_10000067_pt1 | contig 51906 bp, 48 predicted proteins | sample Whisoiple_216_MG_FD_109713 | JGI IMG/M metagenome (GOLD analysis project Ga0164298, IMG submission 109713) | Unamended control soil microbial communities from upstate New York, USA - Whitman soil sample_216_MG | ecosystem: Environmental > Terrestrial > Soil > Agricultural land ...
CCACCCGAGGCCCAACAAGGACCAGACCAGAACCGGCCCACCCACGCACCCCGTTACCAAGCCAGACCCCCCCCCCACCCGAGGCCCCACCCCGGGCGCCCCGGCCCCGGCCACCCAGGAACCCGAGCCAACCGGGCACCCGAGCCAAACAGAAACCTACCGCCGAGGCCCCTTCTTCCCCTTCTTCTGCGCATCCCGCTCCGCGGCCCGACGCTCCCGCCGCGACCCAGCCCCACCAGCAGCAGCACCACCGCCGCCACCACGCTGGCCGTTACCCCGCGACTCCACACCGCCATCCTCAGCCGGACCGCTGTACGTGAGCCGCTGCGGACCCTGCTGCTGAGGAGGCCCGCCGAGCCCCTTGCGCAACGCCGGCGGAATACGGTCCTCGGCCGCCGCGGCCTGCGCCCGCTGTGCCGCCTGGGCGGCCTCGGCCGCCTGCGCCGCGCGTTGGGCGCGCGCCACGCGGTCCGCCGACGGTGGGGACGCCGCGTCCGACGGCTCTGCTTCCGGCTGCTCGACCCGGAAGTTGAAGAGGATGGTGACGCACTCCTCCTTCAGACCGTCCAGCATCGTGGCGAACATGTCGAAGCCCTCGCGCTGGTACTCGATCAGCGGGTCGCGTTGTGCGAGTGCCCGCATGCCGATGCCCTGCTTGAGGTAGTCCATCTCGTACAGGTGCTCGCGCCACTTGCGGTCCAGGACCGACAGCATGACCTGGCGCTCCAGCTGCCGCATGGCGCCCTCGCCGGCCTTGCTGTCGAGCTCGACCTCGCGTTCGCGGTACGCGCGGCGGGCGTCCTCGACGATGACCTCCTCCAGGTGCTCCCCGGTGAGGTCCGTGCCCTCCGCCTCCATCGAGTCGACCAGGTCGTCCCACTTCAGGGACACGGGGTACAGCGACTTCAGCGCGGTCCACAGCTTGTCGTGGTCCCAGTCCTCCGAGTAGCCGCCCTCGGTCTCCGCGCGGACGTAGGCCGCCACCACGTCGACGATCATGTTCTCGACCTGGTCCTGGAGGTTCTCGCCCTTCAGCACCCGGCTCCGCTCGCCGTAGATGACCTTGCGCTGACGGTTCATGACCTCGTCGTACTTCAGTACGTCCTTGCGGATCTCGAAGTTCTGCTGCTCGACCTGGGTCTGCGCGCTCTTGATCGCCCTGGTGACCATCTTCGCCTCTATCGGCTGGTCGTCCGGGACGCGCATGGTCACCATCACGCGCTCGACGAACGCGGCGTTGAACCGGCGCATCAGCTCGTCGTTCAGCGACAGGTAGAACCGCGACTCGCCCGGGTCGCCCTGACGGCCGGAGCGGCCACGCAGCTGGTTGTCGATGCGCCGTGACTCGTGCCGCTCGGTGCCCAGCACGTACAGGCCGCCGGCCTCGCGGACCTCCTCGGCCTCCGCCCGGACGTCCTCCTTCGCCTTCTCCAGCTCCGTCGGCAGCGCGGCGATCCACTCCTCCGGCGTCTCCACCGGGTCGAGGCCGCGCTCCCGCAGCCGCCGCTCCGAGATGTGCTCCGGGTTGCCGCCGAGCACGATGTCGGTACCACGACCGGCCATGTTCGTCGCGACCGTGACCGCGCCCTTGTGGCCGGCCTCGGCGACGATCGCCGACTCCTTCTCGTGGTGCTTCGCGTTCAGCACGTTGTGCGGGATGCGCCGCTTGACCAGCAGCTTCGACAGGTACTCGGACCGCTCCACCGACGTGGTGCCGACCAGCACCGGCTGCCCGTTCTCGAACCGCTCGGCGATGTCGTCGGCGACCGCCTCGAACTTCGCCTCCTCGTTCTTGTAGATGAGGTCGGAGCGGTCGAGCCGGACCATCGGCCGGTTCGTCGGGATCGGCACCACACCGAGCTTGTAGGTGTTCTGGAACTCCGCGGCCTCGGTCTCGGCCGTACCGGTCATGCCGGACAGCTTGCTGTAGAGGCGGAAGTAGTTCTGGAGGGTGATCGTGGCGAGCGTCTGGTTCTCCGCCTTGATCTCCACCTTCTCCTTGGCCTCGATGGCCTGGTGCATGCCCTCGTTGTAGCGGCGGCCGGCCAGGATGCGGCCGGTGAACTCGTCGACGATCAGGACCTCGCCGTTGCGGACGATGTAGTCCTTGTCGCGCTTGAACAGCTCCTTGGCCTTCAGCGCGTTGTTCAGGTAGCCGACGAGCGGGGTGTTGGCCGCCTCGTACAGGTTCTCGACGCCGAGCTGGTCCTCGATGAACTCCACGCCCTGCTCGGTGACGCCCACGGTGCGCTTGCGCTCGTCGACCTCGTAGTGCGTGTCCTTCTTCATCATCGGCGCCATGCGCGCGAACTCGGTGTACCAGCGCGACGACTGGTCGGCCGGGCCGGAGATGATCAGCGGCGTGCGGGCCTCGTCGATGAGGATCGAGTCCACCTCGTCGACGATGGCGAAGTTGTGGCCGCGCTGGACCATGTCGTCCAGGCTCCACGCCATGTTGTCGCGCAGGTAGTCGAAGCCGAACTCGTTGTTGGTGCCGTAGGTGATGTCCGCGCGGTAGGCCTGGCGGCGCTGCTCCGGCGTCATCTCCGACAGGATCGCGCCGACCTCGAGACCGAGGAACCGGTGGATGCGGCCCATCCACTCCGCGTCGCGCTTGGCCAGGTAGTCGTTGACCGTGACCACGTGCACGCCGTTGCCGGAGATGGCGTTCAGGTAGGCCGGCAGCACCGCGGTCAGCGTCTTGCCCTCACCGGTGCGCATCTCGGACACCTTGCCGAGGTGGAGGGCGGCGCCACCCATGATCTGGACGTCGAAGTGCCGCTGGCCGAGGACCCGCTTGGCGGCCTCCCTGGTCACGGCGAACGCCTCCGGCAGCAGGTCGCCGAGCGCGTCCTCGTCGGTCTCGTCCTCCGGCAGGTCCGTGTCGCGGGTCTCCTCGTACCGCTTCCTGAACTCGTCGGTCTTGGCGCGTAGCTGGGCGTCGGTCAGGTCGACGACCGTGTCCTCCAGCTCGTTGACCTCGTCGACGATCCGCTTCAGATGCTTGAGCGTCTTGCCCTCGCCCGCTCGCAGTATCCGGGACAGCACCATCAGGTCAACCTCGCTAGCTGGATCGTCGCGCACCGGTATGAGGGAGTGGACTCCCCCTTCGCACACCATCGTAGGCCGTCCTGGATGGCGACCGCCTCTGCCTTGGCCCCTCCTGTGGATAACTGATGCGGTTGTGGATAACTGGGACATGCGAAAGCCCCCGAGCTGGCGACCCGGGAGCTTTTCGCGGTTCAGCGGACGTGTCGGCGGTCTCGGTCAGACCAGCCTGATCACGCCGTAGTCGAATCCCCTTCTGCGGTACACGACGCTGGGACTCCCGCAGTCCGCGTCGTGGAAGAGGTAGAAGTCGTGCCCGACCAGTTCCATCTGGTAGAGGGCCTGGTCGACGGTCATGGGGTTGGACGTGTGTTCCTTCTCCCTGACGATCCGGCCCGGGAGGTTCTCGTCGTCGGCGCTCTCCCAGCGCTGTGCCGGCACCTCGGGGAGGTCGAACGGCTGCTCGGTCTCGGTTCGCGCGGGTAGCACCGCGGTCTGCGCACGCCCGTTGGTGGCGGGCGGCGTGGCGAGCTGTGTGGCGGCGGAGGCGGTCGCTTCCGCGACGGAGGTCTGTCCTCTGCGCCCGTAGTGGACGCGACGGCGGTCATGCAGACGGCGGAGTCGGTTCTCCAGCTTGGTGACGGCTGCGTCGAGGGCGGCGTAGAAGTCGCCGGCGCAGGCCTCCGCGCGAACGGCGGGGCCTCTGCCCTTACCGGTGATCTCGACACGCTGGCAGTTCTTCGACTGCCGGCGGTTGGGCTCGTGGAACAGTTCCACGTCGAAACGGATTACCTTGCGGTCGTAGCGTTCGAGCCTGGTGAGCTTCTCCTCGACGTGCACTCGGTAGTGATCGGGCACCTCGACGTTGCGGCCTTTAACGACGATGTCCATACACAACCTCCCTCGCCAGCAGCGAGATAGTGGGTGAGCAAGGCGCCGGCTTCTGGCTTCGTGGACCGCCAGAATCATGCTGAGGGGACTCCCCGCCTCAGGTCTCGTCCGGCGCCAGGGGCATGGCTACTCGCCTCCTCCCTGGGAAAATGGGAAAGCTGATGCCGAGACGTTATCTCGGGTTGTGCCTGCGCAAAAGCCCCCGCGACGGGCGAACTTGGCGTTAACACCAGGGTTACGGAGCGCAACGCGACTCCTGTCGCCGCGCGCCGGCCCGGCCCGCCGGGGCTCGTGTCGCGCTGGGAGAGCGGGACCAGGCAAAGTGACCCTTCGATGATCTCGGTTCAACTTCCCTGCCATAACTGTCCAACGATCTTGACCTGTTCCGAGTTCCCCGCGGAAGTTCACCCGGTCGGGGGTATGAACCACTTCCCACACGCTGAAACGGACTTTCCGTGCCGCCTCGCAGGCTCCGTGCCACGAGGACTGTCGGTGGTCTCGTGCACAATACGACCATGCGTTCGATACTGGATCTCGTCGTGCCGAGCTACTGCGCGGGCTGTGACCTGCCGGGCACTCGCTGGTGCGCCGACTGCGCCGGCTCGCTCGGCGTCCTCCCGGTGAGCAGGCCGGGCCTGGCCGACGCCTACGCGCTGGCCGGGTACGCCGGGTCGGCCCGGCGGGCTTTGTTGGCCTACAAGGAAAAGGGGCGGCATGAGCTGGCCGCGGTGCTGGGCGGGGCGCTGGCCGTCGCCCTGCCAACGGTTCGGGCCGGACCGTTCGTGCTGGTCCCGGCGCCCTCGCGACCGTCCGCTGCCCGGGCACGGTACGGGCAGCACATGGTGGCGGTGGCGCGTGCCTGTGTCGCGGCGCTGGTGAGGGCGGGCTCGACGGCGTCCGTGGCGCCGGTGCTGCGGTTGTCCGGGCGGGCGCGGGACTCCGTCGGGCTCGACGCAGCGGCCCGCGTGGCGAACCTGCGCGGGCGTCTTCGGTGTGTCGGTCGACCACCGGCGGCGGCCGTCGTGCTGGACGACGTGATCACTACCGGTGCCACGGCCACCGCCTGCGTGGCCGCCTTACGGGAGGCAGGAACGAAGAGCGTTCACGTACTGGCTTTCGCCGCCACCGCGTGAGTGGTCAGCCCGGGTAGAACGGGATGGCGGTGGCGCCCTGGCCGTTTCGCACCTGGCGCCAGATCTGGCCGACGCCGGGAGTCTCCAGGACCCCGGCGTTGTCGGCCACCACCACGTTGCGTTCCGGGGCCGCCGTCACCGCGCGCATCGGGAACTGGAGGTTGCTCGAGTCGTAGGCGACCAGCGTCAGGCCGTCCACCGACACCTGTGCCACCGGTAGCTCCGGCTGCGCGGTGACGACCACGAGGTTGTGCTGGTTCAGCCAGTCGGCGCCGACCGCGTTGTTGATCATGCGCTGTTGGAGTGCCCGCGGGCTGGCCAGGCCGACCGAGTCCTTGTCGCGGACCACGGCGGCCACCACGAGCTTGCCGTTGGTCATGACCATGGCGGCTCGGGTGCCGTCGCGGGAGAGCCGGAACTCGCGGATGGGGCCGAAGTCCTTCATCGTCGACGCGTTGACCTCCACCGGGGTCCACACGCCGGAGCCGGAACGCACGATGCGGACGACGTTGCCGTCCTCGACGGTCCACACCTCGTTCGAGTCCTGGCCCTCGACGGTGGACGCGCGCCACGTCGGTCTCGTGATCGTCGTCGCGTCCGGTTTGACCTCCTGCAGGGACTCGCCGTAGCGGCCCACGCGGAGCTGGAGCTTGTCGCCGACCCTGGTCACGACGGCCAGCTGTCCGCCGTCCAGGGACTGGGCCGCGTTGACGACGTCGTAGCCGCCGTTGCCGGCCGGGCCGGGGACGGGCTTGCCGTCCTGCAGCTGGAACAGGCGGCCGCCGGAGCTGACCAGTCCCAGCTGGTCCGGGCTGGGCTTGGTCAGCGCGTCGTACTGCTTGATGTCCGCGGGGCGCCAGTCGCCGTGGCCCTGGATGAGGTCCTGACCGTCGCCCTTGATGCGCAGGCGGCTGTAGGTCACGTCGCGCAGGGTCAGGACGATCTGGGCGGCGATCAGCTCGCGTTGCTCCTCGGTCTTGTCGCCGAGGGGGACCAGGTCGACCACCAGCGTGCCGTCGGCGTCCTCGACGGCGTTGGTTCTGGTGGTCGCGCCCTGGAGCGGTGAGGTGAGCGACCGGCGCATCGCGTCCGACGGCCCGGCCAGCAGCGCGGCGATCACGCGGCCGGCCAGCCCCTCCTCGGGCTTCGCGGCCACGTAGCGCTGGTCGGGCACGCTGATGCGCAGGTCCGGGTCGAAGAAGTACACACTGACCGGCCGGTAGGCGGCGTTGAAGTCGGCCAGCGGCACGTACACGCCCTGCGGCGGCTCGTCGATGCGCCACTGCCCCTTCTCACGCACCACGCCGACGCGGAACTGGTTCTCGCCGATCATGGGGACGAAGGCGTTGTCGGCGCCGAGGCGGCCGAGCAGGGTCACCCGGAGCATGACGGTGACGTGGGTGCTCGGGTCCTCGCCGGTCTCCACCTGGTCGCCGTCCGGGTTCGGCACGGTGCCGAACGTGTTGTCGATGATCGTCGGCTTGACCTCGCTGGCCCAGGCGGCCTGGCCCTTCTTCGTCAGGTACTGCCTGGCCGCGTCGGGGTTGCCGGACCGCCGGACGAACTCGCGCACGAGGTCGAAGGCGTTGAGGTTGGCCGTCGGCGGCTGCTCGGCGGGCTCGCTGGTCGTGCCCTGCTGCTGGTCGCGCACGGCGTGCGGCGTGGACTCCTCGGGGATGTTCGCGCAGCCCGCGGTGCCCACCAGCGCGAGGACGCACAGCAGCGCGCCGAGCCCGCGGCGCCTCATCGGGCCTCCTCCCAGACGGGAGCCGGGGGTTCGAGCTCGGGTTCGGCGTCCTCGCCGCTCGCGACGGTCACGCGCATGGCGTCGGCCTCGGTGAGCGGTTCGACGTCGGCCGCCACCTCCGTGGGCACCTTGGCGTCCGGCGGCGGCAGCGGCAGCGGGTTCGCGGTGTACTCGACGTCCTGGTGGCGCGGCAGCGTCAGCCGGAAGCACGCGCCCTTGCCCGGCTCGCCCCAGGCGTCGAGGCCGCCGCCGTGCAGGCGGGCGTCCTCGAGGCTGATCGCCAGGCCGAGGCCGGTGCCGCCGGTGTGCCGGTTGCGGGACGGGTCGGCGCGCCAGAAGCGGTTGAACACCAGCTCCGGCTCGCCCATGCGCAGCCCGACGCCGTAGTCCCGGACGGTGACCGCGAGCGCGTACTCGTCGGCGGCCATGCGCAGCCGCACGGGGTGGCCGTCGCCGTGGTCGACCGCGTTGGCCAGCAGGTTGCGCAGGATCCGCTCGATCCGGCGGGAGTCGACCTCCGCGCCGGTCTCCTCGTCGGGCAGGTCGAGGATGATCTCGGTGCCCGCGTTGCGGGCGATGGTGGCGACCGTCTGCGCGGCGCGGACCGCGATGGGCCGCACGTCGGTGTACTCGGCCGTCAGCTCCTCGACACCGGCGTCCAGCCTGCTGATCTCCAGGAGGTCGCCGAGCAGCGACTCGAACCGGTCCAGCTCGTCGACCAGCAGCTCGGAGGACCGCGCGAGGCCCGGCGGGAACTGCTCGCGGGACGCGTGCAGCATGTCCGCGGCCATCCGCACGGTGGTCAGCGGCGTGCGCAGCTCGTGGGAGACGTCCGAGGTGAACCGGCGTTGCAGCCCGCCGAACTCCTCGAGCTGGCGGATCTGTCTCTCGATGCTCTCGGCCATCTTGTTGTACGACTGGGCGAGCCGCGCGACGTCGTCCTCGCCGACGACGACCATCCGCTCGTCCAGGTCACCGTTCGCGAACCGCTCCGCGGCCTGCGCGGCGCTGCGGACCGGCCGCACGACCTGCCGCGTCACGAGGTTCGCGATGCCGGCGAGCAGCAACAGCAGCACGAGGCCGCCGACGAGCAGCGTGCTCTGCACGACCGCGATCGTCGACTGCTCGGCGGTCAGCGGGTACAGCATGTACAGCTCCATCTGCTGCTGCTGTCCCGGCCCGAACGGCGCGCCGACGATGAGGAACGTGGTGCGGCCCGACGGGCGGTCGACCGTGTGGATCTGCACGGCGAGCTGGCCGTTCTCCACGAAGTGGCGCATGCTCTCCGGCACGTCGCCGTACGGCCCGACGCTGACCATCTCGCCCGGCGACTGGAACGGCTGCGGGCTCGCGAGCACGGGCTCGAACGTGCCCGCCGACGAGCTCACCGTGCCGGTGTTCGGCGTCGAGCTGGTCAGCTTGTTCAGCGCCTGCTGGAGCCGGTAGCGCACGGGGTCGGTCGACCGGTTGAGTCCCTGCAGCTCACGCTGCGCCACCGCGACCGAGTCCCGCGTGGCCGCGATGGCCGCCTCCTCCTTGGTCTCGAGGAGGCGGTCGGTGATCTGGTTCTGCAGCACCATGCCCAGCACGAACACCACGGCGGAGGACAGGGCGAGCGTGCTGACCACGACCCGCACCTGCAACGAGCGCCGCCACAGCTCGCCGAAGCGAACCGCGTGCTGGCGCCCGAACGCGACCGCGCGGGCGCCGTAGCGGGCGACCGCGCGGAGGTACCGCTTCACGCCGGCTCCTCACCCGCTCCGTCGCGCCGGAGCGCTCCGCTCCACCGGCGTCCTCCGCAGGCTCGGTGCCGGCGTGAACACCGATGACGACTCGCTACGCAAGCTCCGTTCATGGGGCTCGTCCGATCACGGCGGGCCAGCCTTGTAGCCGACACCGCGCACCGTCAACACCACCTCGGGGTGCTCCGGGTCGGTCTCGACCTTGGACCGCAGTCGCTGCACGTGGACGTTGACCAGTCGGGTGTCGGCGGCGTGCCGGTAGCCCCACACCTGCTCGAGCAGCACCTCGCGGGTGAACACCTGGCGCGGCTTGCGGGCCAGGGCCACCAGCAGGTCGAACTCGAGCGGCGTCAGCTGGATGGCCACGCCGTCGCGGGTGACCTCGTGGCCGGGCACGTCGATCGTGAGGTCGCCGATGGACAGCATCTCGGCCGGCTCGGAGTCGGTCCGGCGCAGCCTGGCACGGACCCGCGCGACCAGCTCCTTGGGCTTGAACGGCTTGACGACGTAGTCATCCGCGCCGGACTCGAGGCCCAGCACTATGTCGACGGTGTCGCTCTTCGCCGTGAGCATGACGATGGGCACGCCGGACTCGGCGCGGATCGCCTTGCACACGTCGATCCCGTTGATACCGGGCAACATCAGGTCGAGCAGGACCAGGTCTGGCCTGAGCTCGCGGAGCGCGGGCAACGCCCGGTTGCCTTCTGCCACCACCGCGGTGTCGAAACCTTCGCCCCGCAGCACGATGGTCAGCATCTCGGCGAGAGCCGGGTCGTCGTCCACTACCAGCACACGTGCCTTCATGGTTACATCGTCGCACTTCGTGAGGGCTCATTCGTGCGGGACCCGGCCGGTTCATCCGGATACCGCAATCAGAGTGATTTTTTGTAACGCTTCAGCCAGCGTCGGCAATCTATCTGATGAAGTCGTGAACCTTACTCGGGGGAGGGCACGGATGGGGATCAGAAGGCTCAACCATGCGGTGCTGAACGTACGCGACGTGACACGCAGCGTGCAGTTCTACACCGATGTGCTGGGTTTTCGGGTCGTGCAGCGCCGGCAGAACGCGGCCTTCCTGCGTGCCACCGAGTCCGACAACGACCATGACCTCGGACTGTTCCAGGCGCGCGGGTCCGGCGCCGAACGACCTTCCGGGGTCGGGCTGTACCACCTGGCCTGGTCGGTCGGCACCCTCCCTGAGCTGGCGGACTTCGCCCAGCGGCTGGCGGTCGCCGACGCCCTGGTCGGGTCCTCCGATCACGGGGTGTCGAAGTCGCTGTACGGCAAGGACCCGGACGGGTTGGAGTTCGAGATCTCGTGGTTCGTCCCCCGCGACCGCGTGACCGAGGAGATGTCCACACCCACCATCGGCCGCCTGGACATCGCCGCGGAAATCCTCCGCTGGGGCGCCGACCTGGCGGGCGCGCCGTAGAACGCGGCTATTCCGCCAGTTTCTTGGCCAGTTCGGCGGCGTCCGGTGCGGTCGTGCCGTCGACCACGTGCCAAGGGGACAGCCAGTCCTTCTCGGCGAGGCCGTCGTACACCGCCGCCACGCGTGCCTGGAGGGCGTCGTCGGACTCCCAGGTGTCGCGGCCACGGTCGGTCTCGGTCATGGCGCGGTGGGTCGAGCGTTCGGCCGCGACCGAGGGCGGGACACGCAGCAGCAGCTGGACATCGGGCGCCGGCACCGCGAACCGCGCCAGCTCCAGTGCCCGCACCCACGCCACGAACTCCCCGCCGGCGTCCTGGTGCAGCCGGGCCGCGCCGAACGCCGCGTTGGACGACACGTACCGGTCGAACAGCACGTAGTCGTGGGTGTCGAGCGCCGCGCGGACGTCCGGCACGGCGGCGCGGCGGTCGAGCGCGTACAGCATGGCCATGCCGTAGACCTCGTCGCCGAACGGGCCGAGCCTGCCGTGCAGGCCGTCCTGGATGAGGTCGGCGTACACCGACATCCCGTAGCGGGGGCACGCCATCCGCGCCACCCGGCCGTCCAGCGCCCGCTCCAGGGCGTCCGCCAGCGTCCGCTTGCCGGCGCCGTCGATGCCCTCGATCGCGATCAGTCGTCCCACGCCGGGCACCCTATGCGAACGGGACGTGCCACCACGGACTGGTCCGATCGGCCGTCAGCAGGCGGTGCGGGCCGAGGACCGACGCGTACAGGTGCCCGTAGCTCTCCTCGTCGAAACGGATCACCCGGCCGAGTGCGTAGCCGGCGCTGTAGTCGGCCCAGGACGAGTAGTGCTGCCGGCACAGTTCCCCCGCGCGCAGCACGATCCGCTCGGCGCTGCCGTAGTCGCAGAACCGGCCGCCGTGACCCCAGCGCGCCATGTTGACCGCGCGGCCGAGGTCGTAGCCGAACACGCTGGTCACGATCCCGTCGTGCGGCAGGAGGCCGTCCGTGCGGAAGCGGGACTCGTAGCGGGTGACCACGCCGGCCAGCTCGACCAGCTCGTCGACCTCGGCGGCTCGCCTTCGCTGCCAGCGGGCCCACCTCGCCACCGCGTTCTGCCACGTGACCAGGTCGTAGTGGCCCTGCTGGCGCAGCAGCGTGCGGCGGACGTCGAGCACGGCGTCCACCTCGGGGCCCACGTTCTGGCCGGCCAGCAGGTAGTCGACCTGGCGGGACCAGTCCTCGGCGGTCTCCACGCCCCAGCCCTCGGCCAGGCTGTCCCGGTCCTCCCGGTGGTCGCGCGCGGGGTCGTCCAGGGTGTTCCACGCCCTCGAGACGTGCACGGGGATGTGCGCGCCGCACGCCAAACCGTGTGCCAGCGGACCGAAGAACGGGCCGTCCGGGGCGCTGACCACCCCTTCCACGTGATCACAGACCACCACGTCGGCGGAGTGTAGCCACGTGCAACGACGGACGTGGTCGAGTCCGTCCTGTCGGCATGAGACTCGTACTCGTCGCCCTGCTGCTGGTCCTCGCCGCCTGTGGCCAGCGTCCGGGCGCCGCGCCCGCGCCGGACCCGTTGCGCGGCAGGACTTTCCTCGCGACCGGGGTCACCGACGACGGCAGCCCCCGGGCGATGACGCTGTCGATCGAGTTCACCGGCGACGGGCGGCTGATCGCCCGCGCCAGCTGCAACATGATGCAGGGCGACGTGGACACGTCCGGCGGCAGGCTGGTGTTCGAGGGCGGGTTGGCGACGACCGACATGGGCTGTGACCAGGAGCGGCACGCTGAGGACGCGTTCGTCGCGCGGGTGCTGGGCGGGGAGCCGACGTGGAAGCTGGCCGGTGACACGCTGACGATCACGTCGGGCAGGAACAGGTTCGACCTGGCGCCGCGGGAGGCCGTCGAGCCGGACCGCGACCTGGTCGGGACGACGTGGGAGCTGGACACGCTGGTCGACGGCCAGGTCGCGTCGAGCATGCCGGCCGGCGCGCGGCCGGTGACGCTCGTGTTCGACGGAAAGACCGTCGTCGCGGACACGCACTGCAACGGCGTCCGCGGGGACTACACGATCGACGGCGACACGATCAATGTCGAGCTGGGTCCCATGACCAGGATGGCGTGCGCGCCTGAGATCATGCAGGGTGAGAACGCGGTGGTCGGCGTGCTGTCGGGCAAGGTGTCCTTCGAGGTCACGGCCGACCGCCTGACGCTCACCCACCCGTCCGGCAAGGGGATCCAGCTGCATGCCAAGTGAGCTTCCCGAGGTGGAGTTCGCCGACCAGGCCTCGTTCGCGGCCTGGCTGGCCGAGCACGCCGACACGCCGGGCGTCTGGCTGCGGATCGCCAAGAAGGGCACCGGCATCACGTCCGTCGACCACGACCAGGCACTGGAGGAGGCGCTGCGGCACGGGTGGATCGACGGCACCGCCCGCCGCGTCGACGACGAGTGGTTCGTGCAGAAGTTCACGCCACGCACGCGCCGGTCGCGGTGGTCCCGGATCAACCGCGACTCCGCGGAGCGGCTGATCGCCGAGGGCCGGATGTTCCCGCGCGGCCTGCGTGAGGTGGCGGCGGCCAGGGCCGACGGCCGTTGGGACGCGGCCTACGTGGGCCCGGCGAGGTCCACGGTGCCGGCCGACCTGGCCGCCGCCCTCGCGGCGTCGCCGTCCGCCGAGGCCTTCTTCGGGACGCTGACCAGCCAGAACCGCTACGCCATCCTGTACCGGGTCGAGGAGGCCAAGCGCCAGGAGACCCGCGCCCGGCGCATCGAGAAGTTCGTCGCGATGCTGGAACGCGGCGAAACCCTGCATTAGTGACCTCACGTTTGTCGAAGCCCCAGCGTCTTCCCGGTGTGATCGTGAAACCGTTCGAACGGGTGGTGGCCGAGTACGGGCCGATGGTGCTGCGGGTCTGCCGCGCCGTCGTCGGCCCGGTCGACGCCGAGGACGCCTGGTCCGAGACGTTCCTGGCCGCGTTGAAGGCGTACCCGGCGCTGCCGGCCGACGCGAACGTCGAGGCGTGGCTGGTCACGATCGCGCACCGCAAGGCGATCGACGTCACCCGCGTGCGCGGGCGGACACCGGTCCCCGTCGACGAGCTGCCGGAGCGGGAGAGCACCGGGACCGCGCCGGCCGGCGACGTGTGGGACGCGGTGGCCCGGCTGCCGGACAGGCAGCGGACCGCCATCGCCTACCACTACCTGGGCGGGCTGCCGTACGCCGAGATCGCGCTGATCACCGGTGGCACGGCGGACGCCGCCAGGCGCGCGGCGGCGGACGGGGTCAAGTCCCTGCGGGCCGCGACGAAGAGGGAGGAAGCAGGATCATGACGACCGAAGAGCTGTTCCCGGCGTCCGAGACCGACCCCGAGACCACCGGCCGGCTGCACGAACGGCTGGTCACCGCCGCCGCGCGGGAGGGACTGCTGGACGTGGCCTACCGCACGCTGGACACCCCGGTCGGCACGCTGCTGCTGGCGGCGACCGAGCAGGGGCTGGTGCGTGTCGCGTACGACCGTGAGGACCACGACGCGGTGCTGTCGAGGCTGGCCGAGCTGGTGAGCCCCCGGGTCCTGCGGGCCCCGGCACGGCTGGACCCGGCGGCACGGCAGCTGGCGGAGTACTTCGCCGGCGGGCGGCGGCTGTTCGAGCTGCCCCTGGACTTCCGGCTGGCGCGCGGGTTCCGGTTGGCCGTGCTGGCCCACCTGCCGGCGATCGGGTACGGGCACACGGAGAGCTACGCGCAGGTCGCGGCGGCCGCGGGGAGTCCACGTGCGGTGCGCGCGGTCGGCACGGCGTGTGCGACCAACCCGCTGCCGGTGGTGGTGCCCTGCCACCGGGTGGTGCGGTCCGACGGGTCCTACGGCGGGTACGTGGGCGGCGAGGACGCCAAGCGCACGCTGCTGACGTTGGAGGCGGCGTGAACAGGTGGGAGAAGCGGGTGGCCGCGGCCGACTGGGCCGCGGTGACCGCGGAGGTGGACGAGTACGGCTGTGCGCTGCTGCCGCCACTGCTGACCGCGGCCGAGTGCGCGAGGTTGGCCGCCCTGTGGGACGAGCCGGCGCACTTCCGCGCGACGGTGAACCTGCGGCGGCACCGCTTCGGCGACAACGGCGACTACCACTACTTCGCGGCGCCGTTCCCGGAGCCGGTCCAGGCGTTGCGGGAGGCGCTGTACCCGAGGCTGCTGCCGATCGCGCGGGACTGGGCGGCACGGCTCGGCCGGGATCCCGAATGGCCGTCCACTTTGGACGAGTGGCTGACCGTCTGCCACGAGGCGGGCCAGACGCGGCCGACGCCGATCCTGCTGCGCTACGAGGCGGGCGGCTGGAACGCACTGCACCGGGATCTGTACGGGGACAAGGTGTTCCCGCTGCAGGTGGTGATCAACCTGAACGCACCGGGGGTGGACCACACGGGTGGCGAGTTCCTGCTGGTAGAGCAGCGGCCGCGGGCGCAGTCACGGGCTACGGCGACGCTCGTCCCGCAGGGGAACGGGCTGGTGTTCACGACGCGGGACCGCCCGGTTCGGTCGGCCCGCGGGTGGTCGGCGTCGCCGGTGCGGCACGGGGTGTCCACGGTCCGTTCGGGGCGGCGGCACACGCTCGGCCTGGTCTTCCACGACGCGACATGACGTACACGCTGGTCGGGCCGGACGGGGTGCCGTTCGAGAGCGCCTCGCCCGGAACGCTCGGCGGGCATCGGCGCGGCCGGCTCTACGGCCGGCTGGACTGCCCGTCGGCGCTGCGGGCGATCGCCGGCGGCGGGTACGTCCGGCACCGGGTGTTCTTCGCGGACGAGGCCACGGCCGTCGCCGCGGGATACCGGCCGTGCGCGGTGTGCCTGCCGGAGCGGTACCGGGCATGGCGAGAGGCCGGCCCTCGTGACTCGGGGGCCGGCCTCTGCACGAAACCGCAACTCGGTGTGTCCGAACGCGAGACTCGCGGTGTTTGAACGCGGGACTCGCGGTCAGTAGCGGTAGTGGTCGGCCTTGTACGGGCCCTCGACGTCCACGTCGATGTACTCGGCCTGTTCCTTGGTCAGCTTCGTGAGCTCGCCGCCCAGTGCCTGCAGGTGGATGCGGGCGACCTTCTCGTCGAGCTTCTTCGGGAGGCGGTAGACCTCCTTGTCGTACTCCTCTTTCTTGGTGAACAGCTCGATCTGCGCGATCACCTGGTTGGAGAAGGAGTTCGACATCACGAACGACGGGTGGCCGGTCGCGTTGCCCAGGTTCATCAGGCGGCCCTCGGACAGCACGATGATCGAGTGCCCGTCCGGGAACACCCACTCGTCGACCTGCGGCTTGATGTTGATCCGCCGCACGCCCGGGTAGCGCGCCAGGCCGGCCATGTCGAGCTCGTTGTCGAAGTGGCCCACGTTGCCCAGGATCGCCTGGTGCTTCATCTTGGCCATGTGCTCGGCCATGACGACGTTCTTGTTGCCGGTCGTCGTGATGACGATGTCGGCCTTGTCGAGCACGTTCTCCAGGCGCTGCACGTCGTACCCGTCCATCGCCGCCTGCAGGCCGCAGATCGGGTCGATCTCGGTGACGATCACCCGGGCGCCCTGGCCACGCAGCGACTCCGCGGAGCCCTTGCCGACGTCGCCGTAGCCGCAGACCACCGCGACCTTGCCGCCGATCAGGACGTCGGTGCCGCGGTTGATGCCGTCCACCAGCGAGTGGCGGATGCCGTAGCGGTTGTCGAACTTCGACTTGGTCACCGAGTCGTTGACGTTGATCGCCGGGAACAGCAGCTCACCGGCCGCCGCCAGCTGGTACAGGCGCAGGACACCGGTGGTGGTCTCCTCCGTCACGCCCATGATCTCCTGGCCGGTACGGGTCCACTTCTGCTTGTCGGCCTCGAGCGAGCTGCGCAGCGTCTCGAGGATGATCTTCCACTCGTCCGCGTCGTCGTCCTCGGGCTGCGGCACGACGCCCGCGGCCTCGTACTGCGTGCCCTTGTGCACGAGCAGGGTCGCGTCGCCACCGTCGTCGAGGAGCATGTTCGGCAGGGCACCGCCCGGCCAGGTGAGCATCTTCTCGGTGCACCACCAGTACTCCTCGAGCGTCTCGCCCTTCCACGCGAACACCGGGACGCCCTTGGGCTCCTCCGGCGTGCCGTGCGGACCGACGACCACCGCCGCCGCGGCGTGGTCCTGGGTCGAGAAGATGTTGCAGGACGCCCACCGCACCTCGGCGCCCAGCGACACGAGCGTCTCGATGAGCACGGCGGTCTGCACCGTCATGTGCAGCGAGCCGGAGACCCGCGCCCCGCGCAGGGGGTAGACCTCCGCGTACTCGCGGCGGAAGGCCATCAGGCCCGGCATCTCGTGCTCGGCGAGACGAATCTCCTTGCGCCCGAACTCGGCCAGCGACAGATCCGCCACCGCGAAGTCCAGGTCACCCGCCTGCCGGAAATACCGGGTGAGCGTGTCGCCCTGGGTGTTTACTGCGGTCATCCCGTACGTCCTCCAAACTCCATTGCCTCCAGAACACTACCGTTGCCCCCAGTCACCCGACTTGAGTGCCCATCGAGCCCGAGGAGGAAGGCCTGTTGTACCCGCCGGGGCCCGACACCCGAGTGGTCGAGCTACGCGTGCACGGTGTCATGGGCACCCGGCCGGAGACGCTGGTCTCGGCCGTCGCCACGGTCGACGTGGCGGGCGACGGCCTCGGCCGGATCGTCCAGCCGGCCGACCGGCTGCTGCGGCCGGCACCCGGGCCGATGCTGCGCGCGGAGGGTCAGTCCATCCCGAGGACCGTCGAGGGCTACTCGTGGAGCGGCATGACCTCCGGCGGCGCGGTGAAGGCGGCCTGGGCACTGCTGTTCCCGTTCTCGCTGGTCAACGTGGCGCACTGGATGCTACCGCCGATCCCCAGCGGGCACCGGCCGGCGGAGCTGCTCGGGCTCGCGGCCCGCACCCTGCTACGGCTCGCGGCGGTGTTGCTCACCGTGTTGCTCGTCACTCAGGCGGCGGTCGTCAGCCTGGACCTGCTCGCGGCGCGGTGCCTGGCGCCCGGGTCGCCGTGCCTCGCGAGCGTGGTGCCGGACTGGCTGCGCTCGACGTACCTGGTCCGGCCGGCGATCGGGCTCGTTCCGGTGCTGCTGACGATCTACGTGCTGCACCGGATCTCGTGCGTCGCGTGGGAGGTGGACGGCGAGACGAACCCGCCGCCGACGCCGCCGAACCGGCGCGTGCAGCTGCCCGGCACGAACCTGGTCGCCGACCCGGACACGCCGACGCTGCGGGCACTGCACCTGGTGGCGGCGCTCGCGACCGTGGCGTTGCTGCCGCTGGGCGGCCCGTTCGCGATCCCGGCGACGCCGGTGCCGGCGGCACTGTGGACGCTGGCGTTGATCCTGCTGGTCGTGGCGCTGTTCGGGGTGCTGATGCTGGACGACCCGCGCGGCGCGGCGCCGGTGCGGGCCGGGGCGTGGCTGCGGGCGGCGCTCGGGCCGTGGTCGCGGCGGGTGCTGTTCGCGGTCGGCGGGGTGCTGGTCGCGGCCTCGGCGGCGAGCCAGGACCCGCTGCGGCTGACCGGCACGGAGACCACGGTCGAGGCGGTGGCGGCCGTGCTGATCGTGGTGGTCGTGCTGTTCGCCCTGTTGCTGGTGCCGGCGGCGCTGATCGCGCGGCGGGAGTGGCGCGGACGGCCGCGGGAGCTGCGGCCGTGGGCGGGCGGCTGGATGGCCGCGCCGGTCGTCGCGGTGGGGGCGCTGCTCGGCGGCGGCTTCGGCGCCGGGCTCGGGTTCGTGGTGCGGCAGCTGCTCGGCGTCGACTGGCTGCCGCCGGGGTACGGGCCGGTGACGATGCTGTGGGGCGCGGGGGCCGTGCTCGGGCTGGTGGTCGCGGTCCTCGCGGTGCCGGTCGCGTGGTTCCGGCTGCGGCGGACGTCGTCGGCGGAGGCGGTGCTGATCGGCTCGCCCGTGCGGGAGTGGCGGCTGGCCTCGTGGCAGCGGCGGCACGTGCACCACGTCGTGCAGGCGGGTGCCGGGGTGCTGTCGGCGGGTGCGGCGGTGGCACTGTACTTCCGGTTCGCCGGGACGCCGGAGGTGCTGCGGCCGCTGTCCGGTGTGGGGGTGTTCGCGCTCGGTTTCCTGGCGGGCGCGTTGCTGCGGGCGGTGTACAACGCGGCGCGGGCGCCGTCGTCGGCGCGGCAGCTGGGGGTGCTGGCGGACCTGGCGTGCTTCTGGCCGCGGGAGGCGCATCCGATCGTGCCGCCGTGCTACGCGGTGAAGGTGGCGCCCGAGCTGGCGGCACGGACGGTGACGCACCTGCGGGACCCTGGGACGCGTGTGGTTCTGGTGGGTGAGAGCCACGGGAGCCTGCTGGTGGCCGTCGCGGCGGCACGGCTGCTGAACTCGCTGAACGAGCCGGAGCGCAGGCGGATCGGGATCGTGACGGTGGGGTCGCAGTTGCAGTGGGCGTACACGCGGGCCTTCCCGGCTGTGCTGCCGTTCTCGGCGATGGGGACGCTGGCGGGCGAGCTGGGGACGCGGTGGCGGTCGTTGTGCCGTGGGACGGACCCGCTCGGCGGCGCGGTGACGACGTGGCGGCGGCAGGTGTTCGAGGGTGCGCTGCTGGGCATGGGGTTGCGGGCGGACGGGACGGCGGGGCCGCTGGCGTCGGCGTCGCGGGGGCCGTCGGGGGCGTTGGTGCTGGGGCTGGACCACTGGCTGCCGGATCCGCCACACGGGCCGTTCGCGGGCCGGCGGTGGACGCCCGGCCTGCAGCGGCACGGGAACTACACGGCGGACCCGGAGTGGGACCGCGCGGTGGCGATGGCGGCAGGCCTCGATCCGGCCGAGCCGCCGACGCTGTTCCAGCTGCCGCACTGAGCCGCCGGTGTTGCCGCGCCACCACTGGACAAGGGGCTCAGAAGGCCGGCCGGAGCAGCGCGGTCGCCGTCGACAGGTGGCCGGACTGGGCCAGCAGGCCCGCGGGGCCGAGGCGGCCTTCGCGGTCGACGGTCACGCGGGCGTTGCGCAGCACCGGACCCAGGTCCGCACGGAGGGACTTCTCCAGGCCCGCCAACGAGTCCGCGTGGCGGAAGACGCCGCCGGACAGAACCAGCACGGTCGCGCCCTTCGGGCCGAGCTGGCCGACCATGCGTAGGTGGCGGCGGATCGCCAGGGTCGCCGCGAGCCGGGCTATGCGCAGGTCCGCCTCCCGTTCCTCGTCGGTCGCCGGGAGGAACTCGACGTTCTCGTTGCGGTGGGCGGCTTTCGCCGTCAGGTCCGAGTCGGGCGGCAGGAGACGTTCGGTGATCGCCTCCGCCACCACGCCCGGGGCGCTCACGCGCATGCCGATGTCGCCCTCGACCGTTCTGCGGTCCGGCGGGAGGGCCACCGTGCGCGCCGGCGAGTCGTCCACCGTGGACACTGCCGAGTACACGTCTGTGGTCGCGCCGCCCACGTCCACCACCAGGACCGCGCCTTCCTCCTGTGCGGCAAGGGTCGCCACGCCGGACAGGACGGCGTCCGGCGTCACCGCGCTGACCAGGTCACGGAAACGGCGGCCGCGGGACAGGCCCTTGCCGCCGATCACGTGCGCCAGGAACACCTTCCGGATCGCGGCGCGGGCCGGTTCCGGCGCCAGCTCGCCGACGTCCGGCAGCACGTTGTCCGTGGCCACGACCGTCCGGCCGGCCAGCAGGCCGAGTGCCTCGTCCCGGGCCGCCCTGTTGCCGGCCAGCACGACCGGTACCGCGATCCTGGCCCGCGCGAGGCAGGACGCGTTGTGCAGCAACACCTTCTCGTCGCCGCCGTCCGTGCCGCCGACCAGCAGGACGACGTCCGGCCGCGCCGCGCGCACGGCGTACACATTGGACAGTGGGCCGGCCGAGACGTGTACGACCTTCGCGCCGGCGGACAGCGCCACGCGGTGACCGGCCTCCGCGCTCACGAGCCTTTCCTGGCCCACCACGGCCAGCCGGAGGCCACCGCCCGCGGACGAGCAGGCCAGCGTCCCGGTGGCGGTGGGCAGCGCGGCGGTCACGGCCGCGATGCCGTCCATCACCTCTGGCGGGGTGGTCCGGTGCTGTGCGACACCGGCGAGCGTGCCGTCCGGCGCGACCACCGCGCCCTTCGTCCAGGTGGAGCCGACGTCAAGACACAGGAACATGCTTGCCCAGCACCGAGTTCCGCCGGCCGTAGCTGAAGTACACGACGATGCCGATCAGCATCCACACGAAGAACCGCACCCACGTCAGGATGGTCAGGTTCAGCATCAGCCACACACACGCGACGATGGCCAGGGTGCCGATCAGCGGCAGCGCCGGCACGCGGAACGAGCGCTCCAGGTCCGGCCGGGAGCGCCGCAGCATCATCACGCCGGCCGACACCAGGATGAACGCGAACAGCGTGCCCACGTTCACCATCTCCTCCAGCTTGCCGGCCGGGAAGAACGTCGCCGCGGCCGCGACCAGGCCGCCGACCAGGATCGTCGCGCGGACCGGGGTGCCCTGCTCGCCCGTGCGGGACAGGCCGCGCGGCAGCAGGCCGTCGCGGGACATGGCGAACAGCACGCGGATCTGGCCCAGCATCAGCACCATCACGACGGTCGTCAGGCCGGCCAGCGCGCCGATCGAGATCACGTTCGCCGCCCAGTCCACATTGTTCAGCTCGAACGCCGTGGCGAGCGTCTTGTGCTCGCCGCTGTCGCTCGAGGCGAGCTTCTTGTAGCTCACCATGCCCGTCAGCACGAACGAGACCGCCACGTACAGGATGGTGACGATCACCAGCGAGCCGATGATGCCGCGCGGCACGGCGCGCTTCGGGTCGCGGGTCTCCTCCGCGGTCGTCGCGACGACGTCGAAGCCGATGAACGCGAAGAACACCAGCGAGGCGCCGGCAAGCAGGCCGAAGACGCCGAACGCGGAGCTGGCGCCGCCGGCCAGCCAGGAGAACACGGTCTGGTCCACGCCCGTGGACGCCGCGCCGGCGCCGGTCTCACCCGGCGGGATGAACGGGCTGTAGTTCGCCGCCTTGATGAACGAGAGACCGAAGAAGATCACGAACAGCACGATCACGACCTTGATGCCCGTGATCACCATGCTGACCCGCGACGACAGCTTCGTGCCGACCGCCAGCAGCACGGTCAGCACGGTGACCAGCAACAGCGCGCCCCAGTTGACGGTCAGGCCCCCGAGGGCGAACGTGGTCTTGACGCCGTCACCGAAGATGTAGGCCAGCACGGTCTGCAGGTACTCGGACCACCCGGTCGACACCGCGGCCGAGCCGACGGCGAACTCGAGCACCAGGTCCCACCCGATGATCCAGGCGACGAACTCGCCGAACGTCGCGTAGGAGAAGGTGTACGCGCTCCCGGCGACCGGCACCGTGGACGCGAACTCGGCGTAGCACAGCGCGGCCAGCCCACACGCGATCGCCGCGAACACGAACGACAGCGACACCGACGGCCCGGCGAGGTCCCCGGCGGTCCGCGCGGTGAGCGTGAAGATCCCGGCCCCGATGACGACCGCGACACCGAAGACCGTCAGGTCCCACGCACTCAGGTTCTTCCGCAACCGCGAACCCGGCTCGTCGGTGTCCTTGATCGACTGCTCGACTGACTTGGTACGCCACAACGCACTTCCCGACACGACGCCCTCCGTTCCCCGATCATCCCGCCCGATGACGATAACCCCAACAAGCACCCAAGGTGCTGCCGAACAAACCCCCCACGACTCCCGCGCCCAAACCCCGCGAGTCCCGCGCCCAAACACACCGAGTCCCGCGTTCGGACATACCGAACTGTGGGTTCGTGCAGATCATGACCGGGACGTGTGCACGAAATCGCAACTCGGTGTGCGTGGACACGCGACTCGGTGTGCGCGAACGCGGGACTCGCGATCTGCATGAACACGCGACTCGGGGTGGGTGGGCGCGGGACTCGCGAGGGGTTAGGTCTTGGCTGGGGTGCGGTCCAGGTCGGGTTCTAGGTAGATCAGGCGGGCGGTGGGGATTGCCTCGCGGAGGCGGGCCTCGGCGGCGTCGATCTCGGTGGCCACGTCCGACAGGGAGAGGCCCGGTGCCATGGCGATCTTGGCCGCCACCAGGAGCTCGTCGGGGCCGATGTACTGGGTGCGGATGTGGATCAGGCGTTGTACGCGGCCCTCGACCAGTACCTTCCTGATCGTGTCCAGCTCGGTCGGGGTGGCGCCCTCGCCGATGAGGAGGCTCTTCATCTCGATGATGAGGATGATCGCGATCACGCCCAGCAGCGCGCCGATCATGAGCGTGCCGACGGCATCCCACATCGGGTCGTCCGTGACGACCGACAGGCCGACGCCGAAGAGGGCGAACACCAGGCCGAGCAACGCTCCCGTGTCCTCCAGCAGCACGACCGGCAGCTCGGGGGTCCTGGACTGGCGGATGAAGCCCCACCAGGTGACGTTCCCCTTGATCTTGCGGGACTCGACCATCGCGGTGAAGAAGCTGTAGCCCTCCAGCCCGATCGCGACCACCAGGATGAGGACGGCGACGAGCGGGGAGGTCAGGGGCTCGGGGTGCTGCAGCTTGTGGATGCCCTCGTAGATCGCGAACGCGGACCCCAGCGAGAACAGCATCAGCGCCACGATGAACGAGTAGAAGTACCGGTCGCGGCCGTAGCCGAACGGGTGCTCCTCGGTGGCCTTGCGGCGCGAGGTCCGCTGGCCGAGCAGCAGCAGGGCCTGGTTGGACGTGTCCGCCACCGAGTGCACGGCCTCGGCGAGCATCGACGACGCGCCGGTGATCGCGAACCCGACGAACTTCGCCACCGCGATCCCCGCGTTCGCCGCCAACGCCGCGAGAATCGCCCTCGTCCCGCCGCCTGCGCTCACAGAGCCCACTCCCCTTCAAACCCGTGTCGCTTTTGTCGCGGTGTGCAGCCTAGATCAGTCTGGCCAGCCACTGCCGCGTGCCTTCGCCAGGCCGAACGACGCAGGAATGCCCGTCACGGCGGCGGTCATGCCTCCTCAGGGCAGCCGGCCGGGGGTGGCCGCGAAGGCCCGGGCCGCCGCACCCGCCGGCGCCACGACCACGTCCGGGTCGCTCGCCGGGATCCACACCGACTGGCCCCGGGTCAGCGTCCGGTCCCCGACGGACAGCGCGCCGTCGATCGCCATCAGGATGCGTGGGGCGCCGCCGGGCAGCGTCACCGGCCCGCGCGACCCGTCCATCCACTCCAGACGGGACAGCTCGAACTCCGGCGCCGCCGTCCGGTACACGTACCGGGCACCCTCGGGCGTACCGGTGGTGACGGCCATGTCGCCGTAGCTGAAGTCCAGTACCCGCAACAACTCCGGCACGTCCACGTGCTTGGGCGTGAACCCGCAGCGCAGCACGTTGTCCGAGTTGGCCAGCACCTCGACACCCTCGCCCCTCAGGTAGGCGTGCAGGTTGCCGGCGGGCAGGAAGATCGCCTCGCCCGGCGCCAGCACCAGCCGGTTGAGCAGCGTCGCCGCCAGCACGCCCGCGTCGCCGGGGTAACTCTCGCCCAGCTCCAGGATCGTCCGGCACTCCAGCTCGAACGGCCCGTGCTCCTTGACGTGCACCACGCACTCGTCGAGCAGCTCAGGCACGAGCGCGTCGATCTTCGGCTGCGGCAGCGTGATCCACGTGGTGAACAGCGCCCGCAGGCCCGCGTGGTTGGGCTCGGCGCCGAGCAGGTGGACGTACGGCGCCAGCCCGGGCGTGGCGACCGCCTGCAGCAGCTCGACCGTCTTGTGCGGCTCGCGGAACCCGGCCAGCGCGTGGAACTCCGTCAACGCGCACAGCAGCTCCGGCTTGGGCGTCGGGTCCGGGTAGTTCCGGTTCGACGCGTCCCGGGGGATCCCGCGGGCCTCCTCGCGCGCGTACCCCTCCGCCGCCTGCGACGCCGACGGGTGGGCCTGCAGGCTCAGCGGCTCCTCCGCGGCCAGCACCTTGAGCAGGAACGGCAACCGCCCCTGCCAGCGGGAGACGACCGGCACGCCGAGCTGACCGTCGGGATCGGCGGCCAGGACGTCGACCAGCGACTCACCGGCGACCCGCGACGGGTCGCCGGGATGCGCGCCCAGCCACAGCTCCGCCTCCGGGTGCGGTGCGGGCACCGGCTTGCCGAGCAGCCCGGCGATGGCCGTCCGGGAGCCCCACGCGTAGTGCCGGACCGGGTTGTCAAGCAGCTCCAAGAGGGTTCACTCCCTGGGCCGGGCCGGCGTGTACCGGGTGGTCCCGCCGGTCGTCCCGGCCGCCAGCCCCAGGTACAGGGCGGCCAGTTCGAACCGCAGCGCGAGCACGGCCGCGCAGGCGGTCGTGTCCGCGGTGATCTCCTCGGCCGGCGTGATCAGGTCCGCGTCGGGCAGCATGTCGGCGGCGAGGCGGCGCATCGGGTCGGCCGGCAGGGCGCTGACCGCCAGCAGGAACGTCCGCAGCGGCGAGGCCGCGGACGGCTCCAGGTCGTCCGGGTCGGCGAAGATGTCCGTGCCGGCGGCGGCCTGCGTGGCCGCGCGGTGCAGCGCGGTGCGGCTCGCGGCCTGCTGGTAGGGGGCCACGTCGCTCACGATGCCGGCGTGGGTGGCGAGCATCTGCGCGGCGTGCAGGCCGACACCGGTCGCCACGTCGTCCAGGCCCCACAGCAGCGGGGTCCGCTCGGCGAGCCGCAACGCCAGCGCCTTGGCGGGGTTCACGAACGACTCGTGCTGCATGTGGCCACGCTCGGCCTCGCGGTCCAGCTCGTCGGCGACCATGTCGAGGTCGGTGCGCAGCAGTCCGAGGGTGGTGGCGGTGATCAGCCCGGCGGCGAGCGCGCGGGGGAAGCCGAACCCGGGTGGCACCGGGACCCGCGGCGTGATCAGCACGGACTTTCCCGCGGCCGCGGCGGCGACCGGGCCGTCCTCCGGCGCGGTCAGCACGACGCCCGTGCCGTAGCGGCCCGCGCGGTCGACGGACTCGGCCAGCTCGATGTCGCCCGGGTCGTCGGTGTGCGCGACCAGCACGTCCAGTGCGCCGAGCCAGGGCGGCGCGGTGTCGGTCACCACGACCGGGATCGGGCAGGCACGGCCGAGCAGCGCCATCAGGAGCTTGGCCGCGCCGGGACCGAGGCCGGGGCGGGTGAGCAGCACGAGCGCGCGGGGCACCTGGCCGGCGAGCCGCTGGATGCCGGCCTCGCGGGCCACCTCCAACGTGGCCCGCACCTGCGCGCCGGCGCGGGCGGACGCGGGCAGCAGGCCGTCGACGTCCACGTCGGTCAGCCGGCCGAGGTCGTCGAGCAGGGTGTCGTCGACCGCCGCGCTCACGGCCGCGCCTCGCCCTCTCCTCGCGGGCTCCGAGCGGACGGGGGCCGGTGGTTCGCTCCGCTCACTCCTCCGCACTCTCCTTCCGCGGCTCTGTCGCCTCGTCCAACAGCAGTACCGGAATACCGTCCTCGACGCGGAACTGCCGGCCGCATGACGTACACGTCAGCACGTCCGCGTCGGGGTCGGTCGGCGTGCCGGGGTGCAGCGGCGCGTGGTCGTCGGACGGGCAGGCGAGGATCTCGAGGAGCCTCGGGTCGAGCTGGACGGCCATGTCCCCTCCCAGGGTCGGTATAGCTCCGCTCGGTCAGGCGCGGACGATCGCCAGCACCTCGTCGCGGATGGCGGCGACGGCGGCGGCGTCCGGCGCCTCGATGTTCAGTCGTAGCAGGGGTTCGGTGTTGGACGGGCGGATGTTGAACCAGCCCCCGGACGGCAGCTCGACCGTGAGGCCGTCCAGCTCGTCCGTGCTCACCCCTTCGCGGGCGGCGAACGCCTCCTTGACCGCCGCCATCCGGCCGGCCTGGTCGTCGACGGTCGAGTTGATCTCGCCGGACGCGGCGTAGCGGGTGTACGCGCTGGTCAGCTTGGACAGTGGCCGGACGTCCTCGCCGAGCGCGGCGAGGACGTGCAGCGCGGCCAGCATGCCGGTGTCGGCTCGCCAGAAGTCGCGGAAGTAGTAGTGGGCGGAGTGCTCCCCGCCGAAGATCGCGTTCGTCCTCGCCATCTCGGCCTTGATGAACGAGTGGCCGACGCGGGTGCGGACCGGCTTGCCGCCGTGCTCGGCGACGATCTCCGGCACGCCCTTGGACGTGATCAGGTTGTGGATGACCGTGCCGCCGGGGTCCTTCTTCAGCTCGCGGACCGCGACCAGCGCGGCGACGGTGCTCGGCGGGACCGGCTCGCCGCGCTCGTCGACCACGAAGCAGCGGTCGGCGTCGCCGTCGAACGCCACGCCGGCGTCCGCGCCGACCTCGCGGACCTTGGCCTGCAGGTCGACGATGTTCTTCGGGTCGAGCGGGTTGGCCTCGTGGTTGGGGAAGCTGCCGTCCAGCTCGAAGTACATCGGGACGATGTCGATCGGCAGGCCCTCGAACATGGCCGGGACGGTGTGGCCGCCCATGCCGTTGCCGGCGTCCACGACGACCTTGAGCGGCCGGGACTTCGAGAGGTCGACCAGCTTGTGCAGGTAGGCGACGTACTCGGTGAGCATGTCGCGGGTCTCGAGCCTGCCCGGGGTCCTGCCCTCCGACGGCGGGGTGCCGGCCTCGACCTCGCGCTGGATGTCGGTCAGGCCGGTGTCCTGGCCGACCGGGGCGGCGCCGGCGCGGCAGAGCTTGATGCCGTTGTACTTGGCCGGGTTGTGGCTGGCGGTGAACATGGCGCCCGGCAGGTTGAGGTGGCCGGAGGCGAAGTACAGCATGTCCGTGCTGGCCAGGCCGATCATGATGACGTCGACGCCCTCGCGGTTGGCGCCCTCGGCGAAGGCGGCGGCGAGGCCGGGCGACGAGGCCCGCATGTCGTGGCCGATCACGATCGCGTTCTCGGTCACCTGACGGGCGAAGGCCGCGCCGATGTCGCGGACGAGGTCCGCGTCGAGCTGGTCGCCGACGACGCCGCGGATGTCGTAGGCCTTGAAGACGCCGGACAGGTCACGCACCAGGTGCTCCCCGAGTGGTCAGCGGATTTGCCTCCGCGAGCCTACCGGCGGCGCCGTCAAGCCGGGGTAGGAGCTACCGGTGCGCCTACCCGGAGTTACCCCGCACTGGTGACGGCCCTACTCCGCCACGGGGTTCGGCAGGACACGCAGGTGACCGCGGCGGCCCGTCGTGGACGTGCCGGGGGCGGGCTCCGGCGGCGGCTCGATCGGGCGATCCGGCCGGCCGGCCTCACGGACCGCCTCGGCCAGCGCGGTCAGGTCGTCGACCGTGGGCTCGGGGGCGGCGAACTCGCCGTCGTGCCGGACGACCTCCCAGCCCCGGGGGACCGTCAGGCGCAGCGCATGCTCCTCGCACAGGTCGTAGCTGTGCGGTTCGGAGTAGGTGGCCAGCGGCCCGACGACGGCGGTCGACTCGGCGTAGGCGTAGGTCAGGGTCGCGACGGCCGGGCTTCCGCAGCCGGTCCGCGAACACTTCCGCACGCTCCGCACGAACGTGGACGATAGCGCGTCGTGGGGAAAATAGCCCCTCGCCACACCGTGGTCGTGTCGGCGCTCGATACCCTCAGGTCTGTGACCTCGACACGTGGCCGACTCTCGCGCCGGCGGCGCCCCAACCGGGACCGCCACGGCCGTGGGCTGCGCGGGTCGCTGTACCCGTCGACCCTGCCGGCCGCGTCGACCCGCGCGGAGCGGTTCGACGCGCTCGTGCTGGCCGCACTGGAGCCGATCGAGGCCCGCTGGCGCACGGAGCTGACGAAGCTGGACGTCGCCGTCGACGACGTCCCCGACGTCCGCGGCGACGACGACACGATCGCGACGGAAGGCACCCTCACGGACGCCGGAGTGCCGCTGGCGCGGCTGGTTCCGGCGGGCATGGACCGCCGCGGACTGCCGACGAAGGCACGGATCGTCCTGTTCCGCCGCCCACTGGAGGCCCGCGCCCGCGACGGAGCCGACCTGGCGGACCTCGTCCACCACGTCCTGGTCGACCAGGTGGCCAACTACCTGGGCGTGGACCCCAACATCATCGACGGCGACACCTGACCCTTCCGCGAGTCCCGCGTTCAGACACACTGAGTCCCGCGTTCGGACATAGCGAACTGTGGGTTCGTGCATACCGAACCGTGGGTTCGTGCAGATCATGGCCCGGGGGGCGGGGCGTGTGCACGAAACCGCAACTCGGTGTGCGCGAACACGGGACTCGATGTGCATGAACGCGGGACTCGCGGTGTGCATGAACACGGGACTCGCTATGGGTGAATGCGGGACTCGCGGGGGTGTGGGCGGCGGGTTGGGATGGCGGTCAGGGCGATGAAGAGGACCATTGCGGCCTGGGTGAGGAGTAGGACGCTGCGTAGGGCCGTGGGCTGGTCGACCTGGACGTTTGCCGCGCGCGTTGGTAGGGACACCGCTACCAGGTGGTTCCAGGCGCGGACGATCGGGACCTGTTGACCGTCGATCGTCGCTGTCCAGCCTGGTTCCTCCTCCGCGGCGATCACCAGGAGGCGGCCGGACGGTCCGTCCGACACCCGGACCGCCACGGACGGTGGTGACGCCTCGACCGGGACGATCCCGCCGGTGCCCAGCTCGACCGACGGCTCGCCGCCGGTCACCGCTCGCCTGGCCTGTTCGGGGGACAGCAGCGTCACCGCTCCCGCGGCCGGTTGCAGGCGCAGCACAGGGCGGCCGTCGGAGGTCGGCGGCGCGTCCGCCACCAGGTCGCCTGCCGACGCCCGCAGTGACGCCGCCTCGGCACGCGTCGGTACCACCACGAACAGCACGCCCGCCGACGCCGCCTGCGCGACTCCCGCCTTCGGGTCCGAGCGCAGCACGTCCGCCAGTGCGCGCATGCTCACGGCGTCGTTCACCGGGGCCAGGTCGTCGTCGCCGAACGTGGGCAGCCGGCCGGCGGTCATCCTCGGCTCAGCCGACTCCCCGCCAGACCCCTCGCCCGACTCCCCGCCAGACCCCTCGCCCGACTCCCCGCCAGACCCCTCGCCCGGCTGCCCGCCAGACCGCTCGGCCGACACCCCGCTCGCTCGCTCCGCGAGCTGGGGTGACGGGAGGATCAGCACCCATCGGCCCGAGTCCGCCAGTTCGCGGGACAGGGTTGTCGCGAGGTGTGGGACGTCGTTGGTCAGGGGGCCCGTGCGGCCCGCGACCAGGGCGCCGACCGCCAGCCCCAGCACGCCGAGCACCCCGAGCGCCGCCGCCGGGCGCACCCACGAGATCGCCGGCCCACCCGTCCGGCACACGCCCAGCAGTGCGTGCAGCAGCCCCCAACCGCCCAGCACCAGCCCGGGGCCTGCCCAGCCGTACATCGGCAGCGCGCCCGTGATCGGCGTCGCACCCATCAGCCGTACCAGCGCGACCGCGCACCCGCCGGTCACCGCGAGGGCGAGCCCGGGGAACGCCGTCCGCCTCGGCCGTACGGCGATGGCGACCAGCGCGAACCCGACGACCACCAACCCGACCACCGGCCAGGCGCCCGGGCCGCCGGGATCGAGCGACACCAGGTCGAACAGCGACGCGGCGGGCGTCGGCACGTACGCGCCCACCCCGTGGAGCACCACACCCGGATGCTGGATCAGCACCGCGGGCCACGGCAGCAGCAGCGCCAGCGGCATCAGCACCACCACGAACAGCGCCGCCACCCGCCGCCCGCCGGTCCCCCGGTAGCCCGGCAGCACCACGAAACCGGCCAGCGCGTACGCCACCAGCAGCAGGTGCACCAGCGGCGAGAACGCCCCGATCACGGCCAGCCCGAACGCCGACGACGCCGCCGTCGACAGCCATGCCGCCGAGGTCGTCCGCGACCTGCCCAGCAGCGCGATGATGCCCGTGGTCACCGGTGGCACGAGCAGGTGCGCGACCACCGTGTCCAGCCGCCCCTGCGCGACGGCCGCTGTCGCGGGCGGCAGCAGCGCGTACGCGGCGGCCACGAGTGCCCGCACCCACCGGTGCACGGGCAGCCGCCGCGTCGCCACGTACGCCAGCAGCCCGGACAGCGGCATGCTCCCCAGCAGCAACACCGCCACGGCCGCCTGCGGCCCGCCGAGTACCGCACCCAGCCCGCCGACGATCGCGAGCGCGGCCGGCGCGGGCGCGGCCGTTCCGCCGGCCACCGGGTGCCACGTCTCTAGGTACGACGACCACACGGTCACCAGGTCGGGCACGGGCAGCAGCCGGCCGCCGGTGAGGTCGAACCCGAGCCGTCCGGCGTTGACGTACAGCGCGACCGCGAGCAGCCCCAGGAACAGCAGCACCGGCGGCGCGAGGAAGACCTGCCGCGCGAGCCGGGCCCGGTCCACCGCCACGACCATCAGCTCCGCCGGGGACGACGGCGCGGACCCGTCCCGCGGCACCGGCGACGGCCTGCGGTGCGGCGACGGCCGCAGTCCCTGCGGCGGCACGGCGTCCGGCACGGCGAGCGCCACGGCCACCGACGTCGCCGGCTGTCGCAGGCCGGCCGGCCGCCGCGGCCGGCCGTGGGCGCCGGCCGGCAGCGCGGTGGGCCCGACCGGCAGCCGGACCTCCCCGGCGAGCTCGGCCACGAGCCCCGACGACGGGACGACGAGCGCATCCGGCAGCCGGCCCAGCGCCGCGTCGGCCTGTAACCTCCGCCGCACGATGTGGGCGACCGCCGCGCGGACCCCGTTGCGCAGCCGGGTGAGCCGGGAGGTGAACAGCCCACGCACGCCGCGGACCTCGACGCTGGCGCGGCGCAGTGTCCGCCCCTCCAGCAGTCCGGCGCGACCGCTCATCAGATACGCCACCGCGCTGAGCTCGGCGCGGGCCTCGACGAGCCGGCGCTGCATGCCGAAGCCGAACGCGCGCACGAGTGAGAGCAGCACGAGCCGCGGCACACCGACCACAAAGGACAGCAGCGCGCAGTTCACCAGGAACGTGCGCATGCCCTGCGCACGCTCGACCGACGCCGTGGACGCGCGTGGCGCGTCGACCTGGCGCTGGCGGGTGACCACCGCACGCGCGTGGCGCATCCGGGCCGCCGGCACGGACAGCACCACGCTGCCCGACCGGTTCGCGCGCCAGCCGAAGTCGATGTCCTCACGCAGCAACGTGATCGCGGGGTCGAAACCGCCGAGCTTCTCCCACAGCTCGCGCCGCACCAGCATCCCCGCCGACGGCACGGCGAGCACCTCGGTGCTCTGCTCGTAGTCCCGCCCGAGCCGCGACCAGTCCACTTCGGACGGCCCGAGCCCGGTCTGCCGGTGCCCCGAGGCGTCCGTGGACAGCCCGGCCTCGACCACGAGCCGGGAGTCGTCCCAGTCCAGCGCGAACGGGCCGAGCACGCCGGCCGACGGCGACGCGTCGGCCGCCGACAGCAACGTGGCGAGGCACTCGGGGCCGGGCGCGCAGTCGTCGTGCAGCACCCAGATCCAGCCGCCGGGATCGCCCCAGCGCTCGATGGCCGCGGACACCGCCTCCTGGACGGCGGCCGCGAACCCGGTGTCCCGTTCGAGGGTGAGCACGCCGTCGAGCACGCGGTCCTCGCCACGCGCGGCGTCGCTCAGCAGCCCCGGCGTGTCGTCGGTGGAACCGGTGTCGACGGCGAGCACGTGCCGAGGCCTCGGCGCGGACCGCCGTAACGCGGCCAGCGCCTCCGGCAGCCACTCCTCGCCGTCATGGCACACGAGCACCGCGAGCACTGGCGCGGTGCGCAGTACCGGGGCGGCCCCTCGAGAGCCGTAGCGAGGCATTCGCACAAGATGCCACGTACGGCTCGAACAGTGTGGAATGGGTCGCCGCGCACCTCAGCCGGCCGGTGGCCGGCTCAATCGCCGCGCTCCCGCGTGCCTCACCCCGCGCGTTTCTTCAGCTTGCGCCGCTCCCTCTCGGACAGGCCGCCCCAGATGCCGAAGCGCTCGTCGTGCCCGAGTGCGTACTCGAGGCACTCCGCCCGGACCTCACAGCCCTGGCAGATTCGCTTCGCCTCCCTGGTCGAGCCGCCCTTCTCCGGGAAGAACGCCTCGGGGTCGGTCTGCGCGCACAGGGCACGCTCCTGCCACTCCTGCTCCTCGGTTTCGTCGAGAAGCTCAGCGAGCACGCCGAACTCCCCGAACGGGCGCTCCCCCCACTCCACGACGCCACCACTCCCACTGGTCAGATCGTTCAGTTCGATTCCCTGCATGCCCGTCCGCCTCCTCGCCTTTCGCGCTCCCCGGGTTGGCGGACACCACCCACCACTACTCCACTCGTGGCGAATGACATCGATGTGATTACACCCGTGTAGTCGCGGCGCGTCAAGCGATGCACCCGGCTGGGTGATGCCCTATGGGGCAGAACGAAATACCTGGACGGGACCGCGCAATATCAGGAAAATGACGCACCCGCACGGCGAGCACACAGCCAACGTTGACACACTGTGTGCGTGCAGAGATCAGCGGTCCGGCCGTCGCCCGTGTTCCTCGCCATGCTCGCCGTCGCCGTCGGTGGCGGGGTCATCACCGTGTTCAGCGACGCCGTCCCGTACTTCGAGATGCCCGACGTGGCGGCCATGGCCGGCACGTTCCTGTTGGTGCTCGCCGGTTGGGGCGTGTCGCTGTGCCTGCACGAGTTCGGCCACGCGATCGTCGCGTACCGGGGCGGGGACCGCGAGGTCTACTTCAAGGGTTACCTCACCCTCGACCCGCGCAAGTACACCGATCCCGTCTTCAGCCTGGTGTTCCCATTGCTGATCTTGGCGGTGGGCGGGATTCCGCTGCCGGGCGGCGCGGTGTTCATCAACCACTACTCGCTGCGCAACAAGCGGGTCGAGTCGATGGTGTCGCTCGCGGGTCCGTTCTTCAACCTGCTGCTCGGTTTCCTGCTGATGCTGTCGGTCTCGCTGTTCGACCCGACCTTCTGGCTCGCGTCCGCGCTGTCGTACCTCGCGCTGCTGCAGATCTTCGCGTTCGTGTTGAACATCCTGCCGATCCCCGGCCTCGACGGCTGGGGCGCGATCGAGCCGTGGCTCTCGCCGGAGGCACAGCGGTTCGGCGCGAAGGCGCGGCCGTGGGCGCCGCTGATCCTCTTCGTGGCCATCTTCGCCATCCCGCAGGTCGGCCGCGCGTTCAGCGACGTCTCCTTCAACATCTACGACACCATCGGTGGCAACGGCGAGTTCGCGGGCTGGGGCTCGACGGCGTTCCAGTTCTGGCGTTAGTGCACCATGGTCTGGTGAAGGTTGTGGTGCTGGTTGGCGGGGTCGGTGGCGCGCGGTTCCTCCAGGGGGTGAAGCACGCGCTCGGGCCGGGGCACGAGATCACGGCGATCGTGAACACCGGTGACGACGTGTGGCTGCACGGCCTGCGGATCTGCCCGGACCTGGACACCTGCATGTACACGCTCGGCGGCGGCATCGACACCGAACGCGGGTGGGGCCGGACCGGCGAGACGTGGACGGTGAAGGACGAGCTGGCCGCCTACGACGCCGGCTCGGAGTGGTTCGGGCTCGGCGACAAGGACATCGCGACGCATCTGGTCCGGACCCGCATGCTCCGTGCCGGATACCCGTTGTCGCAGGTCACCGACGCCCTGTGCGCGCGATGGCAGCCCGGGGTCACGCTGCTGCCGATGAGCGACGACCGGGTCGAGACGCACGTGGTGATCGACGACCCGGACACCGGCGAGCGTGCGGCCGTGCACTTCCAGGAGTGGTGGATCAGGCACCGGGCCGCGCTGCCGGCGCACTCCATCGTGCCGGTCGGCGCCGAGGAGGCCACGCCAGGACCGGGTGTGCTCGACGTCATCGCGTCGGCGGACGTGATCCTGGTCGCGCCGTCCAACCCGGTGGTGAGCGTCGGCACGATCCTGGCGGTGCCGGGCCTGCGGACCGCGCTGGTCAAGGCCGACGCGAAGATCGTCGGTGTTTCCCCGATCGTGAACGACAAGCCGGTGCGCGGCATGGCCGACGCGTGCCTGACCGCGATCGGCGTGGCGACGACCGCCGAGGCCGTCGGGCGGCACTACGGCTCGCGGGCCTCGGCGGAGGGCCTGCTGGACGGCTGGCTCGTGCACACCGGCGACCCGGCGTCGGTGCCGGACGTGGCGGTGCGCGCGGTGCCGCTGCTGATGTCCGATGTGGACGCCACGGCCGCGATGGTTCGGGAAGCGTTCGATGTCGCGGGAGTCGTCTCGTGAGCGGAGCTCGCGGAGCGAACCATGGGCACCACGACCGGCGACCGCTCTCTCGGAGCCTGCGAGGAGAGAGCGAGGCGCGGTCGTGAGTGATCACTCCGCCGAGGGCAGGATCGAGATCCTGCCGGTCGAGGGACTTCCCGAGTTCCGGCCCGGTGACGATCTTTCCGGCGCCATCGCCGACGCCGCCCGCTGGTTGCGATCGGGTGACATCGTGGTGGTCACGAGCAAGGTCGTGTCCAAAGTGGAAGGCCGGCTCGTCCGCGTGCCGGCCGATCCCGAGGAGCGCGACCGGATCCGCCGGCGACTGGTGTTCGACGAGTCGGTGCGGATCATCGCCCGCCGCATGCGGACGCTGATCACGGAGAACCACCTCGGCATCGTGCAGGCGGCCTCGGGCGTCGACGCGTCGAACGTGGCCGGCGACGAGCTGGCGCTGCTGCCGGCCGACCCGGACGCGTCGGCGATGGCGCTGCGGTGGGGCCTGCGGGACCGGCTGGGCGTCGAGGTGGCGGTGGTCGTCACCGACACGATGGGCCGCGCCTGGCGGGTCGGGCAGACGGACGTGGCGATCGGCTCGTCGGGCCTGCGGGTGCTGCACGGCTACCGCGGCGAGATCGACCGGTACGGCAACGAGCTGACGGTGACGGAGATCGCGGTGGCCGACGAGGTGGCCGGTGCCGCGGACCTGGTGAAGGGCAAGCTGGGCGCGACGCCGGTGGCGGTGGTCCGCGGGCTGGCGATCGGCGACTCCGACTCGCGGGCGCGGGACCTGGTCCGCCCGGTGGACGAGGACCTGTTCCGCCTCGGCACGGAGGAGGCGATCGCGCTCGGCCGCCGGGACGCGGCACTGCCGCCGGTGCCGGTCCGGTCGTTCACCGAGGAGCCGGTCGCCGAGGAGTCGCTGCGGCAGGCGGTCGCCGTGCTGGGCCCGGTGCCGGTTCGGGTCGTCCACCTGGCCGACCGGACGCGTCGCAAGGGTGTGCTGGACGACCTGGCGGTGGAGGAGCTGTACGCGGCCCCGGAGGTCCTGCTGGTGTTCGCGACGGACCTGTTCGCGGCGGGCGGGGCCGTGCAGCGGCTGCTGGTGGCACTGGCCGCCGAGGGACTGGGGACGCACTGGGTGCCGGCGTCCGGGCTGCCGGAGCTGGTGGGCGCCGTGGCGGTCGGTCACCCGGCGTCGCCGCCGCGGCCCGGCGAGGCCGTCGAGGAGCGCCTGGAGACGTGGTGACCCTGCACGAGGACACGTACGCGACGCTCGCCCGGTGGCGGCCGTCCACGCCTGCGCAGCGCTCGCTGCGCGAGGCGTTCCTGGGCTTCCTGGCCGCCCGTCCGGACGCGTGCCAGCGGTCGTGTGAGCCCGGGCACATCACGGCATCGGCGGTGGTGCTGTCGGCGTCCGGCTCGGAGGTGCTGCTGACGCTGCACCCACGCGTCGGCGCGTGGCTACAGCTGGGTGGCCACTGTGAGCCCTCGGACGCGACGCTGGCGGGCGCGGCGCTGCGTGAGGCGACGGAGGAGTCCGGCATCGAGGGCCTGACGATCGCCCCGGAGCCGGTGCATGTGGACGTCCACCCGATCACGTGCTCGCTGGGCGTGCCGACCAGGCACTTCGACGTGCGTTTCGTGGTCCGCGCCCCAGCCGGCGCGGACCCGGTGCGCAGCGCGGAGTCCCTGGACCTGCGGTGGTGGCCGGTGGACGCGCCCCCCGAGCACCCGAACGGCTGGACGGGTCTCTCGGAGATGCTGGCGGCCGCCCGCTAGCGCGCTACTTCGGCTCCAGCACGAACACGGGGATCTGGCGGTCGGTCTTCGTCTGGTACTCGGCGTAGGAGGGGAAGGTCGCGACGGCGCGCTCCCACCATTGCGCCCGCTCGTCGCCGTCCACCTCGCGGGCGACGTAGTCCTTCGTCACGGTCCCGTCCTGCAGCGAGAACTCGGGGTGCGCCTTGATGTTGTGGTACCAGGTGGGGTGCTCCGGGGCGCCGCCCTTGGAGGCGACGACGGCGTACCGGCCCTCGTGCTCCACCCGCATGACCGGGGTGTAGCGGAGCAGGCCGCTCTTCGCGCCACGCAGCGTCAGCAGCACGATCGGCCTGCCGCGCACGAGGATGCCCTCGGTGGTCCCGGTCTCGAGGATCTGCTTGGTCTGGTCCTGCACCCATTCGGTCGGGCTCAGCTCTACATCAGGCATGTCCACGATCAACATCGGCGGATCGGGCCGCATTCCCGGCGCAGTTCCCGGCGTCACAGGTCCCGGTAGTCGCGGGCGGCGTAGCGCGGGCCGTAGCGGGGCTTGCCAGGGCCGCCGGCCTCGATGTAGCGGACCACGCGGTGGCGGTGCGGCGCGTACGGGGCCAGCACCTCCAGCATGCCGTTGTCGTCGACCTTGCGGCCCAGCAGCGCGTACCCGACCAGGCCCGGGATGTGGAAGTCGCCGACGCTGACCGCGTCCGGGTCGCCCCAGGCGCGCTGGGCGATCTCCGCGGCGGTCCAGAACCCGATGCCGGGAACCTTGCGCAGCAGGTCACGGCCCGCCCGGCCACGCAGCTCCACGGCCTTCTCCAGCCGGTGGGCGACCTGCGCGGCATGCACGATCGCCTTGCGTCTTGCCAGGTCCACCCCCGCTTTGTGCCACTCCCAGTCCCGGATGCCCAGGACCGCGTCCGGCGTCGGCGCCGCGCACATGCCCGCCGGCGCCGGCCCCGGCGCGGGGGTGCCGAACCGCCGGCACAGCTCACGCCACGAGCGGTGCGCCTCGTAGCCGGTCACCTTCTGTTCGAGCACGGCCGCGACCAGCTGGTCCCAGACCCGCCCGGTGGCCCCGAGCCGTAGCGACATGCGCCGGTGCAGGTCCCTGATCAGCTGGTGCCGGGGCTCGAAGCCGGTGTCGTCGTCATCGGCGCCGAGAAGCCGGGGGACGCCGTCCAGCAGGACCTGCGCGCCGTCGCCCCAGGCGGAGGCCCGGACCTCGCCGCCGGCCACACGCAGCGCCAGGGTGCCCACGCCCTGTTGGGTGTTGGCGACCAGCCAGGTCAGACCTGTCCCGGTGACGCGGATGGTGGGGTCGCCGGTCCCGTGCCACAGCGGGGCGAGCACCGAACGCAGGTCCAGCGCGTAGTCCGGCCGCCAGTCGCGCTGTGGAGATGCCCGCACGGGGGATGACGCTACCCCGTTATGCTGCTTGACTTGTTGACCCAGGGAAGGAGTTCGACGATGACGACCCCCGCGCGACCGGCCAGGGCCTCGATCGTGAGCGGGTACTTCAACCCCCTCCACCACGGTCACCTCGACATGTTCGAGGCCGCCGCGGAGCGGTCCGGGTACCTGATCGTCATCGTCAACAACGACCGGCAGCAGATGCTGAAGAAGGGCCGGGTCATCCAGGTCGAGGAGATCCGGGCCAGGATCGTCCGCGCGCTGCGGTGCGTGGACGACGTGTACGTCGCGGTCGAGGACGGCCCCGGGATCAGCGAGTCGTTCGACGTCATCCGGGCCGCGTACCCGGACACGGTGCTGGAGTTCTGCAACGGCGGCGACCGCAAGAACGTCGACGACCTGCCGGCGGACGAGCTGGCGGCGGCCCAGCGCAACGAGATCACGCTGCTGTACGGCATCGGCGGCACGGACAAGGCCGACTCCAGCACACGCATCATGGCGGACCTCGAGGCCAAGTAGGACCACCCTTTGTCACCTGTCACCTCCTCGGTGACAGAAGATCACCGTGCCCAGGTGTGATTTCCCGGTTCTTCGCTGACGTGGAGCCAATAAAGGAATACCCTGGTCTCCATCTATCTACGACGCGGACTAGGGAGAGGTCGACGCATGGACCCCCGTGATCGGGCCGACGCCATCCTGGCCCGGGCCCGTGCGCGAGGCGCCTTCGTGGTGACTCCGGAGAGCGCCGTATCGCCGATGGACGCGGCGAGCACCCTGCAGATTCCGCGTGCCGTGGTGGCGGCGGCGGACGACGCCGAGAAGACGATGGTCGTGCCCGCCGTGTCTCGGGACGAGTTGCCCGCCATCGCGCAGGAGGCTCTGACGGATGTCGTGGCGGTGCCGCATCCGGGGCCACGGTCGCGGATGCGGCGGTTGGAGCAGCACCAGAGTATGTTGGCGGCGCAGGCCGCGGCTCGTGCGGCTGAGCCCGAGTATGTGGACGGGTTGGTTCCCACGTTGAAGGAGCCGCCTGCTGGGGAGTCTCTTTCGCGCCGTCTCGAAGGCTGAGCTTTCGGGCTGCTGCGGTTCCCGGGGGGCCGGGTGGGGCCGGGGGCGGGGTGTGTGGAGGGGTTGGCAAATGGGGTGGGTTGTTCTCTTGGCTTGAGGCCGATTGTGGTTGCAGGGGTTCGGGGTTGCGGTGGTGCTCGGTCGCGGTGGTTCTCGGTTGCGGTGGCTCCGGTTGCCTGGTCCGCGTGGTTGGTGGTCTAACCAGTTGTTGCTTTTCTGGCTCGCTTTCCCCGTTCCAGGCCTTCGTTCACTCCTCGTCGGGCTTCTTTCGCGTCTCCGCCTTCAGCCTCATTGCCAGGCCTGCCTTGATGCCGGCACGTACCGGAGCCCACTTCAGGCCCTGGTGGCGGTCCGCGATGTACCGGTAGGCGCTCTCGTGGTGTGCGGCCAGCATTCGGTCCGACGACCGTGCCGTCGAGTGGCCCTGGATGTGGACGACCTCCGCCGAGGGCACGTACACGTTCAGCCAGCCCGCTCTGGCCAGCCGGTCGCCGAGGTCCACGTCCTCGAAGTACATGAAGTACCGCGAGTCGAACCCGTCGACCGAGTCGAAGGCCGCGCGTCGCATCAACAGGCAGGAGCCCGAGAGCCAGCCCGCCTCGCGTTCCTCCACCGACGTCTCGGACTGCTTGTATGCCTTCGTCCACGGGTTCTCGCGCCATACGCGGCCGACCACGGCGTGGCCGATTCCCTTGCCGAGGGACGGGGTCAGGCGCGCCGACGGGTACACCGCGCCGGACGGCTCGCGGATCAGGGGGCCGAACGCGCCGCCGCGGGGCCAGCGTTCCGCCGCCGCCAGCAACGTGTCCAGGGATCCCGGGCCCAGCTCGAGGTCGGGGTTGGCCACCACGATCCAGCCGTACTCGTCCCCCAGCGTCGCCACGCCGCGGTTCGCCGCCGTGCCGTAGCCGAGGTTGCCGCCGGTGTGCAGCAAGGTCACGTTCGGCCGCTCAGCCGCCTTCTCCGGCGCCCCGTCGACCGACCCGTTGTCGGCCAGGACCACCGTGTACGACCGTGACGTGGCCTTCTCCAGTGTGTCCAGGCACCGCTCGAGCGTCTCGCCCGGCGAGTACGTCACGATGACTACCGCCAACTCCTGGCCATATTCCACAGCCAAGCATTCTGCCCGTCAGCGTCGCCGCCGGTGCGCCCGGTAGGCCTTGTCGTACGCCGCCCGGTGTGCCTCCGCGCTCGTGAGCCAGGAGAACTCCTTGGCGCGGCGCTGTGCCGCGGCCGCCAGGCTGGACCGCGACGCGGGGTCGTCCAGCAGGTCTACCAGGGCCGCCGCGATGTCGCCCGCGCCGACGCCGCAGTACGCGACGGCGTCGCCGCCCACCTCCGGCAGGGCCAGGCGGCGGGTGGTCAGCACGCACGCGCCACACGCCATGGCCTCCAGGACCGGCAGGCCGAAGCCCTCGCCGAGCGACGGGTACGCCACGAGCGCGGAACCGCCCAGGAAGCCCGCCAGGGACTCGAACGGGAGGTAGCCGGCTCTGATGACCCGCAGGCGGTGGGGCACGTCGTCCAAGGCGCGCTCGACCTGGCGGTCCCAGCCCGGCTGGCCGGCCAGCACCAGCGCCGGCGGGTTCTCCCGGCCGCGGCACGCCGCCGCGAAGCCCCTGATCAGCGCCGGCACGTTCTTGCGGGGCTCCAGCGCCCCCAGGAACGCCACATACGGGGTGTCCGGGCCGAGTCCCACCAGCCTGCGGGCGGCCGAGACCTCCTCGTGGGTCGGCAGGTGGAACCGGTCGTTGTCCACGCCGTGCTGGATGATCTCCAGGCGCGTCGGGCTCGTGCCGGTCACCCGTGCCAGCTCGGCGGCCGTGGCCGCCGACGGCACCACGCACAGGGAGGCCCTGACCAGCGCGGTTCTGGTCCAGGCGCGGAAGAACCTGGCCTTGATCGAGTGGTGCAGAACGGCGTCGGTGAAGAACGTCGCGTCGTGCAGGGTGACCACCGACGCCGCAGGGTTCGCCAGTGGGGTCGTGTAGTGCGGCGAGTGCAGCACGTCCACGCCGAGGCGGCGGACCAGCCTCGGCAACGTGGTCTGCTCCCAGGTCAGCCTCGCCGTGCGGGTCGCGTTCGAGTCCGACGTCGAGACTATGCGGGAGTGCGGCGCCAGCCGCCCGTATAAGTCCACGTCGCGTGGCTGGCACACGACGGTGATCGGCGCACCGTCCGAGTCGAGGGCGTACACGAGGGAGTCCACGTACCGGCCGACGCCGCCCCGGTCCGCCGGCACGGCGGTAGCGTCGATCAGGACACGAGGTTCTGGCACGAGTAGCAGACTACGACTTCACCACCGTGCGCTATCACGACTGGGTGAAAAACTGACCGACCTGTTGTTCAGCGGGTGTTGGCCAGGTCGAAAAACCGCACGTGCAGACGCCAGAGCTCGCTCGCGGCGTGCTCCCAGCTGAACTGCGCGGCCCGCAGCCTGCCCTGCGCGACCCGCTCGGCCGTCGTGGCCGACTCGCTCACCGCCTCGTGCAGCGCGTGCGCCAGCGTGTCGGCGTCGCCGCGGGGGACGATCAGGCCGGTGCCGCCGGCGACCTCCACCAGCGACGGGACGTCGGAGTGCACGACCGGCGTGCCGACGGCCATGGCCTCCAGCACCGGCAGGCCGAAGCCCTCCGCGCGGCTGGGCACCGCCAGGACCGCCGCGCGCCGCAGCACCGCGGACAGGTTCTCGTCGTCGATGCGGCCGAGGACGTGCAGCCGCCCGGCCGGGAAGCCGTGCTCGGCGGCCAGCTCGACCAGGTCGACGCCGCCCCATCCGCGCGGGCCGGCGACCACGAGCGGCAGGTCCGGCGCATGCCGCCTGGCCATGGCGCGGACCAGCACGTCGAGGCCCTTGCGTGGCTCGACCGTGCCGACGGCGAGGACGTAGGTCTCGGGGAGCCGCAGCCGGCCGGTCCGCAGCGCGGCCTCGTTCGGGTCCATGGGCTGGCGGAACAGGTCCGGCACACCGTGCGGGACGACCGCGATGGGCGCCGGGCCCGGGGCGTACTTCTGGAGCTCCTCCGCGACGGCGACGGTCGGCACGACGACCGCGTTGGCGCGGGCGGTCGCGCGCCGGATGGCCGTCTGGTGCCAGGCGGCGCCGCGGCGGGTGAGGGTCTCGGGGTGGGTGAACGGGACCGTGTCGTGCACGGTGACGACCAGGCAGCGGCCCCGCTTGGGCGCGGGCGGGGCGAACGGGGTCGGCGCGTGGACGGCGTCGCCACCGGGCCAGAAGTGCACGCCGTGCTCCCAGAGCGCGGTGAGCCCGCGGCGGGGCAGCGGCAGGGCGCGGGGTCCGGCGACGTCGGCCACGACGGCGGGCTGAAGATCACGGTGCGTGGCCGTCACCCCGGCCACGGTCCACCCGGGCGGGGCCGCGGCCGCCATCGCGGGGAGCAGCTCGCGGGTGTAGCGCCCGGTCCCTCCGGGAACGGGCGCGAGGAGCTGCTCGGTGAGCACGACGAGCTCTGGCACGGCCTCAGGGTACGGTTTCGCACCGTGACCGCCCCGTTGACACGCAGCACCATCGTGGTCGTCACGTGGCGGGGCAAGGGCCACGTCGGCGCCTGCCTGGACGCGGTGGCGACCCAGACCCGGCCGCATCGCCTGGTGGTGATCGACAACGCGTCGGACGACGGGACCGCCGAGATCCTCGCCCGGCACCCGTCCGCGCCTTCGGTGCGGCGCCTGCCGGTCAACGCCGGCTACGCGGGCGCCCTCGCCGAGGTGGCGGTGGACACGGAGTTCACGGCCTGGCTGAACGACGACGCCGAGCCCGCCCCGGACTGGCTGGCGCGGCTGGAGGAAGCGCTCGACCAGCACGAGGAGGCGGCAGCGGCGGCGTCGCGGATGGTGGGCCTGGACGGCTCGGTGATCTCGGTGGGCGTCGGCCTGACCGCCGACGGCCACGGCGTGGACCTGACCTCGGCGGCCGCGCCACCGTTCGGCTTCTGCGGCGGCGCGGCACTCCTGCGGACTGCGGCGCTGCGGGAGGCGGGCGGTGTGCCGGCCCGCTTCTTCTGCTACTACGAGGACACCGACACCGCGTGGCGGCTGCGGTTGACCGGCCGCACGGTCGTGTCGGTGCCGGACGCGGTCGTGACGCACCGGCACGGCGCCAGCACCCGTCCTGGGTCCCGCCAGTTCCACCTGTGGAACGAACGGAACCGCCTGGCCATGCTCATCCGCTGCGCCCCGGCGGCGACGGCCGCCCGCGAGGTGACGAGGTTCGCCGCGATCACCGCCCTGCTCCCCCTCCGCCGCGCTCTCAACCAGCGCCAACCCGCCCCTGTCCCCAACCCGTCGCCGGCCGGTCCGGAATTGTCGGTGCCCTCCGCTAGCGTGGAAACCGGGGGGCCCCCGGCGCGCGAAAGGGACTTTCGCTCGGGTTCGGTGGGTGAACCTGTTGCCGGTGGACGTCCGCGACCCCGAAACCGTCGGTGGCTCCCGGTAACGTGGAAACCGGGGGGCCCCCGGACGGGCGAGAGGGACTTTCGTTCGAGTTCGGTGGGGCAGCCCGCGGTTCCCTGGAACTTCAGCACTGGCCTACGCCTTCAGGTGCTCCGCGAGCTTCTTCGCACGCTCGGCCCCCTTCTCCGTGAGCGGAGAACCATCTCCCGGGTGGCGAACGTCCCCCGGACGGTGGTGTGGCGTCGGTCAAGATCGACGAACTCGCCCAGTTGACCGGCCGTCACATGGTGTGATGGTGCAGTCTTGAACTACCGCACGAACCCCGAGGAGCGCGTGTGCCCGATCCGGCGCTGTGTCCCGTCGTCTCGGTCGTCGTGGTGAACTACCGCGGCGCCGACGACACCGTCACCTGCCTGCGCGCGCTGCGCGAGCAGCTCGACTACCCCGCTGACCGGCTCGAACTGGTCTGTGTGGACAACGCGTCGGGTGACGGCGGCGCCGAGAGGATCAGGGCGGCGGGGTTCGACGTCGTCGAGTCGCCCGTCAACCTCGGCTTCGCCGGCGGGTGCAACCTCGGCGTCCAGCACGCGACCGGCACCGTCCTCGCCTTCCTCAACAACGACGCCCGGCCCGGCGCGGACTGGGTCACCTCGGCCGTCGAGGTCCTGCGGACGGAGCCGACCGTCGGCGCCGTCGCCAGCAAGGTGCTCGACTGGGACGGCCACAACATCGACTTCGTCGACGCTGGCCTCACCTGGTTCGGCATGGGCTACAAGCGCCACGCCGGCCAGCCCGACGACGGCACCCACGAGCAGGCCCGCGACGTCCTCTTCGCGACCGGCTCGGCCATGTTCGTCCGGACGGACGTGTTCAAGGCGCTCGGCGGGTCCGACGAGCGCTTCTTCATGTTCTACGAGGACGTCGACCTCGGCTGGCGGCTGAACCTCCGCGGCTGGCGCGTCCGGTACGAGCCACGCTCGGTCGCCTACCACCGCCACCACGCCTCGATCGCCAAGGTGGACGGCGCGGACAACGCGAAGGAGCTGTTCCTGCTGGAACGCAACGCGCTGGCCGCCCTGTACAAGAACGTCTCGGACGCCACGCTCGCGAAGGCGCTCCCCGCGGCGCTCGCGCTGGCCGTCCGCAGGGCCACCGCCCGCGGCGACCTCGACCCGAAGCAGCTGGAGATCGGCCGGCCGGACACCGGGCCCACCGTGGACATCCCACGCACGACGCTCGCCGGGATCCTCGCCATCGACCAGTTCGTCGAGCTGCTGCCGCGGCTCGCCGCCTCCCGCGAGGTCGAGCAGCAGGCCAGGGTGCGCACCGACGCGGACCTGATCCCGCTGATGCGCAAGGCGATGGAGCCCGCCTACCCGCTGCCCCGCTACCTCGCCGCGCACGACGTGCTGGTCGACGTGTTCGGCCTGGAGGAGGCGTTCGGCGCACGCCGCAGGATCCTCGTGCTGACCGGCGACGCGCTGACCGAGCGCATGGCCGGCCCCGCGATCCGCGCGTGGAACATGGCCGACGTGCTCGCCGCCGAGCACGAGGTCCGGCTGGTCACCGTGAACCCCCTGTGCGCGCCGCCGGAGGCACCGTTCACCGTCGCGAAGGCGAGGCAGCGCGAGCTGACCCCGCACGTCGACTGGGCGGACGTCATCGTCCTGCAGGGACACGCGCTGGAACTGGTGCCGGAGCTGAAGAAGGCGAGCTCCACCAAGATCGTGGTCTGCGACATGTACGACCCGATGCACCTGGAGTTGTTGGAGCAGGGCAAGGACGAGACCGACGAGCAGCGCGAGCTGGACCTGATCGGCGTCACGAAGGTACTGAACGCGCAGCTGGACCGCGGCGACTTCTTCCTGTGCGCGTCCGAGCGGCAGCGGCACTTCTGGCTCGGCCACCTGACCGCACTGGGCCGGCTGACGCCTTCCCTGTACGACAACGATCCGACGGTCAAGTCACTGCTGGCGGTCGCGCCGTTCGGCCTGCCAGGCAAGCCGCCGCAGAAGACCGGCTCACCGCTGCGCGGCCGGCTGGTGGCCAACACGGACAAGGTGATCATCTGGGCCGGCGGCGTGTACAGCTGGTTCGACCCGCTGACGCTGCTGCACGCGGTGGATCGCCTGCGCCGCAAGTACGACAACGCGCGGCTGGTCTTCCTCGGCATGAAGCACCCGAACCCCGAGGTGCCCGAGATGGACATCGGGGCGCGGACACGGGCGCTGTCCGAGCAGCTCGGCCTGACGAACCGGCACGTGTTCTTCAACGAGACCTGGGTGCCGTACGCGGAGCGGCAGAACTGGCTGCTGGAGTCGGACTGCGGCGTCACGACGCACTACGAGCACGTGGAGACGACGTTCGCGTTCCGCACCAGGGTGCTGGACTACCTGTGGACCGGGCTGCCGATCGTGACCACGGACGGCGACTCGTTCGCCGACCTGGTGCGCACCGAGGGTCTTGGCGTGGTGGTGCCGCCGGAGGACCCGGACCGGCTGGCCGACGCACTGGAGAACGTGTTGTACGAGCAGGAGTTCGCGGCGGCGGCACGCGAGCGGATCGCGGTCGTGCGCGAGCGTTTCACGTGGGAGACCGCACTGGCCCCGCTGGTCTCGTTCTGCCGCAACCCGTCCCCGGCCGCCGACCGCCTGCCCGGCACGGCGCCGCTGGTCCGCAGGCCGCCGCTCGGCATGTCGGGCACGCTCCGCCGGGACCTGGACCTGATGAAGTCCTACCTGGACGCCGGCGGCCCCGCGGAGCTGACGAAGCGGGCCGCGGGAAGAGTACGCAGACTGGCCGCGGAACGCTGGCAGACAAGGAAAGGCCAGCAGGATGGCTAGCAGGACGAGGGTATTGCTGGACGGAACTCCGTTGCTGGGCGCACGAACCGGGATCGGCCGGTACACCGCGGCACTGGCCGAGGAGCTGGCGTCGATGTCCGAGGTGGACATCCGCGCGGTGGCGTTCACGTTGCGGGGCTGGCGAAAGCTACGCCGAGTGCTGCCGCACGGCACGAGGTCCCGCGGCATGCCGGTGTCCGCACGCCTGCTGCGGCGCTGTTGGCTACGCGCGCCGTTCCCGCCGATCGAGCTGTTCGCCGGCTTCACCGACGTCGTGCACGGCACCAACTTCGTGCTGCCACCGTCGATCCGCGCGGCGGGCGTGCTGACGATCCACGACCTGGCGTTCCTGGACTCGCCGAGCGACCTGCCGCCGTCGGACGAGCAGCTGCCGGAGCTGGTGGCCCGCTCGGCGGAGCGCGCGGACATCGTGTGCACGCCGACGAGAGCGGTGGCGGACGTGGTGGCCGATCGCCTCGGCCTGCCGACGGAGAAGATCTTCGTGACCCCGCTGGGGATCGACCTGGCATGGTTCACGGCCCGGCCCCCGAGCGAGGCGTTGCGACGGCGGGTGGGCCTGCCGAAGGAGTACCTGCTGTTCGTCGGCGCGGCCGGCCCGCGCAAGGCGCTGGACTGGCTGCTGAAGGCGCACGCCAACACACCGGACCTGCCGCCGCTGGTACTGGCGGGCCCCGGCCACAGTGGAAACGACGACTCGGTGAAGTCGATCGGCTATCTGTCCGATGTGGACCTGCGGAGCGTGGTGGCCGGCGCGTCGGCACTGGTACTGCCTTCCCGCGACGAGGGTTTCGGCCTGCCGGTACTGGAAGCCCTCGCATGCGACGTGCCGGTGGTGTGCTCGGACCTGCCGGCCCTGCGCGAGGTCGCCGGCGGCCACGCGACACTGGTGCCGTTCGGCGAGGTGGAGGCGATGGGCGCGGCCCTGACCGAGGCCCTGGCCACGACCGTCGACGCCCCCACGCTCGCCGCCCGCCGCACGTACGCGGCCGGCTTCACCTGGCGCCGCACGGCTGAGCTGACGGTGGAGGCCTACCGCCGCGCGATGGCCTGACCCAGCCGGTCACTCAACCGGTGACCCTGGCCAGCGCCACGCCGCCCACGATCAGTGCCAGCGCGGCAACCCGGCCGAGCGTCAGCGGGTCGTGGTAGACGAGGACGCCCAGCACGATCGCCCCCACGGCGCCGATTCCCGTGAACACCGCGTACGCCGTGCCGACCGGCAGGGTGTTCATCGCCAGTGACAGCAGGTACACCGCCGCCACGCACAGGACCAGGCACACGAGGGTCGGCAGCGGGCGGGTGAAGTTCTCGGTCGGCCGGATGCTCTGCGCCCACGCGACCTCCACCAGTCCCGCCGTCACCAGGATCAGCCAGCTCACCTCGCCAGCTCCGCGAGCCGCTCCAGCGCCGCGGCCAGCGACGCCTCGTGGGCGTCGAGTCGGTCGGCCAGCCGCGGGTCGACCAGCGCGTTCGTCAGCTCGGCGTGCACGAACACCACGTCCTCGACGTCGAAGTGGCCGGCGAAGAAGTCCCGCAGGTAGCGCTCCTCGTGGTCGAACGGCGCACGCGGGGTGCCGGGCCGGTACGTCCCGCCGCGGGCGCCGGCCACCACGAACCGCCTGCCGCGCAACGACATGCGTGGGAACGTCACCTGGTCCAGCCACGCCTTGAGCGCGGCCGGCACCGAGAAGTTGTACATCGGCGTGCCGATCAGCACGGTGTCCGCCGCCGTCAGCTCGGCGAGCAGCGGTTCCACGACCGCCCACGCCTCGCGCTGGGCGGAGGTGGTGACCACCTCGCCGAACCCGTCGGTGATCCCCGCGGCCAGGACGGCGTCGCACAGCGACGTCCAGCCCTCGGTGACGAACGGCACGGGGTCGGCGGCGAGGTCGCGGTACAGGTAGCGGCCGTCCGGGTGGACGGCCCGCCAGACGGCGGCGAAGCGGGCCGACAGCCCGCGGGAGAAGGAGCCCGGGCGGGCGCTGGCGTCGAGGTGCAGCAAAGTGGACATCATGTCCAGTTACAACTGGGCACGATGTCCGGTTATTCCCTAGGCTGGGCGCCATGAGAGCGGACGCCGCACGGAACCAGGAGAAGGTGCTGGCCGCCGCCGAGCACCTGTTCGCCACCCGCGGCGCCGGCGACGTGACCATGGACGACATCGCCAAGGCGGCCGGCGTCGGACGCGGCACGCTCTACCGGCGGTTCCCCGACCGGGCGTCGATCGCGGTGGCTCTGCTCGACTCGCACGAGCGGGCACTCCAGGAACGGCTGCTCAGCGGCCCGCCGCCGCTCGGCCCCGGGGCTTCACCGGTGGAACGGCTGACCGCGTTCTACGGCGCCATGCTCACGCTGCTCGACAGGCATGTGCACCTGGTGCTGGGCACGGAGGTCGGCGCGTCCCGGTTCGCGACCGGGGCGTACGGGTTCTGGCGGGCACACGTGCGCTCGCTGCTGGACGTGCCCGACCCGGACGCACTCGTGGACCTGCTGCTGGCCCCGCTGGCGCCGGACGTGTTCGCGCACCAGCGGGCGCTGGGAATCGATCTCGAACGGCAGCGTTCGGCCCTGGCCGGGCTCGCGGCGGGGGTGCTCGCCGAACGCGGTGGACGCCCATGAGGCGCACCGGATCCACGAGATGAACCCACGGAACGACGCCTAGGCGCGGAAGTGCTCGCCGTGTTCGGCGAACGCCGTTGCCAGCGCCTCCCGCCACGGCCGCATCGGCGGCAAACCCGCCTCGCGCCACGCCCGGTCGGACAGCACGGAGTACGCGGGCCTAGGCGCCGGCCGGGGAAACTCCGCCGTCGTACAGGGGTGCACGCGCGCCGGATCCAGCCCCAGCTCCTCGAAAACCGCCTGAGCGAACCCGAACCACGTCGTCTCGCCGCCGCCCGCGCAGTGCAGGATGCGCGAGGTCGGCCCGTCCCCCGACGCGACCGAGGATGCCAGCGCCAGCAACCCGTCCGCCAGATCACCCGTCCACGTAGGGGATCCGCGCTGGTCGTCCACAACGGACACCGTGTCGCGCGTTGCCGCCAGGCGGGCCATCGTCTTCACGAAGTTGCCGCCGAAGGCCCCGTACACCCAGGCCGTGCGCACCACCCACGCACGCGCGCCGGACCCCAGCACGGCATCCTCGCCCGCCGCTTTCGTTGTCCCGTAGGCGGATCGCGGCCGCACGGGATCGTCCGTCTCATATGGACGGTCGCCGTCGCCGGGGAACACGTAGTCCGTCGACACGTGCACGAGCGGCACGTTCGCCGCCGCGCAGGCCGCCGCCAGCAGTCGGGGGCCGTCCGCGTTCACCGCGTACGCCCGGGTCGCATCGGTTTCCGCCGCGTCCACGGCGTTGTACGCGGCGGAATTGACGACCACCGGCGAGTGGCCATCGCCCGCCGCGGACTCCGCCAGCGTCGACACGGCCTCGATCACCGCGCCCGCGTTCGTGATGTCCAGCTCAGCCGAGCCGGGGGCACGCACGACCGAAGCGCGCTCGGCAAGCTCGCGGCCCAGCTGGCCGTGCCCCCCGGGTACCAGAATCGACAGCATCAGCCCAGCTTCGCGCGATCCTTGAGCGGCTCCCACCACGACCGGTTCGACCGGTACCACTCGATCGTGCCGGCCAGGCCCTCGTCGAACGACACCAGCGGCCGGTAGCCCAGCTCGTTCGCGATCTTCGTGATGTCGACGGAGTAGCGGCGGTCGTGTGCCTTGCGGTCCTCGACCCGCTCCACCATCTCGTCGCCGACCCCGAACCCCGCGAGCAGCCGCTCGGTCAGCTCGAGGTTCGTCAGCTCGGTGCCACCGCCGATGTTGTAGACCTCGCCGGGCCGACCGGACTCCGCGACCAGCTGGATCCCGTGGCAGTGGTCGTCGACGTGCAGCCAGTCACGCACGTTCATGCCGTCGCCGTACAGCGGGACCTTCTTGCCGTCCATCAGGTTCGTGACGAACAGCGGGATGACCTTCTCCGGGAACTGGTACGGCCCATAGTTGTTCGAGCACCGCGTGATGCACACCGGCAGCCCGTGCGTCCGGAAGAACGACCGCGCCAGCAGGTCCGAGGACGCCTTCGACGCCGAGTACGGCGAGTTCGGTTCCAGTGGGTGGGTCTCCGGCCACGAGCCCGACTCGATCGACCCGTACACCTCGTCGGTCGACACGTGCACGAACTTCGAGACGCCCGCGTCCACCGCGCCCTGCAACAAGGTCTGCGTACCGACGACGTTGGTCATCACGAAGTCGGCTGCGCCCATGATCGAGCGGTCGACGTGCGACTCGGCGGCGAAGTGCACGACCAGGTCGACCCCGGCCATGACCTGTGAGACCGTGTTCGGATCGCAGATGTCGCCCTGGACGAACCGCAGTCGCTGTTCGTCCTTCACCGACGCCAGGTTGGCCTCGTTGCCGGCGTAGGTCAGCTTGTCGAGCACCACGATCTCGGCATCGGCGAGTGACGCGTAGGCACCACCCAGTGCCTTACGGACGTAGTGCGATCCGATGAACCCGGCACCGCCGGTGACGAGCACACGCATAAAGCTCCCATTCCTCACCGGGAGTGAACCCCGGACGGCTGCTGTTGCGTCCTAAGCTTGTAACAACACCCCGGGCCCCGAGGTCGCCTCGGTATCCTACTGGGGGGATCTGCCGGGGGGTCGGGAGGAGCGGCGTGAGCGGCGGTTTACGCAAGGCCGGTGTCGTGACGAGCCGGTCACTCAGCGCACTTCTCTCGGTTGCCGTGATGAGCGCGATGGGTTACGGCTGGTACACGGTCGGTAACGTCGACGACAACACCGCCAAGACCGACGTGATCTCGCACGAGGTCGAGGACCAGCGCATTCCGCTCGACGGCGCCGTCGACATGCTGCTCGTCGGCATGGACAGCCGCACCGACGCGTTCGGCAACCCGCTGCCCAAGGAGGTCCTCGCCGAGCTGCACGGCGGCGTGAGCGACGGTGAGCGCAACACCGACACGATGATCCTGGTGCACATCCCGGTGGACGGCACCCGCGCGATCGCCATCTCCTTCCCGCGCGACTCGTGGGTCCAGCTCGCCGGCGACTTCGGCAAGCACCGCCTCAACTCGGCGTTCGCCTACGCCTACAACAACGCCCGCGAGGAGCTCGCCAACACCGCGCCGGACGAGAAGTCCCTGGACGAGCAGGCCAAGGTCATCGGCCGCAAGAACCTGATCGAGACCGTCCAGAACCTGATCGGCAGCTCGGTCACCATCGACCGCTACGCGGAGGTGAACCTGCTCTCGTTCTACGAGGTCACCAAGGCGATCGGCGGCGTCGAGGTGTGCCTGAACGCGCCGACGCACGACGATCTGTCCGGCGCGGACTTCCCCGCCGGCAGGCAGACCCTGACGGGCGCACAGGCGCTCGCGTTCGTGCGGCAGCGGCACGGGCTGCCCAACGGCGACCTGGACCGGATCGTGCGGCAGCAGGTGTTCCTCGGGGCCATGGCCAGCAAGGTGCTGTCCGCGGACATGCTGACCAGCCCGTCGAAGGTGCGTGACCTGGTCAGCGCGGTACAGCGGTCGGTCATCCTGTCCAACGGCTGGCAGCTGTCGACGTTCGCGTCGCAGATGTCCGGCCTGAACGCGGGCGGCATCGACTTCTACACGATCCCCACGCTCGGTGACGCGAAGATCGGCGGCGCCGACGTGCTGAAGATCGACCCCGCGGCGGTGGCCGCGTTCGTGTCGTCGCTCACCTCGGCCGAAGCCGACAAGACGGGCAAGACGGGCACCTCGTCCAAGGGCTCCCCGGCGCCCCGCACGACGTCCACCAGCAAGCCGCCGCCGTCGTCGTCGACCGGCCAGCCCGACCGTCCCGCGCTCGGGCTCGTCACGGTGGACGTGCTCAACGGCTCCACCACCAAAGGCCTCGCCAGAGAGGTCCGGCAGACGGTGATGAACAAGGGTTTCCAGGGCGGCGACGTCGGGGACGCGCCGGCGGTGCGGGCGACCTCGGCGATCCAGTACCCGCCCGGCGACCGGAGCCTCGCCGAGTACCTGGCCGGCGAGCTCGGCGGGCAGTTCACCCTCCTGGAGGACAAGACGCTCACCGCCGGCCACCTCACGCTCGTGATCGGCACGGACTACGAGGCGGCCGCGCCGACCGCCGGGCTGCGCCAGCAGCCGTCGACGTCCTCGCCGGCCGGTTCGTCGACCGACCCCGCCAAGCCGAAGCCCCAGATCAACGCCGGCGGATTGACCTGTGTGAACTAGCGGACGTCCGCCAAGCGGGTTGAACCCGGCTGAGCAGGCAGGTTTTCACGGGGTGACCCGTTAGCCTTGTTCTCGGGGCGCCAGCAGGGGGAGGTGACCGGTGGCCACCGATGAAGCCACGCACCAGGAAGCGGACGTCGTCGAGGA
>Ga0164298_10000068_pt1 | contig 51840 bp, 58 predicted proteins | sample Whisoiple_216_MG_FD_109713 | JGI IMG/M metagenome (GOLD analysis project Ga0164298, IMG submission 109713) | Unamended control soil microbial communities from upstate New York, USA - Whitman soil sample_216_MG | ecosystem: Environmental > Terrestrial > Soil > Agricultural land ...
CCAGGTTGTAGCTGCCGCAGGCCTCGCACCCGGTGACGCGGCCGTCCGGGAACGTGGTGGCCACGTTCTCGTAGGTGTGGTCGACCAGCACGACCACGTAACCGTGGCTCGCCAGGTCCTCGGGCAGCGAGGTCAGCTCGGCACGCGACCGCTTGAAGCCGGGTGACAGGACGACGACGGGCAGGTGGTGCCCGACCGGTCGTGCGTCGACCACGGCGTCGGTCCTGACGGTCGTCATCACGGTCGGGTCGATGTCGGTGAGACCGGCCTCCTCGAACAGGGCCGCTGCCTCCGCCTCCGACATGAACTGCTTCTTCGGTCCGTCGGAAGAGGCGGTCGGGTAGAAGAGGGAGGCCATCAGCTCCCGGTAGGGCACTGTCGGCACCCACGGGTCCGGCCGCGAGGTGTCCTTGAAGTACAGGGACGTGGTGCCCACCGGCCGGTCGCCGGTCGGCCTGGCCAGCGCGAGCGCGGAGTCCGCCGAGGCGGGCGCCGTCCCCATGGCGAGGGTCAGTGCGGCGGCCACGATGCCGCCGATGGTCGTTGTCTTCCTCATCCGATGAAGGTCACTTCCGGGTAGGACGGAGACGGTGCGGCCATCAGGGGCTGGTGCTGGCAACGCAGGTTCTGGTCGAAGAAGGCCCTGAGATAGGCCCGGGTGATGTCGACGGCGCGGAACGCGTCGATGGAGTTGCCGATGTCGACGCCCAGCTGTGCGGCGAGCGGGCCGAGGTCGCCGAACGACGCGTGCGCCGTGCCCGACACCATGATCCAGCGCTTCCACCCGTACAGGTGCTGCCAGTCCGTCTCCCAGTCGTCGTAGGGACCCATCTGACCCGGGACGTACTCGTCCATGCTGCCCATGAACATGAACGGCCTGGACAGCCCGGCGGCGGGCAGCGTGACGTGCTGGGAACCGTCGACGTCGGCCCCGGCGCGGATCCGGGGGTCGGCGAGCATCGCGTGCGTGGTCTCCGCGCCACCGGCGGAGTGGCCGGTCATGCCGATCCGTGACGGGTCGATGAGCGAGCCGCCGCGCCACTTCGAATGCCGGCTGAGCAGCTCGTCGAGCACGAACGACGTGTCCGCGGTCCGGACCGCGTAGAACTTCGGCCAGAACGTGGCCTCGTCGTCGTCGAACGCGCAGGCGGCGCACTCGGTGACGTGGCCGTCCGGGAAGGTCTGGGCGCGGTTCTCGTAGGTGTGGTCGATCACCGCCACGGCGTACCCGTGGCTCGCCAGGTCCTCGGCCCAGGTGGTGAGCGTGGCGCGAGGTTGGGTCCAGCCGGGAGAGAGCACCACCAGCGGCAGGCTGTGCGGCCGGCCGACCGGTCTCGCGTCGACGACGGCGTTCGTCCGGACCGTGCTGAAGACGTCGAGCGGCAGGCCGGGGATGTTCTGCCGCGCGAGGTTCAGCTCCGACTCCCTCGGTGTCATGTACTGCTTCTTCGGCCCGTTGGCCGAGTTCGTCGGGTAGAAGACCGAGACCATCAGCTCCCGGTAGGGCACGGCCGGCACCCACGGGTCGGGCCGGGAGGTGTCCTTCAGCCAGAGCGAGGTGACGCCGACCGGCTGGTGCCCGGTCGGGACGGGTAGGTACGGCGCGGTCGTGTCCGCGGCGGCGGGCGCGGCGGTCAGGACGGCGGCGGTCAGTGCGGTGGCAACCGCGAGAGCACGCATGATTCCCCCTGTGGAATCTCAGGAAAGGTGGCGGAGTCGCCGGAAGCAGAGCCAGGTGAGCAGCGCGGAGAACGCGAGGTAGATGGCGAGCTCGAGCCACTGCAGCGGCCAGAAGCGGTAGCCGGGCTGGTAGGTGATCCGCTGGTGGTAACCGCGTTCGCCCAGCTTGGCGAGGCACGCCCGCATGTCTCCCGGTTCCGGCGGGCCGGGCTGGGCGTTCTGCGGGTTGCGACCCGGTGTCGGCATGCAGTTCTGTACGAAGTCGGGCAGCGGGGTGACCACGTTGCCCGCCGGGTCCACGGTCTCGTCGGCCAGCACCCAGGCGCCGGTCGGCTCGCGCACGATGATCGCTTCGACCAGGCCCGTGTTGTCCCCGTGCGCCCCCAGGATCGAGTCGCTCTCGATCGCGACCGTCTGTTCCAGCGGGGGCAGGAGGTACGGGCGAACCAGGAACGGGACCGCCAGGAACACGCCGACGAGGGCGAGAAGGGTGACGCCCATGGCGAGCACGGTGCGGCGCAGCAGCATCCCGACCGCGACGCCGAGGACGAACGCGAACGCCGCGTAGCCGATCGGCGCGATGCCGCGGGCGGAGAACACCACCGGCGACAACCAGTTCAGCATCCCCCGTTCCGTCTGCTGGTTCGCCAGCGCGTCGATGGGGCTCGCCCACCAGGTGACCGCCAGGCTCAGCAGCCCGGACGCCACCATGCCGGCCAGCACGCCGACGCCGAGCTTGGTCGCGAGCCACCGGCCGCGGGTGATGGTCTGGTTCCAGATCAGGCTGTGCGTGCCGGTCTCCAGCTCGCGCGTGATCATGGGCACGCCCCAGAACACGCCGATGACCGCCGGCAGCAGGTACATCAGGAGGATGGTCGCGCTGTAGAGGAAGTCCGAGTCGGAGAAGTCCGTCCTGCCGACCAGGTCGGGGCCGGTGATCGCGAGTACCACGCCGATCACGGCCAGGCCCGCGAACACCGACACCGCGGGGACGCGGAACTGGCGCCAGGTCAACCAGGTCATCGGAGCACCTCCAGGGCGGGACGGACGGTGGCCGGGTTGCTCATGTACTCGAGGACGACGTCCTCCAGGTTGAGCTGGGCGACCGTCCAGGCGGGGTCGAGGATCGGCGCCTCGGTGCGGACCAGCACGGTGGTCTGCCGGTCGGTGTGCTTCGCCGAGATGACGTGCTGGTTCGACGGCAGCGTGTCGAGGTCGCGGCGGGGACCGGTCAGCCGGTGGTGCGTGGCGATCAGCTCCTCGATGTCACCCGCGATCCGCACCTGCGAGTCCACCAGCACGATCAGCTGGTCACAGACCCGTTCGAGGTCGTTGACCAGGTGGGAGGACAGCACGACGGACAGCCCGTCCTCGGCCACCGCCGCCATGAGGTCGGACAGGAACTCCCGGCGCGCGAGCGGGTCCAGCGCGGCGACCGGCTCGTCGAGCAGCAGCAGCTCGGGCCGCTTGGCGATCCCCATCGTGAGTGCCAGCTGGGCACGCTGGCCACCGGACAGCTTGCCGGCGTGCTGCCTGGGATCCAGCCCGAGCCGCTCGATCCGCCCGGTGGCGAGCGCGGCGTCCCAGTTCGGGTTGAGGTGCGCGCCGAGCCGCAGGTGGTCCTCGATGGACAGGCTCGCGTAGACCGGCGTGTTCTGTGCGACGTAGCCGACCTTGGCCAGTTGCTCCGGACCGCTGCCGGGCACGCCGCCGCACACCTCGATCGTGCCGGCGCTCGGCTCGAGCATGCCGGACGCGATGTTCAGCAGCGTCGACTTGCCGGCGCCGTTGGGACCGACGAGCCCGGTGACGTGCCCGGGCTCGATCTCGAGCGTGCAGTCCGTCAACGCCCATTTGCGCTTGTACTTCTTGCCCAGCCCCTGGGCACGCAGGACGGTCACGCTATTTCCTCTCTTGTGGAGTCGCGAAACGTGGACATCAGCAGGGCCTCGATGCTCTCCTCGTCGAGGCCGGCCTTGCGCGCCTTCGTGAGCCAGCGCCGCAGCTCCTGCCGCAGCGGGCCGATGGCGGCGAACGAGCCGCCGTTGAGGGTCGCGGTCACGAACGTCCCGACTCCCGGCCGAGCGCCGACGAGCCCGTCGTGCTCCAGCTCGCGGTAGGCCTTCAGCACGGTGTTCGGGTTGATGGCGAGGCTCGCCACCACGTCCTTCACCTTCGGGAGCTGGTCGCCCTCGTTGAGCAGCCCGAGCCGCAGGGCATGCCGGACCTGCTGGACGAGCTGCTGGTACGGCGACAGGCCCGACTTGGCGTCCAGGAAGAACTCGATCAAGATTCACCTCCATTTATCTAGCTAACTAGCACTATAGGACTACGGCACAAGTGTCCGCCACAACGGGTGACACGGGGGCGGTGATCTTCGCTCTGACGTCGCGATGACTACGCTGTGCGGCGTGGGCATACCGGCATGGGTGTGGTTCGTCGTGGCGATCGTCGCCGGGCTGGCCGGCGCCGGCTTGTTGCTGCGTGACCGCGCCCGCCTGACCTCGCGAAACAGGGAACGCCGGCACTGGGCCGCGCTGCGCGGCTGGGCGTACGCCGACACCGACCACCTGCTGCCCGCGCAGTGGGAGGGCGGTGCGATCGCGTTCCACGGCGGCGGGGTGGCACGTGACGCGGTCGCCGGGTCGACGTTCACCGCGGACGGCCGGCGCAAGGTGTACGTGTTCGACCTCGAGACGAACGGCCGGATCACCACGGTGATCACGGCGGTGCAGTGCCGCCGGGTGCATCCCGCGACCATCGAGCTGTGGCTGCCGAGCGCGCCGTTCCAGCGGGACACCATGCCCGAGCTGCTCGGTCCGGTCGGCCAGCGGTACGCGTTCGTCTCCGACATCTCCGCGGCGCGCGGCCTGATCACGCCGGACCTGGTGGACGCCACCGAGGAGATCGGCGCGGACATCCCGGTCGCGTGGATCGAGGCCGGCTGGGTGCTGGCGAGCGTCGCACCGCACGCGTCGCCGTCCCGGCTGGAGCGGCTGCTGCGGGGCATCGGCGAGATCGCGGACGTGATCGATCCCTTCGACGCCGAGATCGACCCCGTCGGCGAGTCCGAGCGGCCGACCGGCAGACACGGCGAACGCCAGGACTAGGGCCAGGTCGCGACCCGCACCCGAAAATTCGTGGCGGCGGGACGCTAGGTTGGCAACATGCCAACCGCACTCGTCACGGGAGCAACGGCCGGAATAGGCGCCGCGTTCGCCAGGAAGCTCGCCGCCGAGGGGTACGACCTGGTGATCGTCGCCCGGACCAGGGAGCGCCTGAAGGAGGCCGCGACCGAGCTGTCCGACCGGCACGGCGTCACGGTCACGCCGATGACCGCGGACCTGTCCACCGCGCGGGCCCGCAGGCGGGTCGAGGACCGGCTGGCCGACGCGGAGCACCCGGTCGACCTGCTGGTCAACAACGCCGGCTTCGGCACCCGCGGCGCGTTCGCGTCGAGCGACATCGACCTGCTGCAGGCACAGCTGGACCTCAACGTCACCACCGTCCTGCGGCTCACCAGGGCGGCGCTGCCGGGCATGCTCGAACGCCGCTTCGGCGCCGTCGTGAACGTGTCGAGCGTCGCGGGCTTCTTCCCCGGCACCGGCCCGACCTACGCGGCGTCGAAGGCCTGGGTGACCACGTTCTCCGAGGGCATGGCGGCGAACCTCGCCGGCACGGGGGTACGGGTCATCGCGCTGGTCCCCGGGTTCACGAGGACCGAGTTCCACGACCGGGCCGGCGACGACATGTCCGCGCTGCCCGACGCGCTGTGGCTCAACGCCGACCGCGTGGTCGCGGACTGCCTGCGTGACCTGCGGCGCGGGCGGCCACGCTCGGTTCCCGGGTTCGCGTACAAGGCCATCACCACCGTGCCGCGACTGCTGCCCCGCGGGCTGTTGCGCCGCGTGGAGGCACGCGTCGCCAGTGGCCGGGACCGCACCTGAGTACGGTGCGAACCCTGAATTATCGGACATCGGCTGCGCTCTGACCTGCGAAGTGCGAAGCTGACCGGCATGACACAGCCACCCGGGTGGTACCCCGAACAGCCCGGCTCCACGATGCTCCGTTGGTGGGACGGACAGCAGTGGACCCAGCACACACAGCAGCAGCAACCGCGCAGCGACGCGAGCGCGTGGGAGGTCCAGGTCGGCAGTGGACCGACGCCGGACAAGGTCAAGGAACAGACGCGGCGCGCCGGCGTCGGGCAGGTCGGCTACGGCGGCGGGACGCTGTTCACCGAGCCCGTGCTCGTCGTCAACCAGAAGGTCAAGCTCATCGAGATGGCCAACGAGTACGGGGTCTTCGACCAGAACGGCCGCCAGCTCGGGTCGGTCGCCGAGATCGGCCAGAGCGCGCTCAAGAAGGCCGTGCGGTTCCTCAGCAGCTGGGACCAGTTCATGACGCACCGCCTCGAGGTGCGGGACGTCAACCACCAGCCGGTGCTGTACCTGACCCGGCCGGCGAAGCTGGTCAAGTCCCGGGTGATCGTGCAGCGACCCGACGGCCAGGAGATCGGCCAGATCCAGCAGGACAACATGATCGGCAAGATCCGCTTCTCGTACATGGTGGGCGGCCAGCAGATCGGCGGCATCCAGGCCGAGAACTGGCGCGCGTGGAACTTCGCGGTCGTCGACCACACCGGCGCCGAGATCGCCCGCATCACGAAGACCTGGGAGGGCTTCGCGAAGACCATGTTCACCACGGCGGACAACTACGTCGTGCAGATCCACCGGCAGCTGCAGGACCCGCTCGCCAGCATGGTCGTCGCGTCCGCGCTCACCGTGGACACCGCCCTCAAGCAGGACAGCCGCGGCTTCGGATGATCCGGTGGCTCGTCGGGGGAGCCGCTGTCCTCATCCCGCCCGTCGAATGTGAGAAGGTGTGGACCTGTGCGCACCCTTGACCTCTCCGCGAAGGGCGAGCTAGCCCGCCTGATCACCGAACTCGCCGTCGTCCACGGACGTGTCACGCTGGCGTCCGGCAAGGAGGCCGACTACTACGTCGACCTCCGCCGCGCCACCCTCCACCACGCGGCGGCGCCGTTGATCGGCCGGCTGCTCCGCCAGCTCACCGCCGACTGGGACTACGTGGCGGCCGGCGGCCTCACCCTCGGCGCCGACCCCGTGGCGTGCGCGATGATGCACGCGGCCGCGGCCGCCGGCGAGGTGCTCGACGTGTTCGTCGTCCGCAAGGAGACCAAGTCGCACGGCATGCAGCGGCTGATCGAGGGCATCGAGGTCGCCGGACAGCCGGTGCTCGCCGTCGAGGACACGTCCACCACCGGTGGCAGCGTGCTCAAGGCGGTCGACGCGCTGACCGAGGCCGGCGCGCGGGTGATCGGCGTCGCGACGGTCGTGGACCGGGACACCGGCGCCCGCGAGGCCATCGAGGCCAGGGGGCTCCCGTACCGTTACCTGCTGAGCAAGGACGACCTCGGTCTGTGAGCTGACCAGGAAGATACGCGGCACCCGTGCTCGTGAGGGCGTTCGACCAGGTCACGCCTCTCAGCTGATCGGTATCCAACCGCCACCAAACCCAACGGCGCTGGGGTGGGATTTCGGTTAGCTTGGCGGTATGGCGTGGTTATTGGCCGACGTCACGGTGGTTGTGGACTTCATCGCGCTGCTGTACATCGGCCTAGGGGGGTTCCTGGCCTGGCGTTGGCACAGGGCGATTTTCGTGCACGTGTTCTTCGCCGCGTGGGGTGTGATCGTCAACGTGACGCCGATCCAGTGCCCGCTGACGGCTCTGGAAAACTGGTTCCGCGGCATGCAGGGGCTGGGCCCGCTACCAGGCGGTTTCAACGAGTACTACATCTATGGCGAGATCATCCCGCGGGCACTGCTGCCGGTGGTGGGCGCCGGGGCGGTCGCGGTCGTGGTCGCGTCGTACGTGGGAGTGTGGAAGCGGTGGCCGAGGAGCCCGGTCCAACCGAGTGGGAGTTCGGCGAGCCCGTCGGTGTAGGCCCATGGGAGGGCGAGCGGCCGACGGACGACCGCTACGACCCGGTGCTGCTGGCGGAGGGTGACCGCCGCAACGTGGTCGACGCCTACCGCTACTGGCGCCGCGACGCGGTGGTGGCCGACCTGGACACCCGGCGGCACGAGTTCCACGTCGCGATCGAGAACTTCCAGCACGACCATAACATCGGCACGGTGGTGCGGACGGCCAACGCCTTCGCCGCGCAGGCCGTCCACATCGTCGGCCGCCGCCGCTGGAACCGCAGGGGCGCGATGGTGACGGACCGGTACCAGCACGTGCGGCACCACCCGGACATGGCGTCCCTGCTGGACTTCGCGACGGTCTCGGGACTGGCGGTGGTCGCGGTGGACAACACACCCGGTGCGTCTCGCATCGAGACGGTCTCGCTGCCGCGCCGGTGCGTGCTGGTCTTCGGACAGGAGGGCCCCGGCCTGACGGAGGACGCCCGCAAGCAGGCGACACAGGTGGTGTCGATCGCCCAGTTCGGCTCGACCCGCTCGATCAACGCGGGCGTGGCGGCGGGCATCGTCATGCACGCCTGGATCCGCGAACACGCGAACCTCGACACCGCCTGGTAGGCGAGGGACTGGGAGCCGGCCCTACCCCCAGCAAGGCCGGCCCCCAAGGTCAGCGGTGTGTTTCCAGCTCCCGGTCCGCCGGCTCGTCGCGGAGGATGCGGCCGTGCAGGTCCGCCATCTGAGGCGGCACCTTCATCCCCAGCTCGACCACCCGCTCGCAGCACCGCCGGTACACCCCCAGCGCCTCCGCCTGCCGGCCCGCCTTGGCGAGTGCCTGCATCGTCAGCGTCGCGACCGTCGTGTCCTCCGGTCGGTCGTGGAACAACCGCATCAGGTCCGGCACCCGGTGGGTCGCCCGGCCGAGGCGGAAGTCCACGCGGATCAGCGTCATTTCCGCGCGCCGTCGCTCCTCCAGCAGCATCTGCCGGCAGCTGTCGATCCGGTGACCCGACAGCCCTTCCAGCGGCTCCCCCTCGCACAGCGCCAGGACCGCACGCAGCCGGGCCGCCGCCGTCACGTCGTCGAGCTGGTCGACCTCCGTCAACAGCGTGCTCAGGCAGTGCAGGTCCACCTGGTCCGGGTCCACGTTCAGGCGGCACACGCGGTCGCGGTTCACCAGCGCGCCCCGGAGACCCAGCCGTGTGAGCCGGAGGCGGAATTCACCCATGTACCGGCCCAGGTCGTCCGGTGCGCTCCCCGGCGTGCCGTCCCACATCCAGTCCGACAGCTCCAGATAGGACACTGGTCGTCTGATGGTCAGCAGGAGCGGCACCACCATCCGGCGTTCCTTTTCGGTGTCCGGCCCGATCCGCACACCGTCGATGGTCGTGTCGACCGGGCCGTACAGGTGAAACATGACAGTTTTGGTAGAAAGAAAGCTTACCTCTTTCGCCATCTCTCACCTTCGGTGTTTATTGACATCATGGACGGCCAATTCGAGAGCTGGATTCGGACGCACGCCACCTTCGCCAAGAGCAGCTTCAGCGAGGGCGGTGACTGCGTGGAGGTGACCAGAACGGAGATCGTCGGAGTGCGGAACTCCAAGGATCCCGACGGCCCTGTGTTGCTGTTCACCCGGCGCGGGTGGGACTCGTTCGCCGGATTGCTGGCCAGAGATTAGCGGCGGTTGTCTTATTGGACTGGCGCGCTGCGGAGGTCATCGATAATCCCCCCCATGAAATCCTGTGCATCTGCATCGAACAACGCCATCCTGCGGAGAAGGGACCAGCGGGAGCGGTAGATCTCGACGTGCTCCGGCGCGGCCACCTTCATGTCGGCGTGAATGGTTTCGACGGTGACCCACGAGTCCTGGTGCTCGCCCTCGTACAGCACGAACCCGTGTGTGGTGAGGGTGGTGGCCTGGGCGCTCAGCGGGATCAGTCCTATCGACACGTTCTCCAGCGAGCCGATCGACATGATGCGCTCGAGCTGGGCGATCAGCAGTTGCGCCGGCCCGGGCCGCCAACGCAGCGCCGCCTCCGTGACGAGGAAGTCGAAGTGGCGGTTCGTGTCGTAGAGCGCGAGCTGCCGGTCCAGCCTGCTCGCGATCTCGGCGGCCTGGTCGGTCTCGCTGTACTGCCGGTGGAACAGTGCGATCACACGCTGCGCGTATCCCGCGATCTGCAGTAAACCCGGCACGACCGACGGCTGGAACACCGCTATCCGTGTCGCGGTCGACTCATGCTCCTGGACCCCCTCCTGCAGGTTGCCGAGACGAACCGCGGCCCCCCACGGATGCACCTCGTTGTATGCCGCCTCGGTCATTCCCGTGAGCCGCGCCTGGGTCTCGACGGACACGCCCAGCTCCTTTCCCCAAGCCGTGACCTCCGGAAGGGACGGGACGACGGCGCCCGACTCGATCCGGGACACCTTGGACTGGCTGATGCCGATGCGGTGTGCGAGCTCTCGCCCGGAGACTCCGGCGATGTCGCGCAACTTGCGTAGTTCCGTCGCCAACCGCTCCCTTCCGGTCGGCGGCGGTCCCAAACCACCCGAGGTGTCCATGCGAATCCTCCCGTCATCCAGGACCGGCGATGACCGAGATGATTCGATCTGATGCGAATCAGATCAGTTTTACCACACAAAAGTCAAGACTGAACGTGAGACTACTCAGCCGTAGGTGTAGCACTCGATCCGATGTACAGCATGCATACAGTCGACGGGCTGTGATCAGCTGATTCGCGGTGATTCGGCGCGATTCAGGCGCGCTCCATCTCGACGGGGATGCCGTTGAGCGCCGCCGTGCCGGAGAGGGCGTCAAGGAGTAGGTCGTCGGCCAGCACATTGGTGTTAACACCCGCATGTGCACGTGCGACCGCCGTGCGGGTGCCCTGCACGTCGTGACCCCAGCCGTGCGGGATGCTCACCACGCCCGGCCGGATCGTGTCCGTGATCTCGACCGGCACCTCGATCTTGCCGGCCCGCGAGCGGACCACCGCGGTGGCGCCGTCGACCAGGCCGAGCCGGGCCGCGTCGTCCGGGTGCACCTGTGCCGTGCACCGGTTCGAGCCCCGGACCAGCGGCTCGAGGTTGTGCATCCACGAGTTGTTGGACGACAGCTGTCGCCTGCCGATCAGCAGCAGCTCGCCGTTCACGGGCGTGTCCAGGGCCGCCACCAGCCGCGGCACGTCCACGGTGATCGCTTCCGGCGCCAGCTCGACGCGGCCGGACGGCGTCGTCAGGACGTCGGGCAGTCGTGGCTCGAGCGCACCGAGGTCGACACCGTGCGGCGCGGCCTCCAGGTCGGCCAGCGTCATGTCGTACGGGCCGCCACGCAGCATGATGTCGACCAGCCGCTCCGGGCCTCGACGCTCGCCGGCCTCGACGCCGTGGCGCTCCGCCATCTGGTTGGCCACGAAGTCGTCCAGCGCCGCTAGGTCCGGCGTCGCGCCCATGCCCATCACGACGCCGGTCAGGCGCAGCAGTGTCTCCCACTCCTGCGGCACGTCGGTGGGCAGCACGGCCGGCGTCCAGTTCGCGACGTTGCGGACGGCAAGCTGGTACAGCGCCAGGTCGTAGTGCGGGCGTTCCAGGGGTGTCGGCCCCGGCAGGATCACGTCCGCGTGGCGGCTGGTCTCGTTGAGGTAGACGTCCAGCGACACCATGAAGTCCAGCCGGCCCAGCGCCTCCGCCAGCCGCCCTGCGTTCGGGGTGGACAGGCACGGGTTGCCGCACACGGTGATCAGCGCGCGGATCTGGCCGTCGCCCGGGGTCAGGATCTCGTCGGCGAGCGTCGCCACCGGCAGCTCGCCCATCACCTCCGGCAGGCCGCGGACCCGGCTGTGCCACCGGCCGGTCCGGAACTCGCGGCGCTTCTTCCCCGGCCGTGCGTTGGCCTGGCCCGCCGCGGCGAGCGGGAACATGGCGCCACCCTCGCGGTCGAGGTTGCCGGTCAGGGTGTTGAGCACGTCGATCAGCCAGCTCGCGAGGGTGCCAAACGTTTGCGTGGTCGTGCCGATGCGGCCGTACACGACGGCCCGCTCGGCGGCCGCCAGCTCGCGGGCCATGCCGCGGATCGTGTCGGCGGACAGGCCCGCGTGGGCCGCGACGGCCTCCGGCGTGAAGGGCGTGGCCAGCGCGCGGACCTCGTCGACGCCGTTGACCGGCAGGTCGCGCAGGTCGACCAGCGACTCCGCGAACAGCGTCCGCACGAGTGCGAACAGCAGCAACGCGTCCGTGCCGGGCCGGATCGCGTGGTGCTCGTCGGCCAGCTCGGCCGTGCGGGACCGCTTGGGGTCGACCACGACGAGCTTGCCGCCGCGTTCGCGCAGCTTCCTGAGCCGGCCACGCACGTCCGGCGCGGTCATCAGGCTGCCGTTGGACACGAGCGGGTTCGCGCCGAGCATCAGCAGGTGGTCGACCCGGTCGAGGTCCGGCACCGGGATCGTCAGCGCGTGGCCGAACATGTGCCCGGCGGAGAAGTGCTTCGGCAGCTGGTCGACGGTGCTGGCCGTGTAGAAGTTCCTGGTGTTCAGCGCCTTGTAGAACACGGGCCCGTACAGCGAGGTCGACGTGTTGTGCACCGACGGGTTACCGGCGTACACCCCGACCGCGTCCCGCCCATGCTCGGCGATCAGTGCGGGGAGCCTCCGGTCGATCTCCGCGAAGGCCTCGTCCCAGCCGACCTCGACGAGCTCGCCGTCCCGCCGCACCATCGGCCGCCGCAACCGGTCGGGGTCGTGGTGCAGCGCGCCCAGCGACGCGCCCTTCGGGCAGATGTAGCCCCGCGAGAACACGTCGGCGTCGTCGCCACGCACCGTCGTCACCCGGTCGTCCTCGACCGAGACCGACAACCCACACGTCGCTTCGCACAGGGGACAGGTCACAGGCGCCGTGGTCATAGCCCCAACTGTGACACAGGACGGTGACATCACTCTTCCGGCCGAGTCATCGGAATCGATTCAGCACGCACGATGGAGAGGTGACGCAGCGCCTGGACTCGGCGGAAAGTCCGCCGGAGAACTCGCCGTCCCTCTGGTGTGCGAGGGCGGCGGTGGCGGAACGGGCCGTCGTCGCTCGTCACGTGCGCCGCGTGTGGGCACTGCCCGGCACGAGGCTGGGCGTCGCCGGCTGGCCGCAGTCGGTGGGCAACCGCCTGCACGGCCACTGGAACTACTGGTGGCAGGCGCACCTGTTGGACTGCCTCGTCGACGCGCAGGAACGCCAGCCGAACGCCACCCGCGCCGGCACGATCAGCAAGCTGGTCCGGGGTATCCACCTGCGCAACTTCGGCTCGTGGACCAACGACTACTACGACGACGTAGCCTGGCTGGGCCTCGCGCTGATGCGGGCGAACGACTGCGAGGACGTCCCGGTCAGGACGGCGATGACCCGGATCGCCGCTCAGCTGCGCGCCGGCTGGACCGACCACGGGGGCGGCGGCATCTGGTGGCGGCGCAGGGACATGTTCAAGAACGTGCCGGCCAACGGCCCGGCGGCGATCCTGTTCACGCGTTGGGCGGACCGCGGTGGGGAGAAGGCCGACCTCCAGCGGGCCCGCTCGATGACCGAGTGGATGTCGCAGGTCCTGGTCGACCCGCGCACCGGCCTGCTGTGGGACGGCGTCTACGTCGAGCAGGACGGGTCGATCAAGGACATCGTCAAGGTCACCTACACCTACTGCCAGGGCGTCTACATCGGCGCGTGCGTTGAGCTGGCCGAGGGCGACTCGTCCGGCGTCTGGGTCGAGCGTGCCGAGCGCACGATCTACGCCGTGGCCGCGCACCTCAACGACGACAGGGTCCTGCGCGGCCGGGGCGGCGGCGACGGCGGCCTGTTCGCCGGCATCCTCGCCCGCTACCTGGCCCAGGCCGCGCTGCGCCTGGACTCGCCGGCCGCCGGCGTCGCGCGCGAGCTGGTGCTCGGCTCGGCCGCGGCGGCGTGGCGCAACCGGGCCCTTGCCCGGTCCGGCCCGTTGTTCGGGCCCGAGTGGTCGCAGCCGGCCCGCGTGCCCCGCTCACCGGCACACCGCCGCGTCGAGCTGGATCTCTCGGTGCAACTGTCCGGCTGGATGGTGCTGGAGGCGGCGGCCCTGCTGGAGCGCGGTTAGTGCGGGTCAGAAGCCGCCGCTGATCGGCAGGACCGCGCCCGTGACGAAGGACGCGGCCGGCGAGAGCAGCCACACGATCCCCTCGGCGATCTCGTCCGGCTGTCCCGCGCGCCGCATCGGGATCATGGGCGCGATGCGGTCGGGACGGTCGGGCATGCCGGCCGCCGCGTGCAGGTCCGTGTGCACCAGGCCCGGCGCGACGGCGTTCACCCGGATGCCCTCGGCGGCGACCTCCTTTGCCAGGCCGAGGGTCATGGTCTCGACCGCCGCCTTGCTGGCCGCGTACGGCACCCACTCGCCCGGCGACCCGCGGTGCGCGGCGGTCGACGAGACGTTCACGATCGCCCCGCCCTGCCCGCCGTACCGCGTCGACATCCGCCGCACGGCCTCGCGGGCGCACAGGAACACGCCGGTCACGTTCACGTCGAGCACGCGGCGCACCACCTCGGGATCGTGCTCGTCCAGCCGGCCCGGCGTGTTGCCGGTGATGCCGGCGTTGTTGACAAGCCCGGCCAGCGGGCCCAGCGACGCGGCCGCGTCGAACAGGCGGGTCACGTCGTCCGCGTCGGACACGTCGCCGGCGACCGCCACGGCCCGCACATTGGTCAGACCGCCGACCACATCTTGCGCGGCGGTCGAGTCGGCGGCATAGTTCACCACCACGTCGTAGCCCCGATCCGCGGCCAACCTGCACACGGCCGCCCCGATTCCCCTGCTGCCACCGGTCACCACGAGCACTCCAGTCATCCGCGCATCGTGCCACCGGCGTGAGACGTCACCGGTGCACACCGCTAACCAGCGGTTATCGCTGAGGTGGTTGCGGCATGCAGAAGATCCGATAACGGCGGGGGTTTTGTCGGAGAGCTGCGGCACTATGGCTGAGGCGGCCCGCAACCCCGGGTCGGGAAGGACTCTGATGCCCACGCTGACCGGTGTTCACCATGTCGCGCTCACCGTCACCGACGTCGACCGAAGCGTCCCGTGGTACGAGCGGGTGCTGGGGTTCGAGTCGATCGGCAAGGACGAGTCACCCTCCGGCATGCGGAAGGCCTTCTTACGCGGCCCCGGGCTCGGCATCTCCCTGACCCTCGTGCAGCACCCGGTGTCGGAGTACACGCGGTTCGACGAGCGCCGGCCAGGTCTGGACCACCTGACGTTCTCCGTGCCGGACCGGGCCGGCCTGAAGGAGTGGACCGAGCGGCTCAACGAGCACGGCGTGACCTTCTCACCGATCACCGAGGAGCACTCGGCGCCGGGCACCGAGGTCATCTCGATGCGTGACCCGGACGGCATCCAGCTCGTGCTCTGGGCCCGCCAGCCCTAGCTGGTCCTGCTCCTTGTGTGCGCGCGTGTCCGACGCTGCTCAGTCGGCCCGCTCACGCGCGGGTGACCGTGTCCTCCACCGGCGGCTTGCGCATCTCCTGCCGGTAGCGGAACACGCCGTACGCGGTCCCGCCGACGAAGAACGCGATGCTGCCCCACAGCGCCACGGCCTTGAGCCACGGCAGGTTGTCCAGCAGGCCCGCGCCGTAGTAGCCGAGCAGCACGAGCGTCGGCACCCAGGCCAGGCCGCCGATCGTCGTGGCGAACATGAACCGGCGGTTGTCCATCTTGGCCGCGCCCGCGATCAGCGGCGCCAGCGTGCGGACCCACGGGATCCACCGCGCCAGGACGATGGCCCAGAAGCCGCGCCGGTCGAGGAAGTCGCGTGCCTTGGCGAGGTTCTCGACGTTGAGCACCCGTCCGCCGCGTCGCGCGATGAGCGTGTGGCCGGCCTTGGCGCCGATGTAGTAGCCGACCATGTTGCCGACCACCGCGGTCACCAGTGCGACGACGGAGAGCGCCCACGCCTGCAGTTCCGCGTGGTGTTCGGCCAGCACGACGCCGGCTCCGAACAGCAGGACGTCACCCGGCAGGAACAGGCCGATGATGAAGGCACACTCCGTGAACACGAACCCGAGTACGATGATCCACACCATCACGGGCCCGGCGGATTCGAGCACGCCGCTGGCCACCGCGCTCGCCTCAGCCACTGAACTCACGACAGGTAGCGTACGTGTCCACTTCGGCGGCGTACGCCGAACGTGCCCGAATTCGCCCGATCTCCACCATCGTGTCAACTGGCGGTGGCGATGATGTCCTGTTCCGTGACGCCAACGGTGGAATGGGTACGCACGAAGTCACCCACATACCTGACGGCCGCCCGTCCTTCCGGGATCAGCGGGTAGAACGCCGGGAACACGTGCACCTGACCCGGCCACACCTGCAGCTCGCAGTGCGCGCCGGCGGCTCTGATGCTCTCGGCCATCCGTTCGGAGTCGCCCAGGAGGCACTCGGTGTCGCCGACCTGGATCAGCACCGGTGGCCAGCGGCGCTTGCTCGCGCCGAGCACGTTGATCCTGCGGTGGGTGAGTGAGTATGTCCCCGCGTAGCTGAGCCCGCACTCGATCGCCCGTTGGGGTGGCACGAACGGGTCACGCCGTACCGCGTCGCGTTCGGCCACCTCGGCACAGCCCAGGTCGAGGAACGGCGAGAACATGACCGCGGCGGCCGGCATGGGGACGCGGCGCCGGGACAGGTCCGCGAGCAGGCCCGCGGTCAGGTGGCCGCCGGCCGAGTCACCCATGACGGTGATGCTCTCCGGCGTGTGCCCCGTCCGCAGCAGCCATCTGTAGGCGGCGAGCACGTCGTCGGCGGCGGCCGGGAAGGGGTGCTCGGGCGCCCGCCGGTAGTCCACCAGGAGCACGGGACGCCTGGTCGCGACCGACAGGGCCGCGGCGAGGTGCCGGTGCGTGCGCCGGGACCCGAACACGAAGCCACCGCCGTGGAGGTACAGGACGACGCCGTTCGCCGGATCGGCACCCCGGCCGGTGAGCCACAACCCGTGAACGTCACCGTCCGCTACTGCCGCCAACCGGGTGCCGCGGGGCAACGGGGTCAGGCCGACGGTGTCGAAGACCTCGCGAACCAGCCGTCGCTGCGGCCAGCTCGTGACGCTCATCCGGTCGCCGATCGGTCGAAGACCGCTCATGAGCAGTTGCGCGAGGGCCCGGCTCTGGACGCTGGGGCTCGTAGGCACCGCAGGCCGCGTCATCGCACCCCCGCCCTCCTGCTCGGCAGTCATCATTGACCTGTCAACCACGATAAACGATCGAGTGGCGGATCACAGAGAATGTGGATCTCGGTTCGGTGTCACGCCTTCACCTGGTCGAGTGTTGGTCGAAGCACTCGAATTTCGCTCAAGCACCCGGTTAACGTGAGGGCATGAGCACTATCCTGGACGACCTTCGCACGGCGGTGGGGGACAGCGCGGTGCTCGTCGACCCAGATGTGACGGAGAGTTATCGCCGCGACATGATGCCGCTGGCCCCGCACGGGCGACCACTGGCGGTGGTGCTGCCCCGGACCGCGACAGAGGTGCAGGCGGTGGTCCGAGCCTGCGCGGCGGCGGCGGCGGTGCCGGTCGTGCCAAGGGGCGCCGGCTCGGGGTTGTCCGGCGCGGCGAACGCGATCGAGGGTTGTGTCGTACTGGCGATGACCAGGATGAACGAGATCGTGGAGATCGACCCGGACAACCGGCTGGCGGTGGTCCAGCCGGGCGTGGTGAACCTGGACCTGCGGAGCGCCGTGGAGAAGCACGGCCTGTTCTACCCACCGGACCCGTCGAGCTACGACTGGTGCACGATCGGCGGCAACGTGTCCACGAACGCGGGCGGCCTGTGCTGCGTGAAGTACGGGGTGACCACGGACTCCGTGCTGGGCCTGGAGGTCGTCCTGGCGGACGGCGAGATCCTGCGGACGGGCCGCCGCACCGTGAAGGGCGTGGCGGGCTACGACCTGACGAAGCTGTTCGTGGGCAGCGAGGGCACGCTGGGCGTGATCACCCAGGCGACGCTGGCGTTGCGGCCGCTGCCACAGGCCCCGGGCACGATGGTGGCGGCGTTCTCGGCGATGGAGACCGCCGGCGCTGCGGTGAGCAGGATCGTGCGAGAAGGGATCGTGCCGTCCCTGATGGAGATCATGGACGCGACGTCGATCGCCGCGGTGGAGGCCCACCTGAAGACGGAGCTGGGCGCGGGGAAGGGCTGCGCGGCGCTGCTGCTGTGCCAGTCGGACTCGGGCGGGGAAGCGGCGAGGCAGGAGCTGCGGGCGATCGAGCAGGTGTGCGAGGACGTGGGCGCCGACCTGGTCCACTCGACGTTCGACCCGGCCGAGGGATCGATGCTGCTGGCGGCCCGCCGCGCGGTGCTGCCGGCACTGGAGCTCTACGGCGCCTGGATGACCGACGATGTGTGCGTGCCGAGGAACAGGATCGCCGAGCTGATAGCCACCTGCGAGAAGATCTCGAGAGAGGTCGACCTACGCATAGCGGTGGTCGGCCACGCCGGCGACGGCAACATGCACCCCACGATCGTCTACGACGCGACCTCGGAGGACGAGTTCGCCAGGGCGAACGTGGCGTTCAACGGCATCCTGGCGGCAGGCCTGGCCCTGGGCGGCACGGTGACCGGCGAACACGGCATAGGAAAGATAAAACGAGACTGGCTGGAACGAGAGCTGGGCCCCGTCGCGATGCGCACCCATCGTGCGATCAAGGCGGCCCTGGACCCGGACAACCTGTTCAACCCGGGCTCGATGTTCTCGATGGCCTAGAGACGGCCTAGAGACGTTTGATGATCTGGGTGTCCTCGTTGGCCAGCTTCGCGGCCTGCTTCTTCTCGCGGCGGGCCTTCACGACTTCGATAACGATCGGGATGACCGAGATCAACACGATCAGGACCGCCATCGCGTCGATGTTCTTCTCGATGAACGAGACCTCGCCTAGGAAGTAACCCAGGACCGTCACGCCCGACGCCCAGAACAACGCGCCGATCGCCGAGTAGGTGAAGAACTTCCTCGCGTCCATCCGCCCCACACCGGCGGTCGCCGTGATGAACGTCCGCACGATCGGCACGAACCGGGCCATGATGACCGCCCGCGCGCCGTACTTCTCGAAGAACTCGTGCGTCTTGGCGACGTGCTCCTGCTTGAACAGCTTCGAGTTCGGCTTGTTGAACAGCGCCGGCCCGGCCTTCGCGCCGATCCAGTACCCGCACACGTTCCCCACGAACGCGCACACCGTCACCAGCACGCAGACCAGCCACAGCGGCGTCTGGATGGTCCCCGTCGCCACGAACAGGCCCGCGACGAACAGCAGCGAGTCGCCCGGCAGGAAGAAGCCGACCAGCAGCCCGCACTCCGCGAAGATGATCAGGCAGAGCACGGCCAGTGCCCAGCCGCCCATCCCACGCAGGATGACCTCCGGGTCCAGCCAGGAGGGCAAAAAGGACATCGCGTGCACGGTGGCGGCGGCGGGCGTCACACCATCGAAGGGTACGCGAGCGTCACAGGAGCGTGAGCAGCCCCACGACCGCACCCGACGCGAGGCCCAGGAGCAGCGCCAACAGCAGGACGAGCAGCATCGGCACCTGACGCGGCTCGTCCGGCTCCTCCGGGATGTGGGTCGTCACGTCCTCGGCACGAGGCAGGGTCGGCGGCAGGTCGCTCCCCGACAGCAACCCGTACCCGACCGGCGAGGTGTCGGCCGGGGCCTGCCGCGCCTGCGCACGCAGCGCGTCGGCGAGCAGTTTCTCCGGGTCGTCGGGTGTCACGTACCAGAAGGTACCCACTCGCCTCGCCGCATCACCGACACCGGGCGCAGCGCGTCGTCCAACAAGACGACATCGGCCGCGAACCCGGGGGCCAGCCTGCCGGTCACGTCGCCGAGGCCGAGCAGGGCGGCTGGTCGCGTGGACGCCGCCGCCACCGCGTCGAGCACGCCCAGCCCGCAGCTCTTCACCAGGTTCCGGAACGCCGCGTCCATGGTCAGCGTGCTGCCCGCGAGCGAACCGCCGTCCGCCAGCGTCGGCACGCCGTTCGTCACGTCGACCTTCAGCCCGCCGATGTCGTAGGTCCCGTCGCCGGCCGCCGCGGCCGCGATCGCGTCGGTGATCAGCACGGTGCGGGCGGCGCCCGCGTGCCGGGCGGCCAGCCGCACGATCGTCGGGTGCAGGTGCACGAGGTCGCAGATCAGCTCGACCGTCACCCGCTCGTCGTCCAGCAGCACGCCGATCGGACCCGGCTCGCGGTGGTGCAGCGGCCGCATGCCGTTGAACAGGTGCGTCGCCACGGTCGCGCCCGCGTCCACCGCCGGCACGACGTCCTCGGCCAGCGCGTCCGTGTGGCCGATCGCCGCGAGCACACCGGCGTCGACCAGCCGCTTGACCGCGGGGACCGCACCTTCCAGCTCGGGCGCGACGGTCACCATCCGGATCGTGCCGCGGCCGGCCGACAGCAGCGCGTCCACCGAGACCGGGTCAGGAGGCCTGAGCAACACCGGGTCGTGTGCGCCGCAGCGGGCCGCCGACAGGAACGGCCCCTCGAGGTGGATGCCCGCGACCAGGCCCTCCTGGACCAGCTCGGCCAGGGCCGCGACCTGCTCGACCAGCTCGCTCACCGGCCGCGTGACCAGGCTCGCGAGCATCGTCGTGGTGCCGTGCGCGGTGTGCGAGTCGACGACCTGCCGCACGTGGGCGGGATCCGCGCTGGTGAACGCGGCGCCGCCACCACCGTGGCAGTGGATGTCGACGAAGCCGGGAACCACCCAACTGCCCGAGGCGTCGGTGACTGTCGTACCGGGGCGGAAGTGTGGCTCACCGCTGCCGAGCGCGGTGATCCGGCCGTCGTCGACGAGCAACCAGCCCGGGTCGAGCACGCCATCCGGCGTGGCGACCCGTCCCCCGCTGATGAGCTGCGCAGCCATCCCTCACCCCTCAACACCTGACGCTATTGGTCTATACCATAGCGCCTGTTGCCCGCATGGGGGTTATTCACTATATACCAATGCAGTCGCGTTATTGCCTAACGTTTCGTGGGCGCGACTAGGTGGAGAATCGCTTCCAAGCGGCTGTCAGTTAGGGGTGCGCATGATCTTCTGCAGCGCGTCCAGGGCCCGGCTGGCCGTCGACTTGACCGTCCCCTTGGAGATGCCGGCGGCCTCGGCGATCTCCGCCTCGGACAGGTCGCCGTAGTAACGCAGCACCAGTACCTCGCGCTGGCGGGGCGGCAGCTGCGACAACGCGCGCACGACCCCCTGGTGCTCGGCCGTCAGCATCGCGAGGCTCTCCGCGGACCGCGCGTTGACCTGGTGCGGCGGGGTGTACTCGCGGGCGGTCTTGCGGCGGCGCAGCACGGACCGCGACCCGTTGACCACGGCGGTGCGCAGGTAGCCGAGGGCCGCGGCGGCGTCGCGGAGGTTGCCCCAGTTGCGGTGCAGCCCGGTGAACGCCTCCTGCACGACGTCCTCGGCCGTCGCCGGCTCGTCTACCAGCAGCAACGCGAGCCGGACGAGACGCATGCGATGTGTGCGATACAGGTCCTCGAGGGTCAGCGGCGCCTGCTGGACGGGCGCTGTGGGCACGGGGAAGCTCCCCGTGTCGATCGCACGCAGATGACCGAGCGTCTGCTCGACGCTGCGTTCCGCACTGAGTTCCCCAGGCACAGGCGCACCCTACCGGTCCGCCCCGGCCGCCGTCTGTACCGTTCGCGCTATGGCCTGGTTCACGGTAGAGACCAAGTACATCGACGACCCCGGCAAGCTCGCGGACAGCCGTCCTCGCCACCGCGTCTACCTGCAGGCGCTGGTCGAGCAGGGCAAGGTCGGCGCGGCCGGTCCGTGGGTGGACGACTCGGCGGGGTTCGCGATCTACCAGGTCGCGGACCGTGCCGAGCTGGACCAGCTGCTCGCCCAGGACCCGTACACGATCGACGGGGTGGCCGCGTCCCGCACGGTCAACGAGTGGAAGCTCGTCATGGGCTCAGTAGGTGCCCGCTAGCTTCGAGTGGTCCCAGCTCACGATCTTCGTCGGCCGGCAGATCAGGCCCACCCGCTTGGGCGCCTGCAACCGGACGAACTGGCTCGCCGACGTGGCGATCTCCGGGTTGTCGTTGTACCGGTGCATGAGCTGCTGACCGATGGCCGTGATCCGCTCCACGTCGGTCACCAGCTCCACGTCGCACTCCATGGAGACGCCGCGCAGCTTCTCGTAGGAGTCGCCGGTCTCGACGAGGATCGTGGCCTGCGGCAGCCGCTGCAGGTTGGCGGCCTTCTGCGACTTGGCGAACGTCCACGTCTCGATGACCTCGCCGTTCGGCACGTACCAGAGCGCCGTCAGGTGGGGTCGCCCGTTCGGGCCGATGGTCGCGAGGTTCGCCGTCTTCCCCTCGGCGAGGAAGGCGGCGACCTCGTCAGAGGTCATCTTGATCTTGTCACGGCGCGACGGCATAACACGTTATAGCGCACCGTCGCGGCGGGCCGCAGCCTTCGCGCCGGGGCCGACCATGCTCGCCTCGACCGCGCCGCGCTTCTCGATGTCCTCGATCGCCGCCTTGTCCCCGGCCGGCACGAACCGGCGCGCCTGCCACTCGACCACGCGCGGGATCAGCGTGCGGAACAGCTTCAGCACGCCGACCCAGCCCGGCACGTGCACTGCCCGCGTGCGTTTGGCGATGCCGGCGGAGATGAGGTCGACGGCAACCGAGAGCGGATAGGTCCTGCTGGCGATTCCGCCGTTGGTGGCCCGCATCCTGCCGAACACCGGGTGCTCGTCGGCGGAGTTGACCATGTCCGTCGCGATCCAGGTCGGGTGTACGACGCCGACGTCCACGCCGAGGTGCCTGACCTCCGCACGCAGCGCGTTCGCGAACGCCTCGACGCCGGCCTTCGCCGCGGAGTAGGCCGCGTTGCCGGGGATGTGGACGATCGCAGCCGCGGACGACACGAGCAGCGCGTAGCCCTTTGACTCGATCAGGTGGGGCAGCGTCACGCGGATGGTGCGCCAGACACCCAACAGGTTCACGTTGATCACCCGCTCGAACGAGGCCGTGTCGATCGACCGGGTGAAGCCGGTGGCCGCGATGCCCGCGTTGGCCAGCACGACGTCGATCCGGCCGTACCGCGCGACGATCTCCGCGGTCACCTTCTCGAGGTCTGCCCAGCTGGTGACGTCGGCCTCCCAGGCACCGGCGTCCGGTCCGCACTCCCGCGCGACCTCGGCCAGCTCCTCGGGTTCGAGCCCGACCAGCGCCACCTTCGCGCCCTTGGCGGCCAGGTCCCGCGCGACACCTGCGCCGATGCCCCGGGCAGCGCCCGTGATCAGCACGACCTTTCCCGTCACCTTCGACATGCCATCGAACCTACCACTAGTAACTTACTTCGAGTAGATGGTAAATGTGCACGGAATGTTTACGAAGAACGGCTGTATGTCACACCCCTGGGTGACACCAGGATCGGTGACATGGAGCAGACCTACGACCGTAGATCCGTACTGCGAGTAGGCGCGGCGGGTGTGGTGCTCGGTGCGGGCGTGGTGGCCGCGGGTGCGACCGCCGCCAGCGCCGCCGAACCCGTCTTCGCGCACGGTGTCGCCTCAGGTGACCCCCTGCCAGACGCGGTCCTGCTGTGGACGCGCGTCACCCCGACCCCCGACGCCACCCCGGGTTCCGGCGTCGGCCCGACCGTCGACGTGACCTGGGAGGTCGCCACGGACCCGGCCTTCGCCGCCGTGGTCGCCTCCGGTGTGGTCGGCACCGGCCCCGGCCGGGACCACACCGTGAAGGCCGACGCGACCGGCCTGAACCCGGCGAGCACGTACTACTACCGCTTCCGGCTGGGTGGCGCGGTCTCCGCCGTCGGCACCACCCGCACCGCGCCCGCGCTGACCGCCGCCGTCGCCCGGCTGCGCTTCGGCGTGGTGTCCTGCTCGAACGTCCCGGCCGGCTACTTCGCCGCGTACCGCTACCTCGCCGAGCGCGGCGACCTGGACGCCGTCCTCCATCTGGGTGACTACATCTACGAGTACGCCGGCGACTTCAACGGCGAGGCCGTCCGGCCCCACGACCCGCCGCACGAGATCCTGACATTGGCCGACTACCGGCGGCGGCACGCGCAGTACAAGTCCGACGAGCACCTGCGGCGGCTGCACGCGACGGTCCCGATGATCGCGACCTGGGACGACCATGAGGTGGCCAACGATGCGTGGTCCGGCGGCGCCGAGAACCACCAGCCGGACACCGAGGGCGACTACGCCACCCGGAAGGCGGCCGCCCACCAGGCGTACTTCGAGTGGATGCCGGTACGCAACGAGGCGGACAAGATCTACCGGCGCCTGCGCTTCGGCCTGCTGGGCGAGCTGTTCATGCTCGACCTGCGCAGCTACCGGTCGAAGCAGGTGGCCGTCGGCAACGGCGGCACGGACGACCCGAACCGGACGATCACCGGCGCCGAGCAGATGGCGTGGTTGGAGAACGGCCTGGTCACGAGCGGCGCGCAGTGGAAACTGGTCGGCAACTCGGTGATGATCGCGCCGTTCCAGCTGCCACCGCTCTCGCCTGAGCTGCTCGGCCCGCTGGCGGAGCTGCTGGGCCTGCCGTCCGAGGGCCTGTCGATCAACCCCGACCAGTGGGACGGCTACGCGGCCGACCGCCGTCGCCTGCTCGCGACCCTCGCGGGTCATGGCGTGCGCGACACCGTGTTCCTGACCGGCGACATCCACTCGTCGTGGGCGAGCGACGTGCCCAGGGACGCGGGCCTGTACCCGCTGTCCCCCTCGGTGGCGACGGAGTTCGTGTGCACGTCGGTGACCTCGGACAACATCGACGAGATCCTGGGCGTGCCGCCGAGGACCGTGTCGCCGGCGCTGGAGTCCGCGATCCGGGTGCTGAACCGGCACATCAAGTACGTGGAGCTGGACTCGCACGGCCCGTCGGTGCTGGAGGTGACGCCTGCGGGTGCCCAGATGGACTGGTACTACCTCGCGAACAAGGCGGACCCGGCGAGCACGCTGAACTGGGCGCGCTCGTTCCGCACGCGGGCCGGCACCCAGAAGGTCCAGTCGGTGGGCACCCCGATCGGGAATTAGCCGCCGCGCCGGCGAGTTGTCTTCGATATTTGTCGAAGACAACTTGGAGGCAGCATGGACATCGGTCCGGTTGGCGTGTGGGGGCACGGTTCGTGGTCGGAGTTCGGTGACCCTTCGGCACTGGCGGAACTGGAACACCTCGGCTACGGCACGGCGTGGCTGGGCGGCTCACCGCCGGCCGACCTGTCCACGATCGAGCCGATCCTGGCCGCGTCCACCAGCCTGGTGGTGGCGACGGGGATCGTGAACGTCTGGGACGCCGACCCGACCGTGGCCGTCGGCGGCTACCACCGCGTGGCGGCGGCCTACCCCGACCGGTTGGTGCTGGGGATCGGGGCAGGCCACCGCCCGCTGGTGGGCGAGCGCTACACGAAGCCGTACGACAAGCTGGTGAGCTACCTGGACGTGCTGGACGAGGGTGGCGTTCCGGAGTCCGGTCGGGTGCTGGCCGCGCTGGGCCCGAAGGTGCTGCGCCTGGCCGGGGAACGCACGGCGGGCGCGCACCCGTACCTGACGACGCCGGAACACACGGCGCAGGCGAGGGAGATCCTGGGGCCCGACAAGCTGCTGGTGCCGGAGCAGAAGGTGGTCCTGTCCACGGACCCGGACGAGGCGCGAGCACTCGCCCGGGAGCGGCTGGAGATGTACTACCGCCTGCCGAACTACACCAACAACTGGCTGCGCCTCGGCTTCACCGAGGCCGACATAACCGACGGCGGCAGCGACCGACTGGTGGACGCCCTGGTCGCCTGGGGCGACGAGGAGGCCATCCGCGAACGCATCCAGGCCCACCGAGACGCGGGCGCCGACCAGGTGGCGATCCAGGTCCTGAACGAGAACCGGCTGCCGGTGCTCAGGGCCCTGTCGGCGGCGCTGGTCTGACCCCAGCCTGGGCGAGCGGTCTGTTCATGCGGCCGCTCGCCCAACGCGTTTGTCAGCTGAGCGATGTTTCGTGCTGGTGGGTCGGTTCCAAGTCGTGCCGGCTCGACTGCCCCGGGTCGGCCTGCAAGCTCGGCCGGCGTAAGCGACCGCTCACCCAGGTCGCCCTCAGACTCACCCCGCGATGAAGTCCCGTCCACCTTGAACGGCCCGCTCACCGAGCGGGCGGGGCCCGATCCCGCATCAGCGTTCGTCCGAGCCTGCCTGCGCGGCCCGCTCCAACCCCACCCGCCGCACGAGTGTCCCTTTCGCTCGCACTCACCGGGTGAAAGCTATCCACACCCCCCGTTGACCAGCCGTTTCGTCCGTCTCAGCCGGTACAATGGGACCGGGGCCGGCCCCCTGGGTTGGGTGGGGGACTGCCCACGCGACCACCTGCGTTCGCGTTGATCAAGAAAAAGTTGTCAGGCTGTCACCTCGACGCCGCGCCAGAAGGCGACGTGGTCCTTGATCTCGGCGGCCGCGTCCTTGGGGGTCGGGTAGTACCAGGCGGCGTCCGGGTTCTCGTCGCCGTTCACGCGGAGGGTGTAGTAGCTCGCCTCGCCCTTCCACGGGCAGGTCGAGCGGGTTTCGGACGGTGCGAGGAAGTCGGCGCGGACCGAGTCCGGTGGGAAGTACTCGTTGCCCTCGACGACCTTGGTGTCGTCACTCTGTGCGATTACCTCGCCGTTCCAGCGTGCAGTTGCCATGGGCTCCAGTGTGCTCCTTCTGAATCGGTCATCCTGCGTCCGAGCCGCGAGCGCCGCCTCGTAGGATCGGGCCGACGGCTCTGCCAGGCACGAGGAGGACGTACCGATGCCCATCGCCACCCCCGAGGTCTACGCGGAGATGCTGGACCGGGCCAAGGCGAACGAGTTCGCCTTCCCAGCCATCAACGTGACCTCTTCCGAGACGCTCAACGCCGCCCTGCGCGGCTTCGCCGAGGCCGAGAGCGACGGCATCGTCCAGGTCTCGACCGGCGGGGCCGAGTTCGCCTCCGGCACCAAGGTCAAGGACATGGTCACCGGTGCCACGGCACTCGCCGAGTACGCGCACGTGATCGCCGCGAAGTACCCGGTCAACATCGCCCTGCACACCGACCACTGCCCGAAGGACAAGCTCGACGGGTTCGTCCGGCCGCTGATCGCCATCTCGCAGGAGCGGGTCGCCGCGGGCAAGGAGCCGCTGTTCCAGTCGCACATGTGGGACGGCTCGGCCATCGACCTGGAGGAGAACCTGACCATCGCGGCCGAGCTGCTCGACGCGGCGGCCAAGGCGAAGATCATCCTCGAGGTCGAGATCGGCGTCGTCGGCGGCGAGGAGGACGGCGTCGCCCACGAGATCAACGAGAAGCTGTACACAGCGGAGGGCGACTTCATCAGGACGGTCGACGTGCTCGGCGCCGGCGAGCGCGGCCGCTACCTGCTGGCCGCCACGTTCGGCAACGTGCACGGCGTCTACAAGCCGGGCAACGTCAAGCTGCGTCCGGACGTGCTCAAGCGCGGCCAGGAGGTCGTCGCCGAGAAGCTGGGCCGGCCGGGCGAGAAGCCGTTCGAGCTGGTCTTCCACGGCGGCTCCGGCTCGCTGGTGGAGGAGATCCAGGAGGCCGTGTCGTACGGCGTCGTGAAGATGAACATCGACACGGACACCCAGTACGCGTTCACCCGTCCGGTGGTCGCGCACATGTTCAACAACTACGACGGCGTGCTGAAGATCGACGGCGAGGTCGGCAACAAGAAGGCCTACGACCCGCGCTCGTACCTGAAGGCGGCCGAGCAGGGCATGGCCGCACGCATCACCCAGGCGTGCGAGCAGCTGAGGTCGACCGGCCGAATGCTGGCGGGCTGAGCGCCATGACCTTGCAGGAGAACCTGTTCGGCGGTCCGCCGGCCACCCACCTGCCCGAGCGCCCCGAGGCGCAGGCGGCGATGGAGGGCGGTACGGAGCCGTCGAAGGTCGTCACCGAGTGGCCGGACTTCAGCGAGGGCTGGGCGGCGCTCGCCGAGCTGGCGCTGACGGAGAACAACCCGGTCGCCGCCTACGCCTACGCACGCACCGGCTACCACCGCGGGCTCGACCAGCTGCGCCGGGCTGGCTGGAAGGGCCACGGCCCCATCCCGTGGGCACACCGGCCCAACCAGGGCTTCCTCCGGGCGCTCGCCGCGCTGTCGCGGGCCGCGCAGGCGATCAACGACGTCGAGGAGTACGAGCGGTGCAGGCAGTTCCTCGCCGACTCCGACCCCGAGGCGCCCGCCCAGCTCGGCCTGGCCTGACGCCGTGACGGACCCCCTTCGAGACGGTCATCGCCTCGAAGGGGGTCCGCCGGGACGGGTCAGCAGGTCGCGAGCATGTCGGCTAGCGCGCCCTCCTCGGTCGAGTCGACCGTCAGCTCGTAGAGGTACTTCACGTGCGTGTAGGCCCGCGCGTACTCACACCACTCCGACTCCAGTGGCGGTTTCCACTCGTCCGGCGTCTGGTCGCTCTTCTCCTGGTTCACGTTGTCCGTGACCGCCCACAGCTGCGGCGAGTTCAGGTCGTTGGCGAACGCCTCACGCTCGGCCGTCGTCCAGCTCGACGCACCGGACCGCCACGCGACCGCGAGCGGGACCATGTGGTCGATGTCCACATCGGACGCCTGGGTCCAGGTGTCCCCGTCGTACGGACTGGTCCAGCTCCCGGACGTCGGCGCGCAGTCGCTGCCCGTCTCGACCCCGTCGCCGTCCCGCTGGAGCACCATCTCCCTTGTGTTGCAAGCACCTTCGACGCTGTGCCAGTGCGGGAACCGGTCCCGGTCGTAGCCGTCCATGGAGCCGTCCGGCGCTACCGTGAGCGCCGCCAGCTCGGTCCGAGCGGTACCCGCCGAAGGGATACCCGGTGGAGTCGCCTGAGCCGCACCGCCGAGCCCGATCACGGCCCCGGCGGCCAGCAACACCGCGCCGACAAAAGCTTTCCCCGACATCGTGCCCTCCTGAGTAGAGTGCATCGACGATGCGACACCGTTGGCCGGCAGGGCAATGACCTCGGCGAATTGCCGACTTTCGTTGTGGTCCAAAGGGATCAGCAGTGGTCCGGCAGGACTGTGAGCGCCGGGGCTCGCGCCTCAGTGGATCGCGCGCAGGTCCTCGGTGTGGCGGTACCACGTCCAGCGCGTCACGAGGCGGGAGTGCGTCACCCCGTCGTGCACCGGCGACGACCCGTCGATGCCGAACTGCACGGCGCGCCCCGAGAACACCGCCGGCCGGCGCAGACGGCCACGGACCACCCGCACCTCGACGCCCTCGGGTCCCGGCGTCACCTCGATCCGGCTGGCGTCGCCGCGCAGCGCGACCACGTCGTCGCAGTACACGGTGCCGCTGACCGACGTCAGCGCGCCGAGCCCGACGAGGACCCCGCCGGCGTCGTCCCGGATCAGCGGGAGCGGTCGGTCACCCGCCGTGAGTGCCAGGCCGGCCGAGTCCACCGGCAGCTTCCACACCTGGGCGACCACCGAGCGCTGATGATCCACCGGCACGAACCCGACGGGCACGTCCGCCACCCGATCGGTGCGCAGCAGCCTGAGTACGACGGCGGCCAGATCGGCGTCGGTGCCGTGCACCACGACCCGGTCGTACTCGTCGCCCTTCAGCAGCGGGTCGACATCGTTTCGGCTCGGTGTGGCAGGGATCTCGTGCGGCATCGATCCCGTGCTCGACGTCAGTTTTGACCAGTCACCACTGGTGACAGCCGTCCCACAACCGAGTATTAGTGCTACCACTGGCGGACTCCTGGTCTACGCTCAATCACCGGCATTTCGCCCAGCCCTATTCCATGACATCGGGGAGTCTCACATGCCGGCCATCGTGCTCATCGGCGCCCAGTGGGGTGACGAAGGTAAAGGCAAGGCGACAGACCTCCTGGGCGAGCAGGTCCAGTGGGTGGTGCGCTACCAGGGCGGCAACAACGCGGGTCACACGGTTGTGCTGCCGGATGGCCAAGACTTCGCGCTCCACCTGATTCCCTCGGGCATTCTGACGCCCGGCGTGACCAACGTGATCGGCAACGGCGTGGTGGTCGACCCCGGGGTGTTGCTGACTGAGCTGGCCGGTCTGGAGGAGCGGGACGTGGACACGTCCCGTCTGCTTATCTCCGCGGACGCGCACCTGATCATGCCCTACCACGTGGCCATCGACAAAGTCACCGAACGGTATCTCGGCAAGGCCAAGATCGGCACCACCGGCCGCGGTATCGGGCCCGCGTACCAGGACAAGGTCTCGCGGGTGGGCGTGCGGGTGCAGGACCTGCTCGACGAGAAAATCCTGCGCCAGAAGGTCGAGGCGGCCCTCGACGTCAAGAACCAGATCCTCGTCAAGGTCTACAACCGCAAGGCGCTCGACCCCGAGCAGGTCGTGGACTCGGTGCTGGAGTGCGGCGAGCGGTTCGCGCACCGCATCGCCGACACCCGGCTGCTGCTGAACCAGGCCCTGGAACGTGACGAGGCGGTGCTGCTGGAGGGCTCGCAGGGCACGCTGCTCGACGTCGACCACGGCACGTACCCGTTCGTCACGTCGTCGAACCCGACCGCGGGCGGCGCGGCGGCCGGTTCCGGCATCGGCCCGACCCGCATCACGACCGTGATCGGCATCCTCAAGGCGTACACCACACGCGTGGGCTCCGGGCCGTTCCCGACCGAGCTGCACGACGAGATGGGCGAGCGGCTGCGCAAGACCGGCGGCGAGTTCGGCGTGACCACCGGCCGGTCCCGCCGCACGGGCTGGTTCGACGCCGTGATCGCCCGCTACGCCGCGCGTGTCAACGGGATCACCGACTACTTCCTGACCAAGCTCGACGTGCTGTCCGGGCTGGACCGGGTGCCGATCTGCGTGGCGTACAAGGTGAACGGCGAGACCGTGCACGACATGCCGATGACCCAGACCGACGTCCACCACGCCGTGCCGGTGTACGAGGAGCTGCCCGGCTGGTGGGAGGACCTCTCCGAGTGCCGGACCTTCGAGGACCTGCCGGCGAACGCCAGGGCGTACGTGGACCGCCTCGAGGAGCTGTCGGGCGCGCGGTTCTCGGCCATCGGCGTGGGCCCCGGCCGCGACCAGACGATCGTGCGCCACTCGATGCTCGGCTGACGGACCCCCCTCGGGACATTGGGCGTCCCGAGGGGGTCCGTAAGCCTAGGCGGCGGCCAACTGCTCCTGTGCCACCGCGATGTCGGTGTTGTCGGTGAACAGGCCGTCGATGCCCGTGGCCTTGAACGTGGCGATCTCACCGAACAGGTCGCCGTACGCGTTCGGGTCCGCTGAGGAGCGGAAGTCCGCCGGCAGGAACGTGTTCTCCGCGCGGAACGTGTACGGGTGGACCTTCAGGCCCGCCCGGTGCGCGTCCCGGACCAGCGTCGTCGGCGCCGCAAGGAAGCCGGCGGCGTCGCGCGGGATGATCTGGTTCTTGTCCGGCCCGAGGCCCTCGGCGTACCTGGCGACGTCCTTCAGGCCCGTGGCCGAGGTGATGTCCGCGTAGGTCCGCGGGTCACCGGAGTCCACGAAGTCGAACGGCGCTCCCGACGCGGAGGTCAGCTGCACGAGGGGCACCCGCAGCACCCTGTGCAGCTGGATCAGGTTCGTGACCTCGAACGACTGCACGAACACCTTGGCGCTGGGGCGGTTCAGCCCGTTGCGGTTGAGCGCCGCCACGAGTCGCGGCTCCAGCGGCAGGCCCTGCTTGCGGAAGTACGTGGGGTGCTTGGTCTCCGGGTAGATGCCGATCTCCCGGTGCAGCTCGCGCGACAGCCGCCGCGACAGGTCGATGACCTCCTGGAACGTCGGGACCTGGTACTTCCCGTCGTAGATCGTGTTGCGCTGGCGGACGGCCGGGATGCGTTCCTTGGCACGCAACGTCTTCAGCTCGGCGAGCGTGAAGTCCTCGGTGAACCAGCCGGTGGTGGCCACACCGTCGAGCAGCTTGGTGGTCTTGCGGCCGGCGAACTCGGGGTGGGCCGCGACGTCGGTGGTGCCGCCGATCTCCGGCTCGTGCCGGGCGACCAGCACGCCGTCCCTGGTGACGACCAGGTCCGGCTCGATGTAGTCGGCGCCCATCCGGGCCGCGAGCTCGTAGGACGCGAGCGTGTGCTCCGGCCGGTACCCCGCGGCGCCGCGGTGCCCGACGACGGTGAAGTCGTCGTGTGCGGCGGTGGTCGTGGCCGGGCCGTGCTCGGCCGTCGCGGGAGCCGCGCCGACCAGGGCGAGCGCCGCCGTCGCCGTGACGGCCAGGCGCAGTAACTTCGAACTCACGGTCTCCTCCTCCGATCGAAGCCTCACGGCGCTGCCGCAAGGCCTGCGCATCGTTGCCCAGCTGAGGAAACTCCACCAGAGGAGAAGGTGACGAAGCGATTACGCATCCGATCATCTTGTCGGCGTGACCGGTAGGTTGCGGATGGTGACCAGGTCTACGGAAGACATGGACGCCGAGGTGGGTGTGGCCGGCACGGTCGGCGAGCACGACGAGGAACGCCCGGCGCGGCGGCTGACCGGCCGCTGGGACCGGTTCGTCTGGGCGGCGTCGATCGCGGTCGCCCTGCTCGTGCTCAAACAGGTCTTCTGGCCGTTCGCCACGGGCAACCAGTTCTACCTGGTGATCTTCCTGGCACTCACGCTGCCGCTGGTGTTCCTGTGCTACCGGATGCGTGGCACGGCCAAGGACCCCGACAACCCCGGCCCGCTCGACTGGGCGTTCGCGGTGATCGCGTTGCTGGTCGGTCTGTACCCGGTGCTGCCGGTCGGCGGCGACGGCTTCGCGGGCGGCTTCGACGCGTTCCTGGACCGGCAGGGGATCCTGTCCACACCGGACGTCATAGCGGGCGCGCTGCTGCTGGTCCTGGTCCTGGAGGCGACCAGGCGCACGACCGGTCTGGTGCTTCCGTTGGTGTGCCTGGCTTTTCTGGCGTACGCGTACTACGGCGGCTACCTGCCGCAGGACTGGGACATCGCGCACGCGGGCGTGGACTTCAGCCAGATCGTCAACGCGCTGTACAACGACCAGAGCGGGTTCTACGGCATCCCGCTGGACGTGGCCGCGACGTACATCGTGCTGTTCACGATCTACGGCGCGGTGCTGTCCGCGTCCGGTGCCGGCACGTTCTTCGTGGACCTGAGCTTCGCCACGTTCCGCAGGTCCCGCACCGCGCCCGGGCGCACGGCCGCGCTGTCGGGCTTCCTGCTCGGCACGGTGTCGGGCTCGGGCACGGCGACGACGGTGAGCCTCGGCGCGATCACGTGGCCGGTGCTGCGGCGTGCCGGCTACCCGCGCGAGAACGCGGGCGGACTCCTCGCCGCGTCGGGCATCGGCGCGATCCTGTCGCCGCCGACGCTGGGCGCGGCGGCGTTCATCATCGCGGAGTACCTGCAGGTCTCGTACCTGACCGTGCTGCTGTGGGCGATCATGCCGACGGTCCTGTACTACCTGGGCATCGCGTTCGCGGTGGAGGCCGACGCGCGGCGCTTCGGCGCGAAGCCGGTGGACCTGGACACCCCGCGGGTGTGGGAGCTGCTGAAGGGCGGCGGCTACCACTTCGTGTCGCTGGGGATCATCGTGGTGTTCCTGGCACTGGACATCCCGCCGTTCACCGCGGTGGTCTACGCGACGGGTGTGTCGGCGCTGTTCGCGCTGATCTCGCAACTGGTGGGCGGCGGGTCGCCGCTCGCCTGGGTGCGCCTGATCGCGGACTCGTTGGCGGAAGGCATCCGCGGCGCGCTCCCGGTGGTCGCGGTGTGCGCGGCGGCGGGGGTGATCACGTCGACGATCACGAAGACGGGGCTGGGCCAGGAGCTGGCGTCGACACTCGTGGACAAGGCACAGGCGCTGGCGTCGAACCCGACCATGGCCCTGGTGCTGACGGCCGTCTTCGCGGCGGTCGCGGTGAGCGTGCTGGGCCTTGCGGTGCCGGTGACCGCGTCGTTCATCATCGCGTGGGTGGTGCTTGGCCCGGCGCTGGCGGATCTGAACGTGGCGCCGCCCGAGGTCGCGATGTTCATCTTCTACTACGCGGTCCTGTCGGAGGTGACCCCGCCGACCGCCCTGGCCGCGGTGGCGGCGGCCGCGATCACCGGCGGTTCGGTGATGAGGACGATGTGGCAGACGTGGAAGTACACGCTGCCCGCGTTCCTGGTGCCGTTGGCGTTCGTGTTGACGGACAACGGTTCCGCGTTGCTGCTCCAGCAGGACGCGGTGACGGTGCTGTGGGTCGTCGTGGTGTCCGCGCTCGGCGTGGCGGCCCTGGCGGTCGTCACGGGCGGCTGGCTGTTCGGCCCGGCTCGGTGGCCGGAACGTGCCATGTGCGTGCCGGCGGCCCTGCTCTTGCTCTACCTGCAACCGCTGTCGATAGCGATCGGCGTCGGTTTCTTTGCGGTGGCGGTCGTCATCCACCTGATCGGCCGCAGGACCCCGAGAGAACAAGGAGCCCAATGATGCGAGCCATGCGGATCGCGTCCGCCGCGCTGGCGGTCGCCATGGTGGCGGCGGCGTGCGGGGGGAAACAGGCGAGCAACGCGTCGAACGAGTCGTCGGGCGGCTGCGAGGCGTCCAGCGGCAGAATCACGATCGCGACCGGGAACACGGGCGGGGTGTACTACACGCTCGGCGGCGGCCTGGCGCAGCTGATCAGCGACAACACCCCACTGAAGGCGACGGCGGCGGAGACCGGGGCGTCGGTGCAGAACATCCAGCAGCTGGTGGCGGGTGACTACGACGTGGCGTTCGCGCTGGCCGACACGGCGGCGGACGCGGTGGAGGGCAAGGCGTCGTTCGACGGAAAGCGCCAGGACGTCGAGGCACTGGCCCGCATCTACCCGAACTACACGCAGGTGGTCGTGCGCGCGAACAGCGGCATCGACACGATGGCGGACATGAAGGGCAAGCGGATCTCCACGGGTTCCCCGAAGTCCGGCACGGAGGTGATCGCGAACCGCCTGCTGACGGCGGCGGGCCTGTCGGACACGGACATCTCGGCCCAACGCCTCGCCCTGCGCCCGACGGTGGACCAGATGAAGGCGGGGCAGATCGACGGGCTGATCTGGTCAGGCGGCCTGCCAACCCCCGAGCTGACCGACCTGACGACCTCGGTGGACGTGAAGTTCGTCGACGTGACGAACCTGCTGGACGACCTGAAGAAGGTCAACCCGGTCTACGAGAAGGGGACGATGCCGGCGGCCACGTACGGGTTGCCCAAGGACGTCCCGAGCATCGTGGTGCCGAACATGTTGCTGGTCCGCAAGGACTTCCCGAACAACAACGCGTGCGCCATCACCAAACTGATCTTCGACAAGAAGGACGAACTGGTGAAGGTCCACCAGGCGGCAAGAGCCCTCGACCGGGTGAAAGCCACGGACACCGCCCCCGTGAAACTCCACCCGGGCGCCGCCCAAGCCCTGGCCGCGAAGTAGGAAAAGGCTGGTCAGGCCGGGTGTCGGGCCAGCCATCCACAACCGCCCCAGTTATCCACAGTCAAGATCAAGATCCCCCCTCCCGTCACCCCCACCCGGTAGACTGGCAAGCGGGGTGGCCCCCGGGATCGGGTGGGGGCTGCCTACGTAACCACAAGAGGTCCACAAAGCTGAAATTTCTTCGGCGATGGTCGGTTTCCTGACGGGCAACGGGCTTTCCGGCGGGACGGCGTGGTTCGCGAGACCAAGAACCGGTGTCGGTATCGCATGGGTTCGAGCACGTCTCGGCCCTGGCGCTGCCCCGGCCGGCCGTCCCATCTACGCTGTTTGCTCGTGCGTGTACTGGTGATTGGGTCCGGTGCGCGCGAGCACGCGCTGGTGCTCGCGCTGTCCCACGACCCCACGGTGACGGCGCTGGCGTGCGCCCCCGGCAACGCGGGCACGGCGGCCGTCGCCGAGTCCTACGGTGTCGACGTCGCCGACCCCGCGGCCATCGCCGCGCGGGCCACGGAGTGGGACGCCGATCTGGTCGTCGTCGGCCCGGAGGTGCCGCTGGTAGCGGGTGCCGCCGACGCCGTGCGCGCGGCCGGCATCGCGTGCTTCGGCCCGTCCACCGAGGCGGCCCGCATCGAGGGCTCGAAGGCGTTCGCCAAGGAGGTCATGGCCGCCGCCGGCGTGCCGACCGCCCAGAGCGAGATCGTCGACAACCCGGCCAAGCTGGACGCGGCCCTGGCCCACTTCGGCCCCACCTGGGTCGTCAAGGACGACGGCCTGGCCGCGGGCAAGGGTGTCCTGGTCACGAGCGACCGAGCGGCGGCTCGCACCCACGCCATGACCCTCCTGGACGGCGGCCACCCCGTGCTGCTGGAGTCGTTCCTGGACGGCCCCGAGGCGTCCCTGTTCTGCGTGGTCGACGGCACGACGGTCGTCCCACTGGTGCCCGCGCAGGACTTCAAGCGCGTCGGCGACGACGACGCCGGCCCGAACACGGGCGGCATGGGCGCGTACGCCCCGCTGCCATGGGCACCACCCGGCATGGTCAAGGACGTGCTGGCGAAGATCATCCAACCGGTGGTCGACGAGCTGGCGGCGCGGGGCACCCCGTTCTCCGGCCTCCTGTACGCGGGCCTGGCACTGACGAGCGACGGCCCGCAGGTGATCGAGTTCAACTGCCGCTTCGGCGACCCGGAGACGCAGGTTGTCCTGCCCCTGCTCCGCACCCCCATAGCCGGCCTACTGAACGCCGCCGCGACGGGCACCCTGGCGGCATACCCACCCCTGGAGTGGAGCGACGGTTACGCGGTGACGGTGGTGGTCGCCGCCGAGGGCTACCCCGCACGAGCCCGCGCGGGCGACGTGATCACCGGCGCCGAGGCCCACGCCGTCCTCCACGCGGGCACCCGCCGCCGCGACGACGGCGCGATCGTGTCCGCTGGTGGTCGCGTCCTGTCGGTGGTGGGCACGGGCGAGACCCTGACGGAGGCCCGCGAGGACGCGTACCGGCGAGTGGACGAGGTCCACCTGGCGGGCTCGCACCACCGGACGGACATCGCGGCACGCGCGGCCAAGGGCGAGGTCACCGCTCCGTAACGGGTTCAGCCAATCAGCGGAACCGGTAGTGCCACTTCTTCGTCAAAGTTCAGGTGAGTCCTGCGCGGCATTGGTAACCTGCGGAAAGAGACCGGCCCGTCACGAAGAGTGGGGAGCGACGAGATGTACCTCGCCGGCGACATAGCCAGCGGCGTCGATACCGCCTTCACCAAGCTCAACAAGGCGACTGCGGCCATCACGTCCGGCACCTTCACAGTGACAAGGGACAACGTCCTGGCCGCCGGCCGCATCGTCGAGTCCCAGGCTGACGCCCTCCAGAAGGTGTGGCAAGAACGCAGACACGACCTTCGTATCCAGCCGCCGGGCACTGACGACGTGAGCATCCGTATGGCGAAGGCATGGAACGAGGTCCTCGTCGACAACGACGACTCCTACGACACGCGGATCAGGGAATACGTCCTGGGCCTGAAGAAGCTGGCAGTCCAGTTGGGTGACGCAGCCAAGACCTATGGCTACACCGAGGACCAGATCGCCACGGCTTTTGGGAAAAAGGGTGCGTAGGAAGTCGATCCTGCTCCCCGTGGTCGCGGCTGTGGCCCTTGTGGCGGGATGCACGGTCAGCCAGGCTGGCAGCGCGACCTCCGACTCTTCCACGGCCGGTGGCGGTTCGACTTCGACCGGCAATCCGAGCACTTCCTCGGTGGACGTCCCGCCTCCACCTCGGGACCTCTCACTCGACGGCATCGACCCGTGCACGCTGTTCACGACAGCCCAGCGATCGGATCTGCAGATCAACGAGGTCACCCCCGATGACGGCGGCGATGCCGGGACGATCTACAAGGACATGAAGAACTGCACTCTCGACAAGGATGCCGAGGAGCCATTCATCAGCTACAGCGTGATCGCTGTCACGAACGTCGACGTGGCGTGGTGGATCAATGAACCACACAACGCCGACGTCAAGTTGATCTCTGTCGGCGGCTATCCGGCGGCCCAGTTCCACCTCCTGGGTGGCGGAAAGCACGAATGCGCCATCGCGGTCGGCGTAGCGAAGAACCAGCATCTGCATGTCGAGATGGAACCGATCAGCGACGACATCACCGGGGATGCCATCTGCCAGGGTGGCAAGGAAGCGGCCGAGATGGCGCTGCAGACACTGCAGACCATGAGGTAAGGAAGTAGCTATGGCCGGGGACCACGGACTCAGTAACCTGCGTTTCGACGGATACGACAACCACGCGCTCGCCGAGCAGGTGACCGGGCTGCGTAACGGACCTGGCCCTTCCACGCTCTACAGCGCGGTCACGGCGTTGATGAAGCTCTCCGACGGCCTTTCCGACACGGATGCCGCGCTTCGTCAGCAACTCGCTGACATCGGCGTCACCTGGCAGGGTGAGGCGGCTGACGGTGGCACGTCTGCCACCAAGGACGCGAGCATCTACGCCGACCAGTCCCAGGGCCCGGTCGACAACTCCGCCAAGGGTGTCGACTCCCAGGGCGCCGCTTTCTCCACCGGCAAGAACAATGCCCCGGACGCGGGCTCGCTCAACGGCCCCACCGACGAGAACGGCTTCGACCAGTTCATGGGCTTCCTCGGTCACACGACCGACCACGCCCAACAGGTCAAGGACACGAACGCCTCCCGGCAGCAGGCCGTCGACGCCATGAACGGCTACCAGTCCAGCAGTTCCGACGCCCTCGGCAGGTCCCAGGCGCTCCCCGTCCCGCCCGGCATGAACCTCAACGCCCAGCCCGTCGACACCAGCACGCACATGTCCTCCGTCGGCACTTTCAACCCGGGTGGCAACTTCAACCCCGCCGGTGGCGCGCCGGGCGGGTCGACCGGCTTCGTTCCCGGAGCACCGGGTGGTGGCGGCACCAGCCCCATCCCCACCCCCGGCGGCAATCCGCCCGTCGGCACCGGACCCATCACCGGCGGCGGCCCGCTCCCCAGCGCCCCCTCCTTCCCGAACACCGCCGCTCCTTTCCCGGCCGCGCTTCGCGCCGCGGCCAACCCCCTGCTCATGGCCGACGCCGCCACCGCCATCGGGACCGGTGGCGCCACGGGTGCCGGCGCGGGCGCAGAGGAGGAACGCCTCTCTCGTAACACGGCCAACCGCGGGCCGGTCAAGAACGGCACTCCCCTTGGTACCGCGCCGGAAGAGGAGGCCCGTGCCGCGCGCAACGCCGAGCGGTTCGGTGCCAAGAGCGGCCGGCCCGGCAGCTCGCTCATGCAGCCGGCGGCCGCCGGCCGGAAGGAAGAGGGCGAGGAGGACCTGGAGCACGTTCGCCGCTACGGTGTCGAGTCGAGCGACGTGTTCGACGACGAGCGGGTCGTCGCGCCGGAGTCCATCGGGGATGACGATGAGGGGTAGATGAGCAGGGGCAGCATCGTCCTCTCCAAGCTCGAGTTCGACGTGCTCTGGGAGTCCGAAGGGCTCCCGGCAAAACATGAGGCGCTCACGGTGCCGAGCCCGGGCCGCACCCACACCGAACGTCGCCAGCTGGTCCGCAAGGCGTTCGACGATCTCGAGGCGCGTGGGCTCGCCAAGCGCGACCGGGCCGTGCCCGAGCTCGTCGACCAGCTGAACCTGCTTGCCCACCACCAACTCTCCATCGACAGTTGGGTGTGGACCGACCACCGCATCTCCTCGCTCGCGGTCGTCGCGGGCCATACCGCGCTGCTCGCCGCCGTCGACGGGCCCGAGGTCTGGCTCATTCCCGCACGCGAGACCGCCATCGCCGACGCCGCCGTGTCGATCGCGGGGGACGTGGTCGCCGGGCCGGGGCTGTCGGTCAGCGTGCCGACCGACGTGCTCGTCGCCGCGGACGCCGAGGCTCGTGGTGACGTGCGGTTGCTCGCGGCCGAGCTGACCGGGCGGGGTGTCGCGGGCAAGGACGCGAAGACGATGGCCGACATGGTGCGCGACATGAACGTGCGCGGCCAGTTCGGCGTCACCCGCATGCAGCGCGACCAGCGGATGCTCCGCGCCGACCGGGTCGTCGCCTTCCACGACACGCCGAACGGGCGGTATGTCCATCTCGCCAGGGCGAACAACGACGGCCGCATGTGGAGCACCGTCACGCCGGCCGACGGACGCCGCCTCGCGAGCTGTGTCGAAGAGCTGATGGCCGAGGTCTGACCGGCATAAAGTTGAGGGAACCGCGGCTGGCTCGTGGCCGTCGGACGGGGTGCGAAGGGGTGGGACATGACGCAGTACAACATCGACGCCATCAACGGCCTCATCTCGAAGGCACAGGACTACAAGCCGAAGTTCGGCTCGGTCTCCGACTCGTTTCCCGACGGGGGCACGGCCACGACGTCGGCGAGCACGTTCGGCAAGCTGCCGAGTTCCGCGGGGCTGGCCTCCGCGCTCGACTCGCTCAACGACGTCATGCATGACGAGTTCGACGCCGCCGAGAACCGGTTGAACGGGGTGGCTGGCGCGCTCGACGCGGTACTGCGGACCGTCCAGAACGTCGAGGACGAGGGGCAGCACCGGTACGGGCAGGGGCAACCCCACTACGTGTAGGTCTAGGAGGGGACGACGGTGGGTTCGGCGGAGACGCTGGCGGGCTACGCGGGTGGCGGTGTCGTCGCCACGGCCGTGGCGAAGATCAAGGACGCGGACGCCTCGGCGGTCACCACGGCCGCGAGCAAGCTGTCCATGGCCGCGACGAACGTCTCGACGTACAGCGGCGAGGTGGCGGGCGCGGTCACCAAGCTCGACGCGGCGTGGGAGGGCACGTCCGCGGACGAGTTCGTCGGGTACATGAACAAGTTCAAGACCGCGGGCTCGGACGTCGGCACGGCCATGTCGAACGCCGCGACCGCGCTCACGAACGCCGCAGGCGCCATCACCGGCGCGCAGAGCTACATCTCGACCCGCTGCGACCAGGCGCTCACCGAGATCCGGACGTGGACCACCAACAACCCGAAGGCGTCGACGGCGGACTTCGACGCCATGACCACGCGGGTGTGCCAGAGCGCGGCCGGGGACATCGACAGCCACCTCCAGAGCACCGAGCAGACACTCAGCGCGTCGCTCGGGACGATCAACGCGAGCAAGTCACCGGCCACCAGGTTCTCCACGCTGCCACAGCCGAACACGCAGCCGTTCAGCCCGCAGTCGGGTCAGCCGGTCACGTGGAAGGAGACGCCGGAGGCGCAGACGGCCCCGGCGAACGCGAACGCGACCCAGACCCAGGAGCCGGTCCAGCAGACCGCCGCCCACTCCGGCGGCTCGTCACATGGCGGCGGCGGTGGGGGCGGTGGCGGCGGTTTCAGTGGCGGTGGCGGTGGCATGGGCTCGTCCGGTGGCCCGCCCGCGGGGGGCCCGCCTCCCGGGAACGTGCAGGAGTGGATCAAGCAAGCCATCGAGGAGCTGCGCAAGCAGGGCATCAACGTCAGCGAGGCGGACGCCCAGCGGATCTGGCAGATCATCCAGCACGAGTCGGGCGGCAACCCACACGCGATCAACAACTGGGACTCGAACGCCGCGAAGGGCACGCCGTCGAAGGGGTTGATGCAGTGCATCGACCCGACGTTCAACTCGTACAAGCTGCCGGGCCACGGCGACATCTGGAACCCGGTGGACAACATCTGCGCCGGCGTGAACTACGCGATCTCCAGGTACGGGTCGCTGGGCAACGTGCCCGGCATCAAGGCCACGGCCTCGGGCGGCTCGTACGTCGGGTACTGATTGGTTCGTCACGGGATTATCTGCTGACAGACCTATCGGCGTAACCTGGCCGACATGGATCTCTCGTTCCTGCTCTCCCACGCCAGTCACGTGTTGTCGACCGAGCTGACCGCGGAGCTGGCCGGCCTCGGGATCACGCCGCGGGCCAGCTGCGTGCTGTCCGCGGCGCAGGCCGGCGAGCGGACGCAGATCCAGCTGGCCGAGATCTGCGAACTGGACAAGACGACGATGGTCGTCACCATCGACGAGCTGGAGAAGGCCGGGCTGGTGGAACGCCAGACCTCGGCGACGGACCGCCGCGCGCGGATCATCGTGGTGACGGAGCTGGGCCGGAAGGTCCACGCCTCGGCGAAGGACGTGGTGTCCCGCGTGCACGAGGACGTTCTGGCGGCGCTGCCGGACGGTGAACGCGAGGGCTTCGTGGCCGGCCTGACCCGCCTGGTGGAGGGCCGCCTTTCCACACCGGTCGCCTGCCAACGCCCACCCCGCCGTCGCATGTGACCCACACGGCGCCGTCCCGCCTGCGCACCGCCGTGGTCAACGGGTCGCGGTTCATGCCGGTGCCGCCGCAAGAGACCGCCCGCGAGTACCGCCGCATCAGGTCAACGCGCGGCGAACCGCGCACCGGTCCGTGGCGCCGCGCGAATGGAGACTTTTTCGATGTCGTCCGCGCGAACGGTCCGTTCGTGCAGCTCGGGCCCCGTTTTTGTCGGTGCCTGCCGATAGTGTGGAACCAGGGGTCCCCCTTGCGGACGTGGGAGACGTGTGTCCTCAGATTCGTCTCGATGTAGGCAATCCCACACTGGATCGTCCGCTTCGGGACTATCTGCTACGGTCTCTCCTGTACTTGAACGCTCAGGAGGCGGCTCCACATGTCCCAGAACGAAAGGCGCGACTCCAGGTGGTTCGCGCTCGTCGTGTTGTGCGCCGGGATGTTGATGATCATTCTCGACGGCACCATCGTCAACGTCGCGCTGCCCGTCATCCAGGCTGACCTCGGCTTCTCCCAGTCGGGGCTTGCCTGGGTGGTCAACGCATACCTCATCCCCTTCGGCGGTCTCCTTCTCCTCGCCGGCCGGACCGGGGACCTCGTCGGTCGCAAGCGCATGTTTCTCGGCGGCATCGCGGTCTTCACCGCCGCCTCGCTGCTCTGCGGCCTCGCCACCACACAGGGACTGCTCATCGCCGCGCGGTTCGTCCAGGGGGTCGGTGGCGCGATGGCCGCCGCCGTCATTCTCGGCATGATCGTCACCATGTTTCCCGGCAGGGGGGAGCAGGCCAGGGCGATCGGCGTGTTCAGCTTCGTCGCGGCGGCCGGCGGTTCGATCGGCCTCCTCGCGGGCGGCGTGCTGACCGAGGCCATCAGCTGGCACTGGATCTTCTTCGTCAACGTGCCGATCGGCGTCCTCACCACCTTGCTGGCCGTCCGGAGGGTCCCCGGCGAGCAGGGCATCGGACTGAAGGAAGGCGCGGACGTCCTCGGCGCCCTCCTCGTCACCACCGGTCTCATGCTCGGCGTCTACACGATCGTCAAGGCCGCCGACTACGGCTGGGGCTCCGCCCACACGCTCCTCGTCGGCGCGGCGTCCGTGGCACTCCTCGCCGGCTTCGTCACCCGCCAGGCCACCAGCGCGAACCCGCTCCTGCCCCTGCGCATCCTCCGCAGCCGCAACGTCGCGGGCGCCAACCTCATCCAGGTCCTCCTGGTCGCCGGCATGTTCGGCATGTTCTTCCTCGGCGCCCTCTACCTGGAGAAGGTCCTGCACTACGACCCACTCCAGATCGGCCTCGGGTTCCTGCCCGTCGCCGTCGGCATCGGCGGGCTGTCGCTCGGTGTCTCCGCGCGGGTCAACGCCCGCTTCGGGGAACGGAACGTCCTGGTGGCGGCGCTCGTCCTCGTCACGGCCGGCCTTGTCCTGTTCACCCGCGCGCCCGTGGACGCCGGCTACCTCGCCGACGTCTTCCCCGCGGTCACGCTGTTGGGCATCGGCGCCGGCCTCGGCTTCCCCGCGATGATGACCCTCGCCATGTCCGACGCCACCAGGGACGACTCCGGCGTCGCGTCCGGCCTGGTCAACACCACCCAGCAGGTCGGTGGCGCGCTCGGGCTCGCCGTCCTCGCCACGGTGGCAACGGCTCACACCAACGGGCTGCTCGCCGAGGGCATCGGCCGGACCGAGGCGGTGACCAGCGGTTTCCACCTCGCGTTCGGCATCGCCGCCGGGCTCGTCGCCTTGGGGGTCGTACTCGCGGTCACCGTGTTGCGCCAACCGAAGGTCGCACAGGAGGAGGAGCTGGTGCCCGCGGCCGTGTAAGGGTGGTGACCATGCTGAACGTCGCCGCTCGCGCAAACATCCCACCCTTCCACGTGATGGACGTGCTGTCCGCGGCCAACGCCCGGCAGCGCGCACAGGGGGACGTGGTGTCGCTGGCCGCCGGGCAACCGTCGGCCGCGGCACCACGCGCCGTTCTCGACAGGGCGGCCGAGTCGCTCCACGGCTACCTCGGCTACACCGAGCAGCTCGGCATCCCCGAGCTGCGCGAGGCGATCGCCCACCACTACGACCAGAGGTACGCCCTCGACGTCGACCCGAGCGACGTCGTCGCCACCACCGGCTCGTCCGGCGGCTTCCTGCTGGCCTTCCTCGCGGCCTTCGACGCCGGCGACCGCGTCGCCCTGGCCCGTCCCGGCTACCCGGCCTACCGCAACATCCTCAGGACCCTGGGCTGCGAGGTCGTCGAGCTGCCCTGCGGTCCTGAGACCCGCTTCCAACCCACCGTCGACATGTTGGCACGAGCGGGAAGGCTCGACGGCCTGATCATCGCGTCCCCGGCCAACCCGACCGGCACGGTCCTGCCCACCGGCGAGTTCGCCGCCATCGCCGGCTGGTGCGCCGACCACGACGTGCAGCTGGTCAGCGACGAGATCTACCACGGCATCTCGTACCTGGCCGACCCGCCGGCCTCGGCATGGCAGTTCTCCCGCGAGGCCATCGTGGTCAACTCGTTCTCCAAGTACTTCGCCATGACCGGCTGGCGGCTCGGTTGGCTCCTCGTGCCGCGGCGCCTGCTGCGCGCCGTCGACTGCCTGACCGGCAACTTCACGCTCTGCCCGCCGACCCTCGCCCAGCACGCCGCGACCGCCGCCTTCCAGTACGCGGAGCTCGACGCCCACGTCGACCACTACCGGGTCAACCGCGACCTGCTGGTCACCGGCCTCGCCAAGCTGGGCATCGACCGGGTCGCCCCGGTCGACGGCGCGTTCTACGCCTACGCCGACGTGTCCCACCTGACCACCGACACCATGTCCTGGTGCCAGCGCCTGCTCGCCGAGACCGGCGTCGCGATCGTCCCCGGCGTCGACTTCGACCCCGCGCTGGGCACGCGTTTCGTCCGGTTCTCCTTCGCGGGTCCGACCCAGGACGTCGAGGCGGCCCTGGAACGGCTGGGTGAGTGGCTCACACCCTGAGACGAAGACCGGTGGAATTCCCCGATGTCTCGGGGCTCCGCCGGTGGTTGACTGAAGGAACCGGCGGCGAGCGCCGTTCGTTCAGCCGGGTGAACCCGGTACAGGGGAGGAAAGACACAATGAACACGCTGCTCAAGATCGCCGGCGCGATCCTGGTCATCTGGGCCGCTTTCTGGATCATCGGTGCGATCTTCAAGGTCGTGGGCTTCCTGCTCGTCGCGGCCGCGGTCGTCACCGTCGGCTTCGTCGGTTACAAGGCCATCCAGGCCGGCTCGCACCGTAAGCAGATCCGCTAGAGCCCGGCGATCCGGCCGACGACCTCGCTGATGTCCTTGGCCGTGATGTCGCGGTGCGGGATGAACCGCACCTTGCCGCTCATCGGGACGGCCAGCACGCCGACCCGTTTGAGCGCGGCGAGCGACGCCTCGGTGTCCGGCGTCCCCGCCAGCACGATGTTCGTCTCCGGCTGGTCGACCTCCCAACCGAGCTCGGCCAGTCCGGTCGCGAGCTTCCGCGCGTTGACGTGGTCCTCGGCCAGGTCCGGGATCCGGTCCAGCGCGACCAGCCCGGCGGCGGCGACGATCCCGCCCTGGCGGACCCCGCCGCCCAGCATCTTCCTGATCCGCCGCGCCTCCTCGACGAACGCGGTGCTGCCGCCGACCAGGCTGCCCATCGGCGCGCCAAGTCCCTTGGTCAGGCACACCTGCACGGTGTCGACCCCGACCGTCAGCGCGGCCGGCGGCACGGACAGCGCGACCGAGGCGTGCCAGAGCCGGGCGCCGTCCAGGTGCACCTTCAGCCCCACGTCCCTGGCGGTCGCGACCAGCTTCGCGTGCTCGTCCGGTGGGGTGACCGTGCCGCCCGCGCCGTTGTGCGTGTTCTCCAGGCACAGCAGCGTGGTTCGCAGCGAGTGGTAGGGCCCGACGCGCCCGGCCGCCCGCACCGACTCGACCGGCATCCGCCCCGGCCACGCGCCCCAGTCCACGGCCTCCGGCATGCCGCCGGACAGCCAGGCCGCGGTGCCCAACTCGTTCTCCAGCACATGCGCCAGGCGTGGCGCGAGAAATCGGTCGCCTCTTCGCAGGTGTGAGGTCAACGCGATGATGTTGCCCATGCTCGCGGTCGGCACCCACAGCATCGCGTCGACGCCGAGCAGGTCGGCCGCCCGCTCCTCGAGGGCCCGCATCGTGGGGTCCCGGTCGAGCACGTCATCCCCGACCTCGGCCCGCGACATCGCGAGCCGCATCCGTTCGTCCGGCTGGGTGACAGTGTCCGAACGAAGATCGATCTCCCGCACTTTGGTCACGATCTGATCACACCACATCCCCCTGGGCGGCACCTCGGCGACGTCCCGTGCGTCCCAGGAGGGGGTGGCGTACGTCACAACGAAGGGTCGTGCAACCGTAGACACCGCACTTTCCGTCCCGGACGTGCAGGACGACGAGCAGAGAGAGCCCGCGTGGATCAGCGCGACGAGGAGGACTTCGCGGAGTACTTCGCGGCTCGGCGAGACGCCGTGCGGAGATCCGCGTATCTGCTGTGCGGTGACTGGCACCGCGCGGACGATCTCGCGCAGACCGCGTTCGTCTCGTTGCACCGGCGATGGCGCAGGATCCGGGACCGCGGGGCCCTGGACGCCTACGTCCGCAGGACGCTGGTGCGCGCGGTGATCGACGAGTCCCGGCGCCCGTGGCGCCGGGAGCGGTTCGTCGAGGAACTGCCGGACCGGCCGTCCACGGACGGCGAGATCGGCGACGCCGTAGCGACGAGGTCCGCGCTGCTCGCCGGCCTGCGGGCGGTCCCGCCGCGGCAGCGTGCGGTGCTCGTCCTGCGGTACCTCGAGGGTCTGGACGTCGCGGCCACGGCCGAGGCGCTCAAGTGCTCGGAAGGGACCGTGAAGAGCCAGACTGCCAGAGGGCTGACGGCGTTGCGGACGGCGCTCGGCGGCACACTGGACGACCTGAGGTCCGCCTCATGAGCGTGGAAGGAGGTGGCGGAATGGACGAGAAGAAGCTCGCCGAGCTGCTGAAAGACGCGGTCGCGGACACTCCGCCGCCGACGTTCACGCGGACCGACGTCACCAGGGAGTCGGAACGCCAGCGGGCCCGTCGCCGGAACGGGTTACTCGCAGGTTCCGCCTTTGGTGTGGCGGTTCTCGCGGGCGCGACGGCGTTGGGCGTGGCATTGTGGACAGGGCAGGGTTCGTACTCGGACTCGGCAAGTGCTGGCGTTTCCGCTTCAACCGGTAACGAACTCGCTGCTCCAGACGAGTTACCAAACGAGGACGGTAAAACTGCCGCACCGACGGAGAGTCAGCGTGCGGAAGACTTCCCGTCGGGGTCGCCCAAGCAGGGGGGCACTCCGAATGGGAATGGTGGGCCTGCGGGGCCCACCGGCACTCCTAGTGGGTGCGAACAGGTGGACCGGGAGCTCGCTGCTGCCCTCGCGGGCGAGCTCCCGGCCGCCGCCGGAATCAAAGCCAACGATGCCGTGCCGGTCTCCATGAGCTGCGGCGGCGACACCACGGGCGCCGCTTTCGACCTTCCGGAAGGCCGGCTCAACGTCCTTCTCGTGTCTGCCAGTGACACGGCCTTCACCGCGGCCAGCTCCGGCAGCGCCCAGGCCCTCGCGCCCACGAGCGACGGCCGGCAGGTGCTCGTGGTGAGCGAGCCGGCGAGCGCGGGTGACGCCGCGCCGTACGAGGCGGACCTGTCCCGCTTCGCCAGGGACATCGCCAGAATCTACTGAATCGCCAGGATCTACTGAGCCGTACGATTTCTCGGCATGACGGCCGCCAGCACCCCCAAAGGCGAGCGGCGTCGCCAGTCGCTCGTGGCGGCCGCGGCGGCGCTGCTGGTCGAGGGCGGCTTCGACGCCGTCCGGCACCGGGCCGTCGCCGAGCGCGCCGGCCTGCCGCTGGCGTCCACCACGTACTACTTCGACTCGCTGGACGAGCTGATGACGGCCGCGGTCGAGCACCACGCCAGGGCCGAGCTGGTCCGCGGCCGTGAGCTGCTGGAGGCGCTCCCCGCCGAGCGGCGCGACCTCGAGTCCGTCATCGACCTCGTGCTCGACCAGCTGCTCGGCTCGCCGGCCGGCGAACGGGACGCCGAGCTGGTGCTGCTGCGGTACGAGCGCCTGGTGGCGACGTTCCGCCGCCCCTACCTGCGCCCACTGATGCGCACGCTCGGCGTCGAGCTGCGGGCGCTGCTCGCCGAGATCCTGGCCCGCTCGGGCGTCCCGGTCGACGAGCGACGCATCGAGCACCTCATCGCGCTGGTGGACGGCGCCGTGGTCAACGCGCTGATCGAGGTGAACCCGGACCCCCGCGCGGTCGCGAAACGGATGCTCCGCGAGTCCTTGCAACCCTGATGGGCATCGCGTCGTGGGTAATGGGCGAAAGGGGGCCCATGCGACAGTCCGACGAGGAGAGCTTTCGCCGGTTCGCGGTCGAGCACGCCGCCCGACTGCGCAGGTCGGCGTACCTGTACTGCGGTGACTGGCACCTCGCGGAGGACCTGATGCAGACCACATTGATCAAGATCTACCGGTCGTGGACGCGGGTCGAGAAGGACGAGAGCCTCTCGAACTACAGCCGCACGGTCCTGCTGCGCACCTGGCTGGACGAGAAGCGCCGGCCGTGGCGGCGGTCCGAGCAGTCGGCCGCCGAGGTCCCGGAACGCCACGACGAGGGACGCGGCCCGGCCGACAGCCCGGAGCGGCTGTGGGCCCGCGACCTCGTCCACCAGGGCCTGCTGCGCCTGCCGCCCCGGCAACGCGCCGTGCTGGTCCTTCGCTACTTCGACGACCTGTCCGTCGCCGAGACGGCCGACGTCATGGCCTGCTCGGAGGGCACGGTCAAGAGCCAGTCGGCCCGCGGCCTCGAATCGCTGCGGACCTGTGTGTCGGAACTGATGGGGAGGGTCGCGTCATGAGTGAGGAAGACGTGCGCGGCGGTATGCGGGACGCCGTCGCCGAGGAGCCGCCGCTCGACTTCGACCCGGACGTGCTGGTCGCGGCCGCGCGTCAGCAGGTCAGGCGGCGCCGCGCGCTGATGGGGGTCGGCGTGGCGACCGTGGCGGTCGCGGTGGCGGCCGTGGCGCTGCCGGTCGCGCTGGGCCGCCTGTCGTCGCAGGTGGAGGCGGGCCAGGGGCCGGCCACGACCACCGAGTCGACGGCCACCGGGTCCGAGACGTCCCCGTCGCCGTCTCGGATCCAGTGGCCGGCCAAGGACGTCACGCCGGTCCAGTTCCCGATCGACAAGCTGCGTGCGCGTGGCACGGACATGGCGGCGCACCTGCGGGAGATCATGCCTTCCGTGCTGCCCAACGCGTCGGAGATCGAGGTCTCCGAGTTCGGCGGCGAGGCCACCGGTGAGTACTACGAGGGCCAGACGAACGTGAACGGCGCCATCGACTTCACCATCGACGGCGTCCGGTACTCGATCCTGGTCCAGACATGGGTGCCCGGTGGCGCGAACGACCTGGTCGACACGGCGTGCTCGGAGGGCACCTGCCGAAAGATCGGCGAGCAGGACGGCGGCGTGCTCATGGCCGTGGACCAGGACCTGGGCGGGTTCGTGGCCGGCGGGAAGATCTCGGCCGTCTACCACCTCCGGCGCGACGGTGCCGCGGTCGAGGCCGCCGCGTACAACTACGCGCTCAGCGGCGGCCCGAAGCTCACCAAGGAGACCATCCCGGTGTCCGTCGAGCAGCTGCGCAGGCTCGCGACCGACACCGAGCTGGGACTCTAGGCTGGGGTGCGTGACGCCCAAGCCACGCATCCCGAACGTCCTGGCCAACCGCTACGCCTCCGCCGAGCTGGCCGAGCTGTGGTCGCCCGAGCACAAGATCGTGCTGGAGCGCAGGCTGTGGCTCGCCGTGCTGCGTGCGCAGGCCGAACTGGGCATCGACGTGCCCGACGGGGTGATCGCCGACTACGAGCGGGTGGTCGACCACGTCGACCTGGCGTCGATCGCGGCCCGTGAACGAGTGACGCTGCACGACGTCAAGGCCCGGATCGAGGAGTTCAACGAGCTCGCCGGGCACGAGCACGTGCACAAGGGCATGACGTCCCGCGACCTCACGGAGAACGTTGAGCAGCTGCAGCTCCGCAGGTCGCTGGAGCACGTCCGGGTCAGGACGGTGGCCGTGCTGGCCCGGCTGGCGACGCTCGCGACCGAGCACGGCGAGCTGGTGATGGCCGGCCGGTCGCACAACGTGGCCGCCCAGGCCACGACGCTGGGCAAGCGGTTCGCGTCCGCGGCGGACGAGCTGCTGGTCGCGTTCGAGCGGCTCGACTCGCTGGTGGAGCGCTACCCGCTGCGTGGCATCCAGGGTCCGGTCGGCACCGCGCAGGACATGCTGGACCTGCTGGGCGGCGACGCGGCCAAGCTGGACAGGCTCCAGCGGACCATCGCGGGTCATCTCGGTTTCGCGCACGTCTTCGACAGCGTCGGCCAAGTGTACCCGAGGTCGCTGGACTACGACGTGGTGACCGCGCTGGTGCAGGTGGCCGCCGCGCCGTCGAGCCTCGCGAAGACCATCCGCCTGATGGTCGGTCACGAGCTGGCGACGGAGGGCTTCCGCCCCGGCCAGGTGGGCTCGTCGGCCATGCCGCACAAGATGAACACCCGGTCCAGCGAACGCGTCAACGGCTTCGCGGTGATCCTCCGCGGCTACGCGTCGATGGTCGGCGAGCTGGCCGGCGACCAGTGGAACGAGGGCGACGTGTCGTGCTCGGTGGTGCGCCGGGTGGCGTTGCCGGACGCGTTCTTCGCGCTGGACGGGCTGATCGAGACGTTCCTGACCGTGCTCGACTCGTTCGGCGCGTACCCGGCGGTGATCGGCAGAGAGCTGGACCGCTACCTGCCGTTCCTGGCGACGACGAAGGTGCTGATGGCGTCGGTGCAGGCCGGCGTCGGCCGGGAGACCGCCCACGAGGCGATCAAGGAACACGCGGTCGCGGTGGCCCTGGCCATGCGTGAGCAGGGGGTCGAGCGCAACGACCTGCTGGACCGGCTGGCCGCGGACGACCGGATCCCGCTGTCGCGCGCAGGGCTGGACGACCTGCTGGCCGACCGCCTCCCGTTCACCGGCGTGGCGAACGCCCAGGTGGCGGCGGTGGTGAAGCGCGTGTCGGACGTCGTGGCCCGCTTCCCGGAGGCGGCCGCGTACGTGCCGGGGGCGATCCTCTAGAAACCGGGAGGTTCCGCCTGGCCGGCGCCGTTAGTCTCGGTGGGGTGGCGACTGTCTCCCAGCTGATGCTCTACCCGGTCAAGGGCTGTGCCGGCACCCCTCTGACCCACGCGCGGGTACTCCCCACCGGAGTACTGCACGACCGCACGTTCATGTTCGTCCGGCCGGACGGGCTGTTCCGCAGCCAGCGCAGCACGTCGAAGCTCGCCGTCGTCCGGCCGGAGCTGACCACCGAGGCCGACAAGCTGACCCTGTCCGCGCCGGACCACGAGTCGGTGATCGTGAACGTCCGTCCGGACGGTCCCCGGCTGACGGTGGGAATCCACGGCGTCTGGGACGGCGAGGCGGTCGACCAGGGCGACGAGCCGGCGGACTGGGCGAGCACGCTGCTCGGCGAGCCCGTGCGCCTGGTCCGCGTGGCCCCGGACCACCGGCGGGCGGTGGACGACCGGCATGGCGACATCACCTTCACCGACTCCACGCCGCTGCACCTGACGTCGCAGTCGTCCCTGGACGATCTCAACGCCCGGATCCTGGCGAGGGGCGCGAAGCCGGTGCCGATGGCACGGTTCCGGCCCAACATCGTGGTCACCGGCTGGGAGGCGCCGTACACCGAGGACGGGATCCGCGAGTTCACCATCGGCTCGACGCGCCTGCGCTGGGTGAAGCCGGACGTCCGCTGCAAGGTGACGATGGTCGACCAGCCGACCGGCACCTCCGCCGGCCCCGAGCCGCTACGCACGCTGGCCGACTACCGCAGGGAGCCGGAGGGCGGCGTGAGCTTCGGCATCAAGGTGGCGGTGACGACCCCGGGCGAGATCAACCCCGGCGACGAGGTCGTCGTCCATTGACCCCACCGGCCGACCAGGACCTGGTCGACTTCGCCGTCGG
>Ga0164298_10000069_pt1 | contig 51361 bp, 59 predicted proteins | sample Whisoiple_216_MG_FD_109713 | JGI IMG/M metagenome (GOLD analysis project Ga0164298, IMG submission 109713) | Unamended control soil microbial communities from upstate New York, USA - Whitman soil sample_216_MG | ecosystem: Environmental > Terrestrial > Soil > Agricultural land ...
CATCACCATCGACGGCCTGGACATCCACTTCCTGCACGTGCGTTCACCCGAGGCCGACGCGCTGCCGCTGCTGATGACCCACGGCTGGCCCAGTTCCGTGCTCGACTTCGCCAAGACGGTCGGACCGCTCACCGACCCCGCCGCTCATGGTGGCGACCCCCGGCAGGCGTTCCACCTGGTGATCCCGTCCCTGCCGGGCTTCGGGTTCTCCGCCCAGCCCGACACCACCGGCTGGGGCTTCCCTCGGATCGCCGACGCCTGGATCACCCTGATGGACCGGCTCGGCTACGACCGCTGGGGCGCTCACGGCGGTGACCTGGGCACCGCAGTGACCAACACCATCGCCGCGAAGGGCATCCCGCAGCTGGCCGGTATTCACCTCAGCATGGGCATGTTCGGCCCCGATCCCGACGAGATCGCCGACGCGACCCCCGAGGAGCAGGCCATGCTCGCGAGTGCCGGCCATTTCTGGGACAAGCTCTCGGGCTACGCGAAGGAACAGGGCACCCGCCCGCAGACCATCGGCTATTCCCTCGCCGACTCGCCGGTCGGTCTTGCCGCCTGGATCTACGCGATGTTCCAGGACACCTGCGCCACCCCCGGTGACGCGCCGGCGTCGTTCACCTACGACGAACTGCTCGACGCGATCATGATGTACTGGCTGCCCAACGCCGGTGCGTCATCCGCGCGCATCTACTGGGACATGCTCAACGGCGGCGCACCCACGCCTGTCACGACCGCCTCGCCGATCGCCGTGCCGACCGGGTTCATCCAGCTCGCCGGCGAGCATGTCCGCAAGAGCCGGCGCTGGATCGAGCGCCGCTACACCGACCTCGTCCATTTCGCCGAGAGCCCCGGCGGCCACTTCGCCGCGCTCGAGAACCCCGAGGCGCTCACCGCCAGTATCCGCGCGACCTTCGCCACGCTGCGCTGAGCCCCACCATCCCCAGGAGACCTCTCATGTCCGACACCCCAACCGTCCTGCCCGACGACCTGATCGACCTGCTCCGCCGGCCCAGCCCGTGCTTCCTCTCCACCGTGATGCCCGACGGATCACCCCAGATGACCCAGACCTGGGTCGATACCGACGGCCACCACATCCTGATCAACACCGTGGTGGGCTACCGCAAGGCCAAGAACATCGCCCGCGACCCCCGTGTGGCCATCAGCGTGACCGACCCCGACGACACTTCGCGTTACTACGCGCTCCGTGGGCACGTCATCGACTACACCACCGACGGCGCGGCCGAGAACATCGAGAAGCTCTCCCACAAGTACCTCGGCACACCCCACCCCAACTTCAGCGGCAAACCCGAGACCCGGTTGCTGCTCACCATCGCGGTGGACTCCATCGCCCACGCGCCCTTCGCGTAGCGGCCATGAGCGTCACACCATCAGCCAGGGCTACGTCCTTCGTCCTGTCGCCCGCTGACGCACCCGCCTACTGGAACGTCGGCACCTATTGGCGAGTACTCGCCGACGGAACGCAGACCGACGGGCGCTCCTGCACGTTCGACTAACTGTGCCACAACGGGCTTGTCGCCCCACCCCATGTCCACGATGACGAGGAGGAAGCGTTCTTCGTCCTCGAAGGCGACTTCGTGTTCACCGTGGACCAGGACGAGATACCCGCCGGCCCCGGCAACCCACGACCTCCACATGCTGGGCACACGTCAACGAGAAGTCCTCGCGCTGATCGCGCAGGGCCGCACGAACTCGGCCATCGCACAACGGCTGGACCTGACGCTGAAGACGGAAACGCCCGGTGCGACCCTTTGCGGGGGTTGACGCCGCGTGTGTCAGATCCGCGCCGTTCAGGAAAGCCTCGTCAGATCCATAAAAGTTAGCCTTGCGCGGGCCAAGTCTTCGCTGGCAAGTCTACTCACAGTTTGCGAACTCGCTCGCCCGATCGAGCGAATATCGCCGCAGGAATGCTTCTTCGCCCGTGGTGGCGAGTTACTCTAGGGTCGAGCGATCTAACGTAGGGATGGATGTTATGCCCTGACAGTCTGTACAGGGCTGCGATTGCATGCATGGCGTGGAGGAGGACGCACGCTGAAGGTTCAATTCGAGCATTGACCCTCGCTGAGCCGGGGGTCCTCTCCTGCGCAGAGGATCCTGTCGTTCGTGGGTGAACTAAGGACTCTGTTGCCAAGGATGCGAGCATGCCTACAAACAGCGTGAACCGCCTGTCCGTGCAAGGCCTGCGCTTCGTGGTTGACCGAGGGAAATTGTTTGCGGTCCGGGTGCGAGAGTATTGGTTGAGGGTTCTAGTGAGTCTGGGGTTCCGGCAATCGGAGTCGAGAATCTCCGCCGATTCGCAACGGTACTGGACCCGGACCGACGGGAAGCGGTGGGCTGCGGATTCACACTTGCGTGACGCGCCGGTTTTTGACGGCAGTGACCTGTGGTCGCGGATTGGTCGCGAGCACCTGGACTTGTTCGAACGCGGCGTGCGTATGGTCGGGTTCACGCGACCGTGGCATCGGGTCGTTGAGTGGGGATGTGGTGGCGGCGCGAACGCTGTGCACTTCGCGCCGCGCGCGCGGGAGTTCATCGGCATCGATATCTCGAAAGAGACGCTCGACGAGTGTGCCAAACAAGTTGCGTCCCTATGTGACACACCGTTCCGTTCCGTGCACATCGACGTCGCCCATCCCGAACGGGTGACACGGTTGAATGTTGGACAGTGTGACATTTTCCTTTGTTTTTATGTATTCGAACTGATTCCCACGCCAGAATATGGGGAACGGATTCTCCGTATCGCTCGCGAGCTTCTAGCCCCAGGCTCACTCGCGCTTATACAGATCAAGTACGACGACGGCCGGTTGCTGACCAGGCCCCGCCGTCGGTCCTATGTCACCGCGCTCGCCGACATGACGACTTACTCAATCCCATCCTTCTGGCAGTTGGCCGAGAAATGCGGATTCGTGCCAGAGATGGTTTATCTGGTTCCAAAGAATGAGCTCGACGAGCGGTACGCCTACTACTTCCTGACCAGGGAGGGTTAGGCTGCACGTCGTGGGGCGGCGTCGGCGCTGCGGTCGATCCAGCCCCAGCGCACGGCCCGCCGGTAGGCGCCGCTGATCAGGTAGTGGATCTTGCGGATGGTGCCGGGCTGCAGCGGCCGGCAGCGGTGTCCGTCCTCGGGTTGGCGGTTGTCGCAGTGGTCGCGGCAGCGGCGCAGCGCGGCATACAGGTAGTCGAGGACTTCGGGCGTGACCGCGGAAAGGCGAAGGTGTCCGAGCCGGGGTTGGAGGTGTCTGGTCACCGTGTGGCGGTAGGAGCGGCGGGTGGTGTCGGTGGCGTGCACCAGGTCGACGTGGCGGTCCAGCAGCTCGGTGACGGTGACGTCGGTGCGGGGGTGGCGGCGGTCGCGGACCTGGTCGACGAGACGGCGGCAGGCCACTTCGGCGTCGGCGAGCGCGGCCGGACCGCCGGGGACGGTGCGGCTGAGGTAGCGCTGGTGGCCGGTGACGGGATGGACGTCGGCGTAAACCCGCACCCGCAACGAACCACTGGGCAGGCGGCTGATCGAGCCTCGGGCACCCCGCCTGGCCGGAAGGATCCTGCGGCTCAGCGGAATGGTGGTCTTGTCATGGGCCATGCCATGCGATCCTTTCCAAGATCGCTGGCTGCAAGCCTCTCGGTCGCACCTCTCGGGCCTAGAAACCGCCGTCTACCTGCGGTTTTCTGACCTCGCACCACGTCAGCGGCGGGACGTGCTCCCAACGGGATTCGAACCCGCGCTGCCGCCTTGAAAGGGCGGAGTCCTAGGCCGCTAGACGATGGGAGCCCGGGTTGCCCGCTTGGAGCACCGAAAGCATAAGACATGTGCCCCTGGGCCCGCCAAGCGGGTATCCGGAAGCTGTCTACCTCGGCGAACCCGGGTCCACCATCGACTGGCTCGTCGCTAGCGGCGGACGGGTGGCACTCCGTCCTCGCTGGGCACGAGGCCCAGCATGTCCAGCAGCTCGCGGCAGTCCTCGACGCTCTGTGCGCCGGCAGCCACGGCGAGCTGGGCTCGCCTTACCTGCTCGTCGGACACGCGTGAGGTCTCACCGGTGCGTTGGGCCGGCACACCGCCAGTGCCGAAATTGAGGGCGGTGTCCCGCGATTCATGTTGCAAGAGGAAGTCGCGAACTTCGACTGGGCCGCTCATGTCGCCTCCCCGACCATCAGGTTTCGGGGAAGGCTATGAGACGGAGGGGGCCCGCCACAGCCCCCCGAGGAGTGAATCCTGGGCGCACGGATAGTAGTCGGGGCCGATCATGCGACCAGCCGGCGGACAGTCTCAGCGCCGATGGCGCCATAGGTGGGTCACCCGAATGGCCGCATCAGACCACTGTGGACATGCCGCGGCCTCCCTCGGAGGGTTCCCTGATCGAGATGCACCCATTAGGAGTCGCCGCGACCTGCGGTAACGGCGAATCGGACACGTCGACGATCTTCGACGTCCACCGGGGCACTGGCATGACCTGTGGCCACCACGCCGCCGCGGTGAACGCGGAGCCGGTCGGGTCGGCGCTCGCCGCGGACGTGGCCGTGAGCCTCAAGACCAGCGGCTTCACAATCATGAGCGCTGGGAGCTGAGTGAGTCGCGGCCGGGGAGCTGCTGGAGGTACGACCGAGATGTCCACAAAGGCAGCACGGCAGGACCGGCCCCGACCGGAACGGCGGTTGCCCAACTGGACATCTTTGCAGTTCAGCGGCATAGCAGGTGGAGAGTTGCGCTCGATCATGGGCACTCGGTGAATAGTTCTCTATAAGTTTTCACCTTTGCCCCCTCGCAAGAGGCGCGTGCGCGTGCAACAATCGACTCGCTGACACACCCCCGGTCAGCGCCTGTGGAGATCCCCTCCGGCCCCCGCGTTCCTCCCCCTGGCGCGGGGGCCTCTCCATACGCTCCGGCGAACTGTGTTCGCGGGGCGCGCTCACCGGGTCGCTTCTTCGTTGTTTTGGGGGTGCAACCCCCAAAACCCCGCCCGGCGGGGCTTCGCCCCCCGGACCCCCGGCGCTGCGTTCTTCGCCCTGTCCCGGCGCTTCGTTCCTCGTCCCGGCGCTTCGTTCCTCATAGTGTGCCGGCGCTTCGTGCTTCGCTCTTGGGCCTGGGGGCCTTGGGCCCTGTGTCGCTCGTGTTCGTCGTGGGGCTTGGGCTTTCTTCTCATCTGTCAGACGGTCGTTGGGTGTGGTCGGGTTGCCTTGGGTGGGTACTTGGCCTTGGGGCTTCTTGTTACTTGTTGGCCGGACGGGGGGCTGGCGGGGTTCGCTTGCTGGGGAAATACGGAGGGTGTTGTGGCGCTCACCGGTAAATGTGGTTGCCTTGCTGGTCAGACCGCAACCGGTTCGTTATCCTCCTCTGGTGCTTTTCACCGGACGTAGTCGACCCAGTGGTAAGCCGGCTGTTGAGGCCGGGGACCCAGGACGCCATCGCACCGAAGCCGCGCCGGCCGAGGAGGGTCTTCCCGACCACGACCTCGAGTCGTACCTGGCCGCCCTTTCACCCGAGGGCGACCCGGAGACGACCGGTTCCGGCCGGCGGTTCGGGGGGTCGCAGGTCTACCAGCTGCGCCTCTCGCTGATGGCGAACGAGCAGCTGCGGGAGATCGCGGCTTACAACCAGACCTCGCCGCTCGCGCTTGCCCAGGAGTGGGTCATGCAGCGGCTCGAGTGGGAGGCGCAGCAGCTTCCCCGCCGCTGAGGCCCCAGAGCCCCCACAACACCCGTACTGACAAGCAAAGGGCCCCGGTCGCACCCGACCGGGGCCCTCCGCAGTGAGCTACCTACAGTGCGCGCACGTTCGTCGCCTGGGGGCCTTTTGTGCCCTGCCCGACCTCGAACTCGACGCGCTGGTTCTCTTCCAGGGTTCGGAAGCCCTTGCCCTGGATCTCCGAGTAGTGCACGAAGACGTCGTCGCCGCCTTCGTCAACGGCGATGAAGCCGAAGCCCTTCTCGGAGTTGAACCACTTCACAGTGCCCTGTGCCATCCGCCTGCCTCCATCGCAGGATCAGCATGGGGTTACACCGTGCAACCCCGGCAGCCCCTCGGGCGTTGCCTCCGCCGACCTGCAACGGAAGTGCGGCACGCCCGCGTTTTCGTTCCGCGAGCGTGTAAGGCACGAACACAGAAACTACGGCCTGCGCGGCAGAGCGTAGCGCGTAGAGCACTCCGAGCACTACTACTTGCACACGGTTGATTACAGCCGTGGTTCGATCTCCGCAGGCCGGAGGCCGACACTCGAATGTGATCTGCCTCACATACGATCAAGCCAACGTGGATCCACTCAAAGGCGTCGAAACACATGTGAGAACGGCGCGGCGGGTCTAGTAGGGGGAACTGATGGGTGGAACCAGGGCACGACGGCTGTCAAAGGCCCTGCTGGCGGTCGGTGTCGCGGCCGTCCTCGGCTTGACGGCGTGTACCTCCGGCGGCGGCGACGGCGGTGCCGCGAAGGGCAAGGACTCCACCGGGAGTCCCTCGGGCCAGGCGGCGCCGAAGCCGCCGGCGAAGATCACGCTCGATCCGGCGTCCGGGGCCGCGGACGTCTCACCGGCCGTGCCCGCGAAGGTCACCGTCGCCGACGGCAAGATCGAGACGCTGACGTTGACCAACCCGACCGGCAAGCAGGTGGTCGGCGCGCTGTCGCCGGACGGCACGAGCTGGACGATTGGTGAGCCGCTCGGCTACGGCAAGACCTACACGTGGGCGGGCACCGCGAAGGGCACCGACGGCAAGACGGCGCCGATCACCGGCTCGTTCACCACCGTGACGCCCGCGAGGCAGGTCGACGCGTCGCTGAACGTGGGTGACGGCAAGACCTACGGCGTCGGCATGCCGATCGCGATCACCTTCGACCGGGACGTCACCGACAAGGCGGCCGTGCAGAAGGCGTTGACGGTCAACACCTCCGTGCCGACCGAGGGCGCGTGGGCGTGGCTGTCCGACCGCCAGGTGCACTGGCGGCCCAAGACCTACTGGCAGCCGGGCACGCAGGTGAACCTGGTGGCGCACCTGTACGGCACGTCGTTCGGCGACGGCAAGTACGGCGCGGAGGACCGGACGGCGAGCTTCACGATCGGGCGGTCCCAGATCGTGCAGGGGAACACGCAGACCCACCGCCTGGTGATCATCCGGGACGGCGCGCAGGTGGCCGACTACCCGGCGAGCTACGGGCTGGACTCCGACCCCGGCCGCGTCACGAACAGCGGCACGCACGTCGTGATGTCGAAGAGCGACACGTACTCGATGTCGAACCCGAAGTACCACTACGAGAACGTGGTCGTGCCGTGGGCGGTCCGGATCTCCAACAACGGCGAGTTCATCCATGGGTACGCGCCGTCGATCCCGAACCAGGGCAAGAAGAACGTCTCGCACGGCTGCGCGAACCTGTCCCCGGCGAACGCCAAGGCCTACTTCGACACCGCGATGACCGGTGACCCGGTGGAGATCACCGGCAGCACCAACCAGCTCGGCCCGAAGGACGGCGACTACTACGACTGGGCCCTGACCTGGGACCAGTGGTTGGCCAAGTCGGCCTGATTTTCCTAGGGTGTTGCCCCAGTGCCGAAGCATTGGGGCAACATGACTGAGCTGGTCGTTCGTGCGTCCGGGGCGAGCGCGGTCCGGACGGCGATCGGCGCGCCGGACGAGCCGCCACGCACGCCGGCGCAGGTACAGCTGTTGATGCGGGTCCCCCGGCCGGTGCCGGGGGTCCTGTCGTTTCCGGAGTGCTCCCTGCGGGCGAGTCGCGGCGGGACCGTGTTGCTGACGGTCGCGACGGCGCGGCTGTCGCTCGGGTTCGCCGAGCTGCGGCCGCTGATGTTCCGTCCGGTGCCGGTGGATCCGCCGCTGCAGGCGCTCTTCGCCTCGGCGGTGTCGCACCTGCTCGGCGCCGCCGAGGACCTGGACCCGCACGGCGTCCGGCCGTACCTGACCGGACTGGCGGAGCTCGTGCTGCGCAGCGCGTTGCGCACCGAGCTGGACCGGGCGGACGCGCTCGCCACCCGCCGGCGCGAGGCGGTCGAGTACATCCGCGTCCACCTGGCCGACCCGGCGCTGACGGCCGAGCGGATCGCCGACGCGCTGTTCATCTCACGCCGCCGCCTGTACCAGTTGTTCGACGACGGTGACGGCGTGTCCGGTCGAATTCGACAGTTGCGAATAGACCGGGCGAGGGAGCTGCTTTCCGACCCGGCGCACGCCTCCCGCGGCGTCGGTGAGATTTCCCGGCAGTGCGGCTTTGCCAATGCCGCGCATTTCTCCCGCACCTTTCGAAAGGCGACCGGGAAGTCGCCGAGCGACTATCGGGATTCGCTGCTGAACGGTTGGGTGAAATCCACCGAGGACACCAGCTGACCCAGGGTCGCGGCCAGTTCCAGCCAGCCGCGACCGGTCGGTGAGTGCAGCGTGAACACGGCCATGCGGTTGCCGGCCGGGGCGACGACCACGGTCTGTAGCTGCGCGCCGGACATCAGCAGGCGCTCCGCGATGACCACCGGGTAGCCGCGGGTCGTCTCGGACGTGGTGACCTCGTGGATGTCGTCCTCGTCGACCAGGTGGCGGTGCAGGTCCGCCACCGGCACGTCCGCCGTCACCACGTTGGCCACCAGGATCGCGGGGTCGGCCGCCGCGTGGGTGAGCACCGCCACCAGGCCCGGGCCGTCCTCGTGGGCCAGCTCGGCGGCGTCCCGGGCGGCCAGCGCCACGCCGGGGTCGTGTGCGGACTCCGGGCCGCGCGCCTTGACGATCAACTCGGTCAACGCCGCCGCCGTCGCCTCGACGGACTTCGTCGGCACCGGGGTCAGCCCCGGCACGGTCGCCAGCTTCACCGGGGCGTCTCGAGTTCGATCGTCTCGCCGGCGACCGGCGACCGCTGCGCCAGCACCGCCGCGACCGCGCCCCCTGCCGGTGCGGTGAACCCTCCCGGGGCGACCAGCGCGCCCAGGGTCGCGGCCGTGCGGGACGAGCGGCGCAGCACGCCGGCCACCGCCTCGACCTCCGGCGCCGGCGCGGCAGGCTCGGCGCCCAGCGCGGCCGCGGCCTCGTCCGCCGCGCGGAGGTGCTCGCCGGCCAGGGTGCGGGCTTCCGACAGCACCGCCTCCAGCTCGGCCGCCACCGCCGTCACCCGTTCCGTCGCCACCGTCACCGCCGTGTTCGCGGTCGCCGTGGCGGCCGGGGTGGCCGCCAGGTCACGCTCGTTCTGCCTGTCCTGCAACGCGTCCCGGGCGTCGTCCAGTGCCTGGCGCAGGCGCAGCGCCCGTGCGTCCAGCTCCTCCGTGTGGCGGCGGTTGGCGGCCAGTGTCTCCGCCCACCCCTCCAGCACCGGGATCGCCGCCCGCGCCCGGCCCGGGTCGGCCGGCGGGACGGCTCGTGCCCGGAACGCGTCCGCCGCCGGGCCCTGCCAGGTCGCGGCGTGCCTGGTCGCGGCGTCGATCGAGGACTCCACGGTGGACAGTGCGGCCACCGCGGCACGGAGCTGGGCGACGACCGCGCCGACCGCGTCCACGCTGCCCGGCGTGGGGTCGAAGCCGAGCCCGCGATACGTCACGGGCCCAGATCGAAGCGGGTCGCCGCGTTCGTGTCCAGGTCCGCGTACGTGTCGCGGACCTTCGTCACGTCTTCCGACAGGCCGGTCACCGCCGTGCGGACGGCCAACAGGTCGTCCTCCGTGGACCGCAGCAGGGCCGCGACCGCCGCGACCAGCCGGCCGGGACCGACGTCGCCCGGTGGTGCCAGCTGGACGGTCAGCGCGTCCGCCGCCGCCCGCAACGCCGTCGCGGCCGAGCCCATCGCGGGCAGGTCCGCCTCGAAGCCGGTCATGCGCCGAACACCGGCGGGTAGGCGGGCGGCAGGTCGTCCAGGAAGTCGATGCCCACGTCGTACTTGTTGCGGTGCTCCTTGTCCTCCTCGTCCGGCGCGTGCCCGAACGGCATCCCGCCGAACGCGCCGCCGGCGCCACCGGCACGGCCACCGGTCACCCCGCCGGCCGCGCCGCGACCGGGCATCCCGCCGGCGCCGGCGAGCGCACCGAAGCCGGGCGAGTTGCGGATGACGTCCGACCCACCCGAGCCGAGGCTGCCCAGCCCGCCGCCGTAGCCGCCGAGGCCATTGCCGGGACCACTGCCGTAACCGGTACCCGTGCCGCCGCCGACGAGTGGTTCGACGAAGCCGGCCGCGCCGGTCGCCGAGCCCGGGCCGGGCCCACCGGGCCCGGTGTCCTGGCCGCCGGCGCCGTTGCGCGTCGGCACGTCGTGGGGGGAACGGTGGCCGGTGTCGTCATCCGGTGCGGGTGTCCGGTCCGCGACGTCGTTCGTCGTCGGGGTCGCGTCGGTGAAGTGCGGCATGGCGTCGTGGACGTCCTTGCTCTGCGCCTCGTACGCCTCCATCACCGCCACGGCCTCCGCCTTGCGGGCACGGGCCTGCTCGTGGCTGACCATGCCGTCGGAGAGGAGCTGCTTCAGCAGGATCGCGGTGCTCGGGCCACCAGTGCCGACCACCGTGTAGCCGTCGCGGAAGTTGCGTTCCGCGGTCGCGAAGGCCGGTTCCGGCATGTACTTCCGCGCCCGCTCGACCGCCTCCGTGTACGTCGCCATGCTCTGCGCGACCGTGCTCGCGGTCTCGCTCGCGTCGCCCGCCCAGCGCATGAGCCGCGAGTTGGACTCCGCCGAGCTGACCGCCGCCTGCCCCTTCCACGCATCGAGCACCCGCGCCATGGCCTCGCGCACCTCGCCGGTGGTGGCGTCGATCCTGGCCGCCAGCGACTGCCACTGGCCGGCCCGCGCGGACATCACGGCGGGGTCCGCGCTCATGATCATGTCGTACAGCTGGTCGTGCTGGTAGGCGTGCCAGTTGACCTTGCCGAAGCGGCCCGGCTCGCGGTTGCGCACGCGTTCGGCGGTCCGCTTCTCGCGGTCGTCTTTCGCGTCCTCGGACCAGCCGTGGGCCTCGCGCCAGGTCTCGTCGCGACGGTCGTGGTGGTAGCCCTTCACGCGATCTCCTCCGCCTGCCGCCGCAGCCTGCTGACCGTCTCCTCCTCGACGCCGTGGTAGGCGGCGAGCGTCTTCAGTATCGCGACGCGCACGGCGACCAGCTCCGTCATGTACTGCCGCAGCGCGGTCCGCACGCCGCCCTCGTCGCCGGCCCTGGACCCGAACGCCAGCCGCATGGGCCCGGCCACCGGGCTTCGCCCGTCGCCGAGCGGGCCGGTCAGGTCGGCGGCCTCGGCCAGGTGGCCGGCCAGGTCGTCGTGCAGGGTGGCCAGGTCGCGCTCGGCCTGCCGCAGCGCGGTGAGGTCGACCTCGATGCCGTCCATGCCGACGCCGGTGACGGCGTGCCGGCTCCGGATCCGGTCGATCTCCGGCAGCAGGTAGGCGACGTCCTGCTCCCGGTACTCGTGCCGCAGCCGCCTCGCCTCGGTCAGGTTGTCGATCCGCTCGCGCGCCATGCGGTCATTCCAGCACAGTGTGCGTACCGTCACCCCCGAACGCTGCACGGTGGGACATGACCTTGGCTCAGCTGGACAAGCTCTACGCTGATCGAGTGAGTCGTGTATCTCCGAGGTGGCCACCGGTCGAGGTCGTCACCCCGCCGCCGAACCCGGACGCCCCAGCGGCCGGCACCAAACTCGGCCCGCACTACGCCCAGTGCTTCGGCTGCGGCGACGAGATCGAGGGCGGCCTGCGACTGCGCACCGAGGCCGGTCCCGACTCGACGATCATGGCCCAGTTCACCGTCACCGAGGCGCACCAGGGCGCGCCGGGGCTCGCGCACGGTGGGCTGCTGGCCTGCGCGTTCGACGAGGCGCTGGGCAGCACGGTCGGGCAGATGCTGCGCAGGCCCGCGGTGACCGGCCGGCTGGAGACGGACTTCCTGCGGCCGGTGCCGATCGGCTCGACGCTGCACATCGTCGGCAGGCTCGACGGGGTCGCCGGGCGCAAGGTGTACGCCAGCGCGGACGGACGGCTGAACGCACCGGACGGGCAGCTGGCCCTGCGGGCGCGGGCACTGTTCGTGATCGTCGACTTCAGCCACTTCACCACGCACGGCACCGCGGACCCGCGGGACGTGCACCCGGATGTGAACCCTTGATCATCTTTGGTTTGTTGCTGAGCGTGCTCGTCACGCTGCTGCACCTCTACCTGTGGAAACGGCTGGTCAAGGACACGACGTCGCCGGGGCGCCTGCGCCGGCTGCTCACCTGGGTGCTCGTCGGGCTCACGGTGCTGCTGGTCGCGACCCTGGTGCTGCCGCGCGTGATCGGCCCGACGAGGTCCACGTGGTTCGCGTGGCCCGGGTACGTCTGGTTCGCGCTGCTCATCTACCTCTTCCTGACGCTGGCCGTGCTGGAGCTGCCGCGGCTCGCGCTGCGTGGCTGGGTCAGGCGCAGGCCGCTGGAGGCGACGGCGACGACCGGCGCGCCCGCGGTCGAGGACCCGCCGGCGCCCGAGGAGCCGGCCACGCCGGGGGTCAGCAGGCGGGTGTTCCTGGCCCGCACGAGCGCGGTGGTCGCGGGCGCGGTGTCGGCCGGCACGGTCGGGGTCGGGATGGTGAACGCTCTCGGCCCACCGGACCTGCTGCGGGTGCCGATCCGGCTGCGCGGGCTGGACCCGGCGTTCGACGGCTACCGGATCGCGGTGGTGTCGGACATCCACCTCGGACCGATCACGGGCCGAAGCCACACCGAGCGCATCGTCCGCATGATCAACGAGACGTCACCCGACCTGGTCACGATCGTCGGCGACCTCGTCGACGGCACGGTCGACGAGCTGGGCCCGGCCGCGGCACCGTTGCGGGACCTGGTCTCCCGCGACGGCACGTTCTTCGTGACGGGCAACCACGAGTACTTCAGCGGCGACCCGGCCGCGTGGCTGCGGGAGCTGGAACGCCTTGGCGTGCAACCACTCCGCAACGAGAACACGGCCATCGGGACCGCGTTCGACCTGGCCGGCGTCAACGACCTCGCCGGCCGCTCGACCGACGGCGGGCCGGACTTCGACCGCGCGCTGTCCGGGGTCTCGTCGTCCCGCCCGACGATTCTGCTTGCGCACCAACCGGTTCAGGTCTCGGAGGCCGCCGCGCGCGGGGTGGACCTGCAGCTGTCCGGGCACACGCACGGTGGTCAGCTGTGGCCGTTCCACTACGTCGTCGGGCTCCAGCAGGGCACACTGGCCGGTTTGTCCACCGTGGACCACACGCAGCTGTACGTGACGCGTGGCGCGGGTTTCTGGGGCCCACCGGTGCGGGTCGGCGCGCCCCCGGACATCACCGTGCTGTCACTCCAGAGCTAGGACCAGCTTGCCGCGGCCGTGCCGGGTCTCGATCTCCCGGTGCGCGTCGGCCGCGTGTTCGAGGGCGTACGTGCGGCGGATGTGGAAGCTGAGCCTGCCCTGCGCGTAGAGGTCGGCCAGGCCGGCGAGCCGGGCGCCGGAGCGCGCCGGCGGGGTGACCCTGATGCCCTCGGCGGCGGCGCGTTCGTGGTCGACGAGGGTGAGGATGCGGTCCCGGGCCTTGACGAGCTCGAGCGAGACGTCGAGGGCCCCGGCGCAGTCCACCACGGCGGTGGGCGCGAGGTCGCGGACGCGGTCGGCGAGCCCGTCGCCGTAGACCACGGGGATGGCGCCGAGCGAGCGCAGGTAGTCCTGGTTGGCGGCGCTCGCGGTGCCGATGACGGTGGCGCCGGCCAGCCCGGCGAGCTGGACCGCGACGGTGCCGACCGACCCGGCGGCGCCGTGGACGAGGAGGGTGTCGCCCGGCCCGACCCGCAGCTCCTCGAGCGCGATGTGCGCGGTCTGGGCCCCGGCCGTGAACCCGCCCGCGACGTCCCACGGCATGGCGGCGGGCTTGGCCGTGACCTGGTCCGCCGGGACGACGATGTACTCGGCGTAGGCGTTGAGGGTCGAGAAGCCGAGGACCTCCCGGCCGTCGTCGGTGACGCCGGCGAACTCGTTGCCGGGAATGCGTGGCCACCGGTCCGCCGACAGGTAGGGCGGCGTCCACCCGGCACGCAGCGCCGCGTCGAAGGGTTGTACGCCGGCGGTCCTCACCCGGACCCGCACCTCGCCGGGCCCGGCGGTGGGGGTGGGCATCTCCAGCAGGCGAAGCACGTCTGGCGGTCCGGGCTCGGTGAAGGCGGCGGCTCTCATGCCGGTCATCATCGAACCTCCAGCATGGTGGAGGTCAAGTGACGCGGCCGCCGGCCCCCGGTATCCAGCATAGTGGCGGGCACCGACAATTTCGGCGCGCTGTCCACAGTCGCAGCGGTTGTCCACAGTGGTCGTTCGCGGCCGCGCGGTTCTGTCGGTGCCCCTCGGTAGGCGAACTCCCATTGCCAACATAGAGTCGGTCTACGGGGATACATGAGGACGTTACGGCAGGTCAGAGGACGGGAACACCGCCAGTTCCGCGAGTTATGCCGGTGTAAGACTCGTATGCCCGGTTGCCGAAGAGTCGGGTGGGTTCGTATCGCAAGCGCCCTACACTTCACCCGCCAGGGGTTGGGGATTATGAGAGAATGAGAACGTGCAGTGTCGCCCACTCTCCCTCGCTACGGGGGTAGTCGTGGGCATGTCCGCGGCGGCGTCGATCGCCGCTGGGATGGTATCGAGTCCCACTAAATGGCAGATGATCTGGCTTCTAGTTGCTTCATCCACCGCCGCGACCGCTGGTGTCATAGCCGCATCAAGCGCGGAGCCACAGACTGCGCAACGCGCTGGTGCAGCCTCAAAAAAAAGTCCGGTGTTCGTTAACTACCCGTGACATAAACTGGTCGAAATTGGGCGTCCCTTAGGTTACGGAAATGACCTGTCGCGGCATGTGTTGACCCGTGTCACGCGCTAGTCAGCCGTGAGCAACACCTTCCGAGTCACAGCTATGTCACAAATGAGGGCTTGCCGAGACTTGGTTTCGGGGGCCGGCGGCCGTCCTAGGTCAGCGTCCGTGGCCGGATCGCGTTCGCCTTGTCGACCAGTTCGTGGCGTCGTTCCGGGGTGCTGGCCAGGCGGGCGAGTGCGCGGTAGCAGCGTTCCAGGCCGAAACGCAGCTCGCGTTCGGTGAGCCGGCAGCCGAGGACCGTCCGGTTCGCCGCGTCCGGGGTGCCGGCCGCGCGAACCCACTCGTGCGCGGCCTCCAGGACCTCCGCCGAGAGGATGGTTCGGCGTTCGGCGTCCAGGGACAGGCGCTCCAGCTTGCGGGACGCGTCATGCAGGTCCTGCTCGGTCACCCGGGAGGCGTCGTCCGAGCGGGTCTTGATCTTGACGGCGGCGACCTGCGCGGCGACGTGGTGGCTGGACGTGTCCGGCACGGCCTCCAGTACCTCGATCGCGCCGCTTCGCGCGCCCTGTGCCAGGTACACGCGGGCCAGGCCGAACGCCGCGCTCACCCAGGCACGGTCGGTCCGCCAGACCAGCTCGTAGTACCTGGCGGCCTGGAAGTAGTTGCCCGCGTACTCGGCCGCGACCGCCAGCGCCAGCTTGGGCGGGATCTCGCCGGGCACCGCGTCGTACACCCGCTCGAAGGCGGCCACGGCCTCGGCCGGCTTGCGGGTCGCGATCGCGATGAGGCCCTGGTACCAGTCCGGGCGCCAGTCGGCGGGGTCGGTCGCGACGCGGCGCGCCGCCTCCAGCTCACCCTGCGCCTGGCGCAGCTCGCCGAGCTCGAGGCGGGCACGGACCATGCGCAGCCGCACCTCGATCGAGTCCTGCGGCGCGGACTGGAGTGCGGCCAGCATCTCGGCGGGCTCGGTCGCGGTGATGCTGGCGAGGGTGCTGGCGGCGTGGTCGTGCGTGTCGACCATCGGCAGCGGCAGGATCGAGGCGACCTCGATCGGATCGGGCGACGGCAGTGAGCCGCGCTCGCCGACGACCATGCCGGAGCCGAACGTCCTGGTCTCCAGCGCGAAGACGTTCGAGGCGCCGGGGCGCGGCCGGCCGGTACCGAGGGCCATGACCTCGCGGAGCACGCCCGTCAGCTGGTCGGCCATGTCCTCGGCGGAGGCGAAGCGCTGCTGGGGGTCGGTGTGCGTCGCGCGCTTGAGTACCCGGTGGTAGGAGCTGAAGAGGGCGAACAGGGGCTCCTCGTCGGGGCCGGGCAGCGTGTACTTGTGTCGCGTGGTGTAGCCGCCGAACTCGATCGACAGGACGGCGAGCGTGCGGCCGACGGTGTAGATGTCACTGGCGACGGACGCGCCCTCGGTGGCCAGCTCCGGCGCGGAGTAGCCGAGGGTGAAGAACAGCGGCGAGTCCCAGTCGTCGATCTTGCGGACGGCGCCGAGGTCGATGAGCTTCAGCTGCTCGCCGGACTGGATCACGTTGTCCGGCTTGAGGTCGCAGTAGAGCATGTCGATGCTGTGCAGGTACCCGATGGCCGGCAGGATCTCCAGGCCGTAGGCGATGACCTGGCCGATCGGGAGGGGCTCGGCCTTGCCGGTCTCGCGGTGGTGCTCGAGGGCGAGCTGGCGCAGCGACTGCCCGCCGACGTACTCCATCACGATGTAGCCGACGAGGTTGCCCGTCTTCGGATCCGGGTGCTGGACGAAGTTGTAGATGCGGACGACGTTCGGATGCTCGACCTCGGCCAGGAACCGGCGCTCGGCCACGGCCGAGGCCATGGAGGTCGGGTCGCCCGTGTCGATCATGCCCTTGAGCACGACCCACCGGTCGCTGACGTTGTGGTCCTTGGCGAGGTAGATCCAGCCGAGCCCACCGTAGGCGAGGCAGCCGAGGACCTCGTACTGCCCGGCGACGAGATCGCCGCGGAACAGACGGGGGCGGAAGTTGAAGTAGGTGCCGCACTTGGCGCACTCACCCTCGGTCAGCCCGGGTCGACCGTCCTTGGCGCGGCCGACCTCGGCCCCGCAGTTGCTGCAGAACCGCTTGTTCTCGCTGACCATCGGGTCTTCGAGGACCGCGGAGGCGGGGTCCTTGACGGGCACGACCGGGACGTCGACGAGGCCGGCGCCCAGCCGTCCGCGCCCGGTGGTGCGCGACCCGGTCCGGCGGCCGGTGCTGGGGAAGGAGCTGGAGCCGGTGGTGTGGGGGCCGCTGCCGTTATCGCCGGGTTGGGTGGGTGGCGGGGAGTCGGGAGGGCGGGGCGGGGCGTGCGGGGGCTCGACGCTGAGGGTGATGGGGGTCTCGTCGAGGACGCTGGTGGGGAGCGGCTCGTCGGGCGCGAGCGCGGTGGGCGGCATGACCCCGGGTTGACGGGGCGCGACGTTGGGGACGGGGACGCCCTGGGCCCACTGCATCCCGGGCTGCTGCGTCCTGGGCTGTGCCTGGTCGGACCGCGGTGGACCGGTTTGAGACGCGCCGGACTGCGGCGGACCGGTTTGGGGCGCGCCGGACTGCGGCGGGACGGACTGCGGCGTGGCGGGTTGCGGCGTGGCGGGTTGGCTGGGCTGTGGTGCGGGGGCCGGTCGCGCGCCGGTGCCGGGCCGCGGTGGTGCATAGCCGACCTGAGCATCCCGGAGAGCCTGCGACGGCCGTACCTGCGGGGGCGCCCACCCGCGAGGCGGAGAAGGCGGCGAGTAGCCGGCGTTGGCCGGCGACTGCCGGGGCTGGGAGCTGGTCGCCTGCGTCGCGGCCGGCTGGCCGGGCTGAGCGCCAGCGGGCTGCCCACCGACCGGCTGTGCACCGGTGGGTTGGCCGCCGACGGGCTGGGCCGCGGGAGGGCGGCCAGGCTGCTGTTGGTTCGACCAGGCCGGCCCGGGCTGGGAGTTGTTCGACTGCTGGCCTGCGGCCGACTGCTGGCCTGGTTGCGCCTGGTTGGCCCATGCCGGGCCCTGCTGGGCACCGCTTGGCTGCTGCTGGTTCGGCCACGCACCCGCCGGTGGCTGAGTGCCGGCGTGCGGTTGACCGGGCGGTTGAGCGCCGACCGGGTTGCCGCGCGGCGGTGTGGCCCAGGGCTGGGCGGTGCCGGGCGGTGCGCTGCCAGGCTGCGCATTGCCAGGGTGCGCGTTGCCGGGCTGGGCGTTGGCAGGGTGGGAGCCGGTCTGCGGCCCCGGGAAACCCTGCTGTGGCTGGCCCGACCATGTCGACTGCCCCGGTTGGGCCGGGAACTGGCCAGGTCGCGAAGGTTGCGAACTGCTCGGCTGTGCGGCGCTCGACTGAACCGACCCCGGTTGCGCGGCGTTCGGCTGGGCAACGCCGGCCCCCGACTGGGCGGCACCCGGCTGAACCGCACCCGGCTGAACCGCACCCGGTTGAGCGGCACCCGGTTGGGCCGCACCCGGTTGAGCGGCGCCCGGTTGAGCGGCGCCCGGTTGGGCCGCACCCGGTTGAGCGGCACTCGGTTGGGCCGCACCAGGTTGAGCGGCACGCGGTTGAGCGGCACCCGCTTGGCCCTGAGTACCGGGCGGAGCCGCGGCCTGCATGGACGGTGTCGTGGCCTGTGCGCCCGCCGGTGTCTCGTCCGGTCTGCGGTGGGCACCTCGTCCCCGGGCGGGGTCGTCCTCGTTGAGGACGTCCGGTGGTGCGAACCAGCCCGAGCCCTCCTCGTCCGGTGGCTGGTTCAGGCGGGCGACGTTCTCCTCCGCCTCCTTGCGCAACCTGCGCGCGGCCTGTTCCGGGTCCTCGGCCACCGCGATCCCGCACTCCTGACAGTTTCCGTTGACAACTTCGCCCGGGCAGCCGGGGCGGGGACACGACAGCGCCATCACCAACCCCCTAGTTCTGGTACACCGGTTGTGGCGGTGTCGCCTGCCCGCCCGTGTTGCCCAGCCACCTGTTGTAGCTGTCCAGCCAGGCCCCACTCGAGATCGACCGCTCCAGCACCGCGTTCACGAACCGGACCATGTCCGTGTTCTTCTTCGGGATGCCGATGCCGTACGGCTCCTCGGTGAACCGGTCGCCCACCATCTTGACGTTCGGGTCCTGGGCGACCATGCCGGCGAGGATGGTGTCGTCCGTGGACACCGCGGAGACCTGGCCCTGCTGCAGCATGATCAGGCAGTCCGTCCAGTTGTCGACCTGCACCGGGACCAGCTTCGCCGGGTTCTCCCTGATCGTCGTGATCGACGTCGAGCCCTTCGCGGCGCAGACCTTCTTGCCGCCCAGCTGGTCCAGGCTCGTCGCGCTCGACGTGCTGTCCACCAGCAGGCGCTGGCCGGCGACGTAGTACGTGGCCGAGAAGTTGATCCTCTGCCAGCGTTCGCAGTTGGCGGTGAACGTCCGCACGACCACGTCCACCTCGCCCTTCTCCAGCGCGTCGAGGCGGCCCGCCGACGTCACGACCTTGTACTGCACCTTGTTCGGGTCGCCGAAGATGGCCTTCGCGATCTCCCGCACCCGGTCGATGTCGAAGCCCTCCAGCGCACCCGTGGACGGGTTGCGGAAGCCGAACAGGAACGTGTTCTGGTCGACGCCCGCGATCAGCTGGCCGCGGTCCTGGATGGCCTTCATCGTGGAGCCCACCCGCATCTGCCCCTCGGGCGGCAGCGGGCCGTCCGGCCGCAGGCTGGCCCGCGGGTCGCACGTCGGCGCCGGTTTGGCGGAGGTCGCCGAGGCCGCCGGGTTCTCCTCGACGTTCACCGGTGACGGCTGGGTCACGGACGTCACGTTGGCCAGGTCGACGGGCTGCCCGCCGCCCGCGCACGCGGTCACGGCGAGCAGCAACACCACGAAGACGAGGCTCGCTCGGACAGCCCTCACCGGTACTCCTGCAGTCGTTCCCTGATCCCCATTGTCACCCCGACCGCCGACACCAGCGCCAGAACGGCGACGCCCGGCATCAGTCCGAGCATCGCGTTGCTCGCGCCGCTGGTCTCCTCGGCGAACTGCTGCCGCGCGGTTCGCAGGGCCTTCGCCAGGTTGTCGTCGAGCCTGGTCATCATGGTCGCGGCGCTGGTCTTCGCGTCGGGGCTGATCGCGAGTGACACCGCCTCGGCGTACGAGCCGCCGTCGTCCAGCTCGCGGATCCTCCGGTGCGCGGCCAGCCAGTCGTCGACGTTCTTCCGCGCCGCGGCCAGCAGGTTCCTGGTCTCGTCGGTCGCCGCCAGCCCCTCGGCCCGCACCAGCAGCGAGCCCGACCCGCTGATCTGCCTCGCCAGCTTCTCGAACTCGGCCTCGTACTCGCCGCCGTCGCCGCGCGCGACCAGGGTCAGCGTCTCGTTCGCACGCATCTTCAGCGCCACGATCCTGGCCTGGACGATCACCTCGACCTGGCCCGTGCCGTGCTCGCGCCCGTCGGACACCCGGGACGACTCGAACAGCAGCGCGACCGAGCCCCAGATCAGTGCCACGACGACCGCGCCGGACGCGACGACCAGGCCCACGTTGAGCAGCCGGTTCGTCCGGCGGGTCAGGTACAGCTGTGCGGCGACCAGCGCGCCGAGCAGCACCACGGCGAGCGCGAGCGAGAACCACGGCGGCGACGTGGCCGCGTCCTGCGCGTCCGCGAGCCGCACAGAGTCGATCTCGTACAGCTCCTGCGCGGCCGGCAGCAGCTTCGCGCGCATCAGTCCGGACGCCTCACGCAGGTACGCCGCGCCGGCCGGGTAGCCCTGCCGGTTGTACGCCCGCGCGGTCTCGACCAGCCCGGTGTAGACGGGCAGCTGCTCGGCCAGCTCGTTGACCTGCCGCTCCGCCTCCGCGACGCCGCCGACGTCGGCGGACGCCTTGGCGAGGTTCGAGCCGGCGGTCGCGACGTCCAGGTCGTAGCGGGCCCGCAGCTCGGTGGGCATGGTGCCGCCGGCGAGGAACGCGCTTGCCGCGGTCGCGTCCGCGTCGGACAGCGACCGGTAGATCTGCTGGGAAGCCGCGGCCACGGGCTCGCGGTGCTCGATGAGGCTGTCGATCGTGTCCTGCTTCTGCTGCATGGCGATCGCGCCGACGACGCCGGTGAGCAGTGCGAGCACGACGAGCCCGACGCCGACGAGGAACAGCCGGCCGGGCGTGCTCGCCGCCGACCTGCGCATGTTGCGGGCCGCGGAAGCGGGCAGGCTCAACACCCGGCGGGCCCCTGGCGCGGACCCCTCGGTCACGGGAGTGGTCACCATCGGTGACCCGCGCGACCACTCATGCTGCCGGTTCCCCCCTCGCGATTCCCTACCCTTGGTTCGGAACTTAGTGCAGCGACTACCTGGACTGCCACCGAATCGATGACGAATGGGTGACGTCCGCCGCGACCGTGTGATGCCAGCAAGTATTCGAACACGGAACGTGATGCACGTCGTTCGCCCGACGTGCCATCCGACCGCGCCACAGATCTGTCTAGCAGCTATAGACAGGTCCCGATCCGTCTAGCTACTCTAGACGGCATGGATCTCGACAACCCCGTGGTGCGGCTCTGCGGCGAGGGCTTGCAGGCCGAGTCGGAGGGCCGTGCCGCCGACGCGCACGCGCTGTTCCGGCAGGCCTGGTACGCGGCGACCGACGACTACGACGCGTGCGTCGCGGCGCACTACCTGGCCCGGCACCAGAGCACCCCCGAGGACACGCTGCGGTGGAACAAGGAGTGCCTGGACCGGGCCGACCGTGTCGGCGACGACCGGGTCCGCGGCTTCTACCCGTCGCTTCACCTGAACATGGCCCGGGCCCACTCGGAGCTGGGCGAGCAGGACGAGGCGCGCGTGCACTACCAGCGCGCGGCCGAGTGCCTCGACGACGCGCCACCCGGCCCGTACCGGGAGGGCATTCGCTTCGCGGCCGCCGCCGGCCTGCGGTCGGCGGACGAGGCACCGGCACTGCCGGCGCTGCTGTCCATGCTGTGCGCCAGAACGGACCTCACCGCGCTCGGCCTGCTGCTGCCGCCCTATCTCGGTGATCTCGGTACCCCGGCGGACCGGACCACACTGCTGACCGCGCTGCGGATGGTGCACGCCGACCGCGCGCTCCCCGAGGACGAGCAGACCGTGCTGCGCCAGGCGATCAGCGAACTGACCGCCGCGGCAGGGGCGTGACCGTGACACTCGACGAGGAGTTGCTGCGCCAGGCACGGGCCGCGTCGGACGGTTGGGCCGACGCGCAGCAACAGGCGTCACAGGCCAAGGACACGTACCACCAGACCGTCCGGCGGCTGTACCTCACGGGGGCGTCGATGCGGGAGATCGCCGAGGCGCTCGGGCTGAGTCACCAACGGGTGCACCAGATCATCGAGACGTCCGGCGGCACCGCGGGTTGGAAGCCCCGGTCCGGAACGGGCCTCGCGTGCAGTTTCTGCGGTGCCACCAGATCGGACGTCAAGTTCCTCGTGGCCGGCCCCGGCGTCTACGTCTGCGAAGCATGCGTCGCGCTGGCCCGACAGGTGGTCCAGGAGGCCGACGAGCAGAACCGGCCGAGGACGCACCTGGACCCCCTACCTGAGAACAGCGGCCTGGGCTGCTCGTTCTGCGCCAAGACAGACGGCCGGCGATTGGTCGCGGGACCGGGGGTACGAATCTGCGACGAGTGCCTGGAGTTCTGCGCCGAGGTGATCGCCGCGCAGGCCTCCTGAGCGGAGTTGGAGCGGTTCACTGCCCTTCCCTGAGCCAACTGGCTTCTGGAGGAACGGCGAGACGCGGCATCCAGACCGAATGCCGAGGTCACCGTGACTCCCCGCACCCCAGGAAGACCCAACGTGGGCGTAAGCCGCAAGACCGAAGTTCCTTCCCCCGGCCCAGCCGAGGGAAGGAACCAGAAAACCCAAAGCCCGTCAAACCCGCAGTACCCGAGGCGACCAACCGCCCACCCCCGCCCCCCGGCGCCGCCCGAAACGTCTACGCCGCCGACCCACGCAGCTCAGCTAATCGAGCCACCGCACGCTCCTGCAACAAGTCAATCTTCTCGCGACGACGATCCAACTCATGGGTGAGTTCGAGAGCCTCCTCCTCGGAGAGACTCTCGATGAACGTGGCGACCATTTCGATCATGCGTTCGACTCTACACCGCGTGGCGGAGATGGCAAGGTGGGCGCGGGTAGGCTTTCGCGTATGTCTCCGTTCGTGAAGATCTGCGGTCTGCGGACGGCCGCGGACGTGGCCACCGCGGTGGGCGCCGGGGCCGACGCGGTCGGCTTCATCTTCGCGAGAAGCCCCCGTCAGGTCGACGCGGAGACCGCCCGTGAGCTGGCCGAAGCCGCCAGCGGCGTGCTCACCGTCGGGGTGTTCAAGGACATGCCCCCGGCGGAGGTCCGGACCGTCGCCGCCGCGGCCGGCGTGCGGGCCGTGCAGCTTCACGGCGACTACTCCAAGGACGCCTTCACCGAGGTCGCCGACCCCGCCTGGCAGCTGATCCGCGCCGTTCCCTACTCCGCGCCCGATCTTCGCGTCGGCGCGTACGGCGAGGACCTCCTGCTCGTGGACGCGCCAAGGGGCGGTTCCGGCGAGTCCTGGGACTACCACCTGGTCGCCGGGCTCTCCGGTCCGTGGCTCCTGGCCGGCGGGCTCACCCCGGACACGGTCGCCGGCGCGTGGCGGACAACCGGGGCGTGGGGGGTGGACGTCTCCAGCGGCGTCGAGTCCAGCCGCGGCGTCAAGGACGCGGCGCTCATCACCCGGTTCGTGGCCGCCGCCAAGGGTTAGGACGCCGGTCGACTACGAACCCGACCTCGCTGCTCCCACGAACGCACACCAGTTCTCGCCCGAGAAAACAAGAATGGGGCTCGACGTACCCGTCTTGGTGTCACGAACAGCCCGAAGACCAGGTGCGACACCGACCTCGACACAGTTGTCCGGACTCAGGTTGCTGAAAGTGGACTTACGCCATTGCGTGAAGCGACTCGAAATCATGATCCACTCCTTTGAGGAAACTAGCCAAAGAAAATGTGACTTCAGAGTGGCGACTCTACACGATTCAGCGCGGATCTCTCCATCAAAACCTGGCCTGGAACTATTCCCGAGCGACCAAGGAATTTTGACGCAAGGCACGCTTACCACTACCGCCAGTAGCTGTCAGCGAGCCGGAGCAGCATATCCCTTGATTCGATCGGATCCAGGGCCGCCCCTACGAGTCGCTGCCACAGATCGCGATAGACACTGATCGACTCGTCGTCGTCACGATACTGACCATCGTCATATTCTTCGATGTAAAGATACTCCAGCGGGCCCGATTTACCCGGCGACGGAATTCGGAACATGGTAAAGGGCATCGAACTGGCGACGGAAAGGTGCGAGTCCTGAACGGCAGCACCTGAAAGTGCATGGTCGGCAACGTCGCGATGTCGGCGATATGTCGAAGTTGGCTACGCATGATCTTCTCGTCACCAGCGAACCGGAGAACTGACGACTCGGAGATGACCAACCCGATCTGCGGCGCGTTCGGCTTGGCCAGGACCTGCTGCCGCTCCAGCCTGGCCCTGACCCCGTTCTCCACATCCGCGCTCGACAACGACGGACTCATGGAGGCGAAAACCGCCCGCATGTAGTCCTCGGTCTGGAGCAGACCGGGGACCATCTCCATCTGGTACTGGTTTATCTCACTCGCGTCCCTCTCCAGGTCCACGGCCATCCGGAAGACCTTGGCATAGATGGAGCGATATCCCGACCAGCGGCCTCGCTGGTTACAGTGCTTCGCGGTTTCCACCGCCCACGCGGTCTCCTCGACGGTGGCACCGAGCGCCTCACACAGGATGCGGATGTCCAAAGGACGAACGCTTGACTGGCCGTTCTCGAGACGCGACAACTTGGTGGCCTGGTTTCCCAGGACCTCGACGGCCTCCGCCAGGGTCCAGCCACGGGCCTCGCGAAGGCGTCGGAGTTCCTTGCCGAGTTGCAGTTGAAGTACCGTCGGCGTAGGCACAGTAGATCAACTCCTAGACGACGCCTGCTGACCGCGCGCCAGAGAGAGCCTTTCATGAACGATACACCGTGCACCTCGCTCCGTATAGCGACATCGCATGGTGAAATTTCACGGTGAAATCCCGTATACCTGGATACGATTCGGTCATAGAATCTGTCGAACGAATCGCTATTTCTGTTAAAGTACCCATGCGCATGCCTGCTAGGGAGGCGGGGAGATGGAGACGATCAGCGGCGGGTCATGGGTCACCGTTGGCGAAGGATGTCCGTTGCGGGCCATGGCATCCGGCAGTGATGAGGGCATTCTGATCTTCGGGCAGTCGCCGCATGAGCATGAGCTTACGTTTTCCAGGGCGGCGCTTCGGGCTTTTGTCACCAAAGCGGCCGCGGTTCTTGCTCAGTTGGATGCCGCGGCCGCCAATGAGCGGGCCGGGTGGGAGACCGCCGCCTCGGTGTGATATTTCATTCCGAGGCGGCTATCTCCATTACCCGGTAGGTGTTTGACCATATCCTTGAGGATGTTCAGGCCGTCCGGACTCGCGATTTACTGGGCCCAGCCCGGGCGCACCAGGCCGGACTCGTAGGCCAGGACGACCAGTTGGGCGCGGTCCCGGGTGTTGAGCTTGATCATCGCGCGGGAGACGTGGGTCTTGGCCGTTGCGGGGCTCACCACCAGGCGGGCGGCGATCTCGTCGTTGGTCAGGCCCTCGCCCACCAGGGTGACCACCTCCCGCTCGCGTTCGGTCAGGACGTCCAGTGTGGTCGGGGACTGGACCTTCTTCGCCTTGGTGGCGAACTCCTCGATCAGGCGGCGGGTCACCCCGGGCGACAGCAGCGCGTCGCCGCGGGCCACCACGCGGACGGCATGTATCAGTTCGGCCGGTTCGGTGTCCTTCACGAGGAAGCCGCTTGCGCCCACCCGGATGGCTTCGAAGACGAACTCGTCCTCCTCGAACGTGGTCAGGATCAGGATGTGGACCTCTGCCAGGGAACCATCCGACGAGATCGTGCGGGTGGCCTCCAGGCCGTCGGTGCCGGGCATGCGGATGTCCATCAGGATCACGTCCGGCCGGTGTTCGCGGGCCACGCGTACCGCCTCGTCGCCGTCCGCCGCCTCGGCGACCACCTCGATGTCCTCCTGCGCGTTCAGCAACGCGCGGAAGCCCGCCCGGACCAGTGCCTGGTCGTCGGCCAGCGCCACTCGGATCGTCATGCGTCCCCACCCTCGGAAGTGCTCGCCGGAAATGTCGCCACCACGCGGAAGCCGCCGCCCGGCTTCGGCCCCGCCTCGAACGTCCCGCCCAGTGCCTCGGCCCGCTGCCGCATGCCCGCCAGGCCGCTGCCCGTGCCGACGCTCGGGCCGGCTTCGCCGCGGCCGTCGTCGTCGACCTGTACCCGCAGTTGGTCGGGCAGGTAGCCGAGTGTGACAGTCGCCGAGGTCGGGCCCGCGTGGCGGTAGGTGTTCGTCAGCGACTCCTGCACGATCCGCTGTGCCGCCGCGTCCACGCCCTTCGGCAGCGGCCGTTCCTCCCCGGCGATCTTCAGCTCGACCGGCAGGCCGGCCGTCCCCATGCGCTCGATCAGCCGGTCCAGTTGGTCGAGGCTCGCCACCGGATGCCGTGGCGCCGCGCGGTCTCCGCCGTTGTCCACGTCCCGCAGCACGCCCAGGATGTTGCGCAGCTCGACCAGCACCTCCTTCGACGACTGCTTGATCGCCGTCAGCGCCTCGCGGACCTGCTCCGGCTGCGAGTCGATCAGGTGCAGGGCCACCCCGGACTGGACGTTGATCAGCGAAACGTGGTGGGCCAGCACGTCGTGCACCTCGCGGGCGATGCGCAGCCGCTCCTCGCTCGCCTGCCGTCTGTCCTGTTCGCTCTGTGCGGCGGCGGCCTGCGCCATCCGGTCCCTGCGGGCCTTCGCCACCTCGCCGAGGCCCATGACCAGCGAGATCCAGGCGATCACCGCACCCGTGACACCCCAGTACCCGCGGACCTCGTCGCGACCGAAGATCATGGCGCTGTACAGCACGACCGCGCCGGCGTACCCCGTCACCCACGCCGCCAGCCGGGGGCCGTTGGCCACCGCGTTGAACAGCGCGACGGCGATGCTGATGAACACCGGACCGAACGGGAACCCCAGCGCGAAGTACACCGACAGCAGGGCGTACACCGCCACCAGCACCAGGATCGGCTGGCTTCGGCGCCAGCAGAGCGTCACGGCCGAGGCCAGCGCCAGGATGAATGTAAGCGCATTCACCCGGTCCAGCATGTGCTGCCCGGCCGCGGCCGCGAACGTGAACAGGACCTGCACGAACGCGATCGGCACCACGATCACGAACGGGGGCAGCTGACCGAACAGGAACGGCCGTTGCACGGTCATCGCAAACCCCCTCACCTTCGAAACGATGGTCGCCCCGCAAGCCGCAGCGTACTTCGTACTACCTGGGGCGCAGATCGCCGACGACGGGCGTATCCACCGGTGGTACCACAAGTGCCCCCCGCCGTCCGACGATTTCGGGCCGCGAGAAGACGACATTGGTACCCATGAACGAGCGACAGGACATCGAGCGGGCGGTGCGGGCCTCGGACTCCGAACGGGAGCACATCGCGAAGATGATCGGCGAGGCCGCCGGCGAGGGACGGCTGTCCATCGCGGAGGCGGACGAACGCCTCGAACGCGTGTACACCACCAGGTTCCGGCACGAGCTCGCCGAGTTCGTCGCCGACCTGCCGGCCGAGCCGGCAGGTACCGCACCCGCACGCCTCGGCCGGTTCCCGGTCCGGCTCCGGGTTCACGCGGGCGTCGCCGTGGTCGTCTCGATCCTGCTGATCCTCCGGTGGGCCGCGATGGACGTGCCGTTCTTCTGGCCGGCCGGCCCGATGTTCGTGCTGTGGGGCACGTTCCTGCTGCACGCGCTTCTCGTGCGGTCGGGCCGTGTTCCGCCGTGGGCGCGCCAGCGCTCCGGCCAACCATGGTGGGCCGAACGGCAGCGTGCCGACGGCTAGTGTCCCGCGCCGGAAATGCGGTGATTAAGTCGGTGGATCCAGGTTTCTGCTGGCAAGACGCCGGTTCGCCCTCGTACTGGGTCGTACTTAGGCGAACCGGCAACGCCGCCAGCAGGAAGCTGGGCCGCCGAATTAGCTGCCTGATTTCCGGCGCGGGACACTAGCGGCGTCACGTGGCGTCGTTCCCCCGTTCTCCAGGAGACCCCATGACTACCGTCGAACCCGAGACGATCACCGGTCTGGCGGCCCACGCGGCCGGCGTGACCAAGAAGTTCGGCCTGGGTGCCACGGCCGTGACCGCACTCGACGACATCTCCGTGGACATCCGCCGCGGCCGGTTCACGGCCATCATGGGCCCGTCCGGCTCCGGCAAGTCCACGCTCATGCACGCACTCGCCGGACTGGACACAGTGGACTCCGGCGAGGTGTTCATCGGCGAGACGCCGCTGCACACGTTGTCCGACAAGGGACTCTCCGACCTTCGGCGCAACAGGGTCGGGTTCGTCTTCCAGCAGTTCAACTTGCTGCCGACGCTCTCGGCCGAGGAGAACATCCTGCTGCCGCTCGCCATCGCGAAGCGTAGGCCGGACCAGGCATGGTTCGACCAGGTGGTCGGGGCCGTCGGGCTGGCGGACCGGCTCGCGCACCGGCCGAGCGAGCTGTCCGGCGGGCAGCAGCAGCGGGTCGCGTGCGCCAGGGCCCTGCTGCCGAAGCCGGACGTGATCTTCGCGGACGAGCCGACCGGCAACCTGGACACCCGCGCCAGCGGCGAGATCCTGCGGTTCCTGCGCCGGTCGGTCGACGAGTTCAACCAGACGATCGTGATGGTGACGCACGACGCCGGCGCGGCCGCGTACGCGGACCGCGTGGTGTTCCTGCAGGACGGCAAGGCGGTGCACGACCTGCTGGAGCCGAACGCCGACGAGGTGCTGGACACCATGAAGAGCCTCGACGGGGGTTCGTGATGCTGAAGGCGGCGCTGAAGGGGTTGCTGGCGCGCAAGATGCGCCTGACGCTCGCCGGTTTCGCGGTCGTGCTCGGCGTGATGGCGGTGTCGGCCGCCATGGTCACGACGACCACCATCGGCAGCGGGTTCGACTCGATCTTCGCGAGCACCAACGCGGACATCGACGTCTCGGTGAGCATGCGGTCCGATGTGGACTCCGGGATCGGCGGCAAGGGCTTCACCCCGCCGGTGCCGGCGTCGGCGGTCGGCGAGATCGAGAAGGTCGCGGGGGTGCGGTCCGCGCGGGGCCAGGTCTCGGTGGACGGTGCCCGGCCGGTCGGGCACGACGGCAAGGTGATCAGCGTGCAGGGGCCGCCGCGCAGCGGGGTCGCCTGGCACGGCGAGACCGGGCCGGTGCGGCTCCGGGAGGGACGCGGGCCGGCGGCGGCCGACGAGGTGGCGATCAACGGCGGCCTCGCGGACCGGGGCGGGTTCAGGGTCGGCGAGACCATCGACGTGCTGACGCTGGCGCCACGGCGGAGCTTCCGGATCGTCGGGATCTACGGGTACAGCAACGGGCGCGGGTCCATGGGTGGGGACACCCAGGTCGCGTTCACCGAACCGGTGGCGCAGAAGCTGATGCTCGGCGCGTCCGATGTGTACAGCTCCGTCACCGTCACCGCCGACCCGGGGGTGTCCAGGGCGGAGCTGAAGAAGCGGGTCGTGCGGGCGCTCGGCGGCACGTACACCGTGCGCACCGGCGACGAGGTGGCCTCGGCGACGGCCGCGGACGGCAAGGCGTTCCTGGAGATCGTGCGGATGGTGCTGCTCGGGTTCTCCGGGCTGTCGCTGCTGGTCGGGATCTTCCTGATCCTCAACACGTTCAACATCCTGGTCGCGCAGCGGACCGGCGAGCTGGCGCTGATGTCGGCACTCGGCGCGCGGCGGCGGCAGATCATCGGCTCGGTGCTCGTCGAGGCCTCGCTGGTCGGCGCGGCGGCGTCCGTCGTGGGCATCGGGCTCGGCATCGGCGTGTCGGTGCTGCTGAAGATGGTGATGGAGGCCAACAGCGGCACGGCGCTGCCGGTCGGGTTGATCGTGCCGGTGCCGCAGCTGGCGCTGGCGTTCGTGCTCGGCGTCGGGGTGACGCTGGTGGCCGCGCTGCTGCCGGCCGTGAAGGCGTCGCGGGTGCCGCCGGTGGCGGCCATGCGGGCGTCGGCGGCCGAGCAGCGGTCGCTGACCCGGATCACGCTGCTGGGCGCGGTGCCGATGGTGGCCGGGATCGCGGGCGTGGTGGCGTCGCTGGCGGACATCGGGTCGTTCCGGTGGGTCGCGCTGGCCGGCGGGGTCGTGCTGGGGCTGTTCGGGATGGCGTTGCTGACGCCGGTGCTGAGCCGCTCGCTGCTGCCGGCGCTCGGCCGGCTGGTGGGCTGGTCGATGCCGAGCAGGCTGGGCAACCGGAACGCGGCACGCAACCCGCGGCGCACGGCGATCACGGTGTCCACGCTCGTGATCACCCTCGGCCTGGTCGGCGGCGTGAGCGTGACGGCGCAGTCGATGAGGGCCGACCTGAGCGGCAACGCCACCCGTGACCTGGGCGCGGACCTGGTGATCAGCGGCGACGGCGTGACCGCGCGTGCCGGTGGCGGCGGCATCGGCGGTCCTCCGTCGGCGGCGGACGGCCGGGTCATGCCGACGTTCTCGGCCTCGGTCATCGACAAGGCCCGTGCCGTGCCGGGGGTTTCACTGGCGGTGGCGCAGTACGTCGACACGGTGCGGCTGGGGACGGGGTCGTCGCCCGCGGCCGCGGCCGACCTGTCGCGGCTGTCGCCCGTGTTGAAGCTGAAGGGCTCGCCGAAGACGCCGGCGCCGGGTTCGGTGGTGGTGGACACGACCACGCTGTCGAAGCTGGGGCTGCACGTCGGCGGCACGATCCACCTGGCGACGCCGCGCGCGGGGTGGCGGGACTTCCGGATCGCGGGTTCGTACGAGGCCACCTACCTGTTGCGGGGGCCGGTGTTCAACCCGTCAGAGGTGCCCGGCCTGTTCGTGTCGAACGCCCCGGCCATCGGCTACGTCCAGCTCTCGGCCGGCGCCGACGCCGCGGCGGTGACGCGGGCGGTGTCCGGGCTGGTGGCGGACAACCCCGAGGTGACGGTCCAGGACCAGACCCAGCTCGCGACGGAGGCGGCGGACCAGGTCAGCATCGCGGAGACCATGCTGTACGTCCTGCTCGGGCTGTCGGTCGTGATCGGGCTCCTGGGGATCGTCAACACGATGGCACTGTCTGTGCTGGAGCGGACGCGGGAGCTGGGCCTGTTGCGGGCCATTGGGATGCGGCGGTCGCACATGGTGCAGATGGTGGTCACCGAGTCGGTGCTGATGTCGCTGTTCGGCGCGGTGCTCGGGCTGGTCACGGGCGTCGCCGCCGGGGTCGCGGTGTCGAAGGTGCTCGGCCTGTCCGCACTGGAGATCCCGTGGGGGTCGCTCGCGGTGTTCCTCGGGCTCGCGGTGGTGGCGGGGCTGCTCGCCGCCCTGGCCCCGTCGACCAGGGCGGCGAGGGTGAACGTGCTGTCGGCGATCGCCTACGAGTAGACACCGACCTCCGGGTAGCACCTGGACGGCGAGTCCAACAACGGTTGCGGCTCGCCGTTCAGGTGTAGGTCGAAGAAGGCGCGGACGTACCGGCGGATGATCTCCACCGAACGGGTACCGGCCAGGTGGCTGCCCAGGTCGACGCCGATCTGCTGGGCCAGCATGTCGTAGTCGGCGAAGGACTGGTGGACCGAGCCGTCGACCTTGAGCCAGCGCCGCCAGCCGGTCAGGCGCTGCCAGTCGCGGTCCAGCGAGGGATCGGTGGCGTTCTCGGTCAGGAACATGAACGGCCGGGAGAAGCCGGTTTCGGGCAGTGGCTTGAACATCGTGCCGTCGAGGTCGACACCGGCATGGACCCGGGCGTCCGTCAGCATGGTCTCGCCGACGCTGGCGCCGCCGAGGGACATGCCCGCCATGCCGATGCGGGACGGGTCGACCAGCGGCATCCGGGTCAGCTCGTCCAGCACGAAGGAGACGTCGTGGGCGCGGCTCTCGATGTCGAGCGTGGGGAAGTCGTCGACGTCCAGCGTGCACGCGTCGCAGGTGGTGACCCGGCCGTCGGGGAAGGTCGTGGCGAAGGACTCGTAGGTGTGGTCGATGGCGGCCACCACGTAACCGTGGCTCGCCAGGTCCTCGGACAACGCGGTGAGTGAGGTGCGGGGCCAGGTGAAGCCGGGTGACAGCACGACGAGAGGGTGCTTGCCGGGCAACGGTTTCGCGTCCGTGTACGCGTTGGTCCGGGTCGTGCTCAGGACCTCCGGTGGCACGCCGGTCGTGCCGGTGCCGGCCAGCACCAGCGCCGACTCCCTCGGAGTCATGTACGGCGCCCGGTGCGTGCCCCGCGGCTTCGCCGGGAACCACAGGGAGACCATGAGTTCGCGCGGGCCCGAGGGGACCCAGGGGTCCTGGCGTGACTCGTCGGTGAGGTGGAGGGACGTGGTGCCGACCGGATGTCGACCGGTCGGCGTCGGCAGGTACGGCCCGGGGTCGGCGGCCGCGGGGGTCGCCATGGCGAGCAGTGCCGCGACCAGCAGGAGTTTCATGCCGGTCATCGTGTTGGCTGCCGTCCGGGGGCCGCATCGGCACGAAGTACGGTCGCGACCGTACTTTTGGCCGATCCCCGGGACGGGGTACGGGTTCGTAGTCTGGCCGGCGTGGACGTGGGGGATCGGCTGGCCGCTGCCGGGTTCGCCGCTGCGCTGGCGGTCCAGGCGTACGCGATCGAGTCCAGCTGGGGCGGCACGTACTGGGTGTTCGGGTGCGGCGCGGGGCTGGTGGTCTGCGTGCTGGCCCTGCTGCGACGCGTGTGGGTCGGGCTGGTGGCCGCGGCCGTCGCGGTGGTGGTGGCCGGGGTCGCGCACCTGCCCGGCGAGCCCGGTCCGGCGATGGCTCTGGGACTCGCGGTGCTCGTCGGCTCCGCGATCCGCGCCGGGCCCGCGGTCCGGGTCGCGGGCGGTGGGCTGGCGGTGGTCGCCGGGAGCTGGTTCGTGACGCCGGGGGGCGCGACGCTGAACGCGCTGGCCTGGTGCGGCGCCGTCATCACCGGGCTGGGACTGCGGCTGCTCGACGAGCGGAACCGGGTGGCCGCCGAGGAGGCCCGCCGGGACGAACGCCTCGAGTTGGCGCGGGAGCTGCACGACGTCGTCGCCCACCACGTGACCGGCATCGTGCTGCAGACACAGGCCGCTCGGGTCGTCCGCCGCGGGGACCCCGCCCGGCTGGACGAGCATCTCGCCGGGATCGAGGGCGCGGGGTCGGCGGCGCTGACGGCCATGCGCCGGGTCGTCGGGCTGCTGCGGGACGCCGACGACACGGTTTCGCTCGCGCCGGAGCGGCTCGGTGAGCTGGTCTCCCGTTTCGACGGGCCGGCGGTGCGGCTGCGGCTGCCCGAGGGATCGCCCGTGTGGGCGCCGGAGGTGACCAGCACCGTGTACCGGGTCGTCCAGGAGTCGCTGACCAACGTCGCCCGGCACGCGCCGCGGGCGCGGTCGGTCGAGGTCAACGTCGGTCAGGACGGGTCGTCGGTCACCGTGGAGGTGGTCGACGACGGGCCCGCGGTGCGGGCGCACCGGGGCGGGTATGGGCTGTTGGGCATGCGGGAACGGGTGGAGGCGCTCGGCGGGACGCTGTCCGCGGGGCCGTGTACCGGCGCCGGCTGGGCCGTGCGAGCGAGGCTGCCGCTGCGATGACGATCCGGGTGTTGGTGGCCGACGACCAGGCCATGGTGCGTGGCGGGCTGCGGCTGCTGCTGTCCGACGAGCCGGACATCGAGGTGGTCGCGGAGGCGGCGGACGGGGTGTCGGCGGTCGAACTGGCGCGGCGGCTGCGGCCCGATGTGTGCCTTGTGGACATCCGGATGCCCGGCCTCGACGGGATCGAGGTCACCCGTGCGCTGGCCGGTCCGGAGGTCGCCGACCCGCTGCGGGTGGTCGTGGTCACGACGTTCGACCTCGACGAGTACGTGTACGGGGCGTTGCGTTGCGGGGCAGTGGGGTTCCTGTTGAAGGACTCCGGTCCCGCGCTGCTCGCCGAGGCCGTACGGGCGGCGAGCGTCGGCGACTCGCTGGTCTCACCGTCGGTCACCGTGCGGTTGCTGCGGCGGTTGGCGCCGGTGCGGAAGGCGCGTGGCGGGCGGCCCCTGTCGGAGCGGGAGAGCGAGGTCGTCCGCGCCATCGCCCGGGGCCGGACCAACCGGGAGGTCGCGGCCGAGCTGTTCATCTCGGTGAGCACGGTCAAGACGCACGTGGCCGCCGTCCAGTCCAAGCTCGGCCTGCGCAACCGGGTCGAGATCGCCGCCTGGGCCTGGGAGAACGGCACGCTTTCCTGAAGCCGGCCGAGCGGGCTCGCAAGCCGTGAGGCATCGTAATTCCGCCGGCATTTCGACATAATGATGTATGCGACGATGGCCGGTTTCCTGCGCACCGGGGACGAGTACGCCGACGTGTTCACACAGGCCGGGTACGAACTCCAGCGCATCGTCCCGACGGGAACAGCGTTCGCCATCATCGAAGCCACACCGGCCTGAAGAGGACAGACATGCTGATCAGCATCGGATTACCGAGCACCGTGCCGGACACGCCGCAATCCTCGGTACTCGACTGGGCACGGGAAGTAGATCAATCCGGATTCTCTGGTGTGGCCACACTGGAACGTTTGGTGTACGACAGTTATGACAGTCTGACCACTCTGGCCGCGGCCGCCGCGGTGACCACCCGCGCGAAACTGCTGTCCTCCGTGTTGCTGGGCCCGCTGCACAAGAACGTCGCGTTGTTCGCCAAGCAGGTCTCGACCATCTCGAAGCTGTCCGGCGGACGCCTGACCGTGGGCGTCGCGGCCGGCTCGCGGCCGGACGACTTCAACGCGAGCGGCGTGGCGATGGCCGGTCGCGGTGGCCGGCTGGCCCGGCAGGTCGAGGAGGCCAGGGAGATCTGGGGCGGCGCCCGTCGCGGGTTCGCCGGTGCGATCGGACCGGCTGGTGGCCCCCAGGTGCTGCTCGGCGGGCACTCGGCGGCGGCCGTCGACCGCGCGGCCCGGATCGGCGACGGGTGGATCGCCGGTGGTGGCGGGGTCGACATGTTCCGTGCCCGCGCGGAGAAGTTCCGTTCGGCGTGGCGGGACCACGGGCGCCCGGGCGAGCCGCGGGTGGTTGCGCTGTCGTACTTCTCGCTGGGCGCCACGGCCGGGGACCTGGCGGACGAGTACCTGCTGAAGTACTACGCGTTCGCACCGCCGTACGCGCGGATGGTGCGGGACACGACGCCGGCCGGGGCCGCCGCGGTACGGGAGACGATCGAGCGTTTCGCCGCGGCCGGTTGCGACGAACTCGTGCTTTCACCGTGCAGCCACGACATCGGGCAGTTGGCGGCACTGCGGGAGACGCTGCACCGCTAGGACCGCGCCGGAATTCGGCTCCTGTCGCATCCGGTCCGGAGGCGGCTTCGAATACCGCCGAATTCCCGTTCCTGTCCGGGATTTCGCACACACGGAAACGACACCGTTCCCGTGTGTGCCGGATTTGGCATTTCGGGACCGGTCGCCGCCTGGCCCGCGTGGCGGTGCCCGGCCACCACCGGCGCCGGCCGGGAAACGTCGAGCCCGTCTCGACCGGTTCGGCACGTAAGCTCGAGGCATGCGTTTCGACACTCTTGCGGTGCACGGCGGCGAGCGGGTGCCCGGCCCTTCTGGCTCGGTCGTCTTCCCGATCTTCCAGGGGACGGTGTTCACCAGCGAGCCGGGTGAGTCCTACCACGACATCAAGTACCACCGGCTGAACTCGACGCCGACGCAGACGTACCTGCACGACAAGCTGGCGGCGCTGGAGGGCGCGGAGGCGGCGGTCGCCACGTCGTCCGGCATGGCCGCGGTGACCACGATCCTGCACACGCTGCTCGGCAAGGGCGACCACCTGCTGGTGAGCGACGTGCTGTACGGCGGCACGCACGACTTCGTCACCGCCCACGCCGAGCGGCTGGGCTGGGAGTACTCGACGATCGACCCGCAGGACCCGTCGTCGTGGGCCGTGCGGGACAACACCCGCGCGGTGTTGGTGGAGACGATCACGAACCCGCTGATGCGGGTGGCGCGGCTGCGGGAGGTCGTGGAGTTCGCCAGGTCGAACGGGATCGTCAGCGTCGTGGACAACACGTTCGCGTCGCCGGTCAACTTCCGGCCGGCGGTGGCCGGTTTCGACCTCGTGTTCAACAGCGCGACGAAGTACCTGAACGGGCACTCGGACCTGGTCGCGGGTTCGGTGGCGGGGTCGTCCGCGTTGGTCGAGCAGGTCCGCCACACGCTGAACCTGTACGGCGGAAGCCTGGACCCGCATGCCGGGTTCCTGCTGGCGCGGAGCCTGAAGACACTGGGTGTGCGGGTGCGGCAGCAGAACTCGAACGCACTGGCCGTGGCGGCGTTCCTGGCGAGCTCCCCGAAGATCGCGGCGGTCAACTACGCGGGGCTGCCGGATCATCCGGATCACGGGCACGCGCGTGACCTGCTGGCGGGGTACGGCGGGATGCTGAGCTTCCGGCTGACCGGCGGCGTCGAGGCGGCGGAGACGCTGCTGGCGGCCCTGACGCTGCCGGCCGTGGCACCGAGCCTCGGCGGTGTGGAGACGCTGATCACCCGCCCCGCCGTGACGTCACACGCGGGGATGTCCGCCGAGGACCGGGCCGCGGTCGGCATCACGGACGACCTGATCCGCCTGTCGGTGGGCATCGAGGACGCGGGGGACCTGCTGGCCGACTTCGCGCAGGCGCTCGACAAGGTCTGAGGCCACGCCCGGACGGGTCGTCCTCGTGCGTGCGACTGGTGTCCTGAGTCGGAAGTTCGGCGCGCTTCTCGGCGGCCCGGCTTCCCGCTGGCGGCGTTGCCGGAAGGCCCGAGTACGACCCGGTACGAGGGCCTTCCGGCGCCTTGCCAGCGGAACCTGGATCCGCCGACAAGCACACCAACTCCCAACTCAGGACACTAGGAATGCTGGGCGATCTGGATGAGGTTGCCGCAGGTGTCGTCGAACACGGCCGTGGTCACCGGGCCCATGTCCGTCGGCTCCTGGGTGAACCGCACCCCGAGCCCACGCAGCCGCTCGTGCTCCGCCCGCACGTCGTCGACCGCGAAGGACGTGACCGGGATGCCGTCGTCGACCAGTGCCTTCTTGAACGGCTTGGCCGCCGGGTGCTCGTCGGGCTCGAGGAGCAGCTCGGTGCCGTCCGGGCTCTCCGGCGACACGACGGTGATCCACCGGTGCTCGCCCAGCGGGACGTTGGTCTTCTCCTTGAACCCCAGCACCTCGGTGTAGAACCGCAGCGCCTTCACCTCGTCGTCGACCATCACGCTGGCCAGGTTGACCCTCATACCGAACCTTTCCTGAGCCACCGCTCGACGATCGGTTCGAGCGGCGCCGTGTTGATGTGGTGGAACTTGTACCGGCCCTCGCGGCGGATCTCGACCAGACCGGCGTCCTCCAGCACGTCGAGGTGCTGCGAGATCGCCTGCCGCGACGAGCCAAGGCCGTGCTTGGTCGCCAGGCGCGCGCAGATCTCGAACAGCGTCTGGCCGTCCCGGTCGGTCAACTCGTCGAGGATCACGCGGCGCGTGGGATCGGCCAAGGCCTTGAAGACGTCTCCCACACACGGAACGTTATGCAAGTATCCACTTGCCTGTCAACCCGGGACAACGGACAGAAATGGTCCGCAATTGCCGGCATGCTGTACCGCATGACTCAGCTGCTCCGCCCGGACGGGCTCGTCCAGTCCCCTGCCTTCACCCACGTCGCGGTCGTGCCGCCGGGGGCCACGACCATCTACGTCGGCGGCCAGAACGCCGTCGACGGCACCGGTGCGCTGGTCGGCGGCGACGACCCCGCCGCGCAGACCAAGCAGGTCATGACGAACCTGAAGATCGCGCTGGCCGCGGCGGGCGCGACCGTCCATGACCTCGTGATGGTGACGATCCTGCTCGTCGACGGGGTCGACCTCAACGCGGCTTACCCGGTCGCGGCCGCCGAGCTGGCGGGTGCGACACCGCCGGTCGTCGCCGCGCGCGTGGCCGGGCTGGGTGTGCAAGGCGCGCTGCTGGAAGTGAGCGCGGTGGCCGCGGTGACGGCGTGAGCCGCGCCTACGGCAGCAGGTCGACCGAGCGCAGCCACTCCCTGATCTCGGCCTCGGACGAGACCACGGCCACGTCGCGTTCGCGGTAGGCGTCGGAGGTCGAGGCGTACCGGCTGAATACCACGACCGGGATCGTGCCGCTGGCCTGTTCCAGCGGCCGCAGCTCGTCGACGGGGTGGTCCGCGCGGCTCATGTCGGCGACGATGATCGTGTACACCCGTTCGCCGAGCCGTTCGACCGCCTCGGATGTGCTGCGCGCCACATCGACGGGCACGCCCTGCTCCCGCAACCCGTTGAGCAGCCGGGCATTGTGCTCCGGCCGGTCGTCGACCCACAGCACCCCCGGGCCCGCCGCCGTGGCGGCGGGTTCGGTTTCCGTGCGCCACCACGTCAGACGGGTGAGAACCCGCTCCAGCCGCGCGGGAAACACCACCGCGGCGATGACGAGCACAAGCACCACCACGATGACGAGCACCGCGACGACCGGCCGACCGATGTCGGCGAATCCCGCCCCCAGCATTACTCACCTCGGATACCGACTGGCCCCCTACCTTATCCGCCGTCATCCTAGTTGTTCTGACAACCGGCGAAGGGGTCTGAACCACTTACCGCCGGCTCGCCCGGGTAATCGCGGCTTCCACCGCCGCCACACGGTCCGCCAGAAGGCCGACCGCGCCCACCGCACGGACCATCGGATCTTCCTCGCTATCGCCCAGTGCCTCGTCCCGGAGGTAGGCGGCCTTGACGACCGTCCAGCGTTCCTCCTGCTCGGGCGTGAGCCGGCCGCGAAGCTCGGCCGGCTTCAGCAGGTTCGCCTCCACGCCGGTCGTCAGTGCCTGCGCCTCACCGAGGTAGTGGTCGTCGATCGCGGCTTCCAGCTCCTGCTCGTTCATCGCCGGGACGACGCGTTCGGCCAGCTTGTTCATGTTGCGGTACGAGCCCTGCAACAGGAACGGCGGCTCGGTGCGCGACGAGTCGGCCTGCGCCGCCGAGGCGATGTAGGCCTGGTTGTTGGCCAACACGACCTCCCGCACCCGCAACAGCTTGCGCAGCACCGACGTGATCTGGTCCAGCTCCACCGCCGCGTAGGGGTGCGACAGCTGGTCCGACCGGACCTCCTCGCCACGGGCCAGACGGATCAACAGCGCCAGGTCCGCGCGGTCCCTTGTGGACAGTGGTGGTGTCGAGCAGGAGGGTGCCCACAAGGCTGACGAACCAGCCGACGACCGTCAGTACCGAGAAGGAGATGGTGGCGGGCACGCCGCCAAGGCCGATGCCCGTCGGCCAGGTCGAGGTCACCCAGCTCGACGTCGAGGGTGCCGATCAGGACGAGCAGCCAGTAGCTGACGACCACCACGAGCAGAACGCTGAAAACCGCGGCGGGAAAAGGAAAGCGCGGCGTCGATGAAGTCGTGCATGTGCCTCCCCCACCTGGATCGTCCCCGATGGCGGGACTATACCCAGGCAGGGGAGGCACTCACGGGCGAAATCTCCCAAGTTGCGTGCCTACTTCGCGTCGCTGCGCTGCCGTAGCCCGCTCAGCAAGGAGACCCCTCCCCCCGCGAAGATCACCTGTAGAGCCAACTCGGTCCAGTCGATGCCGTCGGTGTCCCCGACACCGATCAGTTCGGCGACCCCCGTTCCAGCGACGGCGGCGATGATGCCGACCAGAATGGTCACCAGAAGTGACATCTGGTGCCGGCCGGGCACGATCGCTCGCCCCAACCCGCCGATGATCGCGCCGAACACGATGGCCGTGATGAGCCCGGTGATCTCCATGACCCGCTTCCTTTCTCCCCGTGGGAAGAAGTCTGGTGCGCGCGGGCCCCGGTGGGATCAGGAGATCACCCTGGTTCGACCCTGAGACGCGTCTCAGGGTGTGGGCGTCGTTGCGTGACACGGGGGCGTGGGGCTGAATGGAGGACGGCCGCTCCCGCCGGAAAGGGGAACCACATGAGCGTCACCGACGAACTGATCGCCAACAACGCCGAGTACGCGGCGAGCTTCTCCGGCCCGCTGCCCCTGCCGCCCGCCAAGCACGTCGCCGTCGTGGCCTGCATGGACGCGCGGCTGAACGTCTACGGCGCGCTGGGGCTGCACGAGGGCGAGGCCCACGTGATCCGCAACGCCGGCGGCGTGGTCACCGAGGACGAGATCCGGTCGCTGGCCATCAGCCAGCGCCTGCTCGGCACCGAGGAGATCATCCTCATCCACCACACCGACTGCGGCATGCTGACCTTCACCGACGACGAGTTCAGGAAGTCCATTCAGGACGAGACGGGCATCAAACCGTCCTGGGCGGCCGAGGCCTTCGGTGACCTCGACGCGGACGTGCGCCAGTCGATCGCCCGCATCCAGGCGAGCCCGTTCATCCCGCGCAAGGACTCGGTCCGTGGCTTCGTCTTCGACGTGGCCACGGGCAGGCTCACCGAGGTGGCCTGACCCCGGGGTGCACGAATCCGCGACTCGGTGTGCGTGAACGCGGGACTCGGTGTGCGTGAACGCGGGACTCGCGGTGTTTGAACGCGGGACTCGCGGTGTTTGAACGCGGGACTCGCGGTTTAGTCGACGGAGCGGATTCGGAAGACCAGGACCGAGCCGGCCACGCCCACTATGGCGGACACCGTGTACAGGACCGGGTAGCCGCCCAGGTAGGTGACGATCGGGGCCGCGATCACCGGGGCGATCACCTGGGGAAGCGAGTTCGCGATGTTGATCACGCCGAGGTCCTTGCCGCGGTCGCCGGCCGCGGGCAGGACCTCGGTCATCAGCGCGAAGTCGACCGACAGGTACACGCCGAAGCCCAGGCCCAGCACGGCCGCCGACACGAGCGCGCCCGTCCACGTCGGCCAGAAGCCCAGCAGCAGGGCGGCCGCGGACATCACGATGCCCGACCAGCACACGAAGACCTTCCGCCGCGACGCGCGGTCCGACCAGACGCCGGTCGTGACCACAGTGGACAGCAGGGTCACCGCGTAGACCGCGGTCAGGATGAAAACGCCGCCTTCCGGGTCGTCGTAGCCGACCACGTCCTGCAGGAAGTACAACAGGTACACGATCGCGATCGAGTTGCTCAGGTTCAGCAGGAAGCGGGTCAGCCAGGCCCAGCCGAAGTCGGGGTAGCGGCGCGGGCTGATCCAGAAGTCCCTGATCGACAGCCGGGGGCGTTCCGTGGGCTCGAGCACCGTGTCCCGGCGCGTCAGCAGGAACGGAATCGACGTGATGACCAGGAACCCCGCGCACACCAGGTACCCGGCGGCTATCCCGCCGGCCTCGGCCGCGAGCAGCGAGCCGACCACGATGCCGAGCGTCTGGCCGACGCCGAGCCAGCCGCCGACCATGCCGCGCTGCCGGTGCGGCACCTGGTCCGGCACCGCCGCGAACATCGCGGCCTGCATGGCGTTCAGCGTGAACTGCGCCGCGCACCAGCCGATGATCATCACGGCGATGTTCGGCGCGCCGGCCAGCACGGCCAGGCTGGCCACGCCGCCGAGCCCGCCGATGACCATCCACGGCCGCCGGCGGCCGGCCCGCCACGTCGTCCGGTCGGAGATCGCGCCGAACAGCGGGTTGGCGACCGCCGAGAACGCCGCGCCGAGGCCGGAGACCACGGCGAGCACGATCTCCTTGCTGTCCGGCGCGAGGGCCTTCGCCTGCACGGCGAGCAGGACCTGGATGGGGCCGTAGAACGCGGTGAACAGTCCGAGGCTCGCCAGTGAGATGAAGGCGGTCCAGCGGGCCGGCACCGGGACGGTCGGCTCGGCGATCGTCTCCGCGGTCACGACCACACCTCGCTCTCTCTTCGCGGGCTCCGAGACAGCGGCCGTCGGTCGCACGTCTCCTGATGGTTCGCTCCGTGGGCTCCGCTCACCGCTGTGCCCTGATCATGTCGCGGTACCAGTGGTACGAGTCCTTCGGCGTGCGTTCGAGCGTATCGAAGTCCACGTGCACCAGTCCGAACCGTTGTGAGTAGCCGACCGCCCACTCGAAGTTGTCCACAATGGACCACACGAAGTAGCCGCGAACGTCGATGCCGTCCGTGACGGCCCTGTGCAGTGCCCGCAGGTGCCCGTCGAGGAACTCGACGCGGCGGGTGTCGTGCTCCTTGTCGTGGTAGGAACAGCCGCCCTCGGTGATGTAGACCGGCGGCAGCCGGTCCCCGTACCGCTCGGCGAGCGTCGTGAGCGTCTCGTACAGGCCGTCGGGCACGACGGGCCAGCCGTAGTCGGTGACGGGGTACCCCTCGATGAGGGGAAAGTCGAAGGGCAGCCCCTCCGGCAGCGAGGCGCCGTCGATCCGCGCGGGCGTGCCGTTCGCGTCGGGCGCGGCGACCTTGCTGGGCGCGTAGTAGTTGACGCCATACCAGTCGAGCGGGGTGGAGATCGTCTCGAGGTCCTCGGCCACGGGCCCCGGCATCGCGAAGGCGAGCTCCTCGGTGGGGTAGCGCCCGGTGAGGATGGGCGCCGCGAACAGGTCGTTCACGATCCGGTCGTAGAGGGTGGCGGCGCTGCGGTCGGCGGGGCTCTCGGACGCGGGCCAGACAGGAACGTGGTTGTTGGCGATGCCGATGTTGGTCGCGCCCGCCGCACGAAGTGCCCGCACCGCGAGGCCGTGCCCGAGAAGTTGATGGTGCGCCACGGGAAGCGCCTCGAACAGGAGCTCCCTACCCGGCGCGTGCGCGCCGATGCCGTACCCGAAGAGGGTGAGCACCATGGGCTCGTTGAGCGGCATCCACATCCGGACCCGGTCGTGCAGCTTCGCACCGACGATGGCCGCGTAGTCGGCGAACCGGTGGGCGGTGTCCCGGTTCAGCCAGCCGCCGTCGTCCTCGATCTTCTGCGGGGTGTCCCAGTGGAAGAGCGTGACCGCGGGCGCGATGCCGGCCGCGCACAGCTCGTCCACGAGCCGGTCGTAGAAGTCGAGGCCGGCCTTGTTGACGGCGCCGGCGCCGTCGGGCAGCACCCGCGGCCAGGCGACGGAGAACCGGTACACGTCGACCCCGAGGTCCCGCATGAGCGCGACGTCCTCGCGGTACCGGTGGTAGTGGTCGGTCGCCGTCCGGCCCGTGTCGCCACCGAGGACCTTGCCGGGCAGCGCGCTGAAGGTGTCCCATGTGGACGGTCCGCGGCCGTCCTCATCCACCGCGCCCTCGACCTGGTAGGAGGAGCTGGACACACCCCAGAGGAACCCGTCGGGAAACTTGGGGAGTGGCATCGCCTGTCCTTTTGCCGGGAAGTAGGGGTGGAGCGCGAGACAGCTTGCTGGGCGTCCACACTTCTGGTCAACCCCTGAGCCGGCACGGCGGCGACCACGAGGGCCGCGAGTCAGCGCGTCGCGGGCCACTCGGACGCGAGCACCGACCACACCTCGACGTCGTGGCGGGTGCCGTGGAGCGGGAACGACTCGCGCAGCGTGCCGTCGAGCCTCATGCCGAGGCGTTGCGCGACCCGCCGGCTCGGCTCGTTGGCCGCCACGCACCGCCACTCGACGCGGTGCATGCCGCGGACCCGCACCGCCCAGTCGATCATCGCGGTGGCGGCCCTGGTGACCAGGCCCCGGCCGGTCATCTCCGGCGCGAGCCAGACGCCGACCTCGCACATGCCGCTCGCGTTCTCCCACACGCGGAACAGCACGCCGCCGGACAGCTTGCCGTCGACCCAGATGCCGAGGACGCGGCCCTCGCCGCGGGCCTGCGCGTCGGCGTAGCGCTGGAGGAACTTCGCGGCGCCGTCGAGGCTGGCCGCGGCCTCGACCCACGGCAGCCACGGCGTCAGGTACTCCTGGGCGGCCGCGAGGTGCTGGGACAGCTCGTCGGCCCGCCACGGTTCGAGGGCGCGAAGCTCCGCGTCGTCGGTGAGCCGCAGTGACAGCATGGTCGACCTCCGTGCCAAACGTTTGTTATGTACCCTATCAGCATGCCGGCGAAGGGTGACCACGACGCACGACGCACGGACGTCGCCGCGGCCGTGTGGCGCGTGCTGGCCGCGCACGGGTTCGGCGGCCTGACCATGCGTGCGGTGGCGACCGAGCTGGGCGCGTCGACCGGCCTGCTCACGCACTACTTCAGGAACAAGCGCGAGCTGGTCCGGTACGCGCACGAGATCGCGGCGGAGCGGTCGGCCGGCCGCCCCCGGCTGCGGGCGGACGAGCCCGGGCTGGCGGCGTTGCGGGTCGCGCTGGTGAACGTGCTGCCGGTGACGCCGGAGAACGTCGCGATGAGCCGGGTGTGGGTGAGCTTCTGGGACGCGGCACTGGACGACGACGTGCTGCGGGAGGCGCAGCGGGCCCGGTACGAGTGGTGGCGGGGGCGGCTGCAGGCTTGCGTCGCGGAGGCTCGGGAGCGCGGGGAGCTGTCCGGCGAGCCGGAGGACGTCGCGGTGGCGGCGGCGGCCTTCGCGCACGGGCTGGTGGTCCAGGCCCTGTTCGACCCGGACCGGCTGCCGGCCGCGCGCCAGCTCGCGCTGCTCGACGACTTCCTGGCCGGCCTGCGGCGGGTGCCGAACTAGTCCATGCCGCGTTTTCCCGGTGTCCAGAAGGGCTTGATGGCGACCGACCGGCGGGGCCAGCCGCGGTCGCGGACGAGGTGGGCGCGGGCGGACTGGCAGGCGCGGGCCTCACCGGCGACGTACGCGATGCCTGGCTCGCTCGGCAGGTCGAGCGCGCGGAGGGTGTCGAGGAGGTTGTCCGTCCAAATGACCTCGCGGGGCATTGGCAGGCGGTCCTCGGCCTCGATGACGCAGTGGACCGGCACGCTCTCGGGCAGGGCTCGCAGCATGGCGCCGAACGGCACCGAAGCGGTCGCGTCGCCGACGAACACGTGGTACGGCGCGTCCTCCCGCGGCACGAGCCGGCCTTCCGGCCTGGTGAACGACACCCGCTGCCCGGGCATGGCCTCCCGCGCCCACCGCGCGCCGGGCCCGCCCGTGTCGTGGTCGAGCACGCACAGGTCCAGGTGGCCGTCGTAGTCCCAGATCGAGTACGTCCGCAGCGTGAGGGTGCCGACCCGCACGCGGACGTGCTGGCCCGGCGTCCAGCGCAGGTCGGGCACGCCGGCGAGCCGGATCCGGCGCATCCGGGCGGTGACGTCCTCGACCGCCTCGACCGTGCCGGACAGGAAGAGTTTGCTCATGGCGGGCAGACTGACAGTTAATGTGCACATGAAGTCAAGCGAGCTGACCATCGGTGACCTGGCCCGGCGGTTCGGGCTGGCCACGCATGTGTTGCGGCACTGGGAGAGCATGGGCCTCCTCGCCCCCGCCAGGGCGGCCGGCGGCCAGCGCCGGTACGGCGAGGAGGACCTGTACCGCATCGCCCTGATCCTGATGGGCAAGGAGGCCGGGGTCAGCCTGCGGGACGTGCGTAAGTTCCTGGTCAGCGGCGGTGACAAGGCGTTGCTGCACCGCCACCTGGCCGACCTGGAGCAGCGGATCAGGGAGGCCCAGGCGGCGAAGGAGCTGATCGAGCACGCCATCGCGTGCCCGCTGCCGGTCGACGAGTGCCCGGACGCCCGCGCGGAGATCGCCGCCCGCATCCCGCCGGCCCATTAGGGTCGCTCCCCCGAGCGGCGGAGGCCGGAAATCGCTCTCGCCGGCGATCTCATTCGTGGCGCGGAAAACCACGATTGCTGGTCATGAACGTACGACTTCCCTTCATCGCCGCGCCCGTCCTCGTGTTCGCCTACGGGCTGATCCGGATCGTCGACGGGTTCGACGGCGAGCGCGGGCCCGGCCTGGCGTGGACCGTCGGGCACCTCGCCTTCATCCTCGCCATGGTGATGTTCCTGCTGGTCTTCCGGCACCTGCATCGACTGGCCGGGCGGGACACGCTCGCCACGGTGACCCGAGTGGTCGCGACGCTCGGCGCACTCGCCCTGATCGGGCAGTTCGGGGTGGACATCGTGACCGGGCTCCTGGCCGACGACCACGCACGCATGGCCGAGATCAGCAGGAGCGTGCACAGGAACCACCTCGTGTCACTCGCCATCTACGACGTCGGCCCCTACCTCTTCTACGCGGGCCAGTTCGTGCTCGTCCTGCAGCTGGCCGTCACGCGGCGGATCGCCGGCTGGACCCCGGTCCTGGTCCTCATCGACCTCCTCATGCCGCTCGTCGACAAGGACCTCATCCCGATCGGCGCCGCCGCCCTGCTGGTCTCGTTCGTGTCCATCGGCAAGCGGATCCCCGCGGACCCCGTGCCGGCACGCGTCTGAGCGAGGATGGGGCCGTGCGGTCTCGAAGGCAGGTGCTGGTCGACGCGGGTCTGGTCGTGCTGGTGGTGGCGGTGCAGCTGTGGCCGTTCCTCACCCGCACGAGCGATGTCGGCCTGCCCTGGGAGCCATGGGGTTACGTGTGCGTGGCGGGGTCCGCCATCCCGGTGCTGTGGCGCCGGCAGGCGCCGGTCGTCGCGCTGGTGACGAGCCTGGTCGCGACCGCGCTGTACGACCTCGCCGACCCGGTGCCGGCGCAGCCGATCTGGTACGGCGGGCTGATCGTGGCCTACAGCGTCGCCGTCGAGTCGCCGCGCTGGATTCAGGTGACCCTGCTGGTGGTCGGCATCGGCGGCACCGTGATCTTCAAGTCGTCCGAGACGGCGCTGCGCTCCGCGGTCCTGTTCATCACCGTGTACGCGATCGGACGGGCGGCCGCGACGGCACGGGCGCGTGGGGAACGGCTCGAACGTGAGCGTCAGGTGGAGGCAGAACGGGCCGCCGAGCGGGAACGGGCGCGGATCGCCCGGGACATGCACGACATCCTGTCGCACGCGGTCAGCCTGATGGTGGTGCAGGCGGAGGCGGGACCGGTCATGCTCGCGAGGGACCCGGCCCGCGCCGAGGCCGCGTTCGACGCCATCGCGTCGGCGGGCCGGGACGCCATGGTGCAGCTCCGCCGGATCCTCGACGTGCTGAGGACCGAGGACCGCCCACACGCGCCGCAGCCAACGCTGGACGACCTGCCGAGCCTGGTCGCGGACAGCGGCATGACGTACTCGGTGGCCGGTCACCCGTTCGCGGTGTCACCGGACGACGACCTGGCGGTGTACCGCATCACCCAGGAAGCCATCACGAACATCATCAGGCACGCGGCCGCCTCTCATGGCGACGTGCGCCTGACGTGGGAGGACGAGGTCTTGACGATCGACATCACCGACGACGGCCGGGGCACGGTGGCCACCCCGGCGGGCAACGGCCTGATCAACATCCGGGAGCGCGCGGCGGCGTGCGGCGGCGCCGCGGCGGTGGGTCCACGGACGGACGGCCCGGGCTTCCGCGTCAGCGCGAGGTTCCCGGCACGATGACTGTGCGCATCGTGGTGGCCGACGACCAGGAGCTGGTCCGCACCGGGTTCAGCATGATCCTCGACGCCCAGCCGGACTTCGAGGTGGTGGCCGAGGCATCGGACGGTGGCGAGGCGATCGCCGCCGTCCGGTCGCACGCACCGGACGTGGTGCTGCTGGACATCCGCATGCCGGGCATGGACGGCATAGAGGCGGCGCGGATCGTGTGCGCACAGACGCGGTGCCGAGCGATCATGCTGACGACGTTCGACCTGGACGAGTACGTGTACCAGGCGCTGCGGGCGGGGGCGAGCGGGTTCCTGCTCAAGGACGTCCGGCGGGACGACCTGGTGCACGCCGTGCGGGTGGTGGTGGCCGGGGAGGCGTTGCTGGCGCCGTCGATCACCAGGAAGCTGATCGCGGAGTTCACGTCGAGGGCGGCGCCACGACCCGCCCCAAGGCTGGGCACGTTGACCGTCCGCGAACAGGAGACGCTGAAGATGATCTCGCGGGGCCTGACGAACGCGGAGATCGCCGAGGCCATGTTCGTGAGCGAGCACACCGTGAAGACGCACGTCAGCAACGTGCTGAGCAAGCTGGGCCTGCGGGACAGGATCCAGGCCGTGATCGCGGCGTACGAGACGGGCGTGGCCGTACCGGGAGAGAGCTGATGAACTGCGCGGAATGCGGTTTCTCGTACGACGAGAGCCTGGACGTCCCGCCCCTGCTCACCGCCGGCGTGGCGGAGACGGTGGCGTACCTGAGCACGGGCGACTCACGGTCCAGACGGTCACCCCGGGTGTGGTCACCGCTGGAGTACGCGTGCCACCTGCGGGACATGCTGCTGGTACAGCGGGAACGGGTGCTGCTGGCGAGAAGGGTCGAGCGGCCCGACTGCACCCCGATGGGCCGCGACGAGCGAGTCGACCACGACGGCTACGCCGACCAGGCACCGGCCGACGTGGCCCGCCAGCTGACCGACGCGGGGGAGCTGTTCGCCAACGTGCTGCGCAGGCTGCCCGCGGCCGAGTGGGAGCGGACTGTGCTGTACCGCTACCCCGAGCCCACGGTGCGGACGCTGCGCTGGGTGGCACTGCACACGCTGCACGAGGTGCGGCACCACCTGCTGGACATCCGCCGTCAGTCGCCCGGGAAGTCAGGGACGTAGAAGTCCGTCGGATAAGAGCATTACTGGCCAGGCGGAAGAGTGCGCCTGAAGTCGCTGCTTACGAACCACCACGCTGGGTCGGGACTCACCGCACCGTGGGGTCTGGGGGGTCGCCCCCGCAGAAGAATGACGGCCGATTCGGCGAGCTTGTGTCAGCAAGCGAGCAGGGTCAGCCAGAGGTCGTGGGGGTCGTCCAGGTCCTTTCAAACCCCTCTCGCCAGGTGAGACGACTCCTTGAGCTGGCTCTGACCTGGCCGGACAGTCCGCCACGAGCTGCCAGTGCCAGCGAGCTACAAGACCGCTCGTCAGCTCCGTCCAGCTGAAGTCGATGACCTGGTGGCAGCCTACCGAGCAGGCGCAACCACTCGTGAGCTGGGCGTTCGGTTCGGCGTATGGCGAGGCACGGTCGGCCGACATCTCAAGGCCCGTGGCATCAACACCAGGGCGTCGAAGCTAGGACGAGATGACGTCCAGGAAGCGGCAAGGCTGTACCGGGTCGGGTGGACGCTAGACAAGCTCGCTAAGCACTATGGCGTCGGCTACAACACAATCCGTGTTCGCTTGCTTACGGCTGGCGTGGTGATGCGGCCACGAGGGCGGAAGGCAGCAATGTGACGAACCGCTCCGCCATGGCGGAAGTGACGGTGAGCGATTGGCGCGCCTCTTCAGATGCAATGACCTAGCCAATCTGCCGCTTGAACTCGGCTAATTGCTCATCCAGTTCGTCTGGGGAAAGTACGGTGTTGCCAGCCTTGGTCTCATCCCGGACCCTGGTAATGAGGCGCAGTAGGGCCGGGTACCAGCGGGTGTCCTTGTAGTCGTCGCCGTCTGGCGACCCGTCATGGTCGAAGTTCGGCTCGATGAGCCGGCCAATTTGCCCCAGTTCACGCCGCAGGTCGATGCTGCCGCCGTGCTGTTTCAGCCAGTCCCGGATAGCATCGTTGGCGGCGACCGTTTCGTTGACCACCTGGGCGTAGGCCGCCAGCAGTGCTTGGGGTGATGCACCGGTGTCGATGAGCTTACCGATGATGAAGCCGTGTTCGGAGATCGTGCCGGAGCCGGTACGTTCTGGCATCTGGTCGACCAGCTCTGGACGACCAGCCACGGTGAGCAGGCGGGCAATCTGCGCCTTGTCCTTGAGCGACATGCCGATGCGCCAGGCTGCCTGACTGACTGCACAGGTCATCGGTCCACGTATCGGCGTCAGTAGGCAGCGTTGTAACGAAATCTTTATCCATAACTAGTGGCCATAATGAATTGTTCGACACAAAAGTCAAGGCTGGCTTCAATCAGAGTCATAATGCAGAACGCACAGATGGCTCACGTGCAGTTCAGGAGTTATTCAGGCGATCAGCCCTGGCCAGCGGCCCAACTCAGGCTTTTGTCAACTTTCGTGGTGCGTCCATTTGGGGGACCCGGGTATCGATCACTCGGGTGAACGAGTAGGGTAAAAGGTTGTTACCCCGGACCTCGGTGGCGTGACATGTCCCGTTGAAATCGCAGCGGGCAGGTCGAGCAAGCCGGGGTCTTTTGCGTGGATGGATTACCCCGCGCAGCCCGCTCCAACCGAGCTGGCGTATGTCCCCATCATCTGCAGTCTCTTTTCCCGTTGGCGCATCTGCGCCGGCCGGGGTCATCACTATTGTGTTCCAGGAAATGAAGACATGAGGATTCACCATCACCAGATCCGCCGGGGGATCGTCGGCACGCTGGCCGGAGTCTTTGCGGTCCCGGTTTTGTGGGCGGTTGCCCCGTTGACCGCGCAGGCTGCGGTCAACTGTGTCGTGAGCGCTGGCGTGACCCAGACCGATACGGTCGTGACCGGAAGTCCCGGCAACGACACGATCGACTGCGGCGGCACGAATCCCGCCAAGACGATCAACGGCAACGGCGGAAACGACACGATTACCGGTTCGGACTTCGACGACACGATCAACGGCGGTGACGGCAACGACACCCTGACCGGTGGCACTGGCGCTGACACCCTGACCGGCGGTTTGGGCATCGACACGATCTCCGGCAGCGCCGGCAACGACACCCTCATCGGCGCTTCCAGCGACGGCAGCCAGGACAGTCTCGACGGCGGCGACGGCATCGACACCTGCCAGGGACCCGCACCGGACCCCGACATCCACGCCAGCTGCGAGAACACCAGCACACCACCAACGGCAGGACCGGGCTCGAGTACGGCCAATGCAACCGCGCTGTGCAACGCAACCGGCGGCGTGCTGTCCCTCACCGTGAACCCAGTCGGATACATCTGCGTCTTCAACCCCCTCAGCCCAACCAACCGACGCGTCACCGAAGCCAGCAACATCTGCACCGGAGCCGGCGGAACATTCGTGAACCTGCTCCCGCTCAGCTACGCCTGCCTCCTCCCGACCAGGCCATAAGCCCACCCACGCCACCCATCCGTTGATCTCGTTGCCCGCCCCGGGAACAACCAACCGCGCCGGTGACACCACGCCAGGCGCACAACCCACAAATGTTCAATCCGGCAGTTTCCACCCAGTAAGGAGTACTTCATCATGGGAATCGTCATCGTCGGCGGTCTGATCGACTCCGTCATCGGCATCGTTACCGGCACCGTGTACGGCATCGTCGGCGCCGTTGGCGCCCTCATCCCGTAGCAGCAGAGCCCTGCCAGCCCTCACCAGCTGGGCGGGGTCGTGCCCGGCTACTGCCCGCCACATGCCGTCAGCACTGCACCAATGGCGAGGTGGTACGGGCTCCGTTGAAATGTTCCACTCAATAGTTGGGGAGCACCTCATCATGGGAATCGTCATCGTCGGCGGTCTGATCGACTCCGTCATCGGCATCGTCAACGGCGCCGTCGTCGCAATCACCAGCGCCGCCAGCACTGTCCTCCTCCCCCTCCTGCCCATCTAGCATTACCATCGCGACCAGGCACGACCCCCGCCAGGCCTCATCGGCTGGTGGGGGACTGTTTCAAGATCGGTGTGTTCGGCCCGACACGCCGGGCCGAAGGTCCGGCGGGATGGGCACTGTGAGTGATGACATCTGATGTTGTGAGTCCACGCAAGAGTGACCGGATGCCGGCG
>Ga0164298_10000070_pt1 | contig 50729 bp, 44 predicted proteins | sample Whisoiple_216_MG_FD_109713 | JGI IMG/M metagenome (GOLD analysis project Ga0164298, IMG submission 109713) | Unamended control soil microbial communities from upstate New York, USA - Whitman soil sample_216_MG | ecosystem: Environmental > Terrestrial > Soil > Agricultural land ...
CCGATGGACGATGCGCTGGAAACCAGTACTCAACGCCTTCGCCATCACCTTCGGTGACCGCTGGCCGGGAGCCGAAACCTACTGATCAACAACGCCGGACACACCGATCACGACACAGACCCGGGACTCGCGAAGTCCCGCGTGCAGGAACCCGCAGTTCGTGATGTCCGAACGCCGGACTCGCGAAGCCTCGTGTGCACGAACCCGCGGTTCGCTGTGTTTGAACGCGGGACTCGCGAAGGGTGGGGTTCGCGCGTTCGGCGCGGTGGCTCCGGTAGTCGGTGCCGAGCCTCGAGTGGCGGATCTGTGCACACCGGGTTCTGCACGAAACCGCAACTCGGTGTGGGCGAACGCGGGACTCGGGGTGTTTGGGTGCGGGACTCGCGAAGGGTGGCGCGGGACTCGGGAGTTGCGGCCCTAAGTGCTGCCCTATCGGCCATCGGATGGGTGATCAACGGGAAGTAGCGTGTTGGTGGGGGGTGTGCCGGTTGCGAAGGAGAGCCATGACGATGGCGGCATTGCTGCCCGAACCCCCACCTGTCGTGTTCGCGTACGCGTTGCCGGACGGGCCCGTGGCCGGGGCGGCCGTGGACATCGGGCACGTGACGGTCACCATTGGGTTGCTGCTGACCGGTGATCTGGAGGTGCTGGCCGGGTCCGGGCCGGCGGACGTTGGGCGGGTGGCCGGCGGCCGGGTCCGGGCCGGCGGCCGGGTGGACGCCGGGCCGGTGGACGCCGGGTGGGCGGACGTTGGCCGGGTGGCCGCGCTTGCGGCGCTTGGTGCTGTGGCGAAAGGGGTGATGATCCGCGGGCTTGGGTCGGCGACGCCCAGGGTTACCGCTGCCGGGCATCGGTTTACCCAGCGGCACCATGACTTTCGGGCGCCGAACACTGTCATCTCGGGCGGTGAGTGCGTGATCGACATCGCCGGACGGCATGCCGGTGTGGCCGTGACCGTGAGCGGGCAGGTCGACTACGCGCTGGAGGTCACGGCCGAGCGGCCGCCGTCGGCCACCGCGCCCCGGGGCTGGTTCCGCCGGCACGAGAAGGAGCTCGCGTCCATCGGGCTGGTCCTGCTCGTCGCGACACCCATCGCGCCGGTTCGGCTTGTGGTCAAAGAGGAATAGGTCACTCCACTCTGGACCGGGACCAGTTGCCGTCGGCCTCCTGCCGGGCCACGTAGCCCAGCGGCAGGTCGGCGAAGTCGCACACGTACGGGTGGTCCGCCACGACGTGCCGCAGGTGCACCATGCCCAGCTCCTCCCGCTCGGAACCGTCCAGGAAGCACCACGAGCCGTCCGCGCCGTGGATGACGCCGGCCACCGGCGCCGACCCGTCGATCACCCGGCGGGAACCGAGCACCAGCGAGTCCGCCGCCGCGCCGGCGAACGGCGAGTCGACGAGCAGGTCCAGCCGCGTCCACAGGCTCGGCGGGTGGTCGTCCTTGGGCAACCACAGCGACGGCTGCCGGCCCACCGACGTCAGCTCCGGCCACTCCAGCTGCACCATCGGCATGGGCCGCTCGCGGTAGAAGTCGAGGCCGTACGCGAACAGGTCGGGGTGCCAGGACGGGTGCACCGGCCGCACCGTCAGCGGGTACCCCGCCAGCACCCCGTCGATGGACGTGCCGGGACGTAAGGAAAGTCCTTCGTGCACAAGGGATCCCACGCGGTTCACCCAGTGGTGCATGTCCGTCACCCGTAAGCCGAACACGCACACCTCGGGCGCACCCATGGTGTGCCACATCCCGACGCTGTACGCCCAGCCGGGGTACTCCGCCTCCTCGGGCAGCGCGACGACGCTCCACCCGTGGCTCTTCACATGCCACGCGATGTCGCGCAGGTACTCGTCCATCTCCGCCGGGTCGTCGTCCGAGCAGAGCCAGCACTCGCAGTTCACGCGAAGAACCTAGACCCGAGCACCGACAGTGTTGCGCGGCTCCTGGTGAGCGGGCCCGTACCCGCTCACCACCACTCAGGCGTGCTGCTCCTCGAGCAGGCCACGGTCGTACGCGATGGCGACCGCCTCGGCCCGCCGGGTCGCGCCCAGCTTCGCCATGATCCGGGACAGGTGCACGCTCACCGTCTTCTCGCTGATGAACAGCTCGTCGCCGACCTGGCGGTTGGTCCGGCCCAACGCGACGAGCTTGAGCACCGACCGTTCGCGCGGGGTGAACGGGTCGAGCGCCTCGCGTGGCGCCACGCCGTCGGTCAGCGCGATGCGGCCGCGGCGCGCCAGCTTGCGCAACGCGTCGCGCAGCGGCCGGGCCTCCAGCCGCTCGGCCACCTCGTCGGCCGCACGCAGCGCGCGCGTCGCCTCCTCCCGGCGCTCCGCGCCCAGCAGCGCCTCGCCGAGCCGCCACCGGCACACGGCCTGCTCGTACACCGCCCCGTAGGAGAACGCCTCGACCGCCTCCGCCCACAGCGCCGGATCGGCGGGTCCCCGCAGCCGGCTCAGCTCGGCCTCGGCCCTGGCGAGCCACGCCAGTCCCTCGGGACCAAGCGAACCGGTGCGTGGCCGGCCGAACTTCGCGGTCTTGCGGGCCAGTTCGACCAGCCGCGTGCCCTCCTGGACCGCCGCGTTCCGCTCCGCCTCGTCCTTGCGCCGTGCCGCCCGCTCGGCCAGGTCCGCGTACAGCGCCACGCCGAGCGCGCCGAACCGGATGTTCACGAGCTGGTACTGCCCGCCGATCCGCTCCGCCCAGTCCAGCGCGTCACGGACCAGCTTCACGCCCTCCTCGGTACGGCCCTGCCACAGCGCCAGCTCGGCGCCGGTGGTGCCCATGGTCGCGCCGATCTGGAAGTCCCGGTGCCACTCCGACCGCAGCTCGGTGGCGAGCCGCGCCGCCTCGACCAGCCGGCCGCGGCTCACCATCACATAGCTGCCGACCGCCGCGAGCCGCGCGGACACCGTGTTCGACACCCGCGTGCCCGGCGGTTCCGCGGCGGCCTCGCTCTCGCCCCAGTCGCCGCGGGCGTACCGGGCGATGACCTTGATGGCACGCAGCTCGAACCCGTAGGTGCTCCAGGCCAGGCCGGTGCCGCGGGCCCGTTCGATGCCCTCGTCGATGATCATGACGGCGTCGTCCAGCTCGCCCTGCTCGTAGGTGCTGAGGGCGAGGTAGTGCCGGGCCCGCAGCTCGACGCTCAGCTCCCCTTCGTCGCGCGCGAGCTCGATCGCCTCCCGCAGGCGGGCCCTGCTCTCGACGGTGCGCCCGTTCTGCTCGTCCAGCGCCGCGAGGGTGACCAGCGCGTCCGCGACCACACCCTGCTCGTCGCACGCCCGCGCGTCCGACACGGCCAGCTCGGCGAACTTCCGCGCCTCCTCCGGCTCCCGCATGCTGCGCAGGATCAACGCGTACACGGCGAGGATCCACGCCTTCTCGCAGTTCGGGGGCGCCCCCTCGACGATCTTCCACGCCTTCTCGATGGTCTGCCGCGCCTCCTGCTCCCGGCCCTCGAGCACGAACAGCGAGGAGGCGAGTCTGCGGCGCATCATGGCCGCCGTCTCCCGGTCGCCTGCCTCGTCGGCGAGCTTCACCGCCGAGCGCGCGAACGACACGGCGCGTTCCGGGTCGCCCGACCTGCCGGCCATCCACGACGCCTTGCGCAGCAGCGTCACCTCGTCCATGCCGGGCGGCCGGTCCTCGGACGCGACCGCGTCCCACAGCTTCAACGCCAGCTCGTAGTGTTCGAGCGACTCCGCGGGCGCGCCGGCGGCCTGCGCCTCCTTCGCCGCCGTGACGGAGGCGGACAGCGCCTGCGGCAGCTGGTGGCTCTCCATGCTGTGGTGGGCGAGCGCACCCGCCGCGCCCCGCGGTCCCGTGGTGCTCGCGAGGTGGCGGGCGTACGCGGCGTGCAGCCGGACACGCTCGCCGGGCAGCAGGTCCCCGTACACGGCCTCCCGCAGCAACGCGTGGCGGAACACGTAGAAGTCCATGCCCTGGTGCTGCCGCGCCACGAGGACGTGGTGCTGCACGGCCTCCCGCAGCGCCTCCTCCAGCTCCGGCTCGGACAGCTCGGACACCGCGAACAGATCGGCGTGCGGCACTCGGCGGCCCGACACCGAGGCGACCCGGACCACGTGCTGCGCGGTCTCCGACAGCCGCTCGACCCGCGACAGCAGCACGTCGACCAGGGTGGCCGGCAGGCTCTCGCCGTCCTCGGTGTACGCGGCGAGCAGCTCCTCGGCGAAGAAGGCGTTGCCCTCCGAGCGCGCGGCGACCTCGCGGACCAGGTCGTCCGGCAGTGCCTCCTCGGACATCGAGGTGACGAACAGCCGGGAGTCGGAGCTGTTGAACGGCGTGAGGTCCATCCGTTCCAGCGCGGGCTGGCGGAACAGCTCGGCGAGCAGCGGGCGCAGCGGGTGGCGGCGGTGCAGGTCGTCGCCGCGGTAGGTGCCGACGATCATGACCCGCTGCCCGCGCAGCCGCGCGACGAGGAACGACAGGAGGCGCCGGGTGGAGCCGTCGGCCCAGTGCAGGTCCTCGAGGACCAGCACGACCGGCGCGGTCGCGGCGAGGTCGGTGAGCAGCGCGTGCACCGCGTCGAACAGCTGGAGCTGGCCGATGTCCTGCTCGGGCCGGTTGCCGATCCGGCCGCCGACGCCCGGCACGACCGCGTTGATGACCGCGAGGTTGCTGTCCCGACCGTCGCCGGCCGGCAGCGTGACGTCGGGGAAGAGCCTGGCCAGCGCGGGGTGGGCGAGCACGGCCTGCTCGCGGTCGGGAACCTGCGACAGCGCCTCGGCGAACGGCAGGTAGGGCAGACCGGACTCGCCGGCGTCGAGACAGCGACCGGTGATCACGACCGCGCCGAGGTCTCGCGCGACTGCGGCGAGCTCCTCGGTGAGCCTGGTCTTGCCGACCCCGGCGTCACCGGAGATCAGCACCGCGGTCGCGGTCCCCCCGGCCGCCTGGTCGAACACGGCCCGAAGCCGGTCCACCTCCCGGTCACGGGCAACAAGGGGTATTCCAGATCCCAGACGAGCCACGCCCTGCATACTGTCACGCCCCCCGGGTACGAGCGCGCGTCAGTTTCGAAGGGCGAGACGTTCGGTTCATCAGCGGCGTTCCCTGTCGGCGGATCCCGGTGTACGAGGGCCCACTGTCGTACTGAGGGGCCCCTGCCGGCATCGGGAGATCACGCACTCCTGCCCAACGAGGGGGTAAGGGACGAGGCTGGAAGGTGGCGACGGTCGTCGCCTCTGAGCGCCGAGGACGGAGCCGGCGCGGAAGCCGTGAGACGGGCCGTGCCCGTCGGTCGAACCGGTGCTCCGGGGTCAGGAGAGCACCTCTGCGGTCACTCAGGCGTCAGCCTCAGGCGTCGAGGCGGCCGTCCTTGACGATGCCCATGAAGGCACTCCAGCCCGCGTTCGCGAACGAGACGTGGCCCTCTTCTGGGTTCTTCGAGTCACGAACCGCCGCGCCGGCGCCGCGTACGACGAGCTCCACGCAGTCGTTCTGGGCGCCGCTGAAGCTGCTCTTGCGCCACCGTGTGTCGGAAAGATCCATCACACCCTGCTCCCTTCGATTTTCTTCCTTCAGGACATCCGGTCGGCTGTCCTGTCGATCAGGTCGACGGTGTCGTCTGGCTTCAACGCCGCCGCACGCAAGTGATCGAAGATCAACGAGTATCGGTGCACGTCCTCGGGCTGTTCCAAGTAGACACCCGACGTCGAGTACTCAACGTAAACCACATCGGGGTCCGCCTGCTCGGGGAAGCCGAGGATCAAGAACGGGCCTTCCATGCCGGCGTGCGCGCCGGCCGAGAAGGGCACCACCTGCAGCGTGACGTTCGGCAGCGACGACAGCTCGACCAGCCGCTTGAGCTGCTCGCGCATGATCTCCGGGCTGCCGACGACCCGCTCCACCGCGGCCTGGTCGAGTACCGCCCAGTACTCCGCCGGGTTGGACTCCTCGGTAAGCAGCTTCTGGCGGGACGTCCTGGCACGTACGCGAAGCTCCACATCGGCCTCGCCGATGTCCGGCCGGATCGCGCGGATCACCGCACGGGTGTAGGACTCGGTCTGCAACAGACCGGGGATGAGGAGCTGGTGGTGGGTGTGCAGGAACGAGGCGTCGGCCTCCAGGCCGACGAACGCTCCGGTGAACGCCTCGTTGAAGGCGTGCCACCACCCCTTCTTCCGGGCCTCTCTCGCCAGCTGCACGAGCGCCTCCCGCTCGTCGTCCTCGACGCCGTACACCTCGAGCATGTCCCGCACGTCGCGCGGGGTGACGCCGACGTGCCCGGTCTCGATGCGACTGATCTTGGAGGCGGAGCACTCCAGCCTGTCGCCGACCTCGTCGATCGTCAGGTTCGCGTTCTCGCGCAGCTCACGCAGCCTGGCCGCTAGCCGTCGGCGGCGCACCGTCGGACTGGGACCTCGCGACATGGATCACCTCTTCACTGGATGGTTCGCGGAGATGATGTTCTCACTTGGACACGATCACGAGGAAATCTCGCGAACGCGGCCCAAGCCTGCACGCTCACAGTAGGCGAACGCACGGTGCTATCTCGCTCTTCACCCAATCGTGTAGTGCAAGTTGCAATATGCGCGTGGCCCGGCGCAAGCTCCTAGGCAAGCCGGCGGCATCTCCAATGGCCCGATCGATCCAGTACCGCCCGAGCAGCAACTTGACGCGCGGTCACGTTGTCGCAACTCGAACCGGTACAGGATAGGTCCGTCCGCGCTACACACCTAGGGGAGTCACGGTGAGTAGTCCAGTTTTTGGACAGCTCGAAAGTTCGCTGAGCGACTACCTGACCGACATCACCCACCGGGGCCGGTACGGCGACGAACACTCGGTGGCGTCCGTCGCACGTTTCGAGCTGCCGCGCCTGGTCGAGGCGTTGAAGGCGGTGCTCGACGAGCACTCACCGGACGAGTTCGGTCGCTGTGCGAACTGCCGCACCAGTAGGTTCGGCCGCTCGCCCGCCCCCTGCCGGGCCTACCTCACGGCCCACCTCTGCCTTGTGGTGACCGAGGAAGAGACGCCGGAGGAGCTCCCGCGGCCCGTCCGCAGACGGGTCGCCTTCGGCAACTGAGTACCAGAGTTCCGTGCCGCGGCAGCGCTCCCTGGGAACATCCCCCCGCGGCTCGGGTCGGACGACACGTCTCCCCACGTCTTCCCGTGCCGTCCGGCATGTGGCGGGTTCGGGACCCTTCCCCCCCGACCGGTCCCGGACCCGCCCTCTTCCCGGCATTCGACTCCCGCGAGTGCCGTGGCAGGCCGTCCACAAGTGAGGCCGCTAGTGTCCCGCGCCGGAAATCAGGCAACCAATTCAGCGGCCCAGCTTCCCGCCGGCGGCGTTGCCGGTCCGCCCAAGTACGACCCAGTACGAGGACGAACCGGCGCCTTGCCAGCAGAAACCCGGATCCACCCACTCAATCACCGCATCTCCGGCGCGGGACACTAGCAGGCCTTCACCCAGCTGCACTCCACATCGGACGTCTGGCCCTCGAGGTCCGGCACGCTCGTCGCGGTGCGGGCGGCGGCACTTCCTTCCTGTGCGAGCCGTATCGCCACGGTGTCCTCCATGGCCTTCAGGTTCACCCCGACGGCGTTGTTGGTCACCAGTGAGAACACCAACACCTGACCGTCCGCGGTCGTGGCGTACCCGGACAGGCTGCTCACGCCGGTCAGCGAACCGGTCTTCGCGTGTACCCGGCCCTCCGCGGCCGTCCCCTTCATGCGGTTACGCAAGGTGCCGCCGACCAGCCGGTCCGTCTTGCCCGCGATGGGCAGCGCCTCGTACCACTCGGGGAACCACGGCCGGCCGCGGGCGGCGCCGAGCAGCGAGGCCAGCTGGTCCGGCGAGATCTGGTCCATCCTGGACAGACCGGAACCGTCCCGGAGGGACAGTCGAGCGGGGTCGACGCCGTAGGCGGGCAGGCGGCCGGCCACGGCGGCGAGGCCGGCGCTCCAGGTGCCCTGGTTCTTCGTAGCACGGCCCATGGCCTTGACGAGGATCTCGGCATGCAGGTTGTTGGACAGCTTCAGGAACGGCACCAGCAGCTCACGCAGCGGCATGGACCGCCTGGTCGCGACCTTCGCGCCGGCGGTGGGGACCGCGCCCCTGGTCGTCGGGCCGAGCACCCGCACGCCGTGCCTGCCGAGCGCCGCCCGGAACAACGCGGCCGCGTAGCCGGTCGGCTCCCAGACCGCCATCCACTCGGACGTGGCCGCACCGTTCACCGGAATGGAACCGGTGACGGTGAAGGTGTTCGCACCGTGCACACGGTCGACACTGATCGTGTTGGCCGATCCGGCCGGTCCGGTGACGGCCGTGTTCGCGATGGTCACGTAGTCGGTGGGCGGTTCCGTGGTGACCTTCGCCTTGCCGTTCGCGCCGGGCTGGACCCGGACGATGATCGAGCCGGCGTCGTAGTCGGTGTCCGGGGCGGCGGTCAGCGCGGAGACCTGCGCGTCGTAGTAGAACGGCTCGTCGTCCCAGGCCCAGGACACGCCGAGGCGCACGTCGTCGAACCACGTGTCGTCGGCGACGAGCCTGCCGCTGACGAACCGGATGCCCTGGTCCGCGACCTGCTTGGCGAGCGCGTCGTAGTCGGCGGCGAGCATGGTGGGGTCGCCGGTGCCGCGCAGGTAGAGGTCGCCGTCCTGGACCGGGCCGTGCCGGCGGCCGGTGGTGTGGACGGTCGTCTCGAAGCGGTAGTCGGGGCCGAGGACGTCGAGCGCGGCGACCGAGGTGACCAGCTTGGCGTTGGAGGCGGGCTGCTGGCGCCGGCCGGCGTCGCGGCTGTAGACGGTCTGACCGTCGGCGGTGCGGACGACGAGCCCGACGTCGGCGCCGGCGAGCGCCGGCGCGGACAGGATGGTGTCGAGGTCGGCGGTGAGACCGGCCCGGTCCTGCGCGACGACGGGTGCGGCGCCACCGAAGACCAGGGCGATGAGGGCTAGGGAACCAACCAGGCGGGCACGCACGGGCGCCTCCAGGGTCGCAGGGGTGTTGGTGAAGAATCGTCCTACCCTGCAACCTTGCTGACAATCACCCACCACGGGTATGCGGTGCCGTGCCGGGTCCCCGGAGGGGGCTCAGTCCGGGACGATCCGGAGCAGCCCCTCCTGCACCACGGTGGCGATCAGCGCGCCGTCCTGGGTGAAGAAGCGGCCCGTGGCCAGGCCGCGGGCGCCGGAGGCAGTCGGCGAGGCGCAGTCGTACAGGACCCACTCGTCGGCGCGGAACGGCCGGTGGAACCACATCGCGTGGTCGAGGCTCGCGCCGACCACGTTGTCGAAGCCCCAGTACACGCCGTGCCGCACGAGGACGGAGTCCAGCAGTGTCATGTCCGACGCGTACGCCAGCACGCACACGTGCAGCAGGTCGTCGTCCGGCAGGGTCCCGTCCGCACGCATCCACACCTGGTTGCGTGCCGCGTTGCCCTTACCCCGCAGCACCCACGGCGGGTCGGTGACGTACCGGATGTCGATGGGCCTGGGCATCCGCGCGATCGGGCCCAGCTTCTCCGCGTACTCCTTGATCGACTCCTGCCGCGACGGCAGGTCGTCCGGCGGCGGCACGTCGGGCATCGTCTCCGCGTGGTCGATGCCGGGCTCCGGCGTCTGGAACGACGCGGACAGCGCGAAGATCGCCTTGCCGTGCTGGATCGCGATGACCCGGCGCGTGGTGAACGAGCGGCCGTCACGGATGCGGTCCACCTCGTACACGATCGGCACGCTCGGGTCACCGCCGCGGATGAAGTACGCGTGCAGCGAGTGCACCTTGCGTTCGGCCGGGACCGTGCGGCCGGCGGCGACCAGCGCCTGCCCGGCCACCTGTCCGCCGAACACCCGGACGGTCGAGTGCGCCGGGCTCACCCCGCGGAAGAAGTTCTCCTCGATGCGCTCGAGGTCCAGGAGCGCGACCAGCCGGTCGAGCACGGGCTGGCCACGCATCGCCTGGGTTCCGTCGAGGTCAGCGGCTGCCTGACGGGCCGCTTCCGTCATGGGAGACCACCTTCCGAGCCGGACGAACGGCTCAGGCGTGATCTTCCTCCCCGAGCCGGTGGACCCGGATGAGGTTAGTCGAGCCGACCGTCCCCGGCGGCGAACCTGCGACGACCACCACGAGATCACCCGGCTGGTACCTGCCGATGGACAGCATCGCGTTGTCGACCTGGCGGACCATGAGGTCGGTGGAGTCCACCTCGGGCACCATGAACGTCTCGACGCCCCAGGTCAGCGACAGCTGGCTGCGTACGGACGGCTCCGGGGTGAACGCCAGGAGCGGCAGGTGCGTGTGCAGCCGCGCGAGCCGCCGGACCGTGTCCCCGGACTGGGTGAACGCGACCAGGGCCTTGGCGTTGAGGCGCTCGCCGATGTCGCGGGCCGCGTAGGAGATCACGCCACGCTTGGTGCGCGGGACGTGGGCCAGCGGCGGCGCCACCGTCGACTCGCTCTCGACCGCCTCGATGATGCGGCCCATCGTCCTGACCGCCTCGATCGGGTACCGGCCCACGCTGCTCTCGCCGGACAGCATGACCGCGTCCGCGCCGTCGATCACCGCGTTGGCGACGTCGGAGACCTCCGCACGCGTCGGGCGCGAGTTCTGGATCATGGACTCCAGCATCTGGGTCGCCACGATCACCGGCTTGGCGTTCTCGCGCGCGATCTGGATCGTGCGCTTCTGGACCAGGGGCACCTGCTCCAGCGGCAGCTCGACGCCCAGGTCACCGCGGGCGACCATGACCGCGTCGAACGCGAGCACGATGGCCTCGAGGTTCGATACGGCCTCGGGCTTCTCCAGCTTGGCGATGACCGGCAGCCGGCCGCGGCCGGCCCGGTCCATCACCTGGTGCACGAGGTCGATGTCGGCCGGGGAGCGCACGAAGGACAGCGCCACGAAGTCCACGCCGAGCTGGAGTGCGAACTCCAGGTCCTCGATGTCCTTCTCGGACATGGCCGGCACCGACACGTCCATGCCCGGCAGCGAGATGCCCTTGTTGTTGCTGACCTTGCCGCCCTCGGTGACCTCGCAGACCACGTCCGGACCGTCGACCTCGATCACCGTCAGGCCGATGTTGCCGTCGTCGACCAGCAGGCGGTCGTCCTTCTTGGCGTCCTTGGCCAGTCCCTTGTAGGTCGTGGAGACGCGGTCGTGGGTGCCCTCGATGTCCTCGACGGTGATGCGCACGACGTCGCCGACACGCCACTCGGCCTTGCCCCCGGCGAACGTGCCGAGGCGGATCTTCGGGCCCTGCAGGTCGGCCATGATGCCCACGGCCCGGCCGGACTCGTCGGCAGCGGCGCGCACCAGGTCGTAGACCTGCTTGTGGTCGCTCTGGCTACCGTGGCTGAAGTTCATTCTCGCGACGTCCATGCCGGCCGCGACCAGGTCGCGCACCTTCTCCGGGGTGGCTGTCGCCGGTCCCAGAGTGCAGACAATCTTCGCTCGTCGACTCACGGGGCCGTAGCTTAACCCTCCTCGCTGGAACGATCCTGAAGTACTGGTCGGTAACGGGAGGATCGATCCAGAAAGTTATCCGTGCGTTGGTCTGACGGTCTCCTGCTCGCACCGGAAAACTCGCTGCAACCCCCCACCCGCCGGCGCCCCTATCAACCGGTGAAGGGGCGCGGCAGCGGGCCACGCCCTCGGGACGAGGAGGACCCTTTGCCAGGACGAGGAGCACGGATCGGGCTGGTCGCGGCGGGTTTCGTGATGGTGGGCGCGGCGGTCACGGGGACGGCGATCGCCGCGACGGGCGGCCACCCGGCACCGGCGCCGCCGGCGACCACCGGACCCGCGACGACTCCGCCGGGGACCGGGGCGCCCGAGACCACACCACCGGCGCCGAACGTGCCGGAGACCACACCGGCGCCCACGACCAGGTACCCCGACACCACGCCACCCGGGACCACGCCACCCGGGACCAAGCAGCCCGCGACGACGCCGGCCGCGACCAAGTACCCGGAAACCACCCCGCCGGGGACGAAGGCGCCCGAGACCACGCCGACCGGAACCAAGCTCCCGGCGACCACACCGTCGCCGACGAAGAGCACGGCTCGGTGACACTGGACACCGTGAACCGAGATACCGGGCAGGGCTCGTCGTGGGACGACGAGTTCGCCCGGTATGTCGGTGCGCGGGCACGGTCGTTGCGGGCCACCGCGTACACGATGTGCGGCGACTGGCACCACGCGGAGGACATCACGCAGGTCGCGTTGCTCACGCTGTACCGGGTCTGGCCGAGGATCAACGACGAGACCCGCGACGCCTACGCCCGCAAGGTGCTGTTGCGGGTCTACCTCGACGACCGCAGGCGGTCGTGGCGCAGCCGTGAGCAGCTGACCGACGCGGTGCCCGACAACGGCGCGGAACCCGAGGGCTTCGAGGACCGGACGCTGGTGCTGGGGGCGCTGTCCGGCATGGCGCCCAAGCAGCAGGAAGTGCTGGTGCTGCGGTATCTGCGCGACCTGAGCGTCGAGGAGACGGCCGAGGAGCTCGGCGTGTCGACGGGGACCGTCAAGAGCCAGAGCGCACGCGGGCTCGCCACCCTCCGCAAGCGGCTCGGCCCGCACTTCCCGATGCTGGTCGCCGGGGCCGCGACCGTCGCGGCGATCATCGCGATCGTCCTCGGCATCGCGTTCGCCAGCACGCCACCCGGCCCGGTCGTGCCGGCCGTGCCACCGTCGGAGACGACGACACCGCACACCACACCGGACACGACGCCACACACCTCGCCACACACCTCGCCACACACCTCACCGGACACCACGCCGGGACACACGAAGACCGGAGAGGACCCGAAGACCACTCGCTAGCGGCGCGGGACCTCCGAGACGCCGACGTGGTCGCGGGCCCACTCGTTGATGGGGCGCAACGCGCGGAAGGCCTTCCTGACGCGGTCGAGGGTCTTCCGCTCGTGCAGTGCGTCGTCCGGTGGCCAGACGCGGGCCGCGTACAGCGACCTGTGCCGGAGCAGGTCGATCCTGGGGTGGTCGGCGTCGTAGCCACGCGGCCTGGTCCTGAGCCGTTCGCCCCTGATCTCCCAGCCGGCCCGTTCGAGCTTGGCGACGACGCCGTCGAGTGCCTTGCCGTGGAGGTCCTCCGCGACGGCCGTGCGGAAGCGGGCCAGCTGGTCGGACTCGAGGTGGAAGCAGCCGCCGCCGACCCGCAGCCCGGCCGGCCCGACCTCGACGTAGTACGCGCCGGCGCCGCGGCCAGGCTCGATCACGCCGCCGCAGTGCGTCTTGTAGGGCGTCTTGTCCTTGGCGAACCGGACATCGCGGTACGGGCGGAAGACGGTGACGCGGCTGGTGTCGTCGGCGAACTCGGGGGCCAGCTCGGCGAGCAGCGCCTCCATCGGAGCACGGACGTCCGACGCGTAGAGGTGCTTGTTGTCCTCCCAGTACGACTTCGAGTTGTCGGCCTCGAGGCCGTCGTAGAAGTCGATCGCGTGTTCGCCGAACCCTTCGAACGCCATGGACCGTGAGTATGAACGAGGGGGCGGCTCCGCCCAGCCGCCCCCTCGCCCGACGCGACGACCGTTGCCCGGGTCCTAGGCCGCCTGTGCCGCGTTGTAGAGGTTCTGCGCGTCCGTGCCGAAGTAGGGACCGAACATCCACGTCGGGATGAAGCTGATCTTGTAGCTGTTGACCGAGTTCTGCACGCCGGTGCCGGCGGCCTCGTTGAACTGCAGGAACCACGGGCCGCCGCTCGCGCCACCGGTCATGTCGCACGTCATGCCGATGCCGTCGGACAGGAACGCGTTGAACGTCGTACCGCTGCAGTAGACCATCTTCGTGCCGTCGTACGGGGACGCCGCCGGCCAGCCGAACGCGTACATGTTCTGGCCGCGTGCCTGGTTGAACGCGATGCCCTGGCCGCCGACGACGTCGGTGAGGCTCTGGCCGCTCAGCTGGTTGACGACCGCGGCGCCGACGTCGTAGTTGATGTCCTCCGACGCCACCCACTGCGGCGTGGCCATGGTCGCGCGTGCGGTCCACGTGCCGTACGGGGCGTTGCCGTTGTTGTAGCCGGGCACGAACGCCCAGTTGGTGTGGAAGGCGCCGTCCAGCTTCACGCAGTGGCCGGCGGTGATGACGACGCTCTTGTTTCCGCTGGTCACCGCGTTGCCGGAGCACGAGGCCTGGCGGCCCTGGTAGGTGAAGAACACGCGGCCCGCCGTGCTGACCACCTTGCCGCCGCCGGTCCACGCCGCGCCACCGGACGGGAAGGCCGCCGGTCGCACGCCGGGGACGACCTCGGGCAGACCCTTGAGCACGTCGTCCGTCAGCTTCGCCGGGTCCACGGCTGGCAGGTCGAGCGGGACCGCGTCACGCATCGCCTCGGGCGTCCAGCGCGCGGCGACCGCGGCGGCCTTCGCGGGGGTGTCCGCGGCGAGGTGGACCGTGACGCCCGGTGCCGACTGTGCCGCCGGCTGGACCAGGGCGACCGCGAGCCCGGCCGCCGCGAGCACGACGGCGGAACGCCAGAATCGCCTTTCCATGTGATCACCTAACCTTTCGCCCACTCGACCAAGTGGGCGTGCAGGGTGGATAGGTTGCGTTTTCGGACGCTACCGACAAGTCGGGCGGTCATTGACCCGCCATTCGGGGGTTCACATTCCCGATATGGCTACTCTGCCCACATGTTCACAGTGGACGGTCGGACGCTCCGCCTCGAGGACGTGCGGCTGGTGGCGGAGGAGGACGTGCGGGTCACGGTCGACGAGGCGGCCATGCGGCGCGCCGCGCAGGCGTGGGAGCTGGTCACCGAACTGTCGGCGCGGCGGGAGATCTACGGCCGCACGACCGGCGTCGGCGCGAACCGCGACCTGACGATCGACGAGGACTCCAGCCCCGAACACGGGCGGCGGCTGCTGCGCAGCCATGCCGGCGGCGCGGGCCCGCTGCTGTCGGCGGCGCATGTGCGCGCGATGATGCTGATCCGGCTGAACCAGCTGGCGGCGGGCGGTTCCGGTGTGCATCCCCGGCTGCTGACGGCACTCGCCCAGGTGCTGACGTCCGGTGCGCTCCCCCGCGTGCACGCGTTCGGCGCCATCGGCACCGGCGACCTGACCATGCTGGCCGAGACGGGGCTGACGCTGGCGGGCGAGCGGCCGTGGGCGACCGGTCACCTCGATCCCGTGGCGATGGACACGTCGGACGCGCTGGCGTTCATGAGCAGCAACGCCTCGACGCTGGCGGAGGCGGCGCTGGCATGCCTGTCGCTGGAACGGCTGCTGCGCGCGAGCCATGTGGTGACGGCGTTGTCGTACGTGGTGCTGGGCGGTTCCCCGGAGGCGTACGCGACGGCCGTGCACGCCGCGAAGCCGCACCCCGGGCAGGTGTGGTGCGCGGCGGAGATGCGGCGGCTGCTGGGGATGGTGACACCCCCGCCGGGGCGGCGGATCCAGGACCCGTACGGCCTGCGCGCGTTCCCGCAGGTCCAGGGACCGGCGGTGGATGCGTTGGCGTACCTGCGTTCCGTGCTGACCGTGGAGATCAACGCGAGCGCGGAGAACCCGATGGTGTCCCTGGCGGCCGGGGATGTCTTCCACAACGCGCACTTCCACACCGCGTACCTGGCCACGGCGCTGGACCAGGCCCGGGCGACGGTCCATCACGTGGCCGAACTGTCGGCAGCGCGGCTCGGTGACCTCGTGGAGCCGTCGTTCACGGACCTGCCGGCGTTCCTGGCGGACGGGCCGCCGGGAAGCTCCGGCGTGATGATCCTGGAGTACGTGACACACGACGCCCTGGCGACACTCCGACAGGCGGCCCTACCCGTGACACTCGGAACCGCGGTGGTCTCCCGCGGCGTCGAGGACCACGCGAGCTTCTCGACCCAGGCGGCCCGCCAGGCGGTGTCAGCCGCCGACGCCTACCGCCAGGTGCTGGCCTGCGAGCTGGTAGCAGCGGTCCGCGCCCTCCGCATGCGCCCAGCAGACCTGCTGGACATCCCCATCCGCGACGCCTTCGACCTCGCCGCCGCCACCCTCGACCCGTCAACCGCCGACCGCCCGTTCTCCGACGACCTGACCAAAGCAGCCGCCCTACTAGACACCCTCTCCGACATCTAACCCACCCCCTCGCGAGTCCCGCGTTCAAACACCGCGAGTCCCGCGTTCAAACACACCGAGTCCCGCGTTCGCACACACCGAGTTGCGGTTTCGTGCAGATCTTGTTGCGTACGAACGAATCCTTGGTGTGACTCCTCGGTGCGACGCACCGACCGTTGGTGTGTTGGTGTGCACGAAACCGCAACTCGCCATGTCTGAACGCGGGACTCGCTATGTGCGAACGCGGGACTCGCACACGAAGCGCAACCGGGGAGATCCTGACGACGCCGGGCGCAGAACTCGCCGTCCACGTCGCGGAGCTTGATCGGTTCGCCGCCGCGATGCCGGCCACCACTAACCGCGGCACGGCAGGGAGGCCGCGGATGGTGTTTTCCATCACCCGTCAGGAGGGCCGATACCCGACGTGCCCGGCCGGTGTCCCCCGGCCGATCGGCCGCGGCGGAGTTGGGTGCCGACGCGGCGTGAGGGTGAGGCCGGCACGTCGTTGGGCCGGCTCGGGGCTCAGACGACCGCGAGGGGCAGGGCCGTCGGGATCACCGGGGCGGGCAGGTCCGAATGACCGGTCAGGAAGGCGTCGACGGCGTTGGCCACCGAGCGGCCCTCCGCGATCGCCCACACCACGAGGGAAGCGCCGCGGTGCGCGTCGCCGCAGACGAAGACGCCGTCGGAGGTGGTCTGCCAGTCGGTGCCGCACGACAGGGTGCCGCGCGGGGTCAGTGACAGGTCCAGGCCATCCAGCAGCGGCATGTGTTCCACGCCTTCGAAGCCGATGGCAAGCAGGACCATGTCCGCCGGCAGCTCCTCGACGTGGTCGTTGACCGGCGAGACCTCGCGGCGACCCGTCGTCGGGTCGCGCCTGACCCGGACCTCGCGCAGCCGCACCGCGCGGACGTTTCCCTCGCCGTCGTCCACGAACTCGTCCACCGCGACGGCGAAGCGGCGTTCGCCCGCCTCCTCGTGCGCCGGGTACGTCCGCAGGATCCACGGCCACACCGGCCACGGCGACCGCGCGTCGTCCCGCACGGACGGCGGTTGCGGATACTGGTCCAGCTGCGTCACGGTCAGCGCGCCCTGGCGGGTCGCGGTGCCGTAACAGTCCGCGCCGGTGTCGCCGCCGCCGATCACGATCACGTGCTTGCCCGCGGCCGAGAGCGGGGACGGCCCGTCGCCCTCGCACTCCCGGTTCGCCGGCACCAGGTGGTCCATCGCCATGTGCACACCGGAAAGCGACCGGCCCGGGACGTCCTGTGCGTCGCGGCCACGCAGTGCGCCCACCGCCAGCACCACCGCGTCGAACCGCGACCGCAGCGTCTCCACCGACAGGTCACCGGGTTTCGAACCGCCGACCTCGCAGCCCGTCACGAACCGGGTGCCTTCCTGGCGCAGCTGCGCCAGGCGCCGGTCCAGGACCTTCTTCTCCATCTTGAACTCGGGAATCCCGTACCGCAGCAGGCCGCCCAGCCGGTCGTCCCGCTCGTACACGGTCACCTCATGGCCGGCGCGGGTCAGCTGCTGCGCTGCCGCGAGACCCGCCGGGCCCGAGCCGACGACCGCGACCTTCTTGCCGGACGACACCGAAGCCTGCCGCGGCCGGATGAGGTCCTTCTCCCACGACGCGGTGGCGATGGCCTCCTCGACGCGTTTGATCGCGACCGGGCCACCGGACACCGGGTTGATCGACAGCACACACGCCGCCTCGCACGGCGCCGGGCACAGCTTCCCGGTGAACTCGGGGAAGTTGTTCGTCGCATGTAGACGGTTGCTCGCCGCGGACCAGTCGTTGCCGCGGACCAGGTCGTTCCACTCCGGGATCAGGTTCCCGAGTGGACAGCCGGCGGATCCCGAGTGACAGAAGGGAATCCCGCAGTCCATGCACCGGGACGCCTGGGCGCGGACCTGCTTGTTCCGCTCGTCGGGGTCCTGGTCGACATACACCTCGTGCCAGTCCGCGAGCCGGTCCGGCTTGGGGCGCTTGGGCGCCTCCGCACGCGAGAACTTCAGGAAACCACCTGGGTCAGCCACGCGACGCCTCCATGACCGCCTCGTCGATGTCGCGTCCCTCGGCCGCGGCGAGCCGCATCGCCTCGAGCACGCGCTGGTAGTCGCGCGGCATGACCTTCGTGAAGGAGGCCGCGCGCCTCGTCCAGTCGCCGAGCAGCGACGCCGCTACCGCCGATCCGGTGTGCCTGTGGTGTGCCGTGACGGTCTCCCGCAACCATCGAAGGTCCTCCGTGGAGGGTCGTTGCAGGTCGACCATCGCCTTGTTGACCATCTTCTCGTTCAGGTCGAGCACGTACGCGATGCCGCCGGACATGCCGGCCGCGAGGTTGCGCCCGGTCGGCCCGAGCACCACCGCCCGGCCGCCCGTCATGTACTCGAACGCGTGATCGCCGACGCCCTCGGTCACCGCCACCGCGCCGGAGTTCCGCACGCAGAACCGTTCCCCGACCCGCCCACGCAGGAAGATCTCGCCGCCGGTCGCGCCGTACGCGATCACGTTGCCGCCGATCACCTGCTGCTCGGCCGCGAACCGCGAGTCCGGGTGCGGCCGCACGATGATCCGGCCACCGGACAGGCCCTTGCCAACGTAGTCGTTGGCGTCGCCGACCAGGTCCAGCGTGATGCCGGACGGCAGGAAGGCGCCGAGCGACTGGCCGGCCGAGCCGGTCAGCTCGATGTGGATCGTGTCGTCCGGCAGGCCCTCACCGCCGTAGCGCCTGGTCACCTCGGCGCCGAGCAGCGTGCCGACCGTGCGGTTCACGTTGCGGACCGGGATCTCCAGCCGCAGCGGGTGCGCGTCCTCGAGCGCCGCCTCGGCCAGCTGGATCAGCGTGCGGTCCAGCGCCTGGTCCAGACCGTGGTCCTGGCCACGCACGCGCCGCCGCGCGCTCGAGTACGTGGTGTCCGGCACCTCGAAGATCGGCGCCAGGTTGAGCCCGTTCGCCTTCCAGTGCTCGACGGCCCGGTCGACGTCCAGCAGCTCCGCGTGGCCGATCGCCTCGTCGAGCGTGCGGAAACCCAGCTCCGCCAGGAACTCCCGCACCTCCTCGGCGATGAAGTGGAAGAAGTTGACCACGTGGTCGGCCTGCCCGGTGTACCGCTCGCGCAGCACCGGGTTCTGCGTCGCGACGCCGACCGGACAGGTGTCCAGGTGGCACACCCGCATCATGACGCAGCCAGCCACGATCAGCGGCGCGGTCGCGAAGCCGTACTCCTCCGCACCGAGCAGGGCGGCGATGACGACGTCCCGGCCGGTCTTCATGGCGCCGTCGACCTGCACGGTGATCCGGTCGCGCAAACCGTTGAGCATCAACGTCTGCTGGGTCTCGGCGAGACCGACCTCCCACGGCGTGCCCGCGTGCTTGAGCGAGTTCAGCGGCGAGGCGCCGGTGCCGCCGTCGTGCCCGGAGATCAGCACGACGTCCGCGTGCGCCTTGGAGACCCCGGCCGCCACGGTCCCGACACCCAGCTCGCTCACCAACTTGACGTGAACCCGGGCGTCCTCGTTCGCGTTCTTGAGGTCGTGGATCAGTTGCGCGAGGTCCTCGATGGAGTAGATGTCGTGGTGCGGCGGCGGCGAGATGAGCCCCACACCCGCCGTCGAGTGCCGCGTGCGCGCGATCCACGGCCACACCTTGTTCGGCGGCAGCTGCCCGCCCTCGCCCGGCTTCGCGCCCTGCGCCATCTTGATCTGCAGGTCCGTCGCGTTCACCAGGTACTCGCTCGTGACGCCGAACCGGCCGCTCGCGATCTGCTTGATCGCCGAGCGCCGCTCCGGGTCGTACAGCCGGTCGGTGTCCTCGCCGCCCTCGCCGGTGTTGGACCGGCCACCGATGCGGTTCATCGCGATGGCAAGGGTTTCGTGCGCCTCGGCACTGATCGACCCGTACGACATGGCGCCGGTGTTGAACCGCCTGAGGATCGACTCGACGGGCTCGACCTCGTCCAGCGGGACCGGCTCGCGGCCCTCGGTGCGCAGGCGGAACAGCCCGCGCAGCACGCCACCCTCCCGGTTGAGCCGCTCGACCTCCTCGACGTAGCGGCGGTACACGTCCGCACGGCGAGTCTGTGTCGCGTGCTGCAACAGGAACACGGTCTCGGGGGTGAACAGGTGCAGCTCGCCCTCGCGGCGGTAGGCGTACTCGCCGCCGACCTCCAGGCGCCGGTGTACGCGGTCCGTCGGGTTCTCCGGGTACGCCTGGTGGTGGCGGGTCTCGACCTCCTTGGCGATCACGTCGAGGCCGACGCCGCCCAGCTTGCTGCTCGTGCCGGTGAAGTACTCGCCGAGCAGGTCGTTCGCCAGCCCGAACGCCTCGAAGACCTGCGCCGCCGTGTACGCGCCGACGGTCGAGATGCCCATCTTCGACATGATCTTCAGGACGCCCTTGACCAACGCCTGGACGTAGTTGCGGATCGCGCGCTGCGGCTCGATGCCGGTCAGCGTGCCGCGCCGGATCTGGTTCTCGATGGTCTCGAACGCCAGGTACGGGTTGACCGCCGCGGCTCCGTAACCGAGGAGCAGCGACACATGGTGCACCTCGCGCGCGTCGCCGGTCTCGACGACCAGCGCGACCTGCAGGCGCTCCTTGGTGCGCACCAGATGGTGGTGCACGGCGGAAACCAGGAGCAGCGAAGGGATCGGCGCCATCCGGTGGTCGGCGTCCCGGTCGGACAGCACGAGGATGCGCGCACCGGCCGCGATGGCCTCGGACGCCTCGCGCCGCACCCGCTCGACGGCCTCGCCGAGCGCGGCTCCCCCACCGTCCACTTCGTACAGTCCGGGGATCACGGTGCAGGCGTAGCCCGGCATGTCACCGTCGTCGTTGACGTGGATGAGCTTGGCCAGCTCGTCGTTGTCGATGACGGGGTAGGTCAGCTGGATGTGCCGGCAGGACGCGGGGCCCGGTTCGAGCAGGTTCTGCTCGGGCCCCATGATGCGTGCCACCGAGGTGACGATCTCCTCGCGGATCGCGTCCAGCGGCGGGTTCGTGACCTGCGCGAAGTTCTGCTTGAAGTAGTCGTAGAGCAGCCGGGACCGCTTGGACAGCGCCGCGGGCGGCGTGTCCGTGCCCATCGAGCCGATCGGCTCGGCGCCGTTCAACGCCATCGGCGCGAGCAGGATCTTCAGTTCTTCTTCCGTGTAGCCGAAGGAGAGCTGGCGACGCAGCACGGACTCACTGGTCTGCACCACGTGCTCGCGGTCGGGCAGGTTGGTGACCTTCAGCAGGCCGGCGTGCAGCCACTCCTCGTACGGGTGCTGCGCCGCGAGCTTCGACTTGACCGCGTCGTCGTCGACGATCCTGCCGGCCTTGGTGTCCACCAGGAACATGCGGCCGGGCTGCAGGCGGCCCTTCGCGACGACCTGGTCCGGTGGCACGTCCAGCACCCCGGTCTCGCTCGCCAGCACCACGCGGTCGTCGGCGGTCCGCCACCAGCGCGCCGGGCGCAGGCCGTTGCGGTCGAGCACGGCGCCGACGAGGGTGCCGTCGGAGAACGTGACGCTCGCCGGGCCGTCCCACGGCTCCATCAGCGACGCGTGGAACTTGTAGAACGCACGCCGCTTCGGGTCCATGGTGGCGTTGTTCTCCCACGCCTCCGGGATCATCATCAGCACCGCGTGCGGCAGGCTGCGACCGCCGAGGTGCAGCAGTTCGAGCACCTCGTCGAAGGAGGCGGAGTCCGAACCTTCCGAGTCGCAGATCGGGTACAGGCGGGTGAGGTCGCCCGGGATGAGATCACTCTGCAGCAACGCCTCGCGGGCCCGCATGCGGTTGCGGTTGCCGCGGATGGTGTTGATCTCGCCGTTGTGCGCCACGAACCGGAACGGGTGCGCGAGCGGCCACGACGGGAAGGTGTTCGTGGAGAACCGGCTGTGCACCAGTGCGATGGCGCTCTCGAGCCGGGAGTCGGTGAGATCGGTGAAGAACACCGGCAGCTGCGCGGTGGTCAGCATCCCCTTGTACACCAGTGTCCGGGACGACAGTGACGGAAAATACACCCCGCAGCCGGCGGCGACGCTCTCGTGCTCGGCGCGCTTACGCAGGCAGAACGCCAGCCGGTCGAGCTCGACGCCGCCGGGACGGACGCCGTCCACGTCCGGCGGCGCGGCCACGAACGGCATCGCGAAGTGCGGCATCACCGAGAGCGCGGTCGGGCCGACGTCGGCCGCCTCTGGCGCGACCGGCACGTCGCGCCAGCCGAGGACTTCCAGGCCTTCTTCCTTGGCGACGCGCTCGACCAGCAGGACGGCTTTGGCCCGCTGGTCGAGGTCCTGGGGCAGGAACGCCATGCCCGCCGCGTACGTGTGCGCACCGTCCTGTGTGGCCGGTAGGTCGAACTCGACCTCGGCACGTAACAGCTCGTCGGGGAGTTGGAGGAGGATGCCGGCACCGTCGCCACTGGTCGGCTCCGCGCCCGCCGCACCGCGGTGCTCGAGGTTGGCCAGCGCCACCAGCGCGTCGGTCACGATGCCGTGTGACCTGCGGCCCTTGATGTCGGCGACCATTGCTACGCCACACGCGTCGCGCTCGGTGGTGGGATCATAAAGACCCTGTGCGGTGGGTATGGCGGAATAGATCACGCGTCGACCTCCCTCGTCGTCCTCGCGCTCAACTGTTCGCTGGGCGCGGGACGCCGGTGGCCCGCGTGTTGACGCGAGCTTAACAGTCCCGAAACCCAGGAGCCATGCGTCAATGGGCGGATTTCCGCGATCGATGTAACGGTTTGGATGATCCGCGCGATAAGGCGCCCTCGCCCTGGTGGGGCCGGTAGCGCCGGCTGCCTCGCCTGCCTCCAGCGTAACCGAAGGATCCTCAAAAGGAAGGACGACCAACCGTCACTTGCTGTTGACAAGGCCCCGTGAGAGCGCTTCCATGGCATCCACAATCATTTGCGGCCTTCGTGCAGGCACTCGGTACCCCTGCCCGAGCGTGACGAGGAGGTCACATCCATGCCCGCTACCCGCATGGCCAGAACACGGAGGCTCGCCGTCGGCGTGGCCACCGTGGCCCTGACCCTCGCTCCCCTCAGCTACACCGCACAGGCCTCCGTCCCGCCGCCCGACTCGGGCTGGACGCAGGTCTGGGCCGACGACTTCACCGGCAACGCCGGCGCACTGCCGTCGTCGTCGAACTGGATCTTCGACACCGGCCACAGCTATCCCGGCGGCGCCGGGAACTGGGGCACCGGCGAGATCCAGAACTACACCACCAACACGAACAACATCAGCCTCGACGGCGGCGGCAACCTGCGCATCACCCCGCTGCGGGACGGGTCCGGCAACTGGACCTCGGGCCGCATCGAGACCCAGCGCACCGACTTCGCCCCACCGTCGGGTGGGGTGCTGCGCATCGAGGGCCGCATCCAGATGCCGAACGTCACCGGCAACCAGGCGCTCGGCTACTGGCCGGCGTTCTGGGCGCTCGGCGCGCCCTACCGCGGCAACTACTGGAACTGGCCGGGCATCGGCGAGCTCGACGTAATGGAGAACGTCAACGGGATCAACCAGGTGTGGGGCACGCTCCACTGTGGAGTCGCCCCGGCCGGGCCGTGCAACGAGTACAACGGCCTCGGCGCCGTGCGCGCCTGCCCCGGCTCGTCGTGCCAGTCGGCGTTCCACACCTACCGGTTCGAGTGGGACCAGAGCGTCTCGCCCAACCAGCTGCGCTGGTACGTCGACGGGCAGCAGTTCCACAGTGTCAGCCAGAGCCAGCTGCCGGCGGACACATGGAGCCAGATGACCTCGCACGGCTACTTCATCCTGCTGAACGTCGCCATCGGCGGCTCGTTCCCGGACGGCGTCGCCGGCCGCACGACGCCGACGGCCGACACCGTCTCGGGCCGGCCGATGCTCGTGGACTACGTGGCGGCGTGGACACGCGGCGGCGGGGGCACCACTCCCCCGCCGGGCAACGGCGGCACGGCCTACCGGCAGATCGAGGCGGAGAGCTACAACGCGCAGTCCGGCACGCAGGTCGGCAGCGCGGCGAGCGCCGCGGGCGGGTCGTACCTCGGCTGGCTCGCGAACGGTGACTGGGCGCGTTACTCGGGCATCGACTTCAGCTCGAGCGCGGCGCGGCAGTTCACGGCCAGGGTGGCCTCCGGGGCCGCGAGCGGCGTGAGCGGGCTGGTCGAGGTCCGTCTGGACAGTCCGTCGAGCACACCGGTCGGCAGCTTCGCGGTCGGCAACACGGGCGGCTGGGAGAGCTGGCGGAACATCCCCGCCAACATCAGCGGCGTGACCGGCACCCACGACGTCTACGTGACGTTCACCAGCGGCCAGCCGGCCGACTTCGTCAACGTGGACTGGCTCACCTTCGGTCACTGAGCCCGATGCCCTGGAAGGCACGCCGAGTGTCCCCGACGTGCCTTCCAGGGTCCTGAAGCGGCGGTCCGCGGCAAACCCGTACAGGCCACGTGGAGCCCCGGACCGCTGACCCGCCGGTCCCTCGCGCGCCTTGTCCCTGCGCGGGGGACCGGCACATTTGTTGTCGACCGCAACATTCCGGTTACGAGACCTTGACGCACCCCGCCTTGACAGGCAATTCTTCGCACACCCATGAGAGCGCTCTCACGTATCGACCACAGCACTGGAGCGGAGCAACGGAGCTGACGCCGTCTGGACTGACGAGCACGGAGACCCGGCGAGGAACGAGCCCAGGGTCTCCGCGCACAGGAGGGAAGACGGCGCCTTGAGCGAAGGAGCGACGCGATCCAGTTCAACACAGTGGCCTGGAGGCCAAATGCGTAACTCACGGATCGTGGCGTCCATCGCCGCGACCGCCCTCGTGCTCACGGCGTGCGGCTCGGGCGACTCGGGCGACAGCGGTGTGACCACGCTGACGATCAACGTCTTCGGCGACAGCTTCTCCTTGAAGGACAACCGGACTCTCTACGACGAGTACGAGAAGTCCCACAAGAACGTCAAGATCGTCGAGAACAGAAGCGACTTCGGCACACACCACCAGAACCTGCAGGCGCGCCTGACCGCGGGCTCCGGCGCGGCGGACCTCGAGGTGATCGAGGTCGGCCAGGTGTCCGGCTTCATCGGCCAGACCGACAAGTTCGTGAACTTCAAGGACAAGGACGTCGACACGGCACAGTGGACGGACTCCACCGTGCAGCGGGCGTCCAGTCCGGACGGCAAGACGCTGATCGGCCTGCCGACCGACATCGGCGGCCTCGCCATGTGCTACCGCACCGACCTGTTCGCCCAGGCCGGTCTACCCACCAACCGGGACGAGGTGTCGGCGCTCTGGTCGTCGTGGGACGACTACGTGGACGTCGGCAGCCGGTTCGTCGGCAAGGTGCCCGGCGTCAAGTGGTTCGACGCGGGTGGGCACGTGTTCACCGGCGTCCTCGGCAACGAGAAGGAGACCTACTACAACGCCAAGGGCGACCTGATCGTCGAGAAGAACAAGGCCGTCAAGGACGCGTGGGACCTCACGGTCAAGGCGATCAAGGCCGGCCAGTCGGCCGCGCTGGCCGAGTTCTCCACCGAGTGGAACACCGGCTTCCAGAAGGGCCAGTTCGCGACGGTCACCTGCCCCGCGTGGATGATGGGCTACATCCAGGGCAACGCGCCCGACACCAAGGGCAAGTGGGACATCGCGAAGATCCCCGGCGGCTCCGGCAACTGGGGCGGCTCGTACGTCACCGTTCCCGCGCAGGGCAAGCACATCGACGCGGCCGTCGAGCTGGCGAAGTGGCTGACCACGCCGGAGCAGAACGTCAAGCTGTTCAAGACGATCGGCAACTTCCCGAGCCAGGAGTCCACCTGGTCGCAGCCCGAGGTCGCCGACTTCACCTCGGAGTTCTTCTCGAACGCGCCGGCGGGCAAGATCTACCCGGAGTCGCTGGAGAACGCGCCGGTGCAGGTCGTCGGCCCGCAGAGCGGCGTCATCGGCAACACGTTCGCCGGCGCGCTGAACAGCGTCGAGCAGGGCACCGATCCCGGCAAGGCCTGGGACTCGGCGATGTCGGACATCAAGTCCGCCGCGGGTGAAGGGTGACAGTCCATCTGGACCACCGTGGGGCGCCGGCTGAGGCAGACCGGCGTCCCGCGGGACCACCCGACCGCAGGCAGGCCTGGCGTTCGCGGCTCTACCGCTGGGACCTCAAGGGCTCGCCGTACCTGTACGTCTTCCCGTTCTTCGGGTTGTTCGCGGTGTTCGGCCTGTTCCCGTTGGTGTACACAGCGATCATCTCCACGACCGCGTGGAGCCCCCGCAAGCCCGGCAGCGAGGACGTCTCGGTCGGCCTGGACAACTACGGGAAGCTGTTCGCCGACCCGAACTTCCACAACGCGCTGGTCAACACGTTCGGCATCGGGATCGTGTCGACCGTGCCGCAGCTGTTGCTGGCACTGGGCATCGCGCACCTGCTGAACTACAAGCTGCGTGGGCGGCTGTTCCTGCGGATGGGCGTGCTGCTCCCGTACATCACGTCCGTGGCCGCGGTCGCGCTGATCTTCAACCAGATCTTCGCCCGCGACTACGGGCTGCTGAACTGGTTCCTCCAGCCGTTCATGGACAACCCGCTCGACTGGCGGGCCGAGAAGTGGGCGTCGTGGCTCGCGGTGTCGGCCATGGTGACCTGGCACTGGACCGGCTACAACGCGCTGATCTACCTGGCCGCGATGCAGACGATTCCCTACGAGCTGTACGAGTCCGCGTCCATCGACGGCGCGACCAGGTGGCAGCAGTTCTGGCACATCACGATTCCCAGCCTGCGCCCGACGATCATCTTCACGGTCATCGTGTCGACGATCGGCGCGCTGCAGCTGTTCGCCGAGCCGTTCCTCTTCGATGTAACCAGGAACAACAACGGCGGCTCCGAACGGCAGTTCCAGACCGTGGTCCTCTACCTGTACCAGCAGTTCTGGACCAACGGCCGGTACGGCTACGGCGCCGCGATCGCGTGGACGCTCTTCATCGTCACGGTGGTGATCGCGCTGGTGAACTTCCTGCTGGTACGACGGATCCGATCGGCGGACGACTGACATGGCCCGGCGCGGAGCACCCGACCAGGGCCGCTGGGGCACCTACGGCATCCTGTTCGCGATCATCCTCTTCTCGATCTTCCCGCTGTACTGGTCGATCGTGGTGTCCTCGCGGGACCAGTCCGCGATCGGCAGCTACCCCCCGCCGCTGGTGCCCGGCGGTTCGTTGTGGGACAACCTGTCCGCGGCGTGGGAGCAGGGCAACTTCGGGCTGGCGTTGGTGAACTCGGTGATCGTGGCCGGCACCATCACGGTGGCGGTCGTGTTCACGTCCACGCTCGCGGGTTTCGCGTTCGCCAAGCTGACCTTCCGCGGCCGCAACGGGTTGTTCACCGCGGTGGTCGCCACGATGCTGGTGCCGACGCAGCTCGCGATCATCCCGCTGTACATCATGGTGACACAGTGGTTCGGCTGGGCGAACGACCTGCGCGGCGTGATCGTGCCGGCGCTGGTGAGCGCGTTCGGCGTGTTCTTCATGCGCCAGTACCTGTTCTCGGCCATGCCGACCGAGCTGCTCGAGGCCGGCCGCGTCGACGGCGCGTCGACGTTGCGGATCTACTGGAACGTGGTGCTGCCCATCGCGCGGCCCGGCGCGGCGGTGCTGGGGCTACTCACGTTCATCACCTACTGGAACGACCTGTTCTGGCCACTGATCCTGCTCAACACGCAGAACCCGACGGTTCAGGTGGCGATCGCCAACACGGCGAGCGGCATCGAGGTCGACTACTCGCTCGTGCTGGCGGGCACGGTGATCGCGACCTTCCCCATGCTGATCGTGTTCCTGTTGCTGGGCAGGCAGATCATCGGAGGGATCATGCAGGGGGCGGTGAAGGGGTGAACGCGGCTCGCGGAGTGAACGACCAGGGGCCGCGGTTCCCCGAGGACTTCGTGTGGGGTGCCGCGACGGCGGCGTACCAGGTCGAGGGCTCGCCGGACGCGGACGGGCGCGGACCATCCATCTGGGACACCTTCGCGCACACGCCGGGCCGGATCACCAACGGCGACACGGGTGACGTGGCGGCCGACCACTACCGGCTGTTCCGGGACGACGTCGCGCTGATGGCCGACCTGGGCCTGTCCGCGTACCGGTTCTCGGTGTCGTGGCCGCGGATCCAGCCGGGCGGCAAAGGGCCCGCCAACCCGGCGGGTCTCGACCACTACGAGCGCCTGGTCGACGAGCTGCTGGCGCGGGGCATCACCCCGATGCTCACGCTCTACCACTGGGACCTGCCGCAGGAGCTCGAGGACTCCGGCGGGTGGGGAGCGCGGGACACCGCGGTTCGGTTCGCGGAGTACGCCGAGCTGGTCGGGGCCCGCCTCGGCGACCGGGTTCCGCTGTGGACCACGCTGAACGAGCCCTGGTGTGCCGCCTTCCTCGGGTACGCGTCCGGCGAACACGCGCCGGGCCGCACGGATCCGGCGCTGGCGCTGCGGGCCGCCCACCACCTGATGCTGGCACACGGGCTGGCCACACAGGCGCTGCGCGCGGTGCTGCCGCCCTCGGGCCAGGTCTCGGTCACGCTGAACCTGGCCGCGGTGCTGCCGGCGGCCACGTCGTCGGCGGCGACGAACGCGGTGCGGCGGATCGACGGCCTCGCCAACCGGCTGTTCCTGGACCCGCTGTTCGTCGGCCACTACCCGGTGGACGTCCAGCAGGACACGGCCCGGCTGACCGACTGGTCGTTCGTGCGGCCCGAGGACCTGGACGTCATCTCGACGCCGATCGACCTGCTGGGCATCAACTACTACTCGCCAACGCTGGTGGACGTCGGCCCCGCCATCGAGGGCCCGTCACCGTGGCCGGCGTGTGAGAATGTCCGGTTCGTCCAGCCACCGAACGCCCGCACGACCGCGATGGGCTGGGCCATCGACGCCCAGGGCCTGCGCAACGTCGTGCACCGCGTGCACGAGCAGTACCACCCGCTGCCTCTGATGATCACCGAGAACGGCGCCGCGTTCGAGGACGAGCTGGGGGTGGACGGCGTCCGGGACGACGAGCGGATCGCGTACCTGCGTGATCACCTGGAAGTAGTACACGAGGCGATCACCGCGGGAATCGACCTTCGGGGATACTTCGTGTGGTCGCTGCTGGACAACTTCGAGTGGGCCTACGGCTACGCGAAGCGGTTCGGCATCGTCCACGTGGACTACGCGACGCAGGCTCGGGTGTGGAAGGACAGCGCACACTGGTATCGCGACGTGATTCGACGGAACGGGTTGGAATGAAGCCGACACTGGACACGGTCGCCGCGGAAGCCGGAGTTTCCCGCGCGACCGTCTCCAGAGTCATCAACGGCTCACCGAGAGTGTCGCCTGAGGTCAAGACGGCGGTCGAGGCGGCGATCGCCGCGCTGGGGTACGTGCCCAACCGTGCGGCACGCAGCCTCGCCATGCGCCGCACGGACTCGATCGCCCTGGTCATGCGCGAGCCGGACGCGACGGTGCTGAACGACCCGTACCTGGGCAACATCATCATCGCGACGAGCCAGACGCTGATCGGCACGGGCGTGCAGCTCGTACTGGTGAACGCACAGAACACCGCGGAACACGCACAGCTGGCCGACTACGTCCGAAGTGGACACGTGGACGGCGTCCTGCTGGCGTCCATGCACGACGACGATCCCCTCCCCCGGCTGCTGCTGGACGCCGGCATCCCGACGGTGGTGGGCGGCCGCCCCGCCCGGTCGCTCCCCGGCATGTCCTATGTGGACTGCGACAACGAGGGCGGCGCCCAGCTGGCCGCGGAGCGGTTGCTCTCCGCCGGCCGCCGCCGCGTGGCGACCATCGCGGGCCCGCAGGACATGACGGCCGGCATGGACCGCCTGACCGGCTACCAGCACGCCCTGACGGAGGCCGGCCGGAAGGCGGACCGCGTGGCGTACGGCGACTTCACCCGCGAGTCGGGCCAGCAGGCGATGACCGAGCTGCTGGCAAGGTACCCCGACCTGGACGCGGTGTTCGCGGCGAACGACATGATGGCGGTCGGCGCGCTCCGGGTCCTGCGGGACGCGGGCCGCAGGGTGCCGGCGGATGTCTCGGTGGTCGGCTTCGACGACATCGAGATGGCCCGCCACACCGAGCCCCCGCTCACCACGGTTCACCAGCCGATCGTGGACCAGGCCCGCACGATGACCGAACTGTTGCTGACCCAGATCGGCGGCGATCCGGTCAAGGAGCCGGTGATCCTGCCGACGGAGCTGGTGGAACGCGAGTCGGTCTAGCGGGGCCCGTCGGTCTCGGGCTGCCGTTGCCGGCGCGCACGCGAGTGGTAGCGTCAGCCTGCTGGTCAACCCGCTGACCAGCGGCGCGATGGTGGTAGCGAAGTCCGGTGCGAGTCCGGCGCTGTCCCGCAACTGTCATAGCCAGGTCGCCTCCCCATCGCGTCGACGCCAACCGCCCCCGGTGCAGGGATGCGGCGTCCCCTGGGTTTCGGTACCCAGGGCCGCGCCACGTGCCGGGCCGACGAACTCGAGGAAGTCCGTTGTCCTTCACAACAAGGCGCCTCGCGGCCCTCACCATCGCCGGCGCGCTGCTCGCCGCCGGTTGCGCGGCCCGCGACCAGGCCTCCGGCAACTCAACACCCGACACGTTCGAGCCGCGCAGCCAGTCCTTCCCGGTCACGGTCACGCCGCCGACGGGCAAGCCGGTCACGATCGAGCGGCGGCCGACGCACATCGTGTCGCTGTCGGCCAGCAACACCGAGACGCTGTTCGCGGTCGGCGCGGGCAAGCAGGTCGTGGCCGTGGACGACCAGTCCGACTACCCGGCCGACGCGCCGAAGACCGACCTGTCCGGGCTCACCCCGAACGTCGAGGCCATCTCGAAGTACGACCCCGACCTGGTGGTGATCTCCGACAACGCCGACAACCTGGTCGAGTCGATGTCGGCCATCGGCGTCCCGGTCCTGGCGGTGCCGGCCCCGGCCACGCTCGACGACGTGTACTCCGGCATGGAGCTGATCGGGAAGGCGACCGGCCACTTCGACGAGGCCACGGACCTCGCGGACCAGACCCGCGCGGGCCTGGACAAGATCGTCGCCGACACCCCGAAGGCGGCCAAGCCGCTGACCTACTACCACGAGGTCGACCAGACGCTGTACAGCGCGACGTCCAAGACCTTCATCGGGCAGGTCTACAGCCTGTTCGGCCTGACGAACATCGCCGACCCGGCCGACAAGGACAAGGGCGGCTATCCACAGCTGTCGAACGAGGCCATCCTGCAGGCCAACCCGGACCTGATCTTCCTCGCGGACGCCCAGTGCTGCGCCCAGAACGCGACCACCGTCGCCGCCCGCCCGGGCTGGAACACCCTGGCGGCGGTCAAGAACGGCAACATCATCGCCCTGGACGACGACCTCGCCTCCCGCTGGGGACCACGCATCGTCGACCTGGCCCGCTCCATCGCCGACGCCGTCACGAAGGCCGGCAGCTGACCAGCCCCATTCGATCACCCGAACTCAGCACCGACGCGCCAGCACGATCCAGCCGGCCGACCTACGCGATCGACTGTGCCGCAGGCCCTCGACCCACACGCCCAACCAGCCTGACCTGCGAAAAAATCTATTCGAAGATCAACCCCAGAAGGGAGAGTAGGCAGCCCCCACCCGAACCCGGGGGCCACCCCGCTGACCATTCTACCGGCTGGGGGTGACACAGTCCGACAAAAGCCCAGGTCAGCGGGGGCTGTGGATAACTATCACCCGGTTGGGTCGAGCGAAAGGGACACTCATGCGCCGCAGCGAGTCAGCCCGCGCTGTCGACGCGTCCTCGGCTGGGCATGCGGGCGTGAATTCGGACGGGCATGCGGGCGAGAGTCCGGACAGGCGTTCGAACGGGCCGGGCGGGCGTTCGGGCGGGCGTTCGGGCGACGACGTGCGGCCTACTCGGCTGCGGGCCGTGGCGGTGGTCATCGCCGTTGTGACGTTGCTCGGCGTCGCTTCCGTCTCCGCGTTGCTCGGTGCCGCCGATCTCGGCTGGACGCGGGTCGTGCGCGAGGTCTGGGCGCAGCTCACCGGCGGCACCTCGCCCCTCTCCGCGACCGAGGCGGCCATCGTCTGGGAGGTCCGGGTGCCTCGGGTCGTGCTCGCCGGGCTGGTCGGCGCGGCGCTCGCGGTGTCGGGCGCCGCGTTCCAGGGTGTCTTCCGCAACCCACTGGCCGATCCCTACCTCCTCGGCGCCGCCGCCGGCGCGGGTATGGCGGCCACCATCGTCGTGGTCGCCGCGCCGCAGACCACCGGGTGGGTCCTCGGGCCCCTGCCGATCGCCGCGTTCGCCGGGGCCATCGGCGGGGTGTCGCTCACCTGGCTGCTCGGCCGCTCCGCCGGCGGCGGGACCGCGGTGCTCCTGCTCGCCGGTGTGGCCGTCGCCTCGTTCCTGACGGCGGTGCAAACGTTCGCGCAGCAGCTCAACACCGACACCATCAAGCAGGTCTACAGCTGGATGCTCGGCGGCCTCAACACGACCGGCTGGCGCGAGGTCCTCATCACCGTCCCCTACATCGGCGCGGCCGCCGTCGTGCTCTGCCTGTGCGCACGGCTGCTCGACGTTCTCGCGGTCGGTGACGACGAGGCCGCGTCCCTCGGCGTCAACCCCGCGCGGGTCCGGGTGGTCGTGCTGCTCGCGGCCTCTCTCGCGACCGCCGCCGCGGTGGCGGTGAGCGGGCTGATCGGTTTCGTCGGGATCGTGGTACCGCACGTGGTCCGGCTGCTGGCCGGCGCGAGCTACCGCGTGGTCGTGCCGCTGTCACTGTTCGGCGGCGCGACGTTCCTGATCATCACCGACTACATCGCGCGTACCGCGTTCGCGCCGGCCGAGGTGCCGATCGGGGTGATCACGGCGTTCACCGGCGCGCCGTTCTTCCTGCTGGTACTACGCATGTACCGGGGACGGCTGCGATGACCGCCCTGACGCTCGACGCCGTGAGCGCCCGGTACGGCACCCGGGTCGTGACCTCGGACGTGTCCATCTCGGTCGAGCGGGGCGGCTGGCTCGCGATCATCGGACCCAACGGCGCGGGCAAGTCGTCACTGCTGAAGGCCGTCGTCGGCATCGTGTCGCACGACGGGTCGGTCCTGCTGGACGGTGTGCCGGCGTCGTCGCTGTCCAACCGGGAACGCGCCAAGGCCGTCGCCTACGCGCCGCAGACCCCGCAGCTGCCGGACCGCCTGACGGTCACGGACTACGCACTGCTCGGCCGCACGCCGCACCTGTCGCCGCTGGCGCGCGAACGGCGGTCGGACCTGGCGGTGGTCTCGACGGTGCTGGAGCGCCTGGACCTCGGGGCGCTGGCGACCAGGGCGCTGCAGACGTTGTCGGGCGGGGAACGCCAGCGGGCGGTGCTGGCGCGGGTACTGGCCCAGGAGTCCAGCCTGCTGCTGCTGGACGAACCCACCACCGGCCTGGACATCGGCCACGCTCAGGCGCTGCTCGACCTCATCGACCGCCTCCGCCACGAGGAAGGCGCCACGGTGGTCAGCACCCTGCACGACCTGACCCTCTCGGCCCAGTACGCGACCCAACTCCTGTTGCTGGACAACGGGAAGGTGGTCGCGACCGGCACCCCGGACCAGGTGCTGACCCGCGACACGATCGAACGCCACTACGCCGCGACGGTCGAGGTCCTCCACACGACATCCGGCCAACTGGTCGTCGCCCCCACCCGCGAGTCCCGCATTCAAACATAGCGAGTCGCGCGTTCAAACATAGCGAGTCCCGCGTTCAGACATGCCGAGTTGCGCGCTCAAACATGCCGAGTTGCGGTTTCGTGCTGATCGTCATGTGCACGAGATCGCAACTCGGTATGCGCGAACGCGAGACTCGCGGTGCGGGTGCGCGAACGCGAGACTCGCGGTGCACGAACGCGGGACTCGGTGTGGGTGGACGCGGGACTCGCGGCGGGAGTGGTAGAACGTGTTACAGTTTGGCCGTGATCCTTGATCGGTTTCGGGTGGTGGATCGGGTTGCCGTGGTGACCGGGGCCGGGCGGGGAATCGGTGCGGCCACCGCTGTTGCGCTTGCTGAGGCCGGGGCCGACGTCGTCATCGCCTCGCGGACCGCCGGGGATCTCGACGCCGTCGCCGAGCGGGTCGCGGCAGCCGGGCGGAAGGCTCGGGTCGTCGCCGTCGACCTGTCCGATGTGGACGCCGCCGCAGGGCTCGCGGAGATCGCGCAGGACACGTTCGGGCGGCTGGACATCGTGGTCAACAACGTCGGCGGCACCTACCCTCGGCCGTTCCTCGACACCGACCACCGCTTCCTCGAGGATGCCTTTCACTTCAACGTCTCCACCGCGCACGCGCTGACCAGGGCCGCGGTCCCGCTCATGACCGAGGGCGCGGTCGTCAACATCTCGTCGATCATGGGCCGGGTCAGCGGGCGCGGCTTCCTCGCGTACGGCACGGCGAAGGCGGCGCTGGCCCACTACACCGAGCTGGCCGCGTACGACCTCGCGCCGCGGGTCCGCGTCAACGCCATCGCCGTCGGGTCCGTCGCGACCTCCGCGCTCGACATCGTGCTGACCAACGAGGAACTCCGCGACCGAATGGCACAGGCCACGCCACTGCGTAAGATCGGCGAGGCGGAGGACATCGCCGCGACCGTGCTGTTCCTGGCCTCGCCGGCAGGTGCCTACGTCACGGGCAAGGTCCTCGAGATCGACGGTGGCCTGCAACAACCGAACCTGGACCTGGGACTTCCTGACCTATGAGCGGAGCTTGCGGCGCGAGTCGGCGACGTTCGGGACGCCGGTGCCACGGAGCCCGCGAGGGAGCGGCATGAGAGTCGTGCAATGGAGCACGGGAAACGTCGGGCGGCACGCGCTGGCGGGCATCGCCGCGCGCCCGGACCTGGAGCTGGCCGGCGTCTGGGTGTCCACAAAGGACAAAGTGGGGCGTGACGCCGGTGAGCTGGCCGGCATCGAGCCCCTCGGCGTCACGGCGACCGACGACGCCGACGCGCTCCTGGCGAACAAGCCGGACTGCGTCGTGTACACCGCCATGGCCGACGACCGGCTGGCCGAGGCACTTGACGACCTCGCGCGGATCCTGCGCGCGGGCGTGAACGTCGTCGCGAGTGGACCGGTGTTCCTGCAGTACCCGTTCGGCGTGGTGCCCGATGACCTGCTGACGCCGCTCCAGTCCGCCGCGGCGGAGGGTGGCGCGTCGCTGTTCGTCAACGGCATCGACCCCGGCTTCGCGAACGACTGGCTGCCGCTGGTGCTGACGTCGGTGAGCCAGCGCATCGAGCAGGTGCGGTGCCTGGAGATCCTGGACTACGCGACGTACGACAACGCGAAGGTCCTGTTCGACATCATGGGTTTCGGGCATCCGCTGGACGAGACGCCGATCCTGCTGCAACCCGGTGTGCTGTCGCTCGCGTGGGGCAGCGTGGTGCGGCAGTTGGCGGCGGGACTCGGGGTGACGCTGGAGCGTGTGGAGGACTTCGCGACGAGGCTGCCCGCGCCGCACCGGATCGAAGTGGCGTCGGGTGTCATCGAGGAGGGCACGGCCGCGGCACTGCGGTTCGAGGTGCGCGGGATCGCGAGCGGCCGGGCGGTGTTCGTGCTGGAACACGTCACGCGGCTGCACCCGGACCTGGGCCCGGACTGGCCGACGATGCCGGGACAGGGCGGGTATCGCGTCGAGGTGACGGGCGAACCGAACTACACGCTGGACCTGCGCCTGGAGGGTTCGGACGGCGACCACAACACCGGCGGCCTGAAGGCGACGGCCATGCGGTTGGTGAACGCGATCCCAGCGGTGGTGGCGGCCAAGCCGGGCCTGCTGACTGCGTTGGACCTGCCGCTGATCACCGGCCGCGGCCTGGTCACGGGCTAGTCACGCGCTAACCCGGACTGACCGGCAGACGCAGAGACCGGCAGACACTCGGACCGGCAACCTCGCCGACCGACCGGCGGCCTCCGGCCCCCGGTTTCAACGCTACCGGAGTGCACTGACAATTCCGGTGATCAGCGTGCGCGAACGGACCGTTCGTACGCAACGTCCGGGAACGGGACGATGGCACGAGCAGTGTCGGGAACGCGGCCCCTGCCGGTCGGGTGATGGCCCCGCCGGTCGTCAGCCTTCCGACTTTGCGGACGCGTCGGCCTTCTTTTCGGCGGCCGTGTCGGCGGTCGCGGCGGCCGTGTCGGCCGGGGGCTTCTCGGCGACCGGCTTCTCAGCATCGGCTTTCTTCGTGCCGCCGGCCTTTTTCGTGGCGGCCTTTCCTGTCGCGGGCTTTTCCGCAGCAGCGGGTATTTCCGTCGCGGGCTTCTCCGTGGGCGTCTCAGCCTTTTCCGCGGCGGGCTTCTCGGCGTCAGCCTTCTCTGCCACGGGCTTGGCCGGCTTTTCCGCAGCGGGCTTTTCGGGCGTTTCCTTCGCGGGGGAAGACTTGGCGTCGGCGGCCTTGGGGTCAGCCTTTGCCGGTTTGCCGGACTCCTCGTCTTCGGCGGCCTCGTCGGAGTCCTCGGCGTCGTCGGAATCCGCGTCCTTGGCCTTCGCGTCCTTGGCCTTCGCGTCCTTGGCCTTCGCGTCCTCGTCGGGCTTTGCCTTGTCATCGGAACCGCCGGAATCACCAGAGTCACCGGCGTCGTCAGAGCCAGCGGCGTCGCCGGAGTCCGGTCGGGGTGCGTCCTTGCCGAGCAGCAGTGCCGGGTCCTCGCGTTCACCGCGCGACCGTGCCAGAACGAAGTACACCGCCGCGCCAAGGAACACCAGGATCGAGACCCAGACATTGATCCGGACGCCGGCCACGTGGGTCGCGTCGTCCGTGCGCATCAGCTCGATCCACGTCCGGCCAAGGGTGTAGCCCATGACGTACACCGCGAACGCGCGCCCGTGGCCCAGCCGCAGCTTCCGGTCCAGCCACACGACCAGCACCGCCACCAGTGCGTTCCAGATCAGCTCGTACAGGAACGTCGGATGGACCGGACTTCCCTCGATCGCGATGTGGTTGACCGCCACGCCGTTGAGGTTGTCGTCCTGCCCCAGGTCGTTCACGCGCCGGTAGATCTCCAGGCCCCACGGCAGGTCGGTGTGCCCTCCGTACAGCTCCTGGTTGAAGTAGTTGCCGATGCGTCCAATGCCTTGTGCCGCCACGATCCCCGGCGCGATGGCGTCCGCGAACACAGGCAGCGGCACGCCCTTGACGCGGCACCCGATCCACGCGCCGACCGCGCCCAGCGCGATCGCGCCCCAGATGCCCAGTCCGCCGTCCCAGATGCGCAGGGCGTCCAGGGGGTGCTTGCCAGGCCCGAAGTACCGGTACCAGTCGGTCGCCACGTGGTAGAGCCGGCCGCCTACCAGGCCGAACGGCACCGCGAAGACCGCGATGTCCACGATCGTGCCGGACGTGCCACCACGGGCGATCCAGCGCCGCTCACCCCACCAGATCGCCAGGATGATGCCGGCGATGATGCACAGCGCGTACGCGCGGATCGGGATGGGCCCCAGGTGCCACACGCCACGGTCCGGGCTGGGGATGGTGGCCAGGAAGACGCTCGACGCCGCAGTCACGCGCGTCACCGTAACGGGCGACGTCGGACCGTGGTGCGGCAGGTCCCCAACTGAATGCATCCGGGCACGATCGGGCGTATCCAAGCAGTCACGCCCTGTGCTTCCATAACGGGTGCTGAGCGTGACGAGAGGAGCCGCTTTTGCGTAACCGGGAGTACTAGCGGACTAGCGGACGACCAGCGGGCGGCGGACTCCTTCGGCAAGCTCCGCCGCCAGCTTCTGCACCCCGCCGACACCTTCCGCTGCCCGCGACACGAACGCCGAGCCGACGATCACCGCGTCCGCGAAGCCGGCGATCTCGGCCGCCTGCTCGCCCGAGCGGACCCCGAGCCCGACCCCGACCGGCAGTGACGTGTGTGCCCGCGCCCTGGCCACCAGGGCGGACGCCCCCGAGCCGACCGCGGCCCGCGCGCCGGTCACGCCCATGACGGCCGCCGCGTACAGGAAACCGCTGGTCGCGGCCGTCGTTGAGGCGATCCGCTCCTCGGTCGAGGACGGCGCCACCAGGAAGATCCGGTCCAGGCCGTGCGCAGTGGAGGCCTCGAGCCAGTCCTCGGCCTCGTCCGGGACCAGGTCCGGTGTGATGATGCCCAGCCCGCCGGCCGCGGCGAGGTCGCGCGCGAACCGGTCGACGCCGTAGTGGTAGACCGGGTTCCAGTACGTCATGACCACGGCCTTGCCGCCGGCCGCCGTCACCCGCTCGACCACCGTGAACACGTCACGCAGCCGGAAGCCGGCGGACAGCGCCTCGGTGGCGGCCGCCTGGATCGTCGGGCCGTCCATCACCGGGTCGGAGTACGGCACGCCGACCTCGACCAGGTCGCAGCCGGCCTCGACCATGCCGGTCAGCAGCTCCGCCGAGACGTCCACCGAGGGGTAGCCCGCCGGGAGGTAACCCACGAGGGCACCGCGGCCCTCGGCCCGGGTCCGCTCGAAGAGCGACGCCAGACTCATGACGTGAACCCGAAGTACGACGCGGCGGTGTCCATGTCCTTGTCCCCTCGCCCGGACAGGCAGACCACGATCAGCCCGTCGGGCCCCAGTTCCTGCCCCAGCTTGATCGTGCCGGCCAGCGCGTGCGCCGACTCGATGGCCGGGATGATGCCCTCGGTCCGCGACAGCAGCTGGAACGCGGCCATGGCCTCGGCGTCGGTCACCGAGCGGTACTCGGCGCGGCCGGTGTCCTTGAGCCACGCGTGCTCGGGACCCACGCCCGGGTAGTCCAGGCCGGCGGAGATCGAGTACGCCTCGATGGTCTGGCCGTCCTCGTCCTGCAACAGGTAGGACTTGGCGCCGTGCAGCATGCCGGGCGAGCCCTCGGACAGCGTCGCGCCGTGCTCACCGGACTCGATGCCGTGGCCGCCCGGCTCGAAGCCGACCAGCCGCACGTCCTTGTCGTCGATGAAGCCGTGGAAGATGCCGATCGCGTTGGAACCGCCGCCGACACACGCGGTGACGGCGTCCGGCAGCCGGCCGGCCTGCTCCAGGACCTGCGCGCGGGCCTCGTTGCCGATGACCTTGTGGAAGTTCCGGACCATCATCGGGAACGGGTGCCCGCCGGCGGCCGTGCCCAGCAGGTAGTGCGTGGTGTCGACGTTCGCGACCCAGTCGCGCAGCGCCTCGTTGATGGCGTCCTTCAGGGTCCGCGAGCCAGTGGTCACCGGGATGACCTCGGCGCCCAGCAGCCGCATGCGAGCCACGTTCAGCGCCTGGCGCTTGGTGTCGACCTCGCCCATGTAGACGACGCAGTCGAGGCCCATCAGCGCGCACGCGGTGGCGGTCGCGACGCCGTGCTGGCCGGCGCCGGTCTCGGCGATGACTCGCTTCTTGCCCATCCGCTTGGTGAGTAGCGCCTGGCCCAGCACATTGTTGATCTTGTGTGACCCGGTGTGGTTCAGGTCCTCGCGCTTGAGGAAGATCCGCGCGCCGCCGGCGTGCTCGGCGAACCGCGGCGCCTCGGTGAGCAGCGACGGCCGCCCCGCGTAGTCGCGGAGCAGCCGGTTGAACTCGTCGAGGAAGTCCGGGTCCTGCCTGGCCTTGTCGTAGGTGGTGGCCAGCTCGTCCATGGCCGCGATCAGGGCCTCTGGCAGGAACCGGCCGCCGTACGGGCCGAAGTGCCCCCGCTCGTCCGGGTCGTGCTCGTCATGGTCGTGCGGCTGCTTGTCGGTCATCGCTTCCGTCACCGGCTGGGCCTGGGGCACGCCGGGTGTGAACCCGCCGTGACCAGCTGGATCAGCGCCGCCTTCGGGTCCGGGGCGGACACGAGGCTCTCGCCGACCAGCACCGCGTCGGCGCCCGCGCCGGCGTGGGTCATCAGGTCGCCCGGTCCGCGAATCCCGGACTCGGCGATCTTCACGGTCTCGAACGGCAGACCGGGCGCGAGCCGGCCGAAGACCTCACGGTCCACCTCGAGGGTGTGCAGGTCACGCGCGTTGATGCCGACCACGGACGCGCCGGCCTCCAGCGCCCGGTCGCACTCCTCGGAGTTGTGCACCTCGACCAGCGCGGTCATGCCAAGCGACTCGACCCGGTCGAGCAGCGACACCAGTGCGTTCTGCTCCAGTGCCGCGACGATCAGCAGCACGATGTCCGCGCCGTGCATGCGTGCCTCGTGCACCTGGTACGGCGACACGACGAAGTCCTTGCGCAGCAACGGCACGTCGACGGCGGCACGCACCGCGTCGAAGTCGGCGAGCGAGCCGCCGAACCGGCGCTGCTCGGTGAGCACGCTGATCACCCGCGCACCCGCGTCGGCGTAGTCCTTGGCCAGCGTCGCCGGGTCGGCGATCGAGGCCAGATCGCCCTTCGACGGGCTGCGTCGCTTGATCTCCGCGATGACGCTGATGTCGGCACTGCGCAGCGCCGAGACCGCGTCACGCGGCGGCGGCGCCTTGGTCGCCTTCTCCTTCAGGACGTCGAACGGCATCGCCGCCTCGCGAACCGCGAGGTCGGCACGCACACCTTCGATGATCGAGTCGAGAACACTCACCGGCCACGCTCGCTGGTCGGTACCGGCTTCGTAGTGGCCGACTCCGATGAATCGCTCGTGCTATCCGTCACCAGCCCTGCCCCTTCCCGCTCAAGGGATGCTAACCCCGCACCGTCGTGGCACTTCCCACGGGTGCCGGGTTCACCGTTGGTCCCCGGTCGGATCCTGGCCGTGCGACAGGTCATCCCACATGTCCTGGTGCGGGTCGCCGGATCGGCCGCGCGTGTTCGCCAGCTGATATTTAGCACCCATTGTCGGCAGTGTGGTGGCGTTCCGCACAATCAGCAGGCCAGCGGCCAGGAAGAGCAGGCCGCCGAGCAGTGCGAGACCGCGACCGCTCATCAGGTGCCACGGTCCTGACGTGGCGATCCCCTGCCAGCACACGAAGACGCCCGCGGCCGCGATGACCGCGCCGAGCATCCGCCGCGCCCAGCCGCCGACGGCGAACACGCCGAGGAGGCTCGCGAGCGAGAGCAACGCCAGCGCGTCGAACCCGGAGGTCAGCTGGTGGTCCGCCCCCCAGCCGACCTTGGTCGCGCCCCACAGCGCCGCCGCGGTGCCCAGCAGGAGCACCGCGATTATCCACAGTGGACGTTTACGCACGGTCCGCCGCTGCACGCATCGTCTCGGCGGTGGCGATCGCGGCGAGGACCGCGCCCGCCTTGTTGACACACTCGTCGTCCTCCGCGATCGGGTTCGAGTCGGCCACGATCCCGCCGCCGGCCTGCACGTACGCGGTGCCGTCACGCATCAGCGCGGTGCGGATGGCGATGGCGGTGTCGGCGTCGCCCGCGAAGTCGAGGTAGCCCACCACGCCGCCGTACAGGCCGCGCCTGGTCGGCTCCAGCTCCTCGATCAGCTCCATCGCCCTGGGCTTCGGCGCGCCCGAGAGCGTCCCGGCCGGGAAACACGCGGCCACGGCGTCGTAGGCGGTCCTACCCTCGGCCAGCTGGCCCGTCACGGTCGACACGATGTGCATGACGTGGCTGTACCGCTCGACCCGGAAGAAGTCGACGACGTGCACCGAGCCGGGCTTGCAGACCCGGCCCAGGTCGTTGCGGCCCAGGTCGACGAGCATGACGTGCTCGGCGCGTTCCTTCTCGTCGGCCAGCAGGTCCTTCTCGAGGATCGCGTCCTCGTCCGGATCCATGCCACGCCATCGGGTACCCGCGATCGGGTGAGTGGTCGCCTGCCCGTCGCGCACCGTGACCAGTGACTCGGGGCTGGAGCCGACGATGTCGAACCCGTCGAGACGCAGCAGGTACATGTACGGGCTGGGGTTGGTGGCCCGCAGCACGCGGTAGACGTCGAGCGGGTCGGCCTCGGTCGTCACCTCGAAGCGCTGGGAGACGACGACCTGGAAGGCCTCGCCGGCGTGGATGGCCTCCTTGGCGGCGTTGACGGCCGCCATGTGCTCCTCCTGCGTCCGCCTGCGCAGGTACCGCGGCTTGACCCGCTCGTAGATGGCGACGGTAGGCGGGGCGGGCGTGTACAGGGCCCTGGTCATCTCGTCGAGGCTGCGTACCGCGTTGTCGTAGGCCGCGTCCACCCGCTCGGGGCTGTCGTCCCAGTTCACCGCGTTGGCGATGAGCGTGATCGTGCCCTCGTGGTGGTCGAGCGCGGCGAGGTCGGTGGCCAGCAGCATGACCAGCTCGGGCAGCTGGAGGTCGTCGTCGGTGAGGTCCGGCAGGCGCTCGAGCCTGCGGACGGCGTCGTAGCCGATGTAGCCGACCATGCCGCCGGTCAGCGGCGGGAGGCCCGGGAACGGGTTGGTGTGCAGGCGCTGGATGGTCTCGCGCAGGGCGGCCATGGGGTCGCCGCCCTCGGGCAGGCCGACGGGCGGCGTGCCGGTCCAGACGGCCTCGCCGTTCCGTTCGGTGAGCGTGGCGGCGCAACGCACGCCGACGAACGACCATCGTGACCACGACCGCCCGTTCTCCGCCGACTCGAACAGGAACGTCCCCGGCCGGCCCGCGGCGAGCTTGCGGTAGACCCCGACGGGCGTCTCGGCGTCGGCGAGCACCCGGCGGACGACCGGGATGACCCGGCGGTCCGCGGCGAGCCGGCGGAACTCCTCCCGCGTGGGGCTGACCACGCCCAGCCCGGTGGCGGGAGCGGCATCGATCACAGTGGCCATGGCGCCATTCTGCCGGGCGGGTCCTCGCCGGTGCGTCCGGGCCAAAATTCAGCCATTGTTGAAAAAATTCGCGGCCTCGCGCATGATGGACGAGTGACGGAGAAGACGCAAGGGGTGCGGCGGCGGGGGCGCCGGCCAGGCGGGACGGACACGCGGGAGGCGTTGCTCAACGCCGCCCGCGAGGTGTTCATCGAGCAGGGCTTCGACGGGGCGACCGTGCGCGCGATCGCCAGCCGCGCCGGGGTGGACGCCGCGATGGTCAACCACTGGTTCGGCGGCAAGGAGGGCCTGTTCGGCGAGGCTGTCCTGAAGCTGCCGTTCAACCCGCAGGACATCCTCTCGGACCTGCTCACCGCCGACGCGGAACACATCGGCGACGCCATCGTGCGCCGTTTCGTCACCACGTGGGACACGACCGGGGGTGGGGTCTTCACCGCGCTCATGCGCAGCGTGGCCAGCCACGAGGAGGCCGCGATGATGCTGCGCGACTTCTTCTTCAAGCACATCTTCAAGCACGTGATCGGCCGACTGGCCCCCGACAACCACGAACTCCGCGCCACCCTCGTCGCCACCCAGATCGTCGGCATGGGCATGATCCGCTACGTGGCGAAGTTCGAACCGTTCGCATCCGCCGACGTAGACATCGTCTCCGCCGCCGTAGCCCCAACCCTCCAGCGCTACATAACCGGCAAGATCGACTAACCCCGCGGGTCCCGCCCTCACACCCCGCGAGTCCCGCGTTCAGACATGCCGAGTTGCGCGTTCAGACATACCGAGTTGCGGTTTCGTGCACACCAAGACCCGCACGCAAACCAGGATCTGCACGAATCCGCAACTCGGTGCGCGCGTACGCGGGACTCAGTGTGGGCGAACGCGAGACTCGCGGTGTTTGAATGCGGGACTCGCGGGGTTAGAGGGGGGTGTTGTCGAAGCAGGTTTTTGTGCCGGTGTGGCAGGCGGGGCCTTTTTGGTCGACGATCAGTAGGAGGGTGTCGCCGTCGCAGTCGAGGCGGACCTCGTGGACCTGTTGGGTGTGGCCGGAGGTTTCGCCCTTGACCCATAGGGTGTCCCTGCTGCGGGAGTAGTACGTGGCGCGCTTCGTCGACAGGGTGAGTGCCAGGGCCTCGTCGTTCATCCAGGCGACCATCAGGACCTCGCCGGTCCCCCGCTGTTGCGCGACCGCGCACACCAGGCCGTCCGCGTTGCGCTTGAGACGGTCGGCGATCTTCGGGTCCAGAGTGGTCACCGGACCACGACCTCGGCCTGGCGCAGGGCGTCCTTGACCTCGCCGATGCGCAGCTGTCCGAAGTGGAAGACGCTTGCGGCGAGCACCGCGTCCGCGCCGGCCTCGACCGCGGGTGGGAAGTGCGCGACATCGCCGGCGCCGCCGGAGGCGATCAGCGGGACGTCCACCTCGGCCCGCACCTTGCGGATCAGCTCCAGGTCGAAGCCCGCCTTCGTGCCGTCGGCGTCCATGGAGTTCAGCAGAATCTCGCCGACGCCGAGCGCCTGACCGCGGGCGGCCCACTCGACCGCGTCGATGCCGGTGCCCCTGCGGCCGCCGTGGGTGGTCACCTCGAAGCCGGACGGGGTGCCGGGCGCGCGGCGCGCGTCGACCGACAACACGATGCACTGCGCCCCGAAACGTTGGGACGCCTCGGAAAGCAGCTCCGGCCGGAGAATCGCGGCGGTGTTGATCGAGACCTTGTCCGCGCCGGCCCGCAACAACCTGTCCACATCGGACACCTCGCGCACGCCGCCGCCGACGGTCAGGGGGATGAACACCTGCTCGGCCGTGCGGCGCACCACGTCGAACGTGGTCTCGCGGTCGCTCGCGGACGCGGTCACGTCCAGGAAGGTCAGTTCGTCCGCGCCCTCCGCGTCGTAGGCACGCGCCAGCTCGACCGGGTCGCCGGCGTCGACCAGGTCGGTGAAGTTGACGCCCTTGACGACCCGCCCGGCGTCGACGTCCAGGCAGGGGATCACTCGGACAGCTACTGACATGGGGTCGAGGATACTGGCGGTCAGGAGCGAGAGGAGCGGACGTGGCGCGGACCGGGCGGCGGCCTGGGCAGACCCAGACCAGGGAGGGCATCCTGGCGGCTGCCCGCAACCAGTTCGCGGAGCGCGGGTACGGCGGCGCGACCATCCGCGGCATCGCCGCCGAGGCGGGGGTGAACCCGGCGCTGGTGCACCACTTCTTCGGCTCGAAGGACCAGGTGTTCGTGGCCGCGCTGAACCTGCCGGTCAACCCGGCGGTGATCGTCGACAGCATCCTGGCCGGACCGCGCGAGCGGATCGGCGAGCGGATCGTGCGGTTGTTCCTCGGGCTGTGGCAGCAGCCGGAGACGAGGGCCCCGTTCCTGGCTCTGCTCCGCTCCGTGGCGAACAGTCCCGAGGTGGCGCAGCAGCTGCGGACGTTCATGGAGACCGCGGTCCTCGCGAAGGTCGCCGCGGCGCTCGACCTGCCCACGCTGCGCCTGACGGCCGCCGTCTCGCAGATGATGGGCCTCGCGATGGTCCGCTACGTCCTGGCGGCCGAGCCGATGGCGTCCGCGTCGGACGACGAGGTCGCCGAGCTGATCGCGCCGGTCATCCAGCAATACTTCGACGCCTAGCGCCACGCCCGGCGGGTGGCCGGCCGGTGACCGGCCCACCGCCGGGAGGTCACCCCGGCAGGTCCTCGAACTCCACGACCTGCCGCACCTCGACCTCGATCTCGATGCCCTCGAACAGCCGGATGTACTGCCGCGCCAGCTCGACGGCCTCGGTCCGGTCCTTGGCGTTGATCAGCGCGAAGCCCCCGATGACCTCCTTGGCCTCGGTGAACGGGCCGTCGGTCACGGTGACCCCCTCGGTCCTGGCCTTGCGGACCAGTGAGCCCTTCTCGGACGGGTGCACGCCCTCGGCGGTGATCAGCACCCCCTTCTCGGTCCAGTCCTGGATGGTCCGGCCCATCTTCGCCATGAACTCCGGGGTCGGGTTCCACGCCTCGGGGACGCTCTCGTCGAGCCGGTGCATCATCAGAAACCGCATGGTCACTCCTCGTGTCTTCCGGCCGGTCCGTCCCGGCCGACACTCCCGCGTCGAACGGCCGCACGCGATTTCGACACACCGACCCCGAATTGCGGATAGTTAGTTCATCGGTATATACAGATGGCATGATCGATGGCGCGTTGCGGGAGCCGACCTTCCTGATCCTCACGGCGCTGGCGGCCCGCCCCCAGCACGGGTACGGGATTCTGCGCGACGTGGCGGAGATCTCCGACGGCCGGGTCCGGCTGCGTGCCGGCACCCTCTACACCGCGCTGGACCGGATGGGCACGGACGGGTGGGTGGCCGTCGACCGGGAGGAGGTCGTCGACGGCAGGCTCCGTCGCTACTACCGGCTGACCGACCAGGGGGCGGCCAGGCTGGCGGCAGAGGTGCGGAGACTGCGGGCCCACACCCGCGCGGCGGAGCAGCGCCTGCGCACCCGGCCGCAGGGAGGGACGGCATGAGCACGCCCGAACGGGCCGGGCGCGCTGTTCGACATGCCATGGGGAGCGAATTTCCCGGACGCGCCGGTGTTGGTGATCTGGCTGGCCGTAGCCGTACTGGGGGTGCTACGGAAGCGCCGCGCCGCCGCGGTGGGGGCCTGGCTCGGCACGGCCGGGTTCCTCACGCTCACGTTCTTCGCGCCGTCTCAACACTGGTGGTTCGGGGTCGACGCGGGCTGGGTGGAACTTCGGCGCCCTGACCGCCGTCGCGCTGACGTGGTCGCCGGGACCGGCCCGCGGCCGGGAGCTGGTGCACCGGAGCGGGATCGTCGTGCTGGGCGCCTCGGTCGCCGGCGCGGTCCTGGCCAGGATGTTCGGCTACGGCGACGACCTCTGGGACACCGTGGGGCTAGTGCTGCCGGTCGCCGGCGCCGTGGTGGCCTCGCGCCATGGTCGCGAGCCGGGCGGCGGGCCGCGCTGGTGCTCGCGCTGCCCGTCCTCCCGGTGTTGATGTGGCGGTGTCGGCGTGCCGCTGCTGTTGCCGCTGGCCCTGGGCGGCCTGCCGCGACGCGTCCGGCGCCGCGGCACCCCGGTGGCCTGAGCGGTCAGGCCTGCTTGCCGCGGGCGCGGATCAGACCGCGGCGGCGGGCCGACCGGAGGAAGAAGTAGATCGGCACGACGCTGACGATGATGGCGAAGATGCTCGCCTCCGGACCGAACTGGCCGCCGGTGACGAGGTCCGAGCCGGGCATCGAGGAGTGCAGCAGGGACAGCGACTCGGTGCGGCCGCCGGACGCGGTGGCGCCGAAGATGCCGGTCTCCGCGAAGTTCCAGGCGAAGTGGATGCCGATGGGCACCCACAGGCTCCGCGTGGCGATGTACGCGGCGCCGAGCATGAGGCCGGCCTCCATCGCGATGGACAGCGCGCCCCAGATGGTCGCCTTGGGGTTGAGCAGGTGCACGCCACCGAAGAAGACGGCGGAGATCACCAGTGCGACCGTCGTGCCGGTGAGCTCCTCAAGCACACGCAGCAGCACACCGCGGAAGACCAGCTCCTCGCCGACCGCGACCGCCGCCATCAGGCCGAACGCGGCGACCGCGTCCCAGAACGAGCCCCCGCCGGTGATCTTGTAGCCGCCGAAGACCGCGATCAGGCCGATCGCCGCGACGAACAGGGCCAGGCCGACGCCGGCGCCGCGGAGCAGTCCCTTCGACGCGTCCGCCCACCGCAGCTCGTCGGGGCTGCGCCGTTCGACGAACCGGATGGCGCCGTGGTAGAGCAGCAGCGCGAGCGCCGCGAACACCAGGCCCACGATGAGGCACCAGAACGGCGCCCCGGTGGTCGCGGGGACGACGACGGCGATCAGCGTGCTGGCGCCGAACATCACGATGATCAGCACGACGAGGCGTACCGCCGCGGGCCAGCGGGTGTTCGCAGCTGTTGAGGTCACGGGTCCACTCCTGTTCGTCCGAATGTCGTGGACGAAGCTATGGCCGGGACGGGGTCGGGATCATCGCGCCGCGGTGGGCAAACCGGGTAGCTCGCTCGGGGGACTACCTCGGCGACACGAGCCCGGTACGGTAGGCCAGGACAACGGCTTGGACACGGTCGCGGAGGTCGAGCTTGGTGAGGATGCGGGACACGTAGGTCTTGACGGTCTCGTGGCTGATCACCAGCTCCGCCGCGATCTCGGCGTTGGACATGCCTGCCGCGATGAGCGTGAGGACCTCGCGTTCGCGGCCGGTGAGCGCGGCCAGCGGCGCGGTCGACTCCGTGGGGCGCACCCGGTCCGCGTAGCGGCCGATGAGCTGGCGGGTCACGGCGGGCGCGAGCAGTGACTCCCCCGCGGCGATCGTGCGCACGCCGGCGATCAGCTCGGGCGGCGGCGTGTCCTTGAGCAGGAACCCGCTCGCGCCGGCACGCAGTGCCTCGTAGACGTACTCGTCGAGGTTGAACGTGGTCACCACGAGCACCCTGGCCGGGTTCTCGACGCCGGGGCCGGCCAGGCGGCGGGTGGCCTCGATGCCGTCGAGCATCGGCATGCGGATGTCCATCACGACCACGTCCGGCCGCATGCGTTCGACGGTCTGGACGGCGGTCCGCCCGTCCGCCGCCTCGCCGACGACCTCCATGTCCGGCTGCGCGTCGAAGATCGTGACGTAGCCGGTGCGCACGAGCGCCTGGTCCTCGCAGACCACCACGCGAATCATGTAACCCCCAGTGGAATCCTTGCGCTGACCCGGAAGCCGCCGTCCGGCGACGCGCCTGCGCTGAGGTCGCCACCGACCACGCTGACCCGTTCGCGCATGCCGACGAGCCCGCGCCCGCTGCCTCGGCCGAGGCCGGTCCTGGTCGTGCCGGCCGTGGTGACGGCCAGTTCCAGCCATTGGTCGCCGTGGTGAAGCTCGACGACGGTGCGCTTGCCGGCGGCGTGTTTGAGCGCGTTGGTGAGTGCTTCCTGGACGACGCGGTAGGCGGCCATCTCGGCCGGCCCGGCCATCGGGCGCGGCTCGCCGTGCTCGACCAGTTCGACGGGTTGGCCGGCCGCCCTGGAGCGGGCGACGAGGTCGGGCAGCGTGCCGGCCTGCTCCTCGATGTCGCCGTAGCCCTGGAGTGCGCCGAGCAGGTAACGCAGGTCGGTGAGCGCGTCGCGGCCCGCGTCGCTGATGGCTCGCAGGCCCACGGTGACGTTGTCGCCGGTGGCGTACTGCGCGGCGTCGGCCTGTACGACCATCGCGGTGACGTGGTTGGTGACGGTGTCGTGCAGCTCGCGGGCGATCCGCGCGCGCTCGGCCACGACGATCTCTTCTTCGGCCCGGCGCCGCCGCTCGGTGTGCTCCCGTGTCCAGCGACCGAAGCTCCAGCAGGTGACCAGCACGAACGAGAAGGTCACGTACTCCGCGACGGTCTCCGGCGACCCGGCGGCACGCAGCGCGGCCACGAACGCCACGTACACGGCGGCCGCCGTCACCGCGGTGGTGATCCGGTGCCGGGTGTGGTGCGCGCCGACGCTGTAGAGGGCGATGAGCAGCGCGAGCGACGCGAACGCGGTGGGGTAGCGGAGGAGTTGGAAGGCGATGAAGGAGCCGCCGACGACGGCGAGGCACGTGGCGGGCCACCGGCGCCGGACGACGAGCGGCAGGGCCTGGCCGAGAAGTAGGAGGATGCCCGCGGTGTCCAGCTGCCGGTTCCCGAACTCGCCGAGATCCACACCCTGATGCTCGGCGCCGGGGACGAACGACAGCACGACCAGGGCGACGGCCAGTGTGGCGTCCCAGGTGTGGCGCCACGTCCGCGGGGGCATGGCGCGAACGGTATCGAACGTCCAGCGTTTGCCCGCACGGCCCTGATCGGCGGTCCGTCGAACCTAGGATCGCGGCATGTCGCTTCGCCGGACGATTCTCACCGTGGCACTGACGGCCGCGGCCCTGACCGGGGCGGTCCAGCACGCCGCGGCCACGACGGACCGCCAGTTGTTGTTCTACAACCACTCCTACGGGGTCTTCGACCGCGAGACGGCCGACGCCATCGAGCGCTCGGACTACCTGCGCAAGTTCGCGAACTTCACCGTGCGCACGACGACCGGCACCGGCGGGCAGACGTGGACGGGCCGGTACCTGATGGGCCACGAGACGTACCTGGAGCTGTTCGGCGTCGGCGACATCCCCGGCCAGGACGGCACGCTCGGCTCGGCCGGCCTCGGCTTGGGCACGGAGCATGACGGTGATATCGAGACGATGGCGTCCCGCCTACCGGCCGAGGGCGTGCCGGACCCGCTGGAGTTCCTGCAGACACGAGACTTCGGCGACGGCGTACCGGTCCCGTGGTTCGACGCGGTCCTGACCGCGGAGCAGTACGACGCCTTCGGCGCGTGGGCGATGGAGTACCGGCCGGAGTACCTGGCCGATCCGCGGAGCGGCGTGGAGCCGGCGAGCTACCCGGGCGACGTGAGCCGGGAGCGCTACCTGAACGACGAGTACCAGAACCACCTGATGCGCGACATCACGGCTGTCCGCATCGCGGTGACGGAAGGGGACCTGGCGGACACAGTGCCACTCCTACGCGCGGGCGGTTTCGTCGTGCGGCCGACACCCGACGGCGGCGTCGTGGCCGTACGCGGCGGAACGACGATCAGGTTCGACAGCGTGGCGAGGGCCGACGCGGGGATGAAGCAGGTGGAGTTCTCGCTCAACAGGGCGGTTCCGTATCGCCATGTGGAGCAGTTGGGCAACTCGACGCTGGTGGTCGGCCCGGGCGCCCACGCGGTGTGGACGTTCTGAGGTAGTTCGAGGCCGCCGCAGGCTCGGCGCCGGCCGCTCGGTCGCAGACCGAGTGACGCGCGCCCACGCCCCAATGGTCGGGAAGGAATCGGAGGGCGGCGACCGGCCAGAACCAGCCTGGCACAAGGACGTCCGGGACAAGAGGTCCTTCCCCGGCGACGAGTCGGCGAGGACCTTCAGCAGGCAACCGGCAGCCCCGTTCCGCGAAAGGCTCGTTCACGACATTCTCCCTCCCCGCCCCCACCCCGGCCCTCCCCTTCCCTTCCCCACCCCCGGCCTTCCCCACCCCC
>Ga0164298_10000071_pt1 | contig 50087 bp, 55 predicted proteins | sample Whisoiple_216_MG_FD_109713 | JGI IMG/M metagenome (GOLD analysis project Ga0164298, IMG submission 109713) | Unamended control soil microbial communities from upstate New York, USA - Whitman soil sample_216_MG | ecosystem: Environmental > Terrestrial > Soil > Agricultural land ...
ACTAATTCGGCGGCCCAGCTTCCCGCTGGCGGCGTTGCCGGTTCGCCCAAGTACGACCCAGTACGAGGGCGAACCGGCGTCTTGCCAGCAGAAACCCGGATCCACCGACTTAATCACCGCATTCCCGGCGCGGGACACTAGTTAGATGACCTCATGGCTACAACCGCACAGTGGGTGGCTGGTGCTCGGGTCCGGACGCTGCCCAACTCGATCGCGCCGGTGATCGTCGGGGCCGGGGCGGCCGCCGCTGTCGACCAGTTCAACTGGTGGGCGTCCCTGCTGGCGCTCGTCGTCTCCCTCGCGCTGCAGGTGGGCGTCAACTACGCCAACGACTACTCCGACGGGATCCGGGGCACCGACGACAGGCGGGTCGGGCCGTTGCGGCTCGTGGCCTCCGGGGTCGCGCCCGCCGCCCAGGTGCGGCTGGCCGCCTTCGTCTGCTTCGCGGTCGCCGGGGTGGCCGGGCTCGTGCTCGTCGCGTCGACCGGTTACTGGTGGCTGGTCACCGTTGGCGTCGTCTCCGTTGCCGCCGCCTGGTTCTACACCGGCGGGCCGCGGCCCTACGGGTACGCCGGGTGGGGTGAGGTCGTCGTCTTCGTGTTCTTCGGGCCCGTCGCGGTGCTCGGCACCCTGTACGTGCAGACCGGGCAGCTCACCTGGGCCGGGGTCGCCGGCGCGGTCGCGCTCGGGTGCATCTCGGCCAGTGTGCTTGTCACCAACAACCTCCGGGACCTGCCCACCGACTCGGCCAGCGGCAAGATCACCCTGGCCGTGCGGCTCGGGGACCGGCCGACGCGCCGGCTCTACGTGCTGCTCGTGGCGGTGCCGTTCCTCGTGTCGGTCGTCGGCGCCATCTGGTCACCGTGGTTGTTGCTCGGGTTGCCGGCCGCGTTCCTCGCCGCGCCGGCCGCACGGACCGTGACCGGTGGGGCCACCGGGATGGCACTGATCCCCGTGCTCCGCGACACCTCCTTCGCCATGCTCCTGTGGGCCGTGCTCGCCGGATTGGGACTGGCGCTGAGCTAGTGTCCCGCGCCGGAGATCAGGCAACTAATTCGGCGGCCCAGCTTCCTGCTGGCGGCGTTGCCGGTTCGCCCAAGTACGACCCAGTACGAGGACGAACCGGCGCCTTGCCAGCAGAAACCCGGATCCACCGACTCAATCACCGCATTCCGGCGCGGGACACTAGTGCGGTGTCCGCACTAGTTGTTCGAAAATCGGTAACGTTGATCGGTCTGTCGCGACATTCGGGACAGAGACAGAACTCTGGGGGATCGTCATGGCGCGGTGGGCTCGTCACCCATTACTCGGGCTGGTCGTGCTGGCGCTCGTCACCACGGGGTGCGCCAACAAGGTCTACGGCACGCCCACCGCCGTCCGCGTTCCCGAGAAGAGCCGCGACTTCGACGACCCGGACCGGCTCACCGCCGAGGACGCGCTCGGCGACCTCACCCTGTTCAACCCCTGCAGCGTGGTCGATCCCGACGAGATGCCGGACGACTGGACCGCGCGCGTCGACGTCCCCGCCGCCTTCGAGTACTGCGCCATGGCCGTGACCACCAAGGACGGCGCCACCGCGGAGGTCCAGGTCGGCTACCTCTACGAGTCGGAGCACGACGGCGGTCGCGGGGACCGGAAGGGCGGGCTCAGCGTCGCACCCGCCGAGGACTCGGACGCCGCCTGCACCCGTGACATCGTCTTCGCGGACGGCATCGCGCTGGAAGTGCGCAGCTGGGCCGAGGACCCGGCCGACGCCAAGGCGATGTGCGGGATCGCCGACGAGACCGTCGACCACGTCATCGACGCCGTCGCCGCCGGCAGGGCCGAGACGCTGAGCCTCCCGGAGCACTCCGTCGGCGAGGTCGACCCCTGCGACATCGTGACGGCGGACATGGCCGCCGTGGTGCGCGGGGTCACGGCCGGGGTGCGGCCGGAGCGCCAGACCAGCGGGCACACCTGCTGGTGGCAGAGCGACGAGGGCACGATGCTGCAGGTCGCCTTCGACATCGGTCGCGTCCCCGTCGGCGACACCGGCGACACGATCCACGACCGCTACACCGCGACCACCCAGTACGCCGACAGCGCCGAGTCCTCGACCTGCGCGGTGGTGGGCGAGCACGTCCCCTTCGAGTACGGCTCGACCACCGGCCTCATGGAACGCGCCGGCATCTGGGTCTACCTCAAGCCGGGCGAGGTCGAGGCCGCCTGCGCCGCCGGCAAGCAGATCGCCGACAAGCTCTGGCCGGCGCTGCCGAAGCTATAGCCACTCGCCCGAGGACAGGAACCGGTCCACGGTCGCTCGGTGCGGCGCCAGGTCAAGGCCCTGCGCGGCCAGCCACGCGTCGTCGTAGTACGTGCCGGCGTAGCGCTCGCCGCCGTCGCACAGCAGCGTCACCACGCTGCCCGCGCGGGACGCGGCCAGCAGCTCCGCCACGAGCTGGACCGCGCCCCACAGGTTCGTGCCGGTCGAGCCGCCCACCCGGCGCCCCAGCAGCGGCTCCACCGCGTGGATGGTCGCCAGGGACGCCGCGTCCGGCACCTTGACCATGCGGTCGATCACCTGCCCCACGAAAGACGGCTCGACACGCGGCCTGCCGATGCCCTCGATGCGTGATCCCTGGCACGACGTCAGGTCCGGCAGCGTGTCCCGCCACGCGTCGAAGAACACGGAGTGCTCGGGGTCCACCACCGCGAGCCGGGTGCGCAGGCGCCGGTAGCGGATGAACCGGCCGATGGTCGCGCTCGTGCCCCCCGTGCCGGCGCCGACCACCACCCACTCCGGCTCCGGGTGCGGCTCAAGCGCCATCTGCTCGAAGATCGACTCGGCGATGTTGTTGTTGCCACGCCAGTCCGTCGCCCGCTCGGCGTGGGTGAACTGGTCCATGAAGTGCCCAGCCAGCTCGGCGGCCAGGCGGTGGGACTCCGCGTAGAGCTGGCTCGGCTCGTCGACGAAGTGACATCGGCCACCCTGGCGCTCGATCAGCTCGACCTTGCCGGCACTGGTCGTGCGTGGCATGACCGCGATGAACGGCAGGCCGAGCAACCGGGCGAAGTACGCCTCCGACACGGCCGTCGAGCCCGAGGACGCCTCGATCACCGGCGTGCCCTCGACGATCCAGCCGTTGCACAGCGCGTAGAGGAACAGCGAGCGCGCCAGGCGGTGCTTCAGCGAGCCCGTCGGGTGCGTCGACTCGTCCTTCAGGTAAAGGCGGACATTCCATTCGAGCGGGAGCGGGAAGGGCAGCAGGTGCGTGTCGGCGCTGCGGTTGGCGTCCGCCTCGATGACGCGGACCGCCTCGCACACCCAGTCACGGGTCTTCTCGCTGCCGCGGTCGACCGCCGTCATTCCTCGTCGCCGCGCAGCTCACGACGCAGGCGTTCCCTCGTCTGCGCCCGCTCGGCGCCACGCTCGGCCAGGCCGGCCGTGACCCGCTGGTTCAGGCCGCGGAACACCAGCAGGCCCAACGGAAAGCCGACCACGAGGGCCACCGCGACCGCCGGCAGCAGCGGCACGTCGAGCAGCATCAGCGCGACCGTCACCGCGCCGACCAGCACCAGCCGGCCCAGCGTGTACAGCGTGAGATCGCGGCCCAGGGTGTCCGCCTCGTCGTGGTCCGCTCCGCCAGCTCCGCTCACGGCGGGAACGTTACTCGTCACCCTCACCTACCTGCGAAGTGTTGGGCCGACCCTCGAAACGGGTCGACAGCACGAGTGTGGTTCGGGTCCGCGCGACGCCGTCGATGCGGCGCAGGCGGCCGAGCGTGTGCTCCAGGTCGTCGACCGTCGCGACGCGCACCTTGACGATGAAGGACTCGTCGCCCGCGACGCGGTAGCACGACTCGACCTCGTCGAGGGCGGCGAGCGCCTCGGCCACGTCGTCGTCGTCCGCGGTGTCGGTCGAGTAGATGCCGATCAACGAGGTGACGCCGAGACCGACCATGGTGGGGTTCACGACGGCGTGGTAGCCGGTGATGACACCGCTGGTCTCGAGCTTGCCGACGCGCTCGTGGACGGCGGACGCGGACAGGCCGACCTGCCGCCCGAGCTCGGCGTAGGTCGCCCGGCCGTGCTCCCTGAGCGCGGCGATGATGCGGTGGTCAACAGCGTCCACGGCGGGCACTCTAGCCAATGGCTCAGCCTGTCCGAACCGGCCGTTTTGTCCCTTACTACCTCTTTACCATCAGACAACCGTTCGAGTACCCGATGGTCGAGATGCAACGATTGACGTGTCCAGGCCAGATCAACTGAGGAGGACACGTGACTGCGGCACATGTCGGAGAGCGGCTCCTTACCCCCGGCGAGGTCGCCGCGCTCTTCCGCGTCGACCCCAAGACCGTCACCCGGTGGGCCACCGCCGGACGCATCGGTTCCATCCGCACGCCCGGTGGGCACCGCCGGTTCCGCGAGTCCGAGGTGAAGACCCTGCTCGCCGAGCTGACGACCGAGGCCAACCTCGGCAACGGCCACGCGTAGCGCACGCATCGCCCCCTGTGGCCCCCAAATCGGTACAAAAGGGCTAACCTCGATGCGGAGGACCTCAGGAGGTGGCCAATGCTGTACTTGCTCGCCGCGATCGGCGCGATCTGCGTCGTAGTCCTGCTGTGGCGGGCGTTCGTCGCGAACCCCACCACGACGACCACGGTGGGTGACCGGCGGGTGAGTCGACCGAACCGGGAGAGCCGTCGCACCGGGCCGGTGGCGCCCGACGACGACCCGGAGTTCCTTCGGAGCCTCAACCAGCGAAAGAACCCGCCGGAGGCGGAGGGCAAGGAACCGAGCTGAGCCCGCTCGGTCGTCGGCGACCCCTGCTCGCCGGGCACGGCTTCGACCGGGGCGACCTTCGCCGTGTCTTGTGGGGGCCGAGCCCCCACACCCCCAACCGGGGGCGAGCCCCCGGACCCCCATTGTCGGTGGTCGTGCAGGGTGGCCCCAGTGGTCGTCCATGGTGGCCCCGGTGGTCGTGCAGGGTGGCCCCGGTGGTCCGTGCATGGTGGTCGTGCTGGCTGGGTCGGGGGTGCTCCGCACGCTCAGGCAGATCATTCGGGGCTGGCCGCAGGCCGCTCTTCGCCGCGGCTTCGAAAGCTTCTGCCGGGTGTTCGCGTTGCGGGGGCGTTTGTTAGCGCATGTAGTAGAACTCGCTGGGGAAGCCGTCTGCGACTGTGGCCGCTAGTTCTAGTAGGGCTAGGCGGGTTGGGGCGCTTAGGCGGTCCAGTTCGATTTCCGCGCCTTCTTCCAGGTGTGGGTCGAACGGGATGCGGCAGACGGCGCGGCAGCGGGCGCCGAAGTGTTGGGCCAGCTTGTCGAGGTCTACCGAACCGGCCTGGGGGCGTACCGAGTTGATCACGGCGACCGAGCGGGCGACCAGGTCGCGGTAGCCGTGGGCGTCGAGCCAGTCGAGGGTGGCCGAGGCCGAGCGGGCGCCGTCCACCGAGCCGGACGACACGACCACCAGCGAGTCCGCCAGGTCCAGCACGCCCTTCATCGCCGAGTGCATCAGGCCGGTGCCGCAGTCGGTCAGGACGATGTTGTAGAAGTGTTCGAGCAGCGTGACCGTGCGCCGGTAGTCGTCCTCGCTGAACGCCTCCGACACGGCCGGGTCCTGCTCGGACGCCAGCACCTCCAGCCGGCTGGGGCCCTGTGAGGTGTACGCGCGGATGTCGCTGTAGCGCTTGATGTTGTCCACGTCGCGCAGCAGGTGCCGGACGGTGGCCGTGGTCTCCAGCGGGATCTTCTGGCTGAGCGTGCCGCGGTCGGGGTTGGCGTCGACGGCGATGACGCGGTCACCGCGCAGCGAGGCGAACGTCGAGCCCAGCGTGGTGGTCGTGGTGGTCTTGCCCACGCCGCCCTTGAGGCTCAACATCGCGATCTTGTAACAACCGCGCAGTGGCTGGTTCACGCGGGTGATCAGCTCGCGGCGGTGCGTCTCGTTCGGGCTCTCGCCGACGTTGATCAGCCGGCCGCTGGCCACGAAGACGGCCTTGCGCCAGCCGGACTGCGGCGGCCGCTTCTGCTGCTTGATGAGCTTCTGGGACGACAGCTCGCTGTGCCCGTGCGCCTGCTGGGCCTGTTGGGCCTGCTGGCTCTGCACCGGGTACTGCTGCTGGTAGACCTGCTGTTGGTAGGCCTGCGGCGGGACCTGGTAGGGGCCGGAGCCCTGGGTCACGTGGTGGGGACCCGAGCCCTGCTGGACCTGATGCGGTCCCGAACCCTGGGGGACCTGGTGGGGACCCGAACCCTGCTGCATCTGGTGCGGGCCGGACACGGCAGGCTGCGACCCCGACGGTGTCTGGTCCACATAGGGCACCCGGTACGGGCCCGACACGGCAGGCTGCGCACCGGACGGTGTCTGGTCCACATAGGACGGCATCGCCGCCTGGGAGCCCGACGGGGTCTGATCGACATACGGCACCCGGTAGGGACCGGACACGGCCGGCTGCGCACCGGACTGCTGCTGCTGGGGGGCCGACGGGTCCGCGTACTGCGGGTTCGGGTCCTGGTAGGGCCGCGACTCGGATCGGTCCTCGTTCTCCAGGTCGGATACGAGCGGCCGCGGGCCGAAGTCCTCAGTCGGGGGTTCCTGACCTACGCCGACGCGGGGCACGCCCCCCTCCGGCTCGCCGTGCGCACTCACCGCTGGGTTCCTCCCTGAAGCACTGACCGGGTCCGCCTCCGAACGCGACGGTAGTCGCACGTGCTCGCGAGCGTCGACACGGGGGTTACCGGTCTTCGCACCAGCAACCGGTCAGGACACCGCAGGTCACGGGCAGGTTTCGACGCACCGACCGACGGCGTGGGCCGAGTGCTGGAACCGGTGCCGCCGAACGGCGTCCCGTCAGCCGACGGCGAGCAGGTCGCCCAGCGGGTTGATCATCGTCAGCGCGGGGCCGGCCGGCGCGGACTTGGCGGAGGCGGTGCTGTTGGTCGAGGCCGACGACGGGGAGAGGATGTCGCCGACGGCGCCGGTCACCGGGGAGAGCACGTCGCCGACGGTGCCGAGGAGCCCGCCGCCGTTGGACCCGGAGCCGGAGTTCGAGTCGGAACCCGAGTCCGAGGGCGTCGTGGGCTCCGGCGCGGGCGTGTCGGTCCCGGTGCTCGGTGCGGGCGTGCTGGTGCCGGTGCTCGGCGACGAACCGCGCTGGTTGCTGCCGCCACCGGTGGAACCCGTGCCGCCGGTCGCGGTGTTCGACTCGACCGGGGTGCCCTGCGCGTTCGTGCCGGCCGAGGCGGGCGTCGTCGGCTGCGCCTGCTGCCCCTCGGGCCGGGACTGTTGGTGCTGGTCGCCCTTGCCGGGCACGGGGGCGCCGACCACGGGGCCGCTGCCGTCCGGGGCGTGGCCGGGGGCCGCGGGTGCGTGCTCGGGGGCCGCACCGGCGGCCGGCGCCGCGCCACCGTGGAGGCCGAGGGCGCCGGCGGCGAACGTGCCGGCCATCAGCAGGGCCCCAGCCGCTACCCCAAACGTCCAGCGCTTGTGGGACGCGGAAGTCTCCGGCTCCTCGATCGCGGCCTTGGTCGCCTCAGCTCGGCGAACACCCAGTGGGTGGCCTTCGCGACGTAGTACCCGGTCGACAGGTAATCCGTCGTTACCCCCATACAGCCCTGCGTAGGTCACAGTGCCCTCCTGCCCAGCTCAGCGTCACCCAATTGGGTGTACCGTGGCGAACCCCGAAGCGGAGAGTACTGATCTCTGTGCAGCTTGTCCAACGGTCGAGGTCAAACCCCCGCATAGGAATGCAACCCGGCCGTTACCAGGTTGATGAAGAACAGGTTGAAGATCATCGCCGCCATGCCGACGATGTTGATGACCGCGGCCCGGCCGCCCCGCCAGCCCGCGGTCGCGCGGGAGTGCAGGTACGCGGCGTAGACGACCCACGCGACGAACGCGACGGTCTCCTTCGGGTCCCAGCCCCAGAACCGGCCCCAGGACTCCTCGGCCCAGATCGCGCCGAAGATCACGCCTGCGGTGTAGATCGGGAACGCGAACACGGTGGCGCGGTAGGCGACCCGGTCGAGCACGTCCGCGGCCGGCAGGCGCGCCGCGAGCCCGGTCGACCACCGCGGCTCACGCACCTTCAGCAGGTACAGGATGCTGACGACGCCCGGCACCAGCAGGATGCCGCTGCCGGACGCGATCGTGAACACGTGGATCACGAGCCAGTAGGACTGGAGCGCGGGCTGGACGGGCGCGGCGGTCGTGTACAGGAGGACGCCGCCGAGGAACATCAGCACGACGACCGGCAGCAGCACCCACACGCCGAGGTGGCGGACCGGGTACTTGCGCAGCACCACGAGCCAGGTGCCGACGGCGACCAGGCAGAGAACGGCGCCGAACTCGTACATGTTGCCCCACGGGGCGCGGTGGGTGGCGAACCCGCGCAGCGCGAGCGCGGCGACGTGCAGCATGACGCCGAAGACCGTCAGCGAGACCGCGAGCTTGCCGATCCGCTCGGCGCGGTTGTTCCGTTCCAGGACGGTCTCGTCGGCCGGCCTCTCGTCGGTGGGCGCGTCGCTGGCCGGCTCGGTGTCGGCCGGCTCGGTGTCGGCCGGCTCGGTGTCGGCCGGCTCGGTGTCGGCCGACTCGCTGCCCGCGCCGACCGCCACCAGCTCACGGTTCCGGACGGTGGTCCTGCGGCGGTAGCCGAAGGCCTGCTCGTACAGGTAGAAGAGCATGGCCACGACGTAGGCGCCGACGGCGATGCCGTAGCACCAGTCGCTGTAGCCGGACAACGTCTGGTTGATGTCCATCAGGACTCCCTCCCGGTTACCGCGTCCGCGTGCTCCCGCTCCGGCCCCAGCAGGTCGAGCAGGTCCTCGGTGACGCGGCCGAACTCCTCGCCGTATCCCGCCTGGTCGGTGCGGGCGAGGCCGCCGAGCAGCAACACCGTACCGCCGTCCGCGGGCACGGCCCGCACCCACAACCTGCGCCGTTTGACGACCAGGGACGTGCCCAGCCCCAGCACGATCAGCACCGCGAACACGAGCACCCAGACCTGCGCGGGGTCGTGCGAGACCTGCAGGTACACCCACTGCTGCACGCCGTCGAAGCTGATCTTCGTGCCGTCGTCGAGGGTGACCGTCTCGCCCGGCCGCATGTTCTCCCGCGCGACCCGCTTGAGCCGGCCGGAGTCGACCATCTCCTGGTTGACCTCGTAGATCGACTGGCCGCGGCCGGACTCGTTGCCCAGGTCGCCCTTCAGCACGTCGACCGCGACGGCCGGGTCACGCAGGTCGGGGAACGCCGAGCCGAGCAGGTCGCCCTGCAGCACGGCGGTCGGCGCGAACAGGCCGGTGATCGCGAGCTGGCGCTGGCGCCGCTGGGCCGGGTCGGTGACGCCCGGCGGGTCGAACTTGGTCGCGCCCTCGGACAGGTAGGTCATCTGGTTGACCGGCCGCCACTGCGTGGTGTGCGTGCGTTTCTGGCCGTCCGGGAAGGTGACGGTGAAGACCGGCGCGTAGCCGTGGCTCAGCAGGTAGACGCGGTCGCCGGCGGTGCGGAGCGGCGAGTTGACCTCGAGCGGGTAGGGCCGCCAGGTGTTGGTGGCCAGGTCCTCGCCGGACTGGTACTCGATGTCGGCGCGGTAGTGGTCGGCCTGGCCGGTGGGCAGGTAGCTCGCGGTGAAGCCGTCGACCTTGACGCAGAACGGATCCAGGTCGGTGCCGTCGACCCGCAGGCCGGGGCGGAACGTGTCGTAGCTCAGCGTGCCCGAGTTGCAGAACTGGGAGCCGTTGGCGAGGACGATGACCTGGCCCTCGTACTGGTACATCTTGCCGATGGCGAGCGCGATGATCAGGCCCAGCATCGCGAAGTGGAACACCAGGTTGCCGGTCTCGCGGAGGTAGCCGCGCTCGGCGGAGATGCTGCGGGCGCCGTCCTCTTCTTCCCGTTCTGCCATGCGCCAGCCCCGGAGGCGCTGCCTGGCCGTCGCCATGACCTCCTCGGGTGTGGCGTCGACGGTCGTCTCGTGGTGGTGCGGGAGGCGGGCGAGGTTGCGTGGCGTGATGACCGGCCTGCCGCGCGCGGCCTTGGCGTACTCCAGGCTGCGCGGCAGCAGGCAGCCGACGAGCGAGATGAACAGCAGCAGGTAGACGGCGGAGAACCAGACGCTGCCGTAGACGTCGTAGAACTCGAGCCGGTCCAGCAGCCCGCCCCACCAGCCGTGGCTCGCGACGTACTCGTCGACCTTCTGCGGGTTCAGCGAGCGCTGCGGAAGGAGGGCGCCGGGCAGTGCGGCGAGGGCCAGCAGGAACAGCAGCACGAGCGCCGTGCGCATGGAGGTGAGGCCGCGCCAGGTGTTGCGCAGTAAGGCGATCACAGGGGCAGCTCCGTGTCGGTGATCACGGCGTACTTGAGCCAGGACGTGAGCTCGCCCCACAGGCCGGTGACCAGCAGCACGCCGACCACGAAGAGCATGCCGCCGCCGACCAGCTGGATCGTGCGGGCGTTGCGGCGCAGCCAGCCGTTGGCGCGGACCGTCCAGCGGGCGCCGAGGGCGATCAGCAGGAACGGGACGCCGAGGCCGAGGCAGTAGACCAGCACGAGCAGCAGGCCGCGGACCGCGGTTCCCCCGGTGCTCGCGGCGACGACCATGACGCCCGACAGCGTCGGGCCGATGCACGGGGTCCAGCCGAGGCCGAAGATCGCGCCGAGGACGGGGGCGCCGGCAAGGCCCATGCGGGGCCGGGAGTGGAAGCGGATCTCCTTCTGCATGCCGGGGATGAGACCGACGAAGACCAGCGACATGGCGATGATGAGCACGCCGCCGACCCGCTGGAGCACCTCCTGGTTGGCGAGGATGGCATCGCCGAGCCAGTACAGCAGGCCACCCATCCCGGCGGCGAAGACGACGGTGAAGCCGAGCACGAACAGGGCGACCGCGCCGAGGACGCGGCCCTTCTTGCCCTTCTCGTCGGGGGTCTCCGCGCCGACGAGGGCGGCGAGGTAGGCGAGGTAGCCGGGGACCAGTGGGACCACGCACGGGGACGCGAAGGAGACCATGCCCGCGAGCAGCGCCACTCCGGCGGCCAGCAGGAGCGGCCCGCTGGTGGCGATGGCGGTCGGGTCCACGCGGTTCAGGGTAGGCATGGGACCTTGGTCCTACGGGGACCGGGTCGGCCTCGGGAGACGGCGGTCCGCGGCCACCGCCACCGACCGCTGGTGAGCTCGACCTGTTGGCCGGCCCGTTCGAGGCCGGCCAACGGTCACTTCTCGGCCAGTAGCCGGTCCAGCCGCGGGGTCAGGTCGCTCGCCAGCAGGTCACGAAGGTAGACCGCCGCGACGCGGTGCTGCTTGTCCAGCACGATCGTCGACGGGACGGCCGCCCGCGGGTAGCCCTGCAACGCCAGCAGCGCGCGCTGCGGCGGGTCGTAGATGGACGGGTAGGTCAGGCCCGTGTCCCGCATGAAGTCCTCCGGGAAGCTGCGGTCGTCGTCGCGGACGTCGATGCCCAGGACCTGCACACCCTTGTCCTCGTAGGACTCCCACACCTTCTGCAGCTGCGGGGCCTCGACCCGGCACGGCGGGCACCAGGCGCCCCAGATGTTCAGGACCACGACCTTGCCCTCGTAGTCCGAGATCTTCAGCTGCTTGCCCTGCTCCATCAGGCTCTCACCCTGGATGTCGGGGATCTTCTTGCGCTCGTCGCCGTCGTAGGGGATGTCGGTCCTGCCGCCGGGGCTCACGAAGTTGAACTCCGTGCCGTTCTCGACCGCGTCCGCGCCGGTCGAGCAGCCGGCCGCGAGGAGTGCCGCGGCCAGCAACAGAGCCGCTGTCCCCAGCACCCGGCGATGCGCTCCGCTCATGCCCCGGTCACCTTCGGGCTGGTCGCGCCGGCCGGCTCGGCGTACCGGATCGAGACCAGGCTCTCGTCCTCGAACAGCAGGCTGGTCAGCGAGGCCAGCGAGCACTGGCGCCGGCGCGGGTCATGCCACAGGCGCCGGCCCTCCAGGAACCGCCGCACCGTCCAGATCGGCAGCTGGTGGGACACGCACACGGCCTCGTGCCCTTCCGCCGCGGCCCGCGCGCGGTACACGGCGCCCAGCATGCGGCGCGCGATCGCCAGGTACGGCTCGCCCCAGGACGGCGTGAACGGGTTGTACAGCTTCGGCCAGTGCTTCGGTGAGCGCAGTGCGCCGTCGCCGATGGACACCCGCTGGCCCTCGAACGCGTTGCCGGCCTCGATGAGCTGGCCGTCCGTGGCGAGGGCCAGCCGGTGGGAGTCGACGATCGGGGCCGCGGTCTCCTGCGCGCGCTGCAGCGGGGACGCGACGACGTGCACGATGTCGTTGCCCGCCAACTGTTCCGCCACGATCAACGCCTGCCGCTGGCCCAGCTCGGACAGCTTGAAGCCGTCGAGCCGGCCGTACAGGATGCCGTCCGGGTTGTGTACCTCGCCATGCCGCAGCAGGTGCACGATCGTCCTGGTGCTCACTTCTCCCCCTCAGCCGCCGCGGCCGCCGCGGCGGGCAGTGCGGCGGCGATGATCTCGAAGGTCTCGTCGGTCATCGCCGCGTTGACGAACCACGCCTCGAACGCGCTGGGTGGCGCGTACACGCCCCCGTCGAGCAGTGCGTGGAAGAACGCCGGGAACCGGCCGGTGGCCGTCGCCCTGACCTCGGCGAAGTTCCGCACCGGCGTCTCGGTGAAGAACACGCTCAGCAGGTTGCCCGCGAACTGGACCCGGTGCGGCACACCGGCTTCGCTCAGCGCGGTGCCCAGCAGGGCGCCGAGGCGGGTCGCGTTGGCGTTGAGCCTCATGTACGTCCCGGGCTTCGCCTCCCGCAGCGAGGCCAGGCCCGCCGCCACCGCGACGGGGTTCCCGGACAGCGTGCCCGCCTGGTAGACCGGGCCGGCCGGGGCGAGCAGCGCCATGACGTCCGCGCGGCCGCCGAACGCCGCGGCGGGCAGCCCGCCGGACATGACCTTGCCGAACGTGTACAGGTCGCCGGCCACCGTGTCGATGCCGTGCCAGCCGGCCTCGGTCACGCGGAAGCCGGTCATGACCTCGTCCATGACCAGCAGGGCGCCGTGCTCGGCGGTCAGCGCACGCAGGCCCTCGTTGAAGCCGGGTTCCGGCGGGACCGCGCCCATGTTGCCGGCCGCGGCCTCGGTGATCACCGCGGCGATCTCCGTGCCGTGCTCGGTGAACGCGGCCCGTACCGCGTCGAGGTCGTTGTACGGCAGGACGATCGTGTCCCCGGCCTGCGCGCCGGTGACGCCCGGCGAGTTGGGGAGCGCGAAGGTCGCGACCCCCGAGCCGGCCTCGGCGAGCAGCGCGTCGACGTGACCGTGGTAACAGCCGGCGAACTTGACGATCTTGGCCCGGCCGGTGAAGCCGCGGGCGAGCCGGATGGCGCTCATCGTGGCCTCGGTGCCGGAGTTGACCAGCCGCACCCGCTGGACGGGATCGACGCGGCGGACGATCTCCTCGGCGAGGTCGATCTCGGCCTCGGTCGGCGTGCCGAACGAGAGACCGCTCGTCGCGGCGGCGCGGACCGCGTCGACGATCGGGGGGTGCGCGTGCCCGTGGATCATCGGGCCCCAGGAGCTGACGAGATCCACGTACCGGTTGCCGTCCGCGTCCCACAGGAAGGGTCCTTCGCCGCGGACCATGAACCTCGGGGTGCCGCCGACCGCCTGGAACGCGCGGACCGGGGAGTTCACCCCGCCGGGGGTCACCGACTGAGCACGCTTGAAGAGAGCCCGAGACTGTTCGGTCGTCACCCAACCAGTCTTACACCGCTACCTTTCGCGCCTCGGCCGGGCACGGACGGCGAGAATCGCCTGGCGCAGCGCGTCGACGACCAGGAGCGCGGCGACCGTGCCGAGCAGGATCGCGAGCGCCATCCAGCTGCCGACCCAGCGTGTCGACTCGAGCGTGATGTCGTTCGGGTAGTGCTCGACGATCTTCGCGACGCCGAGCGGCCACACGTCGAACGCGAACCAGACGGCGACCGCGGCGACCACCAGCTCACCGGCCGCGACGAACGCCCGGACGGGCTTGTGCAGCCGGCCCGGCTCGGTGGGCGGCGGGGCGACGAGCTCATCGGTGGCCACGGTCACGTATCCACTTTCTCACGGTCGCCGCGTGGAGCGCAGCCGGCGCTCCTTGTACTCGGCGAAGTACTTCGAGGACTCGGGACGGAACATGTAGATCACCGCGGTGACACCGAAGGCGACCTCGGCGAGGCTCCACATCAGGCTCAGCTCCGCGCCGCTGCTGGCGATCGCGGTGAGGAAGCTCCAGACGCCGAACACGGTGTAGATCGTGATCACGATCCGCGCCCAGTTCCTGCCGGCCCGCATCTTGACGGCGAACAGCACGAACAGCCCGGCGAAGATCGCGATGCTGAGGCCGAGGATGACCTGCATGGCGCCGACCATCGCGCTCGGGTCGAGCCGCTGGTCGGGCGGCATGCTGTCGATGGTCTCGGTGACCCACCTGGTCAGCAGTGCCTTGTCGAGCAGGACGGTGACGACCGTGCCGATGGCGCTCACGACCACGCTGGCGAGCACCGCCTGGAACGCCGAGTCAACGGCCTTGGGCCTGACGATTGGCTCGTCCATGGTGCCTATTCTTCCTCTGCTTCTTCCTCTGCTTCTTTCTCTACGAGGCGGGTCAGCGCGTCCTTGAGGGCTTCGCCGTCGCGGGCCCAGGCCAGGGCGACCGTGCCGTCGCCCAGACGGACGGGTACCTCGATGGTCTTGCGCGGCGCGGTCCAGCCGCCGCCGAGGATCCGCGCGCCCGGCGCCGCCCCGACGTCGGTGACCTTGGTGATGGACTCGGTGTCGATCGTCTCGCGGCCCTGCGTCAGCCGGCTCGGCGTGAGCTCCACCCGGTAGACCTTGCGGCGGGCGTTCACCCACAGCGACGCGACCCCGAACAGCACGATGCCGACGACCAGCCACGGGACGGTGTGCACCGGACCGGTGAGCGCCTCGAGCCCGGCGCCGACGGCCGCGAACGCGGGTCCCCAGAGCAGCGGCCACCAGGTGGACCCCGGTTCCGTGTAGAGGACCCGCTCGTAGCTCACGACGTCCCCTCGCGGCCTCGGTGACGTTCGCCGGCGGTGTTCCTGATGTTCGCTTCGCAGGCTCCGCTCACCGTAGTTCGCGCGGCGGGAAGTAGGCGCGCGAGGACGGCGCCCAGAGCAGTCCCAGGCCGACGAAGCCGAACAAGGCGCTCAGGATGCCGAGCTGCGTGCCGTTCAGGAACACGTGGAAGATCACGAGGATGGCGGCGAAGATCGTGACCAGCGTTCTGCCGCGGCGGGCCCCCTCGGTGGCCTTGTAGCCGAACAGGGCGAGGAAGATCGTGAACGCGAGCGCCGCGATGGTCACGATCCACAGGATCTGGTTGACCGCGCCGGCGAGCTGCTCCGGGGTGATCTTCGGATCCTTGTTGGCCTTGACCTGCGCGTCGATGATCTGCTGCTTGTAGAACAGGGACAGGACCATGCTCCCCAGCCAGACGAGCCCGGCGGCGGTGAAGAAGTAGAACGAGAAGCGCAGCATGCGCGGGGGCGGTTCCTCGAAGCGACGCTTCGCCTGGGCGCGGAGGACTTCGGCGTTCGGTGGCAGCGGGGCCTTTTCGAGTTCCGCCATGAGCGGCTCGGGCTCCTCGTCGGCCGCGGCGGCCCTGGCCCGCGTCTTGGGGACACGCTTGGCCGCGGCGGGCTCCGGTTCGGCGGGCTCGGCGCCGGCTGGCTCGGCCGTCGCTCCCGTGCCGTCCTCCGCCGTCGCATCGCTGGAACCGGAATTGTCGGTGCTCTCCGGTAGCGTGGAATTCGGGGGGCCCCCCGGCGCGCGAGTGGGACTTTCGTGCGAGGAGGGGGGCGCCGAGGCCGGGTCCTCGGCCGGTGTGGTGGGTAACTCGGGGGTGCCGTCAGCCGCTTCCGTGCCGGCCACGGTCGGCTCGGGAGCCTCGTCGGCCGTGGGCTCTGCTGGATCCGAATTGCCTGGCTTCGTCACGGCCGCAGGTTACCTTTGCCTTTTCGCCTTATCGCAGCCAGGCCGCTGCCTCGGCGGCCCAGTAGGTCAGCACGATGTCCGCGCCGGCCCGCCTGATCGCGGTCAGTGACTCCAGGATCGCCGTCCGGCGGTCGCACCAGCCGCCGGCCGCGGCGGCCTCGATCATCGCGAACTCGCCGGAGATCTGGTATGCCGCGACCGGCACGTCCGAGATCTCCGCCACCGCGTGCAGCACGTCCAGGTACAGCATGGCCGGCTTCACCATGACCATGTCCGCGCCCTCGTCGAGGTCGAGCCGGACCTCGCGGAGTGCCTCACGCAGGTTGGCCGGGTCCTGCTGGTAGGTCCGCCGGTCACCCTGCAGCGACGACTCCATCGCGTCGCGGAACGGGCCGTAGAACGCCGACGCGTACTTCGCCGAGTAGGCCAGGACGCCGGTGTCGGTGAAACCGGCCTCGTCCAGCGCGGCGCGGACGGCGGCCACCTGGCCGTCCATCATGCCGCTCGGGCCGAGCAGGTGCGCGCCCGCTTCCGCCTGCGCGACCGCCATGCGGCCGTAGACCTCCAGGGTCGCGTCGTTGTCGACGCGGCCGTCGGGGGAAAGCACGCCGCAGTGGCCGTGGTCGGTGAACTCGTCAAGGCACAGGTCGGACATGAGCACGGTGTCGTCGCCGAGCTCGGCCCGCAGGTCGCGCAGCGCGGTGTTCAGGATGCCGTCCGGGTCGACGCCGCCGGAGCCGACCGCGTCCTTGTGCAGCGGCACGCCGAACAGCATCAGTCCGCCGACCCCCGCCTCGACCGCCTCGACGGCGGCCTTCCGCAGGCTCTCGCGGGTGTGCTGGACGACGCCGGGCATCGTCGCGATCGGGGAGGGCTCGGTCGCGCCCTCCTTGACGAACATCGGCAGCACCAGCTGGCCGGGCCGCACGGTCGTCTCGGCCGTGAGCCGGCGCATGGCGGGCGTGGTCCGCAGCCGCCGGGGCCTCTGTGCAGGAAACATGGACAGCTCTCCCAGATGCCAGAAGGACCCCTCCGTGAAGGGGTCCTCCATGGCGTGTCAGCGGCGGGCGCGCTTGGTCTTGCGCGGCGGAGGCAGTGCGCCCTCGGCCCGCAGGCGGGCGGCATGCTCGGCCAGCGCGTCGACCAGCGCCGCCACCTGCGCGATCTCGGGCTGCACGTCCACCCGCAGGCCGAACTCCCGCGCGGTCTCCGCGGTCTTCGGGCCGATGCAGGCGACGAGCGTGCGCGTGTGCGGCTTGCCGGCGATGCCGACCAGGTTCCGCACGGTGGACGACGAGGTGAAGCACACCGCGTCGAAGCCACCCGTCTTGATCATCTCGCGGGTCTCGGCGGGCGGCGGCGCGGCACGCACCGTGCGGTACGCGGTCACGTCGTCGATCTCCCAACCGCGGTCGCGCAGACCGGCGGCCAGCGTCTCCGTGGCGATGTCGGCCCTCGGCAGCAGCACGCGGTCCACCGGGTCGAGGATGTCGTCGTACGGCGGGAACTCGTCGAGCAGGCCCTCGGACGACTGCTCGCCTGAGGGCACCAGCTCGGGGATGATCCCGAAGCCGCGCACCTTCTCCGCGGTGGCCTCGCCGACGCAGGCGATCTTCACGCCGGAGAACGCCCTGGCGTCGAGCCCGAACTCCTCGAACTTCTCCCACACCGCGCGCACGGCGTTGGTCGAGGTGAACACCAGCCACTGGTAGCGGCCGTCCACCAGGCCCTTCACCGAACGCTCCATCTGCGCGGGGCTGCGCGGCGGCTCGACGGAGATCGTCGGGACCTCGGACGGGATGGCGCCGTGCAGCCGCAGCCGCTCGCTCATCTCGCCGGCCTGGTCCTTGGTGCGCGGGACGAGCACGCGCCACCCGTACAGGGCACGCGACTCCCACCACGACAGCTTGGTCCGCGCGGCGACGGCCTGGCCGACGGTGACGACCAGGTTGCCGCCGATCTCGCCGGCGTCGGCCGCGAGGGTGGCGAGCGTGGCGTCGAGCGTGCGCTGGCCAGCGCCGGTGCCGTCCGCCGTCACCGCGACCGGGGTCTGCGGCGCCAGGCCGTGCTCGACGAGCGCGGAGGCGGCCTCGGCGAGGTGGCTGGACGACGCGAGCAGCACGATCGGGCCCGGTGTCTTGGCGAGGCCCGCCCAGTCGACGTCACCGCGGACGTCGACCTCGGTGTGCGTGCCGCCGAGCGCGATGCCGGCGTAGGCGGGCACGGCGGTCGCGGCCGGCACACCCGGCACGACGTCGAACACCGCGGCGGTCCTGGCCACCGCCTGCGCCTCGGCGACGAGCCCGGAGTGGGTTAACGGGTCCCCGGAGACGAGGCGCACGACGACGCGGCCGGCCTTGGACTCGGTGACGAGGTCCTTCGCGACGTCGGCCGGTTCGCCGACGGCGGGACGGATCTCGGCACCGGCGTCCGCCAGCGCGAGCACGCCGGACGGCACGTCCGGATCGATCACCAGGAGCTCCGCGCGCTGGATGAGCTCCTGCGCACGAACGGTGAGAAGCCCGGCATCGCCGGGCCCCGAGCCCACGAACGCGATGCGCCCTGAGGACTTTCGGGACTGGGTGGTCATTTCTCGGCCACTTCCTCTTAATTACCTGTTGTGCTCAGCGTCGTTGTTGCTGGTGGTCAGCAGCCCCGCACCGAGCTCGAGCAGCTCCGCGGCCAACGCACGCCCGAGCTGCTCACCTTCTGTCAGGTCACCGGTGGCCGACGCCCGGATCAGCTCGACGGCGGGCCCCTCGGCCGCGCTGCCGGGTATCCAGTTGGCGGCCGCGACCCCGCGCAGCGACAGGCGATACACGATCCTGTCGTCCGCGTCGAAGTCCTCGACCACGTCGGCCAGTGCGCCGACCGGGGCCTGGCAGCCGGCCTCGAGCGCGGCCAGCAGGGCCCGCTCCGTGCCGACCGCGGCCCTGGTGGCTGCGTCGTCTACCACGGACTGGAGAAGATGCTCCGTGTCCATGTCGTCGACCCGGCACTCCACGGCCAGCGCACCCTGCGCCGGCGCGGGCAGCACCTGGATCGGGTCGAGCACCTCGGTGATCACCTCGAGCCTGCCCAGCCTGGCCAGGCCGGCTCGCGCGAGCACCACGGCGTCCAGCTCGCCGCTCTCCACCTTGCGGAGCCTGGTGTCGACGTTGCCCCTGATGGGCACGATCGAAAGCCCCAGGCCGAGCGCCTGGATCTGAGCCGCCCGCCGGGGCGACCCCGTGCCGACCCGCGAGCCCGCCGGCAGCTCACCGAGGGTGAGGTTGTCACGGGCGATGAGCGCGTCCCTCGGGTCCTCCCGCGGCGGCACGGCCGCGAGGGAGAGCCGGGGGTCGGGTGCGGTCGGCAGGTCCTTGTAGGAGTGGACGGCGATGTCGACCATCCCGTCGGCGAGCGCGTCCCGCAACGCGGAGGTGAACACGCCGATCCCGATCTCCGGGATGGGCGCGGACGACTTGTCGCCGGGGGTCATGACGGTGATCAGCTCCGTCGTCGCGCCGGCCGCCTCGAGCCGCGCGGCGACGATCCCGCTCTGGGCGAGCGCCAGCGCGCTGCCCCTCGTACCGATCCGGATGGCACGGCTCACCGAGACTCACCATCCACGAATGGGACTTTCGCTCGGGTTCCCACCGCGAAGTTGTCCACAACCCCGCTTTCCGCCCCGGAACCGTCGGTCCCACCCGATAGCGTGGAAACCGGGGGGGCCCCCGGCGCGCGAGTGGGACTTTCGTGCGAGGGGGCGGCGATCGCGGCCGGTGCGGTCGGGGTGAGCTGGAACAGCTCGCGCAACGCCTCCGCGTACTCCACGCCGTTCGGGCCGGACGCCAGCTCCTTCACGCGGACGGTCGGGGTGTGCAGCAGCTTGTCCACCACGCGCCGTACGGTCTGCGCCACCTCGGCGCGGGCCGCCGGCTCCAGGTCCAGCCGCGAGCTCAGGCGCAGCAGCTCCGAGTCCACCACCTCGGCCGCCCGCCGGCGCAGGGCGGTCACCGTCGGCGTGACCTCCGCCGAGCGCTGTGTGGCCAGGTACCCGTTGACCTCGTCGCGGACGATCTTGGCCGCGCGGCGGGTGTCGAGGCCGCTCGGCGACTCGGCCAGCCGCCGCTGGAGGCTCTCCAGGTCGACGATCGTGACGCCGCGTACGAGGGCCACGTCGCCAGCCACGTCGCGCGGCAGTCCCAGGTCGCAGACGACCAGCGGACGGTCCCGCTCGGCGATCATGGTCGCGTCGACCACCGTCGCGGCCGCGCCCGTGCAGGAGATCACCACGTCCGCGGCGGCGATGTGGGTGGCCAGGTCCTCGATGCCGACGGCGAACGCCGGGGTGCCGTGCTCGACCTGCAGCGCCGCCAGGCGGGCGCCGGTCCGCTCGGTGCGGTTCGCGATGACGATCTCGGCGATGCCGGCACGACGAAGCGCGGCAGCGGAGAGGCCGCCCATCGAACCGGCACCGACGATCAACGCGCGGCGGCCGGTCAGGCCGCCCAGCACGGACGCCGCGTCCGCCAGCGCCTCCGACACGACCGAGCCGCCCGCCGCGTCCAGGCCCGTCTCGGCGTGCACCCGCTTGCCGACCCGCAGCGCGCGCTGGAACAGCTCGTGCAGCGTGCGGCCCGCGGTGTGCAGCTCGCGTGCGGTGTTGTAGGCCGTGCGGACCTGGCCGAGGATCTGGGACTCGCCAACGACCATCGAGTCGAGGCCCGCGCTCACGCCGAACAGGTGCTCGGCGGCCGCGGCCGCGTAGTGCACGTACAGGTGCTCGTACAGCTCGGCCTCGTCGAGGCCGGAGTGCCGGCCGAGCACACCGACGACGTCCGATAGCCCCGCGTGGAAGGCCTGCACGACCGTGTAGACCTCGACCCGGTTGCACGTCGTGACCAGTGCGGCCTCCACGACGTTCTCGCACCGCATCAGCTCGTCGAGTACCTTGCCGGCCTCACCGGCCGGCACCGTGGCGCGTTCGAGCACTCGCAGGTCCGCGGACCTGTGCGAGACGCCTACCGCCAGGACACTCATCTTCTGACCACCGCCCCGTTGTCGACAGCGTGGCGCGGCGTTCCGTTCACCCGGCCACTGTTCCGTGGCTGCGGCGCGGTCTCCCCGGTCGGCGCACTGTCCGCGCGCCTGGCCTGGTGGAACGACAGGATCTGCAGTTCCACCGCGAGATCGACCTTGCGGACCTCGACCGTCTCCGGCACCTGGAGCACCACCGGAGCGAAGTTCAGGATGCACTCCACCCCGGCCGCCACCAGCCGGTCGCACACCGTCTGCGCGGCGGCCGGCGGCGTGGCGATGACACCGATGGTGATCTCCCTGGCCCTGCACACCGGCAAGATGTCGTCGATGTGGTGCACCGGGATCCCACCGACGGGCACGCCCATCAGGTCGGGGTCGACGTCGAAGAGTGCGGTCACCGGAAAGCCTCTGCCAGGAAACCCGCCGTAGTTGGCGAGCGCATGTCCGAGGTTACCGATCCCCACCACTGCCACGCTCTGTTCACGCGTGAGGCCGAGTACTCGTTCAATCTGATCGATGAGCACCTCGACCTCGTAACCAACACCACGCGTGCCGTACGTGCCGATGTAGGAGAGGTCCTTGCGGAGCTTCGCCGAGTTGACGCCGGCCGCGACCGACAGCTCCTCGCTGGACACCGTGCCGATGCCCTGCTCCTTCATCCCGGACAGCACCCGCAGGTAGACGGCGAGGCGCGCGACGGCGGCCTCGGGGATGGCCCGCGGGGAGAGCGCGCCCTGACCGTTGGTCAGTGGCGGCATGGGGGCGGTGACCTCCGCGGCGTTCTCCGCGGGCGCTACTGGCCTTCTACCGTTCGAGCCGGACTGGCCACGCTGCGCCACGCTGATGCTCCTCGAAAGACTCGCCCCTGGGAATGTTCATACGGTAGCCGCTTGTGAACGCAGGCACAAAGTCGCCGGCCAGAGCCGGTTTTCAACGCGCTGCTGCCAACAGATTTAGCAGGCGCCTCTGGATGTCATCTAGTGCCCTAGGGGGTTCCGCGCTAGCCGGCGGTCACCTCGATCGTGTGCCAGCCGGTCGCGCCGTTGGGCACGGGGTCGGCCAGCGCCTCGGTCTGGGTGTAGCCGGACTTGTCGGTGGCCCGGACCTGGATGCGGTGGCTGCCGGACCGCAGGTTCACCCGCACCCGCCACATCCGCCAGGTGTCGAGGCCGACCTCGGTGCTCAGCTCGGCCTGGTGCCACTCGTCCGCGCCGTTGTCGCTGACCCGGACCTCGACGCTCCTGATGCCGATGGTCTGCGCCCACGCGACGCCGGCGATGGTGGTGCGGCCCGTCGGCAGGTCCGCGCCGTCCTGGGGGTTGTCGATGCGGGACTCGGTCTTGATGGGGCCCTTCGCGGACCAGCCGCGCGGGATCCAGTAGGCCTGCTTGTCCTGGAACGTCGTCAGCTCCATGTCGGCCACCCACTTGGTGGCGGAGACGTAGCCGTACAGACCGGGGACCACCATGCGGGCCGGGAAGCCGTGCTCCTGCGGCAGCGGCTCGCCGTTCATGCCGATGGCGAGCATGGCGCCGCGGTTGGGGTCGAGCAGCGCGTCGACCGGGGTGCCGGCGGTGAAGCCGTCCACGCTGGTGGAGAACAGCTGGTCGGCGCCCGGTTTGACGCCGGCCTCCATGAGCAGGTCGCGGAGCGGGACGCCGATCCAGTTGGCGGTGGAGATGAGGCCGCCGCCGACCTCGTTGGACACGCAGGTGAGCGTGACGGGCCGCTCGATGAGGGCACGGCCGCGGATCTCTTCGAACGTGAACTCGACGGGCTTGTCGACGAGGCCGTGGACGCGCAGCCGCCAGTCCTGGGCGGAGACGCGGGGCAGCGTGAGGGCCGTGTCGATGCGGTAGAAGTCGCGGTTGCTGGTGATGAACCGGGCGCTGCCGCTGCCGGCGAAGTCGGCGCCGGCCGGGAGCTTCGGCGCGGGGCTCGCGATCCTGAGCCGGCCGACCTCGGCACGGGACTGCTCGACGTCGACCCGGTTGCCGGCGAGCTGTCCGATGACACCCGCGGCGCCCGCGCCGATGAGGACGCCAGCCCCGGTGCGCAGGAACCGGCGGCGGCCCTCGCGGTCGAGCTCGGCGGGCCAGGCCCGCGCGTGCAGCCAGCTGAAGGTGAGCAGGCCGGCGACGATGCTGACGGCCGGCGCGACGATGCCGAGCTGCCCGAGGTCGGGACGGCTGAGCACGGCGACGAACCCGACGACGCCCTGGCCGCCCGCGATGATCAGCCCGGGGGTCGGTCGCGTTCGCGAGAGGAGCCCGGCGAGCACGGTGACGCCGAGGATGACGACCGTGACGCCGATGAAGAGGACGGTCTTGTCGGCCGTGCCGAAGGTGTTCTTGGCCCACTCGACGACCGGGTGGGGCGAGCTGTCCCGCACCCAGTTCTCGACCGCGACGAACGGCGAGGCCGACGGCCCGACGAACGCGGAGACGAGGTGGCCGGCGCCGAGGGCGGCGATGAGGGAGACGAGCGCGACGGCGATCGCCCGGGTCCGCGGTAGCCGCCCGGGTGGGGCGGCGGGCGTGCCAGCGGCACGCGTGTCGAGTTGCACACCTCTACGTTCGGCGCGGAGGGCCGTTCGGTTCAACCCAATCTCGATTACGGACTTCTTACCCCACCCTTTCGTGAGGTGCGCCGAACGCGTCGGTGACTCCCCGATGACGAAGGTGGCCCCCGAGGCGGCTCCGCCACCGCGAGCGAGCACGACGCGCGGCAGAAGCCTGCCGGTGCCGGGTCAGCGGGCCAGTGCCGCCCGGAGGCGGGGCTCCTCGACGCGCCAGTAGCCGTGTTCCTCGCCGTCGATCAGGATCACCGGGACCCGTTCGCCGTACTCGGCACGCAGCTCGGGGTCCGCGTCGACGTCCATGGTCTCCCACGGCACCGCCAGCTCCACGCAGATGCGCTCGACCTCGGCCTCCGCCACCTCGCACAGGTGGCAGCCCTGCCTCGTCACCACGGTCACCACGTCAGCCGCCACCCCTCAACGCCGCCCGCCGGACCTTGCCCGTCGCCGAGTGGGGTAACTCGTCGGCGAAGCGCACGGTCCTCGGCACCTTGAACCGGGCGAGCCGCTCGGCGCAGTGCTCGCGGACCTCGTCCTCGCTCAGCGCCGCACCCTCCCGCAACACCACGACCGCGACGACCTGCTCGCCGGTCCGCTCGTCCGGCACGCCGACCGCGGCCGACTCGAGGACGTCCGGCAGCTCGTCGATGACCCGCTCCACCTCGTTGGGGTACACGTTGAAGCCGTTCACGATGATCAGGTCGTTGGCGCGGTCGACCAGCCGCAGGTCGCCGTCCGCGTCCAGGTAGCCGACGTCGCCGGTGCGGAACCAGCCATCCTCGTCCGGACCGCCCGCGCCGTCGGGCCAGTAGCCGCTGAACAGGTTCGGCCCGCGGGCGGCCACGCGGCCGGTCTCGGGCTCGTCCTCGTCGAACCAGCCCTCCTCGTCCGGGTCGGCCGAGCCGCCCTCGCTGTCCACGATCCGCAGCTCCACGTCCGGCAGCGGGCGGCCGACCGAGCCTGCCTTCGCGACGCCGCTGACCAGGGTGGACGTCAGCACCGGGCCCGTCTCGGTGAGGCCGTAGCCCTCGAACACGGGCAGGCCCGTGGCCTGCTCGACCGCCGACAGCACGGCCGGCGACAGGGGCGCGGCGCCGGAGGTCAGGAGCCGGACAGACGCCAGGCCCTGGGCGAGCCGCTCGGGATCGGCGGCCGTCAGCGCCTGGTACATGGCCGGCACGCCGACCAACGCGGTCACCTGGTGCTCCGCGCACACGGACAGCGCGCGCTCGGTGCCGAAGGTCTCCATCAGCACGGCCGTGGCGCCCGCGGAGGTGACCTGCAACAGGCCGGGACCGAGCCCGTAGGCGTGGAACAGGGGCACGACCAGCAGGACGCGGTCGGTCGACGTGACCGGCGGCGGATCGAGCTGGGCGCACTGGCGGACGTTCGACAGCAGGGCGCGGTGGGACAGCATCACTCCGCGCGGCACGCCGGCCGTGCCGGAGGTGTAGCAGAGGACCGCGATGTCCTCGCCGCCCGCCGTCGCCTCGCGTGGCTCGCCGGTCGCGGCCAGGTCGGGCGCGTCGATGGTTTCCGAACCACCGCCAGTGCCACCGCCAGTGCCACCGCCAGCGCCAGCGCCACCGACCACGAGCTTCGCGCCGCTGTGCTCGATGAGTCGCGGCAGCTCGGGGGAGGTCGCCGCGGCCGGCACCGCGATGCCGCCGGCCCGCAGCACGGCGAACAGCGCCACGCAGAACGCCGGCCCGTTGGGAAGCGTGATCGCCACCCGGTCCCCGGTTTCCAGCCCGGCCTCGGCGAGTCTCGCCGCGTAGGCGTCGACGGCATGGTTGGTTCGTGACCAGGTGAGTGTGTGACCGGTGGCCGCGTCCACCAGGGCTGGGTGGTCCGGGATTCGTCCGGCCGCATCGGCGACCAGGTCGGCAACGTTGCCGGTCAGCGCGTCGACCATGGAAAGCCCTTCGTTAGGCGCAACTTTCCGGCAGTGTGGCACGACTCACTTACGTCATGGTTGTCCGCCTACCGAGTCTTCTCAGTAGGCGAACCTACCTACTATCGAGTAACTACACGTATGCTGCCAAGGCCGCCGGCTGTGCCCCGTCACCGCCGGTGGGCCAGCCGAGGGAGTCGAGCATGCAAGCCGCAAGCCCAGCTCAGCGGGCTGCGGTGGCGGTTGCCCGAATCCCGCGACAGGAGTCTGCCGTGGAGGCACCCGAGCCCGGTGGATCGTGGGAGCTTGTTCGCGCCGCCCAGGAAGGTGACCGGTCGGCGTTCGCTCTGCTCTACGACAAGTACGTCGACGTGGTGTTCAGATATGTCCTATTCCGGGTCGGGGACCGGGAACTCGCCGAGGACGTCACCAGCGAGACCTTCCTGCGCGCCCTGCGCAGGATCACCTCGGTGACGTATCAGGGCAGGGACGTCGGCGCCTGGTTCGTCACGATTGCCCGAAACCTCGTGTTGGACCATGTGAAGTCCAGCCGTTTCCGCCTGGAGGTGACGACGGCCGAGGTCGATGACTCCGGCCGCGTCGAAGCCGGGCCCGAACAGCAGGTGCTGGCGGGCGCGACGAGGTCCGCGTTGCTGGAGTGCGTGTCGCAGCTGGGCGATGACCAGCGGGAATGCATCGTGCTGCGGTTCCTGCAGGGCCTGTCGGTCGCGGAGACGGCGGTGGTGATGTCACGCAACGAAGGCGCGGTGAAGGCACTGCAGCACCGGGCCGTCCGCCGGTTGGCCCAACTGTTGCCGCCCGACCTTCGCTGAATGCGTAACTTTGCTGGCCGCAGATTCGTTTTTCCAGTCGTGGACGGCGAGAACAGAGGGAAGCACGACCGGCCGGTCGTGCGTGCTCTGCGGTCGCTGGATCCACTGACGGTCCCCACGGCGGTCGAACGTCAGCGGATCCGCGACCGGATCCTGCTCTCCCTGGATGCCGACGAGTCCGGGGAGCCTGTCAGATCCGTCCCGTCGGACACCACCGACTCGCCGGCCGCCTCGCGTTCCCCATCGCGTTCCCCATCGCGTTCCCCGTCGCCTCCGCCTGAGGTCGCGCCGCGGGAGCGGGGCCGGACGGGGCCGGACACGCCACGCGGGCGGTCCCGGCCGGCCGGGACAAGACCGGACGACAAGAGGCGTGGCGCGTTCGCCGGAGCACGCGGCCGGTTGGCGGTCGCGGCGCTGGCGGTGCTCGCGCTGGTCGGGTCGCTGGCCGGGATGAGCGTGCTGCTCTCCCGCGACGCCCTGCCCGGCGACGCCCTGTACGGCATCAAGCGCACGGCCGAGGCCGCCTCGCTCGGGCTGACCTTCGGGGACGAGCCCAAGGCGCTCAAGCACCTGGAGTTCGCGTCGGCGCGGCTCAGCGAGATCGAGACGCTCGCGCGGCGCTACCCCGACCCGGCCGACGCGCCGGTCGGCGGTTACCTCACCGCGCTCACCGACTTCGACAACGACGCCGTCGCCGGCTCCCGGCAGCTGATCGCGCTGGGCACCGGCAGCGACGGGCGACTGCTGGAGTCCCTGCGGGACTGGTCGAAGGCGCAGGCGTCCCGGCTGCGGCAGGTGTCCGCGCAGCTGCCGGAGGCCGCACGCAACCGCCAGCACGCGTCCCGCGCGCTGCTCGACGGGATCACCGAACGGGCGAGTGGCCTGCTGGCCCGCATGGACTGCTACCAGATCACCTCCGGGTCGTACGACGACATCGGCGCGCTCCCCGCGACCGGACCGTGTGAGGTGAAGGACCCCGCGCCCGCGTCGAGCGCCGCGCCGACTGTGCCGGCGCCCCCCGGCGACCCCGGTGCGCCGACCGGCCCGGAGATACCGAGCCCGCCCGTGCCGTCGGCCGAGCCGACGCCGCAGTTGCCGCTCCTGCCGGTCCCCGGCGCGACGGTGTCCGTCCCGGCGCCGACCCGCGACCCGGCCCCGGCCGCCGGCACGACGACGACACCGCCGCTCATCGACCTGCCCTCGCTGCTGCCCGGCCTGGGCATTGGCTGACCACCCCGCGCACCCCACCCGCACGAAAGTCCCTTTCGTGCGGCCCAAGGGGGACCCCCGGTTTCAACGCTACCGGGGAGCACCGACATTCGGCGGTGCGTGGCTGGTGGGCGCTGGTGACGCGAAAACCCGGGCGAGCCTGCTCGCTACGCTGTTGGATGTAGAAGCCGCCTGAACCAACTCGACCGCGGAGGCGATGCCGTGTCCCTGTGGCGTGGCCGTGGGAAGGAGCCCGAGCTGCTCGCCACGATCGCCGGCGAGGCCTCGGCCGAAGCCGCTTTCGTGCTCGAGCACGCCCAGCAGCCGATGGCGCCGGTCGATCTCACCGCGGCCGCCTTCTTCGACGTCGACAACACCATGATGATGGGCGCGTCGATCTTCCACTTCGCGCGCGGCATGGCGGCCAGGAAGTTCTTCACCACCGCCGACCTGACCAGGTTCGCGCTCCAGCAGGTCGCGTTCCGCGTCGGTGGGCGGGAGACGCACGACAACATCCGCAACGCCCGCGAGTCCGGGCTGTCGTTCGTCGCCGGCCACTCGGTGGCCGAGCTGACCACGCTCGGCGAGGAGATCTACGACGAGCTGATGGCCGACAAGATCTGGCCCGGCACCCGCTCCCTCGCCCAGATGCACCTCGACGCCGGCCAGCGGGTCTGGCTCGTCACCGCCACCCCCGTCGACCTCGCCGCGATCATCGCGCGCCGGCTCGGGCTCACCGGCGCGCTCGGCACCGTGCTCGAGAGCGAGGACGGCATCTACACCGGCCGGCTCGTCGGCGAGATGCTGCACGGCCCGGCCAAGGCACACGCGGTCCGCGCGCTCGCCGCCCGGGAGGGCCTCGACCTGCGGCGCTGCACGGCCTACTCGGACTCCGCGAACGACGTCCCCATGCTGTCGGTGGTCGGCACCGCGGTCGCCGTCAACCCGGACGGGACGCTCCGCGAGACCGCGCGCAAGCGCGGCTGGGAGATCAGGGACTTCCGCACCGGCCGGAAGGCGGCGAAGATCGGGGTCCCGTCCGTGCTCGGCGCGGGTGCGGTCGCCGGCGCGGTGGTCGCCGGGCTCGCCTACCGGAAGCGGGGCTCATGACCGGAATACTGATACTGCTGGTCGCGGTCATCTGCCTCGGCATCGGCTTCATCTACGGCCGGCGCAACGGCATCGAGTTCGAGCAGCGACGCCAACTCCGGGACCGCGACCCCGACTGGCCCCTCTAGCCCCTCAGTCCCGTCAGCCCCGGAAGACGGACCGGCGCCCGGCCACCATGCCGTCCAGCGTCTGCTGGACCGTGTCGCGGACGTGCTCGGCCGTCTCCAGCGCGGCGCCGTGGTCGTCGGTCTCGTCCGGGGTGGCCAGGTCGGTGCGGACGGGCGTGCCGAAGTCGATGTGCCACTTCGTCGGCAGCGGGACCGCGCCGAGCGGGCCCAGCAGCGGGAAGAACGGCGTGACCGGGAAGTACGGCAGGCCGAGCAGCTTCGCGACCGGCTTCAGGTCGGCGATCTTCGGGTAGATCTCCTCGGCGCCGACGATCGAGCAGGGGATGATCGGCACGCCCGCCCGCATGGCGGTGCGTGCGAACCCGCCCCGGCCGAACCGCTGCAGCCGGTAGCGCTCGCTGAACGGCTTGCCGATGCCCTTGAAGCCCTCCGGCCACACGCCGACGAGCTCACCGGACCGAAGCAGGCGCTCCGCGTCGGCGCCACACGCCAGGGTCTGGCCGGTCCGGCGGGCGAGCGTGCTCAGCACCGGCACCCTGAACACCAGGTCGGCGCCCAGCATGCGCAGGTGCTTGCCCCGCGGGTGGTTGTCGTGCACGGCGATCGCGGTCATGACCGCGTCCCACGGCAACGTGCCGGAGTGGTTGGCGACGACCAGCGCGCCGCCGTCGACCGGCAGGTTCTCCGCACCCGTGACCTCGACGCGGAACCACTTCTCGTACATCAGCCGCAGCGGCGGCATGATCACCGCGTCGGTCAGCTGGGGGTCGAACCCGAAGTCGTCGACCGGGTAGTCGCCGGTCAGGCGGTTGCGGACGAAGCCGGCGAACGTACTCGCCAGCGACTCCGGCCGGGGTCGCAGCTCGATCACCGGCGCGAGCCGGCGCGGCGGTGTCTCCGGCGCCCCTGGCTCTCTCGGGCGCAGCGGAATGACTTCGGCTTCCTGTACAGGCACGTCTTCCCCTCAACGAAGCTTCGCTCAGAACCGCGCGGTGGCGGAGCGGCCGTGGACGTAGTCGTCGAACGCGGCGGCGGTGGTCCACTTCGGCGTGAACCCGAACGTGGTCTTGAGGCGGGTCGTGTCGATGACCCGGCCGTAGCTGAGCAGCCGAGCCTGGCCCGGTGACAGGTCGACCCTGCCCGCCAGGCGGGTACCGAAGCCGATGGCGGCCCGGGGCAGCGGCAGCGGGACGCGGCCGGCGCGGCGGATCGCCTGGGACAGCATCAGCACCCCGTCCCCGCCCGCGTTGAAGACGCCGGGCAGGTGATGGGTCGCGGCGCGGTTCAGCACCGCCAGCGCGTCGTTGACGTGCAGGAACTGCACGCGGGCGTCGAAGCCGAGCACGGTCGGCACCACGGGCAACGAGAAGTACCTGGCGAGCGCGTTGTCCACGCCAGGGCCGATGACCTCGGCCAACCGGATGACGGTCAGCTCGACGTCCGGGCGGCGGCGGGCGAAGCCGCGGACATAGCCCTCGACCTCGACCTCGTCGGCGTGGCCCTGTTCCGGGGCGTCCTGCTCGGTGAACACGGCCGGCGAGCTCGCGCTCGCGCCGTACACCTCCGCGGTGGACTTCACGACCAGCTTGCGCACGCTGTCCGCCCGCTGGCAGGCGGACAGGAGCCGCATCGTGCCGATGACGTTGAGCTCCTTGATGGCGGCCCGTCTCGGCCCGACACTCGGCCGGGGCGCGGCGTGCACCACCGTGTCGACCCGCGCGGAGTCGATCACCTTGGCGATCCTCGGTCCTCGGATGTCCGCGCGGACGAACTCCACCCGCGCGTCGCGTGGGCCGGGTCCTGGCGTCACGTCGACACCCAGCACCCGGTCGATGGCCGGATCGGCCGCCAACCGGGCGGCGAGCTGGCCACCGAGCTGGTCGGCGACTCCGGTGACGAGGACAACCCTGGACGCCATGCGACTCCGATGACTCGAGTTCGGCGGTCCGCGCCCTAGCATGCGTTGCGGACCGTCCGCGACTCTACATCCGAATCGTGATCGATTCGTCGCCGGCAACGAGTAGTTAACGCAGGTCACACGCTGTTTTGGTGGATGTCACCCGTTTGGCGGACACCCACCAATCGGCGTTACTTCTTCAGCTTGCGACGCTGCACGCGGGTCTTCCGGAGCAGCTTGCGGTGCTTCTTCTTGGACATGCGCTTGCGGCGCTTTTTGATGACCGAGCCCATGCGGAACCTCTGCTTCATCGGTGGTCGGGTCTACCTGGACAGCAGCGACCATCTCGACCAAACAGGTCCGGTAACGGACGCGCCCCATGACACCAGGCAACGGGCATCAAGATTACCTGGGCGTCATGGGACGCTCGGCACCGGCCACCTAGCCGGCGTCGAAATAGGCACTACGCAGGTAGTCGTGCACCGCCTGCTCGGGTACCCGGAACGACTTGCCGACCCGTACCGCGGGCAGCTCGCCGTTGTGCACCAGGCGGTACACCGTCATCTTCGAAACTCGCATCATGGTGGCCACCTCGGCCACGGTCAGGAACTGCACCTGTGCGAGACCAGGTGGCTCCGGTTCTTTCCTGTTCGCCGGCATGCTCACCGCGTCCTTCGACACGTGTCGCGCCGCCGGCTTCCCCACCGACGGTATCGACACGCACGTGCTACTCCCGAGACTAGCGGGACTGGTGTGACTGATGCGATGCCACGCGCCACGAATTTTTGATCATTTCGGGTCGTGCGCCTTCCCCAGCTCCTGCGACCGGTCCCGCGCGGCCTCGATCGCGGCGAGCAGCGCGGCCCGGACGCCGTGCTTCTCCAGCTCGCGGATGGCCATGATCGTCGTGCCGGCCGGCGAGGTCACCGCCTCGCGGAGGATGACCGGGTGCTCGCCGGTCCTGGCCAGCATGGCGGCGGCGCCGACGGCCGACTGGATGATCAGCTTCTCGGCGACCGCGCGCGGCAGGCCGAGCAGGATCCCGGCGTCGATCATGGCCTCGACCAGGTAGAAGAAGTAGGCGGGACCGGAGCCGGACAGGGCGGTCACGGCGTCCTGCTGCGACTCCGGCACCCGCACGACCTGGCCGACGACCGAGAGCAGCTCCTCGACCGTCCTGAGGTGGTCGTTGGTGGCGTGCCGCCCGGGCGAGATGGCGGACATGGCCTCCCCGACGACCATCGGCGTGTTGGGCATCACCCGGACGACGGGCACGCCCTCGCTGAGCCGCCGCTCGTACAGGCTGGTGGGCAGGCCCGCGCAGAGCGAGACGACGAGTGTGTCGCGGGTGGCGTAGGGCGTCAGCTCGTCCAGCAGCGGCTCGATGTCCTGCGGCTTCACGGCCACGACGAGCACGGTGGCCGTCTTGGCCGCCGTGGCGACGTCGACGGCGGGGAGGCCGTAGCGAGTGGTCAGCTCGGCGGCCCGCTCGGGGTGACGTTCGGTGAACATGAGCTCGTCGACCCGGCGGCCGCCGGAGAGCAGCCCGGAGAGGAGTGCCTCCCCGATCTTCCCGGCCCCGAGCACCGCGATGGAATCTGTCATGCGGGACAGCGTGCCACGCTAGCGTCTCCAGGCATGTCGACCGGTACTGCCTTCGTCCTCGGTTTCCTGCTCGGTGTCGTGCTGATGCTGGTGGTGTTCCTGAGCGTGCGCCACCGACCCCAGCCACCGGTCGTGCTTTCGGAGGTGGGTGAGGAAACACTGGGCCGGGCCCGTGACCTGGTGGCCCGCGGCGAGATCGTCCACGCGGTGAAGGTCGTCCGCGAGGAGACCGGCCTCGACCTCGTCCGCGCCAAGGCGGTCGTCGACCGGCTGCCACGAACCACCGGGAAGGACGACGACCTCCCGTAAGCGGCGCCGGCTAGGGCTTCGCCGACAACGCCAGCTGGCGGGACTGGCAGACGAGGCGTCCCGTGGCGTCCACGACCGTCGCGTCGGCGTCGAACCACGCGCCGTGGACGGCCTTGCAGTCGACCTGGACGCGTAGCCAGCCCGGGGCGGGGCGAGAGCGGAGCAGCCCGGTCATCTGGACCGTCGGGGACCAGCCGAAGCGGCCGAGGTTGAACGTCACCGGTGGCGAGATGTCGCCCACCAGCAACGCGAAGAACGGGTCAACCTGTTCGTTCCTCGGCCTCGCCCACAGCCGCAGCCGGGGCGGGTCGTTCGTCTGGCCGTGCAGGAAGCCGGCGCCGTTCGGGTCCAGGCGCACGTCGCAGCCCTCGGTCAGGCGGAACACCGAGGCCATCGGCAGCGCCGCCAGGTCCAGTGCGTTGCCCGGTGGCTCGGACGGCAGGTTCGGCAGGTCCGACCACGCCGCCCGCTCGCGTGGCAACCGGCCCGTCGTCACCACACCCTCCACGCACGACTGACCGCGCTGCTCCAGCTGCACGCCCACGACCGTCGTCTGCCGGCCGCTCTTGCGGACCTCGGTGCGGATCAGCACCGGGCCCAGCTCGGGCGCACGCAGGAACTGGGCGCTCACCGTCAACGGGTCGGCCGCCGGGGCGCCGCCGGCCGACGCGACCCCCGCACGGGCCAGCAGGGCCACCAGGAAGCCGCCATGGGGCTTGCCGGCGATGGTCCATGGGCTGGACAGCGTGGCGGCGAACGTGCCGTCGCCGAGCGGGCGGACGCGTGACGCGGTGGTGAACGGCCCGGCCGAACCGTGCCCGGCGCGCGCGTCGCCATGACCCGCAAGACTGCTCATGATTATTACCCTGCCACGTTCTCGGGATCTTGATCAGAGAATGCCGTCAGATTCTTGATCACCTGCGGGATACCAAGGCACGCAAGAAGAACGCGGTGTTCGCGGGGCGCTCGGCGAGCCTGCGCATGAGGTAGCCGTACCACTGCACGCCGTAAGGAACGTACACGCGCACGGTGTGTCCTCGACCAGCGAGCCGCAGTTGCTCGTCCGGTCTGATGCCGTACAGCATCTGGAACTCGAAGCTGCCCGGCTTTCTGCCGAGCGCCTCCGCACGAGTGCCGATGATCTCGACGAGTCGGGGGTCGTGGGTGGCGAACATGGGGAAGCCGTCGCCACGCAGGAGGACGTTCGCGCACCGCACGTAGCCGAGGTCGACCTGGTGCGGTTCCGCGAAGGCGACCTCCGGCGGCTCGGCGTAGGCGCCCTTGCACAGCCGCACCCGTGAGCCGTCGCCGGACAGGCGGGCCGAGTCCAGCTCGGTGCGGTGCAGGTACGACTGGAGCACCGCGCCGACCCACGGCCAGGTCGCGCGCAGGTCACCGAGGACCCGCAGGGTCGAGTCGGTGGTGGTGTGGTCCTCCATGTCGAGGGTGACCGTGGTGCCGGCCTGCTCGGCGCGCGCGCAGATGCGCCCGGCGTTCTCGAGGGCGAGCGCCTCGTCGAACGCCTGGCCCACGGCCGACAGCTTGACGCTGACCTCGGCGTGCTTCGCCAGGCCCTCGCGCTGGAGGCCGTCGAGCAGGTCCAGGTAGGCCTCGACGGTCTGCTCGGCCAGCGCCTTGTCGGTCGTGTCCTCACCGAGGTAGTCGAGGGTGACGTTGAGTCCCTGGTCAACGAGTTTCCTGGTGACGGTGAGCGCGTCGGCGGTGGCCTCACCGGCCACGAACCGCCGGACGACATCCCGGCTCACCGGAGCGGTCGCGACCAGCCGGCGGATCACGTCGTTGCCGGCCGCGGCCAAGATGAGGCTGCGTAAGGGGTGCACGGACGGGACTCTACGGGCAGCCGCCAACCCTTGGGTGGTGTGCGGCTCGGTCGTCTCGCGTGCCAGCTCAGCGCGTGTGTGGGCGCGATGTCGATCGTGCGGCCGGCTCCGGGTGCCGGCCGGGCGGCCGTGTGCACGAAACCGCGACTCGGGGTGTGTGAACGCGGGACTCGGGGTGTGTGAACGCGGGACTCGCGGGTTACTGGCCCAGGTGCAGGCGGGCGAAGAGGAGGGACTCGGCCAGGTCCTTGGTGCGTTCTGGGCCGGTCCTGGCCCGGCGGGTGTTGATCTCCACGACCACCTGGCCGGTGAAGTCGGTCACCGACTCGCAGACCTGTGCGCACGGCTGGGTGCCGCGGCCCGGGACCAGGTGCTCGTCGCGGGGGAGGCCGGTGCCGTCGGCCAGGTGGACGTGGTGGAGCGCGTTGCCCATGCGGCGGCGCAGGGCCATCGCGTCCTCGCCCGCCGCCGCCGTGTGGGACAGGTCCAGGGTGTAGTTGCGGTAGCCCACGTCCGTCGGGTCGATCGACGGGTCGAACGCGGTCACCTGGCGGCCGAAACGGCGCACCGGGAACATGTTCTCCACCGCGATCGCGATGCCGGACGAGTCTTCCAGCTCCGCGACCAGGTCGGCGAAGCCGTCGGCGTACCGGCGCTGCCAGCGGAACGGCGGGTGGATCACGACCGTCGGCGCCCCCAGCTCGACCGCGGCCGCCACCGAGCGGCGCAGGCGCTCCTCCGGCAGCGGCGACCACACCCGCTGCGTGATCAGCAGGCACGGCGCGTGCACCGCCATGACCGGCACGCCGAACTGCCGTGACCGCCGCCGCAGCGCCACCGGGTCCTGGCTCAGGGGATCCGCCCAGACCATCACCTCGACGCCGTCGTAACCGAGCTGGGCCGCCAGCTCGAACGCCGTGGAGGCCGTGCGTGGCCACACCGACGCGGTCGACAGCCCGACCCGAACGGTCACGTCAGCGGTTCAGCAGCAGCAACGCCGCCGGCGACACGGTGACGACCAGGCCCACCAGCACGGCCAGCACGGTGGTCTGCAGGTCCTCCGCCTTGCGGATCTTCCGGACGATCAGCACCAGGCCGGTGGTCACGACCAGCGCCACCACCAGCGCGGCCGCGGGCAGGAAGCCCCACAGCCAGTTGAACCCGAGCCAGACCGCGGCGCCGCCGATGACACCCAGCGCGAGCTGGGCGAGCATGATCAGCCATTCCCGCACCGGCGAGCGCTCGCGGTCGCCGTCGAGGTCGTCGTCCTCGAGGTCCTCCAGCTCGTCGAGATCGTCGAGGTCGTCCCTGTCGCGGTCCCTGTCGCGGTCGCGGCGCAGGTCGTCGTCGTCGAGCAGGTTGTCGTACTGGGCCGAGTCGTAGCGGTCGCCCGGGTAGGACCGCTCGCCGGTGTCGTACCGCTCGTCCGGGTCGGCCGGCGGGTACGCGTTGCGGTAGCCGCTCTCCTCCGGCTCCGCGTACGGGTCGTAGGCCGGCGCGTACTGCGTCGGGACGTCGGCCGGCGGCATCGGGCGGCGCCCGGACATCGAGCCGTCCACCGGGACGCGGCCGGGCACCCTGGGCAGCTCCTCGGTCGTCTCCGCCGACGGGCCGGCCATGGACGGCGGCGTGGGCAGCGGAGGGGAGACGGGCGGCGCCAGGTCCCCGTCCAGCCGCGAGCGGATGCCCGAACGGTCCCGGGTGCCGCCGGGGGGCGGCGGCATGGGCATGCGCTGGGACGGCTGCGGGCGCGGCATCTGCCGCGACGGCTGCGGTGCGGGACGGGGCGGTGGCTGGTCGCGCACCGGGGGCGGCTCGACCCGTCCGGTGAAGCCGGACGGCATCCGGCTGGACGACTGCTGGCCGGGGCCGGGGGACGGCGCGGGCTGCGGCCGCGGCATCTGCTGTGAGGGCTGTGGAGGCAGCGGTCTCGGTATGCGCTGCGACGACTGCTGGCCCGGTGTCCCGCCACGCGGCGTGATCTGCCGCTGGTAGCCACTGCGTTCGGCGCCCCTGCGGTGCGACGTGCGCTCCGGCGGCGGCATGTCGTCGCGGATGGCCTGCATCTCGCCGGACTCCGACATCACCCGGTCGATGATCTGCTGAGCGCCGGTGTCGCCCATGTCGTCCGCACGCCGACGACGGCGCCGGGGCTGGTTGCCCGCGTCGGCGCCGTACTTCGCGAGCAGCTCCGCGACCGTCCGCTGAGGCTGCTCTGGTCCGCCTTCGTGACTCATCGACTCCACCGTGCCCGGCGCCGGCCGATTCGTCCAGCGGCGACGCCCGAAGGGCTCTCATATTCGTAACGTGCGAACCACATTATGAATGGCCCCCGGTGAGGTCCTCGTCGTGCATCACGGCTACTCCCCATCAGCCTGGTCGAGCCGCCGCAGGATGACTCCCTCACGCAGCGCCCATGGACAGATCTCCAGCTCCGGCAGGTCCAGCGCGTGCAACGTGGCCTGCGCCACCAGCGCGCCGGCGACGAGCTGGTGCGCGCGGCTCGCGCTGACGCCCTCCAGCTCGGCCAGATCGGCGGCACTCATCCTGGAGACGAACGCGATGAGCTGCCGCAACCCCGCCTGGGTAAGCACCCGCCGCACCCGTGGACCGGCCGTCGACGGCGCGGCCCCGGTCAGCCTGGCGAGCGTCCGGAAGGTCTTCGACGTGGCCACCACACGGTCCGGGTCACCGTGCTTGGCGACCTTCCGCGCCACCGGCGCGAGCTGGTCGGCCAGCCACGCCGAGGTCTCGGTGATCTCGGTGCGGGTCGGCGGGTCGCCCGCGAACCGCTCCCGGCTGATCCGGCCGGCCCCGAACGGGACCGACTTGGCGTAGTCGGGTGCCTCGTCGATGCCGATCCCGAGCTCCAGGGAGCCGCCGCCGATGTCGAGGACGAGCAGCCGGCCGGCGGACCAGCCGAGCCACCGGCGGGCGGCGAGGAAGGTCAGCTTCGCCTCGTCCTTGCCGGTGAGCACCTTCAGCTCGACACCCGTCTCGTCGCGGACCCTGGCCAGCACGTCGGTCACGTTGCCGCAGTCGCGAACCGCCGAGGTCGCGAAGGCCATGAGGTCCTCGCAACCCAGCTTGGCGGCCGACTTCTTGGCGTCGGCGACCGAGCTGACGAGGTCGTCCACCCCCTCCGCGGAGAGGTCGCCCGCGCCGGTCAGCCGCTCGGCCAGCCGCAGCACCGAACGCCGCGAGCTGGCCGGCATCGGGTGCGCGCCACGATGCGCGTCCACGACAAGAAGGTGGACGGTGTTGGACCCAACGTCCAAGACCCCAAGGCGCACGAGGCGAGAGATTACCTGTAGGTCGCGGTTAGGGAAGGGTTTCCGTCACGATTCGAACTTGTAGCCCAGCCCACGCACGGTCACGAGGTGGCGCGGCGAGGCCGGGTCGGGCTCGATCTTGGACCGCAGCCGCTTGACATGGACGTCCAGCGTCTTGGTGTCGCCGACGTAGTCCGCCCCCCACACCCGGTCGATCAGCTGCCCGCGGGTGAGCACCCGCCCGACGTTGCGCAGGAGGTACTCGAGCAGGTCGAACTCCTTCAGCGGCAGCGGAATCTCGGTGCCGTCGACGGTCACCACGTGCCGTTCGACGTCCATCCGGACCGGGCCAGCGGCGAGTACCTGCGGCAGCAGCTCGCCGTCGCCGGACTCACCCCCGCGGCGCAGCACGGCGCGGACCCGGGCGATCAGCTCACGGGCCGAGTACGGCTTCGTCACATAGTCGTCCGCGCCGATCTCCAGACCGACGACCTTGTCGATCTCGCTGTCCCGGGCCGTGACCATGATCACCGGCACGGTCGAGCGCTGGCGCAGCGCCTTGCACACGTCGGTGCCGCTCATCCCCGGCAGCATCAGGTCGAGCAGCACGATGTCCGCGCCGTTGCGGTCGAACTCCTCCAGCGCCTGCTGGCCGGTACTCGCGACGGCGGCCGTGAAGCCCTCCTTGCGCAGCAGGAAAGCGAGCGGGTCGGCGAACGACTCCTCGTCCTCGACGATCAGCACCCTGGTCACTGCTTTCCTCCTGTGCTGTTGACACCGCTGGAGTTGGAATGGGCGGGGATGCGCAGCGTGAACGTGGACCCGGTGCCCGGCCGGCTCCACAGCTTGACCTCGCCGCCGTGGTTGGCGGCGACGTGCTTGACGATGGCGAGCCCGAGACCGGTGCCGCCGGTGGCCCGCGAGCGGGCCTTGTCGAGCCGGTAGAACCGCTCGAAGACGCGTTGCTGCTCGTCCTCCGGGATGCCGATGCCCCGGTCGGTGACGGAGATCTCCACGAACTCGCCGACGCGGCGGCGGCTGATCGAGACCGGGCTGCCCGGCTGGGAGTACGCGAGTGCGTTCTCCAGGAGGTTCGCGAGGGCCGTGACCAGCAACGTCCGGTCTCCCTCGACGAGCAGTGCGCTGTCGGTGTCGGTGGCGATGTCGATGCCGGTGCTCTCCGCGGCCAACTTCGCGCGGCCGAGGGCATCCCGCACGACCGCGTCGACGTCCACCGCGTTCAGCTCGGGCAGGCGCTCGGCGCCCTGGAGGCGGGACAGCGCGATGAGCTCGGTGACGAGCGTGCCGAGGCGGGTCGCCTCGTGGAGGATCTTCGTGGTGAAGCGGCGGACGGCCGCCGGGTCGTCCGCCGCGTTCAGCACGGCCTCGGCCAGCAGCGCCATCGCGCCGACCGGGGTCTTCAGCTCGTGGCTGACGTTGGCCACGAAGTCGCGCCGGGTGGCCTCCAGGCGGACCGCCTCGGACTCGTCGGCCGCGTCCACGACCAGGAAGCCGTCGCCGAGCGGGCGGATCTCCCCGCGGACGGCCTCCGGGCCGCGGCCGAAGGCACGCTCCTGCGGCCGCAGCTCGATCTCGACCGGCTCACCGGTCTCCTTGGCCAGCTCGGCGGCCTTCTTGGTGTGGTTGTCGACGCGGCGGTTGCGGACCACACCCAGTTCCTCGGCGCGCCGGTTGTGCTGCACGACGTCGCCGAACTGGTTCAGGATGACGATCGCGTTGTGCGCGGAGAAGACCAGCCGCTGGAGTAGCACCGAAATGGTCGGACCGGCCGGAGGCTGCGCCGCCGACCGGTGTCGTGCCCCGGCGATTCCCACACCGGCCACGAGGCCGACGACCAAAGCACCGGCTGTCAGGAATGTCCAGACCAAGTCGGTCACGGGCGAATCGTAAGCAGGTCAGGGGTGCCGCGGGCCAGTGCGCCACGGGCATAGGTGATTGTCCCGACACCTAACAGGGGCGTTGTTCGTCCTGGCGCAAGCCCGCGTTCACCTGATCGTGTCCAAGCGGGACATCTCCTCGTCGGTCAGCCGCAACCCGGCCGCCGCGACGTTCTCCGCCAGATGGGCCGGGTTGCCGGTGCCGGGGATGGCGAGGACGTTCGGTCCCTTGTGGAGTGTCCAGGCGAGCCGGATCTGGGCCGGCGTGGCGTCGTGCGCGGCGGCGACCTCGGCGATCACGTCCGCCTCGGTCTCGTCCGGCGGCCCGCCGGGAACTCCCCCGACGGCGAAGAACGGGACGAAGGCGACGTCGTTGGCCGCGCACAGCTCGATGAGCGCGTCGTCCTCGCGGCGGGTGGTGAGTCCGTACTGGTTCTGGACGCACACGACCGGTGCGATGTCGATGGCCTCCTTCAGGTGCTCGGGGCCGACGTTGGAGATGCCGAGGTGCCGAATGAGACCCTCCTGGGCAAGCTCGGCCAGCGCCTCGAAGCGGTCCCTGAGCGGGGTCGTGCCGCGTTCGAGCCCCTCGCCGATGCGGAGGTTGACGACCTCGAGGTGGTCGAGGCCGAGCTGGCGGATGTTCTCCTCGACCTGTCCGCGGAGCTGGCCCTTGGTGGTCGCCCGGACGAAGTTGGACTCCAGGTCGCGGCCCGGGCCGACCTTGGTGGTGATGACCAGGTCCCGCGGGTACGGGCTCAGCGCGGTGTTGATCAGCTCGTTGGCGGAGCGGAGGTTGGAGAAGTAGAAGGCGGCGGTGTCGATGTGGTTGACACCGAGCTCGACGGCCTTCTGGAGGACCTCGATGGCCGTGGCACGGTCACTGGGCGTGCCGTCCGCCCTGGCCATGAGCCGCATGGCCCCGAACCCGAGCCGGTTGACGGTACGGTCGCCGAGCCGCCAGGTACCGGCAGCGCTTGCGTTTGTCATGGGTTCCAGCCTGCTGTCGACGCGTTCCGGCCGCCGGTTTTGGCAACTTCCTGCCGACATTGGCGACCGCGGTGCCGCTCGGGAAGACTTGCCGTATGAACGCTGACGTCGTCCACGGCGAGGAGGAGCTGTTCGCGCGGACGTCCCACCTGTTCGCGACGGCCAGCGAGATCTTCTGTGCGGCGAAGGACCTGAACACCTTCGCGACGACCCGGCCGCCAACCGAGCCGGTGTCGATGCCCCGGCTGCGGAAGGTCTACCAACCGGCGGCGCTGCTGAACCCGTCGACGGCGCAGCACATGCGGACCGTGTCGCGGCGGCGTGCCGCCGAGATCCGCATCACCACGGACGACCTGAACGAGACGATCATCATCGACCGCCGGTTCGCGATCCTCGCGGGGGACCTGCGGGACGGCCAGCGGAGCTACGGGGTGGTGACGGCGCCCGCGGTGGTCCAGAACGTCCTGTCCCTGTTCGACGCGGCCTGGCGGTCGGCAACGGATCTGGCTGTGTACGACGCCCGGTACGCGGAGCTGCGGTCGCTTGCACCGCGGGTCCTGGAGCTGCTGGCGTCGGGCTGCAAGGACGAGACGGCCGCACGAACGCTCGGCCTGGGCGTACGGACGTACCGACGGCGCGTGGCGGAGCTGATGACCGCGCTAGGCGCCGAGTCCCGCTTCCAGGCAGGCATGCGAGCCCGCGACCTGGGCCTCCTCTAACCGCGAGTCCCGCGTTCAAACCTAGCGAGTCCCGCGATCGAACAGTACGAGTTGCGGTTTCGTGCAGGTCTGGTGTGCACGAACCGCAACTCGGTGTGTGTGAACGCGGGACTCGGTGTGTGTGAACGCGGGACTCGGTGTGGGTGAACGCGGGACTCGCGGGGTTAGCGGCCCTGGTTCGCTACGGCGGCGGCGGCTTTTTCCGCTTGTTCGGGGTCGAGGTAGGTGCCGCCCGGGTTCAGGGGCTCCAGTTGGTCGTTGAGGTCGTAGCGGAGTGGGATGCCGGTCGGGATGTTCAGGCCGGCGATCGCGTCGTCCGAGATGCGGTCCAGGTACTTCACGAGGGCGCGCAGTGAGTTGCCGTGGGCGGCCAGCAGGACCGTCCTGCCGGCGCGCAGGTCCGGGATCACGGCCGACTCCCAGTACGGGAGCATGCGGGCGACCACGTCCTTCAGGCACTCCGTCCGGGGAATCTCCGCGCCGGCGTACCGAGGGTCGCCCTCCTGCGAGAACTCCGCGTCCGGCTCGATCGGCGGGGGCGGGGTGTCGTAGGAGCGGCGCCAGAGCATGAACTGCTCCTCGCCGAACTCCTCGAGCGTCTGCTTCTTGTTCTTCCCCTGCAACGCACCGTAGTGCCGCTCGTTGAGGCGCCAGTCGCGCTTCACGGGGATCCAGTGGCGGTCGGCGACGTCCAGTGCGATGTTCGCCGTCGCGATGGCCCGGCGCAGCACCGAGGTGTGCACGATGTCGGGCAGCAAGCCAGTCTCACGAAGCAACTCACCCCCGCGCCGGGCCTCCGCCTGGCCCTTGGTCGACAGGGGGACGTCAACCCAGCCGGTGAACAGGTTTTCCGCGTTCCATTCGCTCTCGCCGTGGCGGAGCAGGATCAGGGTTCCGACCGAAATCGATCCAGACATGCCCAGCAGCCTGCCAGACCAGCACAAGCTGCACTTCAGCGCCCACGGACGTGACGACCGTTCGGGCCAAGCTAAGTGCTCCGAACAACGCTGTGTTGAACTGGCCAGTAAGGTTCGTGACCTAATAGTTACCTACGGAGCGCGATTACCCCTTCGCGTATTGAACAGTGGCCTTGTGTAACCGCGCGACTTCTGACAGGTTGACGGAGCCCTTGCGGATCAGCTCCCACGCACTCCCTGATCCGGGAGGGCAGCAGTACGGCTCGTCTCCCCTGCCGAGCCGTACCCCGCCCGGAATCCCAGGGTGCCCCCCGCTCAGGGCTCCGACGCGGCGGGAACCTAAACGCGGGGCGGCTTGGGATCGCGACTCCCCCCTCGCCCAAGCCGCTCCGCGAACCCCGTGTGCATACAAAATCAAACCTTCCCCGAAGGCGTCAGCATGTGCTCGAACGCCTTCAGGTTCGCCAGGGACTCCCCGCGGGACACCCGCCATTCGTACTCCCGGCGGATCGACGTCGCGAAACCGATCTCCAGCAGAGTGTTGAAGTCGCCGTCCGCGGCCTCCAGGACCTGGCCGAGCAGCCGGTCCAGCTCGTCGTCCGTCACGTGCGAGACCCGCCCGACCAGGTAGATGTCGCCCAGCTGATCCACTGTGTACGCCACCCCGTACAGACGAGCGTTCCGGCGCAGCATGAACCGGTACACGTCCTCGTGTGCCTCGTCCGGGCGCCGGCACACGAACGCCTCGACCACCAGCGCGTGCGGGTTCACCCGCAGCCACACGTTGGTCTGCAGCTTCTTGGTCCCGGGCAGCGTCACGAAATACCGCCCCGCGCCCGGCGAGGTGTACTTCAGCTCCCGCTCGGCGAGAAAGGCCTCGATCACCTCGGCCACCCCTCGCTCCGGCCGTTCCGTCACACCGCCACCTCCGCCTCGAAGACCGCCCGCCGGAACGCGTTCGCGGCGTCGGCATATCCCGCCACCAGCGCGTCGGTCGTACGGTCCCACGAGAACTCCCGTGCGTGCGCGACGGCGCCCTGTGCCAGCAGCGGACGCGACCGCAGCGCCGAGACCAGCGCGGACGCCCACGTCTCGGCCCGGTGTCCGGCGACCAGCAGCCCGGACCGGCCGTTCGCCACCGCCACCGGCAGCCCGCCGACCGCGGCGGCGACCACCGGCGTGCCACATGCCTGCGCCTCCAGCGCGACCAGCCCGAACGACTCGTTGTGGCTCGGGACCGCGACGACGTCGGCCGCCAGGTACACGTCGCGCAGGGCCATGCCGCGGCGCGGCGGCAGGAACCGGACGACGTCCGCGATGCCGAGCGAGGAGGCCAACTCCTGCAGGGCCGTGGGCGCCTCGAGCCCGGTCCCGGACGGTCCGCCGACGATCACGACGACCAGCCGCGACCGGTCGACCGAACCATGCGCGACCAGCTCGGCCGCGGCGCGCAACAGCACGTCAGGCGCCTTCAGGGGCTGGATCCGGCCGACGAACGCCAGCACGACCGAGGACGGCGAGAGGCCGAGCGCCTGCCGGGCCGCCAGCCGTGACCCCGGCCGGAACATGTCCAGGTCCACCCCCGGCGCGACCGTGTGCACCTTGTCCACCGACGCCCCGTACAGGTCGAGGAGCTGCGCGGCCTCCACGTCGGTGTTGGCGATCAGCTGGTCGGCCTCGTCGACCACCTGCTGCTCGCCGATCTCCCGCAGCCGCGGCTCCGGGGTGTCCCCCTCGGCCAGCGCGGCGTTCTTGACCTTCGCGAGCGTGTGCGCGGAGTGCACCAGCGGCACGCCCCAGCGGTCCCGCACCAGGTACCCGACCTGCCCGGACAGCCAGTAGTGCGAGTGCACGAGGTCGTAGTAGCCGGGCTCGTGCCGGGCCTCGGCCCGCAGCACGCCTGCGGTGAACGGGCACAGCTGCGCGGGCAGTTCGTCGCGGGCGAGCACCTCGTACGGACCGGCGGTCACGTGCCGGACCAGCACGCCGGGCGCCAGCTCGGCGGTCGGCGGCAGGTCGGAGGAGGTGGCCCGGGTGAAGACCTCGACCGCGATGCCCTGCCTGGCCATTCTCGTGGCGGTCTGGGTGATGTAGACGTTCATGCCGCCCGCGTCGCCGGTGCCGGGTTGCTCCAGCGGCGACGTGTGCAGGGACAGCACGGCCACCCGCCGGGGCAGCCTGCGCAGCCTCACGACGGACCCATCTAGGACCGACACACGGACCCCCGACTCAGTTGGTAGCGGTCGACCCCGCGAACTCGAGCAGGGCCGCGTCGAACTCCTCACGACGTTCTGTGAACGGCAGATGTCCTACTGATGAGAACCAACGCACGACCGCGCCCGGAATCTTCCCGGCCGAGTACTCGGCGCTGCTCGGCGCCACGACCGCGTCCTCGGTCCCGTGCAGGATCAGCGTGGGCACGTCGACGCCCGCCAGCACCTCCGCACTGCCGACATCCCGCCTGAACAGGGCTTTCCGCACACTCGGCGGCACCGAGAGCATCTCGCCGACGTGCCGCTGGAGGTCCGGACCGGGCCGCGGGGTCGTCGTCATCCGCTTCGCGAGCGTGGTCAGCGCGGGCACGGCCTCGTCCGGGTCGTCGGACACCGACTCCCGCATGATGCCGTCCCAGGCGCCGCCGACCGCGCCGCCGGGGCGATCCCGGCCCAGCTCGGTCAGCGCGCCGACCAGCACCAGGCCCGCGACCCCGGCGCTGCGGCGTTCCCGCAGGTAGTCGGTGAGGACGAGGCCGCCGTAGGACCAGCCGACGAGCACCGCGCGCCGGCCGGCGTAGGCCAGCACGGCCGCGATGTCGTCCGCCCAGGTCGCCGCCCGGTCGTAACCGCTGACCGGCACGTCCGAGGCGCCGTGGCCACGCAGGTCGACGGCGATGAGCCGGTGCCGGGCCGCCAGCTCCAGGTCGGTCAGCTGCGCCGACCAGGCCCTGCTCGACGACGCCCAACCGTGCACGAACACGATGGGCGGCGCCTGGGGGTCGCCGACGGCTCGAACCGCTATGCGCACCCCCTCGGCGCCCCTGAGTTGGTGCTGCGTGGATCTGGTCGCTTCGCTCATCCGCCTGGCCGCCTCCTTCCCTCGTCGCGGGCTCGACGCTCGTTCCTCGCTCGCGAGCCCGCTCCTCGGTCAGTCCGGCGGGAGGCTCCTCCGCTCCCGCTCCTGCTCAGCTCAGCGCCGACATGGTCTTCCACTGGTCCCACGAGATGAGCCAGTCGAACACGTCCGAGGTGGTCGGGTAGTTGGCCACCGAGCCGGTGATCTCCACCGGGTCGCCGATCAACGCGCTGTCGAAGTAGGACTTGGCGTCGTTCTCGAGCAGGTTCACGCAGCCGTGCGAGCTGTTCTTCTTGCCGATGTTGGCCGCGTTGTCGTTGTTCTCGTGGATGAACTCGCCGTGGTTGGAGATGCGGACGGCCCACTTCTTCATCACGTTCGTGTACCCGTACTTCGGGTTCGAGAAGTCGCCGACCGGGTCCTTCTCCATGACGATCACGGTGCCGTTCGGCGTCGTGCGGTCCGGGTCGCCGTCGAGACCGTTGCTGGACGGGTAGCTCGCGGTCAGGTTGCCGTCGCGGTAGACGTTCATCACGTGGTCCGGCGTGTGGATCTTCACGACCTGGTTGCGGCCGATGGTGAAGCTCGTCGACAGGTCGGCCTTGCCGTACGCGCCGCCGCCGTAGGCCAGGCCGTACAGCTTCGCGGTGACCGTGACCTGCGTGTTCGCCGGCCAGTACGCCTTGGGCCGCCAGTCGACCTGGCTCTTGCTGATCCAGGCCCACGAGCCTTCGACGGGCTGCGAGGTCTGCACGTTGAGCGCCTTCTCGACGGCTGCCCGCTCCTCCTTCGTGGGGCCACCCTCGGGGAACTTGATGCTGACCGGCATGCCGACGCCGACCGTGGCGTTGTCGCTCGGGTTGATCGTCGCGCGGGGCGTCGAGCCGGGGTTCAGCGTGGTGAAGGAGCCCTTCTCGGTGGTCTCCTTGCCCTTCGCGTTCTTGGCGGTGGCCGTGTAGCTGTAGGTCTTGCCGTAGCCGAGGACCTCGCCGCTGGCCCAGCTCTTCTTGTCCGCGGCGATCGCTCCCTTGATCGGCGCGCCCTCGGCGTTCGTGACCGTCACCACGGTCAGGTCACCACCGGACGCGGTGACCTTGACGGGCTCGGTCACCGCGACGTCCTTCGCGCCGTTCGCGGGCGCGAAGGCGATCTTGGCCGGCATCTCCTTCTTGTCGACGGGATTGGCGCTCCCGCCCTCCGTCGACGTACAGGACGCGAGCATGGCGATGGCGGTGACCAACATCGTGGCCGTACCCATCAACCGCCGTCCGGATCTCACCGTTCAACCTCCGACCTAGCTAAGTCCCTCTAGTGGTTAAGGACGCCCCACCGCCGTCAGGGGTGTGCCTCCGAAAGTGTGACTGTCGTCACCGGAGGCCCGCTCTGCGGGTCGGTTACCCACGGAGAGAGGATCGTCAACGTGAACAACCTCGGCACAGCGATTGTTACCGGTGCGAGCTCGGGAATCGGCGCCGCCACCGCGAGACACCTGGCGAAGGCCGGATTCCGGGTGGTTCTGGGTGCGCGCCGGATGGACCGCCTGACCGAGCTGGCCGCCGCGATCGACGGCGTGGCCCTGCCGCTGGACGTGACCGATCCCGCGTCGGTGACCGCGTTCGTCGAGGCAGCGGGCCCGTGCCGGGTGCTGGTGAACAACGCGGGCGGCGCCATGGGCCTGGCTCCGGTGGCCTCCGCCGACGAGGACCACTGGCGCTGGATGTGGGAGACGAACGTCATGGGCACCCTGCGCGTGACGAAGGCCCTGCTGCCGGCCCTGGTGGCATCGGGCGACGGACATGTGGTGACCATCACGTCGGTGGCGGCCGCCGAGGTGTACGACAACGGCGCCGGCTACACGAGCGCCAAGCACGCCCAGTCGGCGTTGCACCGGACGTTGCGCGGTGAGCTGCTCGGCGAGCCGGTGCGGTTCACCGAGGTGCTGCCGGGCCTGGTGGAGACGGAGTTCTCGCTGGTCCGCTTCGAGGGCGACGCGGCACGGGCGGACGGGGTGTACTCCGGACTGACGCCGCTGACCGCGGACGATGTGGCGGAGGTGGTGACGTTCGCGGTCACCAGGCCGTCGCACGTGAACCTGGACCAGATCGTGATGAAGCCGCGGGCCCAGGCGTCGGCGTCGCGGGTGCACCGGGAGTGAGCTCGGCTCTCGACGGCTAGAGCGTGCAGCCCACCAGCACCGGCTCCGCGGCCAGGGTGACGCCGAACGTCGTGTGCACGCCGTCGCGGACCTCCCTTGCCAGGGCGAGGATCTCCGACGTCGTCGCGTGGCCCCGGTTGGTGAGGGCCAGGGTGTGCTTGCTCGACAGCGCCACCGGGGCGTCCGCGCCCGGGTAGCCCTTCGCGAAGCCGGCACGTTCGATCAGCCACGCCGCCGACAGCTTCGACGTGCCCACGCCCGCCGGGTACTGCGGCACCGGCGTCTCCGCGCCGACGACCGACGCGATCCGTTCGAGCACCGCGGGCAGGTCCGCCTCCGTGACCACCGGGTTCGTGAAGAACGAGCCCACGCTCCACGTGTCGTGGTCGTCCGGGTCCAGGACCATCCCCTTGCCCCGCCGCAGCTCAAGCACCGCCGCCCGCGCGTCCGGGGCCGGCACCTGCTTTCCCTGCCGCACACCGAGAACACGGGCCAGCTCGGTGTACCGGATCGGCGCGGACATGCCGCCGTCGGCCAGCTCGAACCGGACACGCAGGACCACCGCGCGTTCGGTGTTCTTCAGCATGCTCGTCCGGTAGCCCAGCGCCAGCTCATCGGCCGCGAGCGTGCGGACTTCGCCGGACGCGCGGTCGAGCAGGTCCACCGAGATCAGCAGCTGGCCGATCTCCACGCCGTACGCGCCCACGTTCTGCACCGGCGTCGCGCCAACCGAGCCGGGGATGCCCGACAGGCACTCCAACCCGCCGAGCCCGGCCTCCACGGTCTGCCGGACGACCGCGTCCCAGTCCTCACCAGCCTCGACGGTCAGCGCCACGCGGCCGTCGCCCAGGGAGTCGATCTTGCTGCCACGGTTGGCGACGCGCACGACCGTGCCGTCGAAGCCCTTGTCGGCGATGACCAGGTTGGAGCCGCCACCCAGCACGAGGAGGCGGTCGCGGGTCTCCCGGATCGCGGTCACGACCTCCTCGGCGGACTCGGCCGACACGAACCGGGTGGCAGGGCCGCCGACACGCAGGGTCGTGTACCCGGAGAGTGGCACCGCGGCGAGGGGGAGGCTCGTCATGGGGAGCAACGGTAACCTCCCGTTCATGCCGAGCCGCTTCGAGCACCGCGCGACCCTCGCCGCGCCCGTCGACACCGTCTACTCGACGCTGGTCGACGAGGCGTTTCTCACCGCCCGCCTGCGGGACATCGGCGGCAAGGGCGCGGCGCTGCTCGACCACCGGACCAGCGCCGACGGCGCGGCCTACAAGCTGCGCCAGGGCGTCGACGCCAACCGTCTGCCCGGCGCGGTCCGGTCGATCCTGAGCGGCGACCTGATCGTGGAGCGGGAGGAACGCTGGCAGGGCCGCGAGTCGGCGGGGCGGGCCACGATCAACGGCGTGCCGGCCGAGATCAAGTCGCGCGGCCGCCTCGCGTCGAAGGGCGACGGCACGGAGCTGGTGGTCAGCGCGGAGGTCAAGGTCAGCATCCCGCTGATCGGCGGGAAGATCGAGAAGGTCGTCGCCGAGCAGGTCACCAAGCTGCTGGCCGCCGAGGCGGAGTACGCCGAGAAGTGGCTGGCCGAGCGCGCCTAGCCGGGTCCGGTGCGCGCTCCGCGAAGCCGCTGGGCAACCCGACCCGCGGCACCACCAACCCGAACCGGCTGCGACGGTCCGACCGCTGGCTGACCGGCACGCCGTGGGTCGCCAGGGCCCTCGCCGGCGCCGCCGACCCACTGGTCGTGGACCTCGGCTACGGCGCGACCCCGGTGACGACGATCGAGCTGGCGCGCCGGCTCGCGTCGGTCCGGCCGGACGTGCGGGTCCTCGGGCTGGAGATCGACCAGGAGCGCGTGGACGCGGCACTGCCGGCCGCCGATCCGCCGCGGCTGGACTTCCGGCGGGGCGGGTTCGAGCTGGGTGGGACGCGGCCGGCGCTGGTGCGGGCGTTCAACGTGCTGCGCCAGTACGAGGAGGCGGAGGTCGCGGCCGCGTGGACGACCATCACGTCGCGGCTCGGCCCGGGTGGGCTGCTGGTGGAGGGCACGTGTGACGAACTGGGCCGGCGCTGCTGCTGGGTCACACTGGACGCGGCCGGGCCGTTGACGATCACGTTGGCGTGCAGGCCTGCCGACCTGGCTGTCCCGTCCGACCTGGCGGAGCGGTTGCCGAAGGTGCTGATCCACCGGAACGTGCCGGGTGAGCGGGTGCATGCGCTGTTCACGGCGCTGGACCGCTGCTGGGCGCGTGCGGCGCCGTTCGCCAACTTCGGTCCACGGGCTCGCTGGACGGAGGCCGTCGCACTCCTGAGACAGGACTGGCCGGTGCGGGACAACCGCCGCAGATGGCGCCTCGGCGAGGTGACCCTGGACTGGGCGGCCGTCACACCCGGCTAGCGCGCCGGCACCCGGGACGACATCGGGGTGTTGGACGTGACCTGGCACTAGTAGGACTTTGTTAGTTCGTCATGGTGGTCGTTGGTGGCAGGTGGGGCATCGGCCTGTCCAGGTGGCCAGCAGGACCTGGAGTTCGGTGAGGATCTTGTTGAGGGTTAGGCCGCCCCAGCTGCTTTTGGGCTGTGGAGGCGGAGTTCGGTGAGGAAGAGGTGGGCGGCGGTGACCAGGGTGACGTGGCGGTGCCAGCCGGTCCAGTTGCGGCCTTCGAAGTGG
>Ga0164298_10000072_pt1 | contig 49613 bp, 48 predicted proteins | sample Whisoiple_216_MG_FD_109713 | JGI IMG/M metagenome (GOLD analysis project Ga0164298, IMG submission 109713) | Unamended control soil microbial communities from upstate New York, USA - Whitman soil sample_216_MG | ecosystem: Environmental > Terrestrial > Soil > Agricultural land ...
GCTACCTATCCACCGCCGCGAAACACGGCAAACACTTCTTCGAAGTCCTCGTCATGCTCACCGAAGGCCGTCCCTGGCTCCCCGCGACTAACTGACCCCTACTCGGCGACCTGACCAGTTACGATAAGATAAAGGCGATCCGCACGAGCAGTTCCTCCACGGGAAAGCCGCATATCTTTCAACTAGGAGAAGATGAGCATGAGGCTTCGGATAGCGATTATTGACATCTTACGACACCATAGGAGCCAGGACTACAATGTCGACTTCTGGGATACCGTGCAGGTGCTTGATCTCCAAGGGGCCAACCTTGCCGGCGTCGATCTAAGCGGAATTGATTTGCGCCTTGGAAATTTCACAGAATGTCAATTTCCAATGTGCGAGATGCGTAACAGTAACTTTGCTGGCGCAGATATGTCCTACGCAATCCTGAGAGATGCCAAGCTCAACGAATCTGATCTAAGTGGGACGAATCTTTACATCGGCGGAAATGAGTAGGTCAGATCTCTCCAATACCATGCTCATGGCAACCCAATTATCCGATGCAACCTTGTCAGACGCCTGCCTATCCGGCGCGCGGTGGAATAAATGGACCATGTGGCCAACCTATTTAACAACATTTATTCGAGCGTCATCAGAACTGACTCATCGCGACCATTTCCGAATCAAGGCTGGGGTTCACGTGCCGGCATAGATGCTCAGGGCCTGGCCGCCGATCGTTTAGGGCTCGCATCAAGAGTATGTCCGACTGCGGAATGCACCCCTATTGATCATCTACTTCAGTATGCGCACGCGGCGCTGTTGACGGGCGGAGCCGATCTCAGCGGCCAATCGCTCAGCTCGCTCCGAGTGGATACGTGCTCCCTTGGGTTCTCCGGTCGCAATTAGAGCTGCTGCGAGATCCACTCGGAGCGTCGCCTCAGCACGCGTGAACGTGGGATCGAGCCGTTCAAACGCGCTTGCAAGCACTCCAACCGTGCCTTTGACGGTCTCTCGCAGTACGCACGTTTGCCGGTCACCGGGTCGGTGCCGGCGTAGACGATGACGCGGAGTGAGCTCCGCGTTCCTCGATGCGGCCGCGCTGGCGGCCTTCAGGGCGCACACCAGCCATGACTCTGAGTGTACTTGCACCCAAAGCCGCGCCCAATGATCAAGTTTTGCGATCTTTGTCCGACCATTTCAGCTGGTCAGAAGCCGTGGGGCCGAAGGGAGTCGAACCCTCACTGGCTGGAACCTAAATCCAGTGCCTCTGCCTGTTGGGCTACGGCCCCGGTGTTGCGTGGACAGGGTAGCCGGGGGGTAGGAGCGGTAGGTCGCGACGTCCGGGTTCGGCAACTTCACGGGCCGCTGCGGCGACGTGTGCGAGGCTTGCTGTGCCGCTGAGGCTGATGCCGGACGGGAGGGAGCGTCATGCGGGCACCGCGTGTGGTCATGGCTGTGCTTCATCTCGTTGATCGGTTCGAGGCGCGGGGGATCTACGTGCCCGGGGAGGACAACAAGTCCATCTCCCCCTGGCGGGACTTCGGGTGGCTGTTCGCGGGGTTCCTCATCGCGGTTGCGATCTTCGTTCTGCTCTTCGCCTTTGCGACCTGACTACGTGTTCGTGATCACTCCCGGTGCAGCTTCGGTCACAGCTCGGCTACGGCATGACACCAGCTCCGGCAACTGACCCCTGCACCACCCGCCGCACCGGCATAGTGCGTTCAGTCGTACCTGCTTCGCCCGGGAAGGGGCTCTTCAGTGCCAGTGGTCAGGCTTGCGGTCGCGGCATGCGTCCTGCTGGTTCTGGCTGCCTGTGGCACCTCCGGACCGAGCCGGGAGGAGCGACAGTCGCTGGACGCGCCTGGGGTGGCTGCGGAGCGTTCCGAATACCTTGCGAAGGTCACTCGGAAGATTGGTGATGACATCACCCTTTCGGTCTCGGCGCCCACCTCTTTCACACCTACGGACGAGGCCTACCCGAAAGCCGCCCGTGCGGTGGCCTTTGAACTGGTGATCGACAACAAGGGGGACACGGTCTACCGGCCCGCACAACTCCTGTTCGTCGCCACCGCGGGTGGGCAGCCTGCTGACCAGATCATCGACTCCACCCAGGGCTACAGCGGTGTGACCAGCACCGACGACGAGGTCCTTCCGCACCAGACACTGCGCTTCTCGATCGCGTTCGGAGTGCCGGCGCATCAGTGCGCGGTGCGCGTGGCGGTGCGGCCGGAGGCGGACGCGGCCAGCGCCATCCCGGTCTTCGACGGCACCGCCTGACCCCTGTCGGTGCGACCGGATAGCGTCCCCACCATGACCAACCGACTCTCCGAAGGCGACGTCGCGCCCGAGTTCCGGCTGCCGGACTCGGCCGGCTCCGACGTGTCGCTCGCCGACTTCCGCGGCCGCCGCGTCGTCGTCTACTTCTACCCCGCGGCCGGCACGCCGGGCTGCACCAAGCAGGCGTGCGACTTCCGCGACAACCTGGCCGAGCTGAACGACGCGGGATTCGCCGTCGTGGGCATCTCTCCCGACAAACCGGCCAAGCTCGCCAAGTTCGTCGCCGACGAGGGGCTCACCTTTCCCCTCCTGTCCGACGAGAACCGGGAAGTGCTGACCGCGTGGGGCGCCTTCGGGGAAAAACAGAACTACGGCCGCACGATCATGGGGGTGATCCGCTCTACCTTCATCGTCGACCCGGATGGCAAGATCGAGAAGGCGATGTACAACGTGCGCGCGACCGGTCACGTGGCGAAGCTGCGGAAGGACCTGAAGGTCTGACTCGTCGTGACACACGGCTGAGACAAGATCGCGGGCAACCCGACGGTTTTGCCGGGCGTACGTCACGGACGTGCGGAAAGTTGCCAATCGGCCGGGTCAACTTTGCTGATCCGCATGGCGTATTCACGGCATGCCCAAACTCCCCGCCGGCCGCGTGGCGCTCGTCGGCGTCTGTGTCGCCACGATCATCGGCCTGGCCGGTGCCTGTGGCGTGCGGCCGACCGCCGCCGTCGGTGAACCGGTGATCGTGCCACCGGTGACGCCGCCGGTGATCGTCAGCAGTCCGGCGCCGGTACCGACGCAGTCGACGACGGCGCCGCCGCCGCCGGGCACGACGCAGCCCGCCGGTTCGCAGCCGATCGACGGGAAGCGGCTGGTGGCGGCGGCCCACAACGCCGAGGCGAACACGACGCTGGGCGCCGTGGTCTTCGACCGGGTGGCGGGCACCGAACTACTGTCCGTCGAGGCGGACCGGCAGTTCCACTCTGCGTCGCTGGTGAAGCTGCTGATCGCCATCGACGCGCTGCACCAGGGCGCGAGTACGGCCCAGCGGAAGAACATCACGCGGATGCTCTCGATGAGCGACGACACCATCGCGAGCGCGATGTGGGTCGACGCCGGCGGACCGCGGCTGGTCACCCGCGCGGCGCGGCTGATCGGGTTGAGGGGCACCGAGCCGCCGGAGGTGTACGGCAGGTGGGGCGAGACCACGCTGACCGCGCACGACATGGTTCTCGTGTACCAGTACGTGATGAACGGCCTGCCACCCGACGACCACATACTGGTCGTGGACGCGCTCGCGAAGGCGACGGAGTACGGGGCGGACGACTTCCGCCAGTACTTCGGCATCCCCGACGGCCTGAGCGCACAGTGGGCGATCAAGCAGGGCTGGGGCAACAACGACCACACGATGGTGCTGCACAGCACCGGCCTCGTCGGCCCGCAGTGGCGCTACATCGTGGTCCTGCTGACCGAGCACCCGCTCGGCTCGGGCTGGAAGACCTGCGCCAGGTCCGTGACCGCCGCGGCCGAGGCGCTGAACCAGCAGCTCTCCTCGTAGATTAGCGGTCGCCGAGGCTGCGCAGGTGTGGCAGCAACAGTGACAGTGCCCTGCCGCGGTGGGAGATCGCGTCCTTCTCCTCGGTCAGCAGCTCCGCCGACGTCCTGGTCTCGCCGTCCGGGACGACGATCGGGTCGTAGCCGAAACCGTTGGTGCCGCGGGGTTTGCGCACCAGGGTCCCGGGCCACACGCCCCGCACCACGATCTCCGTGCCGTTCGTCAGCACCAGGGCCGTGGCACAGACGAACTGGGCACCGAGCCGGTCCTCGGGGATGTCGGTGACCTGCTCCAGCACCAGTTCCAGGTTCCTGCGGTCGTCCTTGGCTAGGCCGGCCCAGCGGGCGGACAGCACGCCCGGCATGCCGTTCAGGGCGTCGACCATCAGGCCGGAGTCGTCGGCGACCGTCGGCAGGCCCGTTGCCGCCACCGCGTCGCGGGCCTTGGCGACCGCGTTGTCCTCGAACGTGGCACCGGTCTCCGGCGCCTCCTCGAACGGCGGCACCTCGTCGAGGCCGACGGCGGTCACGCCCTCGATGCCGGCACGCTCGATGATCCGGCGCATCTCCTGCAGCTTCTTGACGTTGCGGGACGCCACCAGCAGCTGGGTCACGGACGGGCCACCTTCGCGGTCGGGAGTTCGCCGGGGTACGGCTCGGCCAGCGCGGCCTTCTGCAGCTCGTTGATGTGCGCGCATCCGGCCAGCGCCAGGTCGAGCATGCGGTCCAGCGTGGACCGGGTGAACGTGGCGCCCTCGCCGGTGCCCTGAACCTCGATGATCGTGCCGGCGTCGGTGGCCACGACGTTCATGTCGACCTCGGCGCGGGCGTCCTCCTCGTACGGGAGGTCGAGACGGATCCGGCCGTCCACCACACCGACGCTCACCGCCTGCACGGCACACGACAGCGGCTGCGGGTCGGCGAGCCGGCCGGCCGCGCTCAGCCAGGTGATGGCGTCGGCGAGTGCCACGTAGGCGCCGGTGATCGCCGCGGTGCGGGTGCCGCCGTCGGCCTGGAGCACGTCGCAGTCGATCACGATCGTGTTCTCGCCGAGGGCCGCCAGGTCGATGCACGCACGCAGTGAGCGGCCGATGAGCCGGCTGATCTCGTGTGTGCGACCCCCGATCCGGCCCTTCACCGACTCGCGGTCACCGCGCGTGTTGGTCGCGGACGGCAACATCGCGTACTCGGCGGTGACCCAGCCGAGGCCGGAGCCCTTGCGCCAGCGCGGCACACCCTCGGTCACGCTCGCCGCGCACAGCACCCTGGTCTTGCCGAACTCGACGAGCACCGAGCCGGCCGGCCAGACCTGGAAACCCCGGGTGAGCTTGATGTCCCTGAGCTGGTCGTCGTTCCTGCCATCGCTACGTACCACAGCGAGAACTCTAGGCCCCGGCGCACGACCGGCTCACACCGCCGCTCAGCAGAGCTTGACCGCGGCGCGAGCGCCCCGGGATACCACTGTGGCGGACGTTACCCCACGGCCGATTGACCGACCGGCCAACACGGGGGAGCATTCAACGTAGGTTGAAATCGGAGGCGGCTTATGTCCGAGGGGGACTTACAGGCCAGGAAGAAACACCCGGTACTCGCGGGCTCGGTGAAGGCCGCGGCGGTGCTGGCACTTCTCATCGTCGCCGTGATCTCGCTGCGCGGCAAGTTGCCGAGCGTCACAGCGGTCATCGACGCGATCACCGACGCCGACACCAGCTGGCTCGCCGTCGCCGTGGTCGCGGAGTTCGTCTCGATGGGCATGTTCGCCCGCCAGCAACGCCGGCTGTTGACCGCGTTCGGCGTGCGCATGACGCGACACCGCGCGCTCGCCCTGTCCTACAGCCGCTCCGCCATCGCGATCAGCCTGCCCGCCGGCTCGGCGATCTCCGCGGCGTACGCGTTCCGCCAGTTCCGGACGGGTGGCGCGAGCCGCCGGACGGCCGCGACGGTCATGGTGCTGTCCGGCCTGCTGTCGTTCGCCGCGTTGTTGCTGCTGTACGGGACGGGCGTGCTCGCGGCGGCCGCGGTACACCTCGGCGAGGCGTGGTCGGACGGGTCGAGCAGCATGCGCGTGTCGGTCGTGCTCGCGTTCGCACTGGCCACGATCGTCGGGCTGTTCGCGTGGCAGTCCAGCTGGCAGCTACACAGGACCGGTGTTCGCTCCACTCAGGAGCGCAGGTGCACGCAGCACGACGTCGGCACCCGCTTCCCGCGGCTCGACAGGCTGCTAACGCCGCTGGCCGACGCGCTCACCAGCTCGCGGGACGTCGGCGGCCGGCACTGGACGCTCGCGCTCGGCGCGGCGGTCGCGAACTGGCTGACCGACCTGCTGTGCCTGTACGCGGCGGCCAGTGCGTTCCACCTGCCGGTGAGCCTGGCCGCGATCGGCGCCGTGTACCTGACCGTCCAGGTCGTCCGGCAAGTGCCGCTCACCCCGGGCGGCATCGGCGTGATCGAGGTCAGCCTGCTGGCCGGCCTGGTGTCCGCGGGCGCCGGGAACGCCGACGCGGCCGCGACCGTGCTCGTCTACCGGTTGCTGTCGTGCTGGCTGATCATCCCGGTCGGGTTCCTCTGCTGGCTGGTGCTGCGCAGGACCTCATCCGACGACCCGGTCGAGGACGAGCTCGAGGTCGCCGGGAAAGTCGTCGGCGGACCGCTCGTCCCCGGCGAGGTGGCTCAGGAGCGCGTGCTGGAACGCGCCGTCCACCAGGGCGTATACGAGCCGAGGCGGAAGTGCCACGTGTAGTCCGGCACGCTCGGCGTACAGCTGGACGATGCGGACGACCATGCGCTCGATGCTGGACTGGATCTCGCGGACGTCGTCGCGGAAGGACTCCTCGAACATGCTCTGCGCCCGCAGGTCGTACCAGAGGCGGTGCATGTCGGTGTCCCGCCGCAGCGACGTGGCCATGCCGGTGACGAACCGTTCCCGCAGCTCGTCGGCCGTGGCCGAGGCGGCGAGCACCTGGTCGTAGCGGTTGATGGTCGCCGCCTTGTACTGCCGGACGCAGTAGGTGATCAGGTCGACCTTGTCGCGGAAGTAGTAGTGCAGCACGCCGTGGGAGAACTCGGAGTTCTGCGCGATCTCACGGAGACTGGTGCGCGCGTAGCCGAGCTCGGCGAGGGTGCGTAACGCGGAGTTGGCGAGTTGTGCCCTGCGCTGTGCGAACTTGTCGATCTTGCTGAGTTGGTCGATCTTCCTGCGGCGAACGACCTGCTTGTGCTCGGCGACCTTGGTGGACACGGCGGTCCTTCGGTGTCAGCCTCCCCCGGCCCACGATCTGCGGGCCGTTCCCAAGCATAACGGGCAATTGCCGGATGGCGCGCACATGGTTCGGCTACCGTGAAGCGACGTCATGGGGAATTTACACATCCGGCGCGCCCGCCCCGCTGACCTCGAACGCCTCATCCGGGAGCTGGGCCAGCGAAGGTTCTTCGCCGACCGCTTCGCCCGGCAGGCCGGCCGGTCCGGCACGTTGCTGACGGCGTGGCGTGGCAATCGCCCGGTCGGCGTCATCTACCTGTGGCTCGAGGCGGCGGAGGAGGAAGAGCTCCGCACCCGCCTGCCCGGGACGCCGATCCTCAACCACCTCGAGATCCACGCCGACCACCGCGGCCGCGGCATCGGCACGCGGCTGATCACGGCCGCGGAGCGGCGGCTGCGGATGCTGGGGTTCGCCGAGGTCGCGCTGGCGGTGGAGGTGACCAACGAGCGTGCGGCGCGACTGTACAAGCGGCTCGGTTACGAGGACTGGCCCTATCCGGAGGTGCGCTGCTACTCACTGACCGACGGCAAGGGGGAACGGCACGTCGAAATCTGCCGGATCATGGTGAAGCCGCTCCTGCGGGAGGTGTAGGTGCGCCGTCTCGTCCGGGAAGTCGAGGGACCGGAACATGCCGCGTACCCCGGCAAGTGACCGCCGTTCCTGCTTGGACCGCTTGCGCGGCACGACACCGCGGTAGACCTCCTCGACGTGGGCTCGCCAGGTGACGCGGTCGGCACGCCAGGCGTTGACGTACCGCGCGCACAGGTCTGGCCGGATGGATTGGCAGCGCCCGCGGGCCGCCTTCAACGCCTGCAGCATCCGGTGTTGCTGCGGACCGCCGACCGTTCGCTCGACCATGCCGATGACGTCGGTGATGAACTCGACGCGCCGGAACAGGAAGTCCCGCCAGTGCTCGAGGGTCGCGTCCCGGGGGGACCGTCCGTTGTCCAGCAGCCAGAACAGGCCCTCGGCGAGGCAGTCGCCCAGTTCCTCGCCCCTGGCCCGGCCCTCCCGGTAGGGGTCGTACGGCTGCTGGACGGCCGTGCCGGTGATCGTCGTGCGGCGTAGGCCGTCGTCGTCGAGCAGGAAGAACCAGTCCTCGTTGTAGATGTTGGGGAAGAACGAGGTCATGGACTTCGCGCCGACGGCGAGGGCACCTCCGCCGACGAACACGTCCTGCAGTCCGCCGGCCGCCCGGAAGGCGTGGCAGACCACGGAGTTGTCGGGCATGCCGTTGATCGCCAGGCCGACGCCCGCGTAGTGGGTGGTCAGGCCCGCGGCCATGCACACGTCCATCGGCTCGGGGACTCCGATGTCGTCGTCGAGGAAGACGACCCGCCGCCAGCCGATCAGCCGGGCGAGGAGCAGGCCGAGGTTCCGCTTGAGACTGGTGTCGGTTCGCCGGTCGAACCGCGTGCCCGCGAGGACCCGGTCGGTCGCGAAGGAGGCAACCACGCCCTCGGGCAGGTCGCTGACGTCGATCGCGATCAGCTTGACGCCCCTGCCCCGCACCCGCCAGGCGACCTCGTGAGCCGAGGACCACCTGCTGCACAGGGCGACGAGCGTGCAGCCCAGTTTGCCGGCCAACTCGATGGCCGAGTCGAGGCTCGCGACGTTACGCGCGGTCGGGACGAGGATCGCGTCCACGTCCACCGGGAGGTGGACGGGTAGCGGCGTGCTCAGCAGTTGGCGGTGTGAGCCGTGATGGTGTCTGGATTGCTTCCCTTGCACGGTCACATCTCGGCCGGCCACGCGTGGAGCAGGTCATCGGGGTTGCCCCAGTCCGGGGCGACCGCGGAGCCGAGGAACACCTTGACCCGGCTGAGGATGCTGAACGTGTTCTCCCCGGCGAACCGCGTACGCAGGTACTGCTCGTTGCGGTCGCGGAAGCGTGCGTCCGTGAGCGCGATGACGGCACCCAGGGTGCCGTGCTGGTACTGCCCGTTGCAGAAGGTGACCGTGCGCCGGTCGTTGAGCGGGCTGGGCGCCCGGTAGAAGAAGGCGACGTCCTCGATGAGGATCTCCCTGCCGTTCACCTTCCGCAGCACCGGTTCGAACAGCCGTTGGTCGTCGCCCTCGCCGACCAGGAAACCACCCGCCTCGGCCTCGCTCTCCCTGCCGAGCTGCCGTACCGGCAGGTCGAGGCGGTGCAGCAGCTCCGCGGTGATCGTGTTCCAGTCGACGCCGCCGAGCAGCACGAGGTGGCTGGTGTAGTCGCTGGGCACGACATCCGCCGGGGCGCGGAGGATGACCTTGCTCAGCGGGTTGGCGGCGCGCAGGTGCCCGTACAGCGCGAACAGGGCGTCCAGGTCCGCGTACTTGTAGAGCCGCACGTAGTCCGGGGCGCTCGGGTCGCTGTACGGCATCGACCGGAGGTACTCGTCGGGTAGTGCAGAGCACACGATCGTGATGTCCTCGTCCGGCGGAAAACGCCAGTGGCTGCCGGCGAACGGGTCGATGGCGGACCCGCTCGGCTCGTTCTCGTGTGCCCCGTTCCGCAGCCCGGTCAGCTCACGCAGCAGCTCGTCGCGGCGAATTCGTTCGTCGCTCGTCAGCTGGGACTCGGGGAGCACCCGGAAAGGCGCCTTCGCCACCGACCGCTCGGTGGCGAAGAACGTCGCGTAGGACTCCAGCCGCTCCTGCGGGGGGAGTGTCGGGCTGGTCCGGCTCTCCCACGAGGAGATGAGCGGGCCGCTGGCGCCCAGCGCCTCGGCGAGGTCGGCCTGGGTGACCCGGTTGGCGAATCCCTGGAGCCGCAGGGACCGCAGCCGCTGAGCCAGCCTCTGCGCGCCTTCAGCTGGGTTCACCGCCATCACGTCCTTCAGCAGAACTTCAGGTCAGGCACCAAAGCCTGAAGTATATAGTCGGCGATTGTCAGGCGGTCCGAAGATCGTCGGAAGTAATCCGAGCGATACGTCCGCGTCAACGACCGGCTTGTTGTCATTGTTCTGTCCACTACACCGCGATTGGGTCCTTGCTTCCGCGCACATCCCCGACTTACCCTCGAATCTCAGAGTGTCGTCAAGTTGGCTGAAGTTTAGCTGAAGTTGACGAGGGACTGGAGGCAGGTCATGAATGAATATAGAGAACTCCAGCCACGTCAGCGGATAGTGATCGTCTGCGACATCGAGGGGTCGACCGGCAGGAACAACCGGGCGAAGGCGCTGGTCCGTGCGGACATGTTCGACCTTTTCGAGGCGGCACTGCTCGACTGCAAGATCACCGAGGATCTTCGGGAGCCGTTCATCAACACCGGGGACGGCGTGATCACGCTCGTGCGTCCGGTCGACGGGGTACCGAAGACCTTGCTGCTGAACACCTTCGTGCCCGCGTTGAGCGAGATGCTTGCCGAGCACGCGGAGGTCCACCCCGACCGGAGGTTCCGGCTGCGGGTCGCGATCCACTCCGGCGAGGTGCACTTCGACAGGCAGGGGGCGTTCGGGGAGGACCTCGACCTCGCGTTCCGGCTGCTCAACTCGCCGGAGCTGAAGCTGCGGCTCCAGCAGACCGACGCGCCGCTCGTACTCGCGGTCTCCGACCACATCCACGCCTCCGTGATCAAGCACGGCTACGACGGGATCGACGGGCAGTCCTTCGCACCGATCATCCGGGTCGACATGGCCGCCCAGCGGCACACCGGGTGGGTCCAGGTGCCGGCCGAGGCCTTCGCGTGACAGGCGGTACGCCACATCGACCGGGTCTCCTAGACCGGGTACGTGACGCCTCTCCCGACCAGGACGATCTCGCCGTCGTAGGCGGCTCGGGCCTCGGCCAGCACCGCCCGCGGGTCGGTCCAGGGGGCCACGTGCGTGATCAGGAGCCGGCCGACCGAGGCGCGGGCCGCCAGCTCGCCCAGCTGCACACCGGACAGGTGCACGCCGGCGGGACGGTCGTCGCGGTGGGTCCAGGAGGCCTCGCCCAGCAGGACGTCCACGCCGGCGGCCAGGTCGTCGAGGGCGGCGCACACGCCCGTGTCCGCCGTGTAGGCGATGGTGCGGCCGCCGTGGGTGAAGCGGAAGCCGTACGTCTCGGGTGGATGGTTCACCTCGACCGCGGTCACCGTGAACGGGCCGATCGTCTGGACACCCGCGGCCAGCACGCGGAAGTCGTACACGTCCGACAGGTCCGTCTCGGCCAGTTCGGCCTGATCGGGGGCGTACGCGGCCGCGAAGCGGGTCGGCGCCTCCTTCGGCGCGTAGACGGGTAACCGACGCACGCGCGGGTCAACGGGCGGTGTCGGGTGCCAGCGGCGCAGCACGGTCAACGCGCTGAAGTCGGCGCAGTGGTCCGGGTGCAGGTGGGAGAACACCAGCGCGTCCAGGGACAACGGGTCCCGTCGCGCGGACAGCTCGGCGAGTGTCCCGTTGCCCAGCTCCACGCCCAGCGCGAAGTCGTCGGCCTCCAGCAGGTACCCGGACGACGGTTCATGAGGGCCGGGAGCGCTGCCGGAGCAGCCGAGCACGGTCAAACGCACGCCCGACACCCTGCCACAAGTGATCACGCATGGGGAGTGACCACGAAGGCGCCCAGGTCAGGGCCCAGAAAACGCCGCGCGAGGCGGGTGAACCAGGCCGGGTCGCCGGTCGCCATCAGCTCGTGTCTCGGCTCCTCCCACGAGGCGAACAGGTCCAGCTCGGTCAGCACCCGCACGACGTCCTTCGCGGTCTCCTCCGCGCTCGAGACGAGTGACACCTCGGGACCCATGACGATCTGGAGGACGCCGGTGAGCAGCGGGTAGTGCGTGCAGCCGAGCACGACCGTGTCCACGTCCGCCTGCTGCAGGGGTTCCAGGTACGCCTGCGCCAGCCCGAGGACCTGCCGGCCGGACGTGATGCCACGCTCCACGAAGTCCACGAACCGCGGGCACGCGGTGCTGGTCACCTTCAGCGAGGGCGCGGCGGCGAAGGCGTCGTGGTAGGCGCGGGAGCGGACGGTGCCCTCGGTGCCGATGACACCGATCCGGCCGTTGCGGGTGGTCGCCACCGCGCGCCGCACGGCCGGCACGACCACCTCGACGACCGGCACGTCGTATCGTTCCCTGGCGTCGCCAAGACACGCCGCCGACGCCGTGTTGCACGCGATGACCAGCAGTTTCACGCCGCTCGCCACCAGGTCGTCCGCCACCGCCAGCGCGTGGCGGCGTACCTCCGCGATCGGCAGCGGGCCGTACGGGCTGTTGGCCGTGTCGCCGACGTACCGGAGCCGCTCGTGGGGCAGCTGGTCCGCGATGGCGCGGGCGACCGTCAGGCCGCCGACGCCGGAGTCGAAGACGCCGATCGGGTTCTGTTCGCCAGGGACACCAGCCATGCCGCGAGTATGCCGCCGATCGCGCCGAACAGGTGCCCCTGCCAGGACACCCCGGGATTGCCGGGCAGGACGCCCAGCAGCGTGCTGCCCCAGTACAGGAAGAGCAGGCCGGCGATCACGATCTGGCCGAACGACCCGTTGAAGATGCCGCGGACCAGCAGGAAGGCGAGCCAGCCGAACGCGAGCCCGGACGCGCCGACGGTCGTGCCGGTGTCGCCGACGAGCCACACGCCGAGGCCGCTGAAGAGCCAGATGGTGGCCGTCACGGCGATCCAGGGGCCGACGCCGTTGGACATGGCGAGGAAACCGAACAGCAGCACCGGCAGCGTGTTGGCGAAGAGGTGTGCCCAGCCGTGGTGCAGCAGCGGGGCCCAGATGACGCCGTCGAGACCGCCGAGGGAGCGTGGCTGGATGCCGAACTGGTCCAGCCGGCCGGACATCGCCGCGTCGACGAGCTCGATGAGGTAGAGCAACGCCGTGAAGGACGCGATCACGATCAGCGCCTGCAGCGGCCTGGGCGGCAGGATGCGGTTGGCCGGCTTCTTCTCCGGCGATGTGGCTGGCAGAGTGCTCACACCATGAGGTTACGTCCGTTTTCTGCGGTTGGCGTCAGGTGGAACCCTGAGAATTCCCTGGCATCTCGGCGAGCCCGAGCGCGTGGTCGGCGGCAAGCTCGGCGTGCAGCCGGGTGGTCGGGAAGACCGGGACGGGGCTGTCCCCGGCGCCCACGAGCAGTTCGATCTCCGTGCAGCCCAGGATGACGCCCTCCGCGCCCCGCTCGACGAGCCTGCGGATGACCGCGCGATAGGCCGCACGGGACTCCTCGCGGACCACGCCGAGCACCAGTTCCTCGTAGATGACCCGGTGGACCTCGGCCCGGTCCTCCTCGGGCGGCACGAGCACGTCGAGGCCGTGCGAGGCGAGGCGGTCGACGTAGAAGTCCTGCTCCATCGTGAAGGCGGTGCCGAGGAGGCCGACCTTCCGCACGCCCGCGGCGAGCACGGCCCCCGCGGTGGCGTCGCCGAGGTGCAGGAGGGGGAGGCCCGTGATCCGGTCGGCCACCTTGTGCATGGTGTTGGTGCACAGGACGAGGAAGTCGGCGCCGGCCCGCTTCAACGCGCCGGCGGCCTCGTCGAGCCGCTTGCCCGCGGCGTCCCAGCGACCGCTCGCCTGGAGTTCCTCGATCTCGGCGAAGTCCACCGAGTACAGGACGCAGTGCGCGGAGTGGAAGCCGCCGAGCCGTTCCCGGACGCGCTCGTTGACATGGCGGTAGTACTGGACCGAGGACTCCCACGACATGCCGCCGAGCAGTCCGATGACCTTCATGCGAGCAGCCCCTCGAGCTTCGCGAGCGAGCGTTCGAGGTTGCGCGCCACGTCCTTGGTGCCCAGGCGTTTCATGACCCAGCCCTTGACCGCGCCGGCGGGCTCCTGCAGCGACCTCAGGCGCACGGTCGTCGCCTCGCCGTCGCCGTCCAGCTCGATGCGGAACTCCGTCGACGCGGCGAACTTCGGCGCCGGCTTGCCGTCCAGGCGTTCCGCCAGGTGCCGCCAGGCCAGGAGCCTGCCCGGCTCCCACGCGGTGATCTCCTGGTCCACCTCGGACTTCCGTCGCCCCCAGTGCCCGTGCTGCGTGCGCTGCTGCCCGACGCCCTCCCCCGACAGCACCTCGGTGCGGTCGGAGAACTCGAACCACTCGGGCGCGCGCGCCGGGTCGGACACGACGGCCCAGACCTTGTCGACGCCCGCGGGCACGCGTGTCTCCCGTGTGACCTCAATCATGGGGCCGACCCTATCGTCGGGCTCCGACCATGCACGAAAACGCAACTCGGGGTGTCCGTACGCGGGACTCGGTGTGTTTGAACGCGGGACTCGCGGGGGTTAGGCCCAGAGGTGGCCGTCCAGGCGGGTTGCCGCCTCGTCGACCGAGCCGCTGTAGGCGCCCGTGGAAAGGTACTTCCAGCCGCCGTCGGCGACGATGAAGACCACGTCGGCGGGGGTGCCCGCGCGGACCGCCTTGTCCGCCGCGGCCAGTGCCGCGTGCAGGATGGCGCCCGTCGAGATGCCCGCGAAGATGCCTTCCGTCTCCAGCAGCTGCCGGGTCCGGCGCAGGGCGTCGTACGAGCCCACCGAGTACCGGGCGGTCAGCACTTCCGGGTCGTACAGCTCCGGCACGAAGCCCTCGTCGAGGTTGCGCAGGCCGTACACCAGCTCGCCGTACCGTGGCTCGGCCGCGATGATCTGCACGTCCGGCTTGTGTTCCCGCAGGTACCGGCCCGCGCCCACCAGAGTGCCGGTCGTCCCCAGTCCCGCGACGAAGTGGGTGACCGACGGCAGGTCACGCAGGACCTCCGGGCCGGTGCCGTGGTAGTGCGCGCCCGCGTTGTTCGGGTTCCCGTACTGGTACAGCATGACCCAGTCGGGGTTCTGCTTCGCGAGCTCCTTCGCGCGCCGGACGGCCTCGTTCGAGCCGCCGGCCGCCGGCGAGCTCACGATCCGCGCGCCGTACGCCTGCAGCAGCTGGCGCCGCTCCTCGGAGGTGTTCTCCGGCATCACGCACACCAGGCCGTAGCCCTTCAGCTTCGCGGCCATGGCCAGCGAGATGCCCGTGTTGCCGGACGTCGGCTCCAGGATCGTGGCGCCGGGCCGCAGCGTCCCGTCCTCCTCGGCCTTCTCGATCATCCGCAGCGCGACGCGGTCCTTCACCGAACCGGTCGGGTTGCGGTCCTCGAGCTTGGCCCACAGCCGCACGCCGTTGCCGGGCGACAGCCGCGGCAGGCCCACGAGCGGCGTGTCGCCCAGTGCGTCGAGCAGTGAGTCGTAGCGGGCCAACTCAACCCCCAGCAACCGCCGGCAGGATGGTCACGTTGTCACCGTCGGACACCGCGGCGTCGAGGCCGCCGGAGAACCGGACGTCCTCGTCGTTGACGTAGATGTTCACGAAGCGGTGCAGCGTGCCCTCCTTGACCAGGCGGCCCTTGATGCCGCCGTGGTTCGCGTCGAGGTTGTCGATCACCTCGGCCAGCGTGGTGCCGCTCGCCTCGACCGTCTTCTCGCCACCCGTGTGGGTGCGCAGGATGGTCGGGATGGAGACGGTGACCGCCATGGAAACCTCCGCTAGAGAATGGGACTGCTACTCGGGCAACGACTGTGCCGCCGAGTCGTATTCCGGCACGACGTCGACCGGCTCCTCGGTGATCTCGCCGTCCACGATGCGGAACGACCGCAGCTCGTCGGCCTCCGGGTCGCGCGTCGAGACCAGCACGTAGTGGGCTTCTGGCTCGGAGGCATAGGACACGTCCGTGCGGGACGGGTACGCCTCGGTCGCGGTGTGCGAGTGGTAGATCACGACGGGCACCTCGTCGTTCGCGTCCATCTCGCGGTACAGCTTGAGCAGGTCGATGGAGTCGAACTCGTAGAACGTCGGCGACCGGGCCGCGTTCAGCATCGGGATGAACCGCTCCGCCCGGTCCGAGCCCTCCGGGCCCGCGATGACGCCGCACGCCTCGTCCGGGTGGTCCCGGCGGGCGTGCGCGACCATCGCGTCGACCAGGTCACGGCGTATCCGAAGCACGTCCCGATCCTACTGGCCGGACGGGTTGTGCTCACTTCTTGAGACGGTCCACACGTCCGAGTAGGCCGGGAGCCCGGCCAGGGACGTGGCGCCGAGGACCCCGTGCACCACGGCCCGCGCGAACGTCTCCGCGGCGGCGGCGCACAGCCGGTCCAGCACGCCGGCCCGCATCATCGGGCCGAACGGCCCCTCCTCGACGTCGAGCGAGCGTGCCCTGGTGGCGACGGCGAACACCGTGTCCCCGTCGAACATCGTGTGCGCGGGACGGACCGCCCTGGCGAGCCCGTCCTGTGCGGCGACGGCGAGCCGGCGGCACTCGGTCTTGGTCAGGTCCGCGTCCACCGCGACCGCGCCGATCGTGGTGTTCAGCCGCGTCGGCGCCGCGTCCGGGAACTCCCCCGGCGTGTTGGGCCAGGTCACCCCGAACTCGCCGGCCACCTCGTGGTCCGCCGCGTACGGCATCCCCGTGGCGGCGTCGACCGCGTCGCCGGCGGCGTTCACCACGGCCAGCGCACCCAGGGTGAACCCGTCGACCTGTGTCGACGCCGTGCCGACCCCGCCCTTGAGCCGGCCGGCCGCGGCGCCGGTCCCGGCGCCGACCGAGCCGACGGCGAACTCGGTGCCGGCGGACACACAGGCCTGGTACCCGAAGGCGTGGTCCGGCCGGTTGCCCCAGTCGCCCCTGGGCAGGTCGAAGATCACCGCGCCCGGCACGATCGGCACGACCTCATGCTCCGCGGCGCCGACCCGCATGCCCCGGTTGTGCTCGGCCAGCCAGCGCATCACGCCGTCGGCGGCCGCCAGCCCGTACGCGGACCCGCCGGACAGGCACACCGCGTCGACCTGCTGGACCAGGTTCTCCGGCACGAGCAGGTCGGTCTCCCGCGTGCCCGGCGCACCGCCCCGGCCGTCGACCGCGCCGGTCGTCCCCGGTGGCAGCAGCACGACCGTGGTGCCGGTCGCCCAGCCGTCACCGGTCCGCTGGTGGTGCCCGACGAGCACCCCGGCCACGTCGGTGATCGAGTTACTCATCCCCGGACAGCGCCGTGACCAGGCTTTCCTGCATCCAGGTCAGCCAGTGGTAGACGCCGAGGTGCGGCGCGCGCGGGTCGTCGTCGGGCAGGTCGTCCGGCATCTCCTCGGTCACGCCGAGCGTCGTGCCGAGCGCGAGCCGCACGTCGTTGAGCGCGGACAGCCAGGCATCGGCCTGCTCGGCCGACAGCTTCACGAGCCCGCCGCCGGGAGGGCACGTGTCGAGCAGCACGCCGGCCACGCCGGTCTTGTGATCGAGCAGCTCGGGCTCGTGCAGTGACCGCAGCACGGCCGCGGAGTCCCGGTCGTCCTTCGACGCGTCCTCGTTGTCGAGCCGGTGGAAGTCGGGCAGCAGCCGCGACAGGATCGGGTCCTCCGGGGCGGTCGGCGGGCCGGTGCGGATGCCGGTCAGCTCGGTCAGCTCGTCCTGCGGCGCCTCGCCCAGCCGGGCCTGCAGGATGTCGTCGATCTGTCCGACCAGGCCACGCAGGACGGCCGCCTCCTGCCGGTCGATCTTCGTGGAGACCGATGCGCCCACGCGCTCCCAGGGGATCACGACTCGTGCTGCATGGTCGCCCAGAGGCCGGCCGCGTGCAGTTTCGCGACGTCACCCTCCACTTTCTCCTTGGAGCCGGACGACACTATCGCTCTCCCCTTGTGGTGCACGTCGAGCATGAGCTTCGTGGCCTGCTCACGGGAGTAGCCGAAGAGCTTCTGGAACACGTAGGTCACATACGACATCAGGTTCACTGGGTCGTTCCACACTATGGTCTGCCACGGCTTGTCCTCCGCCGTGAACTCCGTGGTGACCGGTTCGGCCCGCTCGACGGGTGTCGCCATGGAAACCGACATAAACCCATGGTGGCATGTCTAGGCTGACCGCTCATGACCGGTACCAGCACCGCGCTCCTCACCGACCACTACGAGCTGACCATGGTCGCGGCGGCGCTTCGGGACGGCACGGCCGAGCGGCGGTGCGTGTTCGAGACGTTCGCCAGGCGGCTGCCGAACGGACGGCGCTACGGCGTCGTCGGCGGCACGGCCCGGGTGATCGAGGCCATCGGCAGGTTCACGTTCGGTGACGACGAGCTGGCACGGCTCTCGGACGTGCTCGATCCGGCCACCATCGAATGGTTGGCGGGATATCGGTTCACCGGCGACATCGACGGCTACGCCGAGGGTGAGCTGTACTTCCCGGGCTCCCCGCTGTTCACGGTGCGTGGCACGTTCGCCGAGGCGGTCGTGCTGGAGACGCTCGTACTGTCGATCCTCAACCACGACAGCGCCATCGTGTCGGCCGGCGCGCGGATGGTGAGCGCCGCGAACGGCCGGCCGATGATCGAGATGGGCGGGCGGCGCACGCACGAGGAGGCCGCGGTGGCGTCCGCGCGGGCCGCGTACCTGGCCGGTTTCGCGACGACGTCGAACCTGGAGGCCGGGCGGCGGTACGGGATCCCGACGGCCGGCACGTCCGCGCACGCGTTCACGCTGCTGCACGACAGCGAGCACGCGGCGTTCAGGGCGCAGGTAGACGCGGTCGGGACCGACACCACGCTGCTGGTGGACACCTACGACATCACCGCCGGCATCGAGACGGCGATCGAGGTGGCCGGGACCTCGCTGGGCGCGATCCGGATCGACTCGGGTGACGTGGGGGTGCTGGCGCGCCAGGCCCGCGCGCAGCTGGACTCGATGGGCGCCAGGAACACCCGGATCGTGGTGTCGGGCGATCTGGACGAGTACGCGATCGCGGCGCTGCGGGCCGAGCCGGTGGACGCGTACGGGGTCGGCACGTCGCTCGTCACCGGTTCGGGGTCGCCGACCGCCGGGATGGTGTACAAGCTGGTGGAGGTCGACGGGCGGCCGGTGGCGAAACGCAGCTCGCACAAGGAGTCCCGGGCCGGACGGAAGGCGGCGCTGCGCCGGCACAAGCCGACCGGGACGGCGTTGGAGGAGGTCGTGTACGTGGTGGGCGCACCCGTCGAGGAGGGCCCGCACGACCGGCAGCTGCACGCGCCGCTGATGCGGGGTGGCGAGCCGGTCGACCTGCCGACGCTGGACGACAGCCGGCAGCGACTGCGGGAGGGGCTGGTGAGCCTGCCGTGGGAAGGGCTGAAACTGTCCCAGGGCGAACCGGCGATCCCGACCATCAACGTGGAGAAGTGATGACAGCGCTGATCGTGGTGGACGTACAGAACGACTTCTGCGAGGGCGGGTCGCTGCCGGTGACCGGTGGGGCGGCGGTCGCCGAGGCGATCTCCGGTCTGTACGGCTCGTACGAGCAGGTGGTGGCGACGCGCGACTACCACATCGATCCCGGCGCGCATTTCTCGTCGTCGCCGGACTTCGTGCACACGTGGCCCGCGCACTGCCGTGCCGGGACGCCGGGCGCGTCGTTCCACCCGTCGCTGGACGTCGGCGGTATTCGGGTCGTCTTCTCGAAGGGCGCGCACGCGGCGGCGTACTCGGGCTTCGAGGGGTCCGCGCCGGACGGGACGTCGCTGGCGGACTGGCTGCGTGCCCACGACGTGTCCGAAGTGGACGTGGTCGGCATCGCGACGGACCACTGTGTACGCGCGACCGCCCTGGACGCGGCCGCGAACGGTTTCACGACAAGGGTTCTGCTCGACCACACCGCGGGCGTCGCGGCGGCCACCGTGGACAGGGCGCTGACGGAACTGGCCGACGCCGGCGTGACCCTCACTGGCACACCCCACGTCGGCTAGCCATCTCCGCCCCTGTCGGACCCCTTCGAGTCTGTCCCGAAGGGGTCCGACAGGGCGTGGGTCAGCTCACCGGTGAGCAGAACACCGTGCCGACGTAGGAGTCACCCGTGGTCGGGCCGCCCGCCGGGAACATGCGGATGTGCATCAGATGCACGGTCATGCTGCCGTTCGGTGGGCTCGGGGTGATCACCTCGTTGAACGTGACCGTCGCCTTCGGCTTGCCGCCAGGGCCGCCCGGGATGGTCACCACGTAGTTCTTCGGGATCCGCGACGGCACCTGGATCCCGGACAGGCCGGTGAACTGGAGTGTGGACCTGCTGCCGGTCAGCGTCGTCTCGCACCGCGCGGTGAAGCTCGCCAGGCGGATGCGTGGGCCGCCGTACGGGATGAGCGCGTCGAAGCGGTAGCGGCCGCCGGTGACCGTCACCGTCGCGATCTCGCCGACCCCGTCGATCGTGCACACGCTCTTGTTGTTCGAGTAGGTGACCACGTCGGCCACGGTGGTCTCGCTCTTGGTCGCCTGCATCCGGCCTTCGGTCGAGCACGGGGCGATCGACGGCACCGTGACCTGCCCGACCTTGGTCGTACCGGCGTGGCCGGCGGCTATCGCGTCGCCGGGTGCCGCCTGTGCCGGCACGGACAGGTAGTCGGCGGCTGTCGCGTCGCCGGGCGCCGCGTGTGCCGGAACGGTCATCAGGGCCATGCCGAGCGCACTCAGGCACGCCGCACCAAGTGTTCTTCGCAGTTTCATGGCTTTGAGGAGACCCGTGATCACCGGTGCCTGCCACCAGTGCCACCCTGTCGTGCAATCAAGACAACCCGGTCGGGGTACGTCGGGCTTCGTCGGTGGCCGGAGGTACCGTCTGCCTGTGCCGTCAACCACCGACCTCCCGCGCGTTACCGAACTGCTGGCGACCGCCGTCGGAGCGGTCGGCGGTACCGAACGCCCTGGTCAGGTGGCCATGGCCGAAGCCGTGGCGCGGGCCGTCCGCACGGGCGACCACCTCGCGGTGCAGGCCGGCACGGGCACCGGCAAGTCACTCGCCTACCTCGTCCCGGCGCTGCGGCACGCGGTGGAGACCGAGTCGACGGTCGTGGTGTCGACGGCGACCATCGCACTGCAGCGGCAGCTCATCGACCGTGACCTGCCCCGACTGGAGAAGGCCCTCGCGAAGGCGCTCGGCCGCAAGCCGACGTTCGCGATCCTGAAGGGCCGGCGCAACTACCTGTGCCTCCACAAGATCGACAGCGGTTTCGAGGACGAGCCGGAGGACGCGGCCCTGTTCGACCCGTTCGCCATCTCCCGGATCGGGCGCGAGGTCACGCGGGTGCGCGAGTGGGTGTCCGACACCGAGACGGGTGACCGCGACGAGCTGGTGCCGGGCGTCAGCGAGCAGGCGTGGCGCCAGGTGTCGGTGTCGGCACGTGAGTGCCTCGGCAAGGCCCGCTGCCCCGTGGGGACGGACTGCTTCGCCGAGAAGGCACGCGAGGAGGCCGGCCGCGCGGACCTGATCGTCACCAACCACGCGCTGCTGGCCATCGACGCGCTGCAGGGCTACCAGGTGCTGCCGGAACACGACCTGGTGATCGTCGACGAGGCACACGACCTGGTCGACCGGGTCACGTCGGTGGCGACGGCCGAGCTGACGGCCGGCATGGTCACGATGGCCGCGCGGCGCGCCGGCCGGGTGGTCGACCAGGAGGTCGCGGACCGCCTGCTCGAGGCGGGCGACGGCCTGTCGATGATCATGGAGGACCTGCCGAAGGGGCGCCTGGACGAGATGCCGAGGGCGCTGTCGGGCTCACTGGCGACGCTGCGGGACGCCGCGCACGCGTGCATCACCGGCCTCGGCTCCGAGAAGTCCGGCGACGTGGACGTGCAGACGGCGCGGAAGCTGGCGCTGTCGCAGCTGGAGGAGGTGCACGACACCGCGGTGCGGCTGCTCGGCGCCTGGGACGCCGACACCGCCAACCGCCGCGACGTCGTGTGGCGCACCGAGCCGAACGGGAACCGTCCGCCCGCGCTGTACGCGGCGCCGCTGGGCGTGGCGGGGCTGCTGCGGGAGCGCCTGTTCGCCCAGAACACCACGGTTTTGACGTCCGCGACGCTGACCCTGGGCGGCAACTTCGACTCGATGGCCCGGTCGTGGGGCCTGCCGCCGGAGCAGGAGGGCGCGAGCAAGCCGACCGAGGGCGCCGCGACCGAGAAGTCGGTCGAGGGGCCGCGCTGGACGGCGCTGGACGTGGGCTCCCCGTTCGACCACGCCCGCCACGGGATCCTCTACCTGGCAAAGCATCTGCCGCCGCCGGGCCGGGACGGCCTGCCGGAGTCCTACCTGGACGAGATCAAGGAGCTGATGGAGGCCGCGGGCGGTCGCACGCTGGGGCTGTTCTCGTCGATGCGTGCGGCGAAGCAGGCGACGGAGGAGCTGCGGAAGCGGACGGACATCCCGATTCTGTGCCAGGGCGACGACTCGACGGCACTGCTGGTGCGGAAGTTCGCCGAGGACGAGACGAGCTGCCTGTTCGGCACGCTGTCGCTGTGGCAGGGCGTGGACGTGCCCGGCCCGTCGCTGCAGCTGGTCATCGTCGACCGGATCCCGTTCCCCAGGCCGGACGACCCGCTGGCGTCGGCCCGCCAACGAGCGGTGGAAGCCCGCGGCGGCAACGGTTTCCTGTCCGTCGCGGCGACCCACGCGGCGCTGCTGCTCGCGCAGGGCACGGGCCGCCTGCTCAGGTCCACCTCCGACCGGGGCGTGATCGCGATCCTCGACCCCCGCCTCGCGACGGCCCGCTACGGCGGCTTCCTGCGCTCCTCCCTACCGAGTTACTGGACAACGACCGACCCGGCTGTCGTGCGAGCGGCACTGACCCGCCTGGACGAGGCTTCATCAAAGGAGAGTGCGTGACCACCAGCATCACCATCGACGACGACGGCGTCCGCCGGCAGCTGGCCGACGGCACCGAGGAATCGGTGACCTGGGAGAAGCTGAAGGAGGTGGCCATCAGAACCACCCCGGAGGGCCCCTGGAAGGAGGACACGTTCTTCCTGCTGGTGGCCGACGGCGGCGGCGGATGTGCCGTCCCCGCCGGCGACCCCTCGGCGGACGACCTGATGACCCGCCTGCAAACCCTCCCCAACTTCGACAACGACGCCTTCGTGGAGGCGATGACGACGATCGAGGACGGTTTGTTCGTGGTCTGGCAGCGCAAAACATAACGCGACTTACCGACGGATCGGCGTCAATCACCCAAGTGGATGCTCACAAACAGCGCCTTTCGTTGCATGATGAGTAGGCACGCGGTTGCGGGGTGTATTCGAGGAGGGTCTGTCATGCGGCATGTTAGAGGCGAAGTGACGACCGACCTGGCCGATCTGACGGGCCTGTCGTTGCCTGAACTGCGCAGCAGTGACGATCCGGTGCTGCTCCGTTCGCTTCGGCTCTTTGCCGGTCGTACGGAGTGTAACCGCACTGGCGTACTCCAGAATCAGGCTCCAGACGAGCCCTGACCAACCGGTAGGGAATTCAAGAACCGATGCTGGGCACCCACACGGTGTCCCTGATGAACCTCGACGCGATGGCCGAGGGTAAGAGTAATTCTGCCGTCGTTGAGCAGTTGAGGCTGGTCAACCAAAGCAGGCAACTGATACTGCTACGTGCGGTACTTGATCGTGCCCAGCAACGTGCTGTCACTCTGACGCCATTGCCGACGCTCGACGAAGCCTGGACGTTGCTCGCGGAGGTCGAGCAGTCGAACAAGGCGGCTGTCGATCAAGTCCTCGCACATCCTCAGAACGGTCTGTGGGCCGCCAGGGTTTTGCGTCGGCTGAGCCACGAGCCGGAGGTAGGTGATGGTCCGCCGCTGTGGTTCGAACTCGGACGCCTGCACCTGTTGGCCACGGCGGCCGCAATCCGCGCCAGGCATGACTTCCGTTTGAGGGTGCCGGTGTGGCGCGGCACGCTCATGGTGCCCACAATTGGCCTCGCCGATATACGCAGTCGTCGCGAATGGGATTTCGCGCAGGTACATGGCGAGCGCGGCAGTGTGCTCATCAGAGGGACTGCCGGGAGCGTCCAGGTTCCTGAGAACCCGGCGCAGGATGGCGACGGGTGGATAGCGTTGCGCACCTTGCGCGCCGATGGCTACGAGCTGTGGTTGGACGACATCGACCCGTATCGAGAATTCGACGGCCCTGTTCCGCCGCGCAGACTTCTCAAGCGGGAGGCGGACCTCTGGGCCGATGGGTTCCACGCGACCTGGAGACTCCTGACCACACATCATCCATCGATCGCTGATGAGCTCGCGACGGCGATGACGAGTCTGGTTCCCCATGCCATGACGGAGCGGCTCGAGCCGTTCAGCGCATCCCACCATGAAGTATTCGGCTCCGCGATGCTGTCACGGCCGACTGATCCGGTGACCTTCGCGGCGACGCTCGTTCACGAACTCCAACACAGCAAGTTCGGGGTCCTGCTCACGCTCATCGATCTCCTGGACCCGAGTGCGGACAACGACACTGCCCGGCTTTACGCCCCATGGCGTGATGACCCGCGGCCGCCGACCGCGGCGCTGCACGGTGTGTTCTCCTTCCTTGGGGTGACTGCCTTCTACCGTCAACAGCACACCGTCACGACCGGCCGGCAGGCCAGAACCGCACAGTTCGAGTACGCCTACAGTCGCGAACAAACTCTGCGAGCCACAGACACCCTGCTGGTCGATGCGGTGCTGTCCGCACTCGGCCGTCGGTTCCTCACCAAAGCCCGGAACCGGCTCCAGTCATGGGACAGTGACCCGTTGCCGGAGGATGTGCGTGCCGCAGCACACCGGGCCAACCTCGACCATCACCTAACTTGGCGGTTGCGTCATCTCCATCCGCCTCGGGAGATGGTTGAGGATCTGGCCACCGCGTGGCTGCGGCACCGCCCGAATCGCTTCACCAACCCACCCAATCCAGTGCTGAGGCCGTCGACAGGTTCCCTCACGCACGCGCGTCTCGCGCTGGTCAGGACATGGCTGACAGAGCCCGACCGCTACGACGAGTACCGCGCCGAACCGGACCTGGCGATCACCGAGATCAACGGGATGACGGCGGCGGACCTCGCGCTGATTGACAATCGAACCGACGAGGCGGCCGAGCTTTACCAGCAACAGATCCTCGAAGCTCCCGACTCCCCGACCGCCTGGGCGGGCCTTGCCTTGTCGATCGAGAACGACCTGCTGCTCAGCCAGCCCGAGTTGGTCTTGGCGGTCCACCGGGAAATTCGGTCGCTTTCCGGTGCCGTGACCAACCCGGTCCGGCTGGCGCAGTGGTTGCGTTAGATCTGCATCGGGTCGATATCGCAGTTGGCTCGGTGGTTAAGCCGAGCCCCGGTCGTCGCTGGATGCTCGGCGCCCAGCGCGCCTCTCAGCCGTTGGACCGCGGCGTCCTGCATCGCGTCGGCTTCTGCGATACGTCCAAGACCGCGTAGATCCAGTGCCTGGTTGACCAGTAGCGCAAGTGACGATGGATGCTTCTCGCCAAGGACACGGACCGAGCGGAGCAAGGTGTCCTGGTCCAGCGCGTATGCCGCCTCGTAGTCCCCCGAGGCGGCCATGTCGCTCGCGTAGTTGGTGGCACATACCAACGTGAACGGATGGTCGGGACCGAGCACCTCTCGCATGTCGGCGAAAGCCTGCTCGTTCAGCTCACGCGCCTGCCCGACCGCACCCTGAAGTCTGAGCGTTACGGCGAGGTTGGTGGCCGCGGCCACGCTGAAGGGGTGCTTCTTTCCCCAACTCGCCTCATAGAGCTCCTTGACACGAGTGCCAAGCCGACGGGCCTCGGCAAGGTCGTCTTCGTGGCGGTACTCGATCGACAGGTCCATCGTCGCGGACATCGCATCCGGGTGTGACTCACCGTACTTCGTGACCAACCCCTGAGTGGCCTCAAGAGCGAGCCGCAGAGCGGCCTGCTGTTGGTGTTGGCCAGCCTTCCGGTACGCGATCGCGAGATTCTTGATGGCGGACAGTGTCATCGGGTGCCGGCCCCCAAGCTCTGCCCGCATCTGGCGGACCGTGTCCTCCTGTGCCTGACGTGCCCCGAGATAGTCGCCGGTCTCACGCAGGTCCACCGACCAGTTATCCAACGTCAGCAGGGTGTGCCGGTGATCCTCACCAAGTACGGTCTTCTTGCGCTCCACAGTCCGCTCGTCGAGGTCCCGAGCCGCGGAGAACTCCCCAACCAGCCGGAGACTCAGCGCGTAGTTGTTTGCCGCCGCCAACGTGTCGGGGTCATCGTCGCCAAAGCGCTGCACCGCACTTTGGTAGGCGAACTCGTTCATTTCCCGCGCCGCCTGGAAGTCGCCCTTCGCACGGAGGTCCGAGGCGACCGTGTGCATGGTCAGCAGTGTCTCCTCGTGCGTGTCCCCCATGGTCTCACGCATGAGCTTCAGCGTCCGCTCGGCGACTATCCGACCCTCCTCGAACCGTCCCAGCGCACGCAACATGCGTCCCCACCAACGAGAAACAACAAGAGTGTCGGGATCCGTTTCGCCTAGCTTCTCGCTCCAGAAATCGGCGAAGCTGCGCGCCATCTCCAATGCTCCGGACGGGTCACCGAACGCGAAGAGATAGTTGACCGCGTTGATCGCCATACGACGCACCCAGCGATCCGTACAGTTCCTGGCGTCAACAGCTCGGATGTGCGGCAACAACTCTGCATAACGTTTCCAGGAGCCGACGGCATCGGGCGTTCTGGGGTCCACGTTGGCAAGCAGCAGGTGCGCGGTGTGCCGCGTCTGTTCCTGCTGGTCCGGAGTCAGCTTGTTGCGCAGCACCAACTGCACCAACCGGTGTAGGTGGAGAGTGTCGCTTCGATGGTCGATCTTGGCGAGGCTGAACCGGGTGATCTCACGAACCGCCCGACCCAACTCGATGGGATCACCCAGGATGTCCTCGAGTTCGTCTGAGACGGGAACGCTGCGCACCCCCGTGAAAATCGCCCGTGGGATAGGCTCGGGCGAAAGGAAACTACATACGTCGAGTAACTTCCTGGCGCCTGGCTTCTCCTTCTCCACACGGTCGAGCGAGACATCCAATACGGCCACCACCGTCAGGTCGTATCCCACCGGCGCGCGTGAGTCGAGCAGCTCTGTCCGTTTGTTCTCAAGTAACTGCAGGTACTCGTTGGTCGCCATCCCTGTCTCGGCACGCCAGGCTGCCGCCTGCTCGATGGCCAGCGGCAGATCGCCCAGCGCCGAGGCGAGCCGGTCGGCGTCGTCATCCTCGAGACCGACGTTGCGTCGCTGTAGCAACTCGCGGCTTTCCGCTCGCCGGAAGACGTTCACCTCAACCGCTTGGGCGACCTCCGCCCATTGTGAGTTCCGGGACGTGACTAGAATGTGTCCCTCGCCACGCCTTGGCCAGAACTTTCGCACGGCTTCTGGTTCATCAGCATTGTCGAACACCAGGAGCCAGCGCCGGTAAGGTTCGCCGATGCTGAGGGCCTCCAGCACGGCGGGCACAGCTGTATCGACCGAACGTTCGACCGGCAGCTCGAGCCGCTGGGCCAACTCGACAAGCGAGTTCTGGATCCCTTGCCGTTCCTCCGACGGGATCCACCAGATGAGGTCGTAATCGGTGGAATGCCGGTAGACATACTCGATGGCGATCTGAGACTTCCCGATACCACCCATTCCGTGCAGCGCCCCCGGCACCACTGCCGTCGTCGTCGACGCGGAGAGTTGGTCATGCAGCGCTTCCAACATCTCCTTACGACCGATGAAATTCACATTCCGTAGCGGGACGCCGCCCCAGATGGCCTGTTTTCCGGAGCCGCGAATCTCGCTGCGACGCTCCGAGCTCATGAGGGTCACTGATGGGTTTCTTCCTAAGGGTGACTGAATCGTTCCAGTCACGGTTGAGACTTCTGACGTCCTGGAAGTTATCCCATCCGGTTGACCTGAGGTAGGACCTTCGGCCGCCGCATGATCATGTGTCGAGTTTTGAGCGTTACTCCGAGTGTTGTAGGCCTCCACGGCATCACCCAATCGGTTCGCCCTTCGGATGTATGGCCCCCCAAGGGCCGCCAGGACCTCCTTCTGCGCTGCCAGCAGATGCGCAGTCTGCGAGGATGTGACAGACGGCAGCATCTCATCGTCCGGAGCAAGGAGTATCTGACGCAAGTCCCCAGAGGGGTATTCCTCTTCGCATACGTCCGCGACGACCCGAAGCACATGGGCGGTGTCGTCACGTCCGATCGCTGCCAGTAGTTGCGGGCGTAGACCTGGCATGAACTCCCAGAAACCAGGCGATTGGTCAACGCCCTGCAAGTGCGGCCGGTACAGCAATCCACTCAGCAATACTTCCGCGAGATGCGATTGTCCAGATTCAGGCAGAAGCGTGGTTCGCACGGCATGTATCACAGGCAGCGTCAAGGGCGCCGCCCCGGCAAGGAGTCCCGCCAGCTGCACCGCCGCCGGGCTCGCCGTGCTTCGGAACCGCTGAAGTCGCTCTTCCACGGACAGAGGTTCTTCGGGGAGCACGTCTACTTCGCCCGCTGCGGGTGGTGTGAGCACCGGCAGGCGGACGCCACTCGCGCCTGATATCAACTCCGCCCACCGCCGCAGATAGCGTGGTTCCAACGCCAGGACAGGAATGGTCTTCCCGGCGCCAGGCGCTGCGGTGCGAACTGTCCGCGGTTCGACGTGAACACCGGTCCAACTCCATCGCTCGGTGGGTAGTAGATGGACGAGCGAGACCTGGCATGTTCGTGCCCACATCGACATCAGCCAGAACATCGAACCACTTCGCCAGGCGGTACCGCCACCATCGGTGAGCACGAGAACGACGCGCCTACCGGTGGGGTCTGCCAGCATCGCGGGTGGACACGAGGTACCCGGAGCGGTTCCCACCGAATCGACGATCTTCGCGTCGGTATTCACCCAAACGGTTCTGACGTCACCGAAGGCGCCCTGACGCTCAAGTAGAGATCGGAAGGCCGCAGCGGTTCGTGCCCAGATCCGCATCGACGAACTGCGGTCGATGACGAGCACGAGCTCGAACGGATGCTCCTGCGATGGCCGATTCATCGGAAGCCACATCCGCGACTCGGCCGCCACGATCGCGGTCCGCTCTTCGTCCAGCTCATCCCGCCAGGCCGAGGGAACGAGCCGGTTCAGCGGCAACAGCGCCTTCGCGAGTTCCGGCGGCAGATCCGGCCGCAGTGAAGGCTTCCGGCTATCCGGCATGGCGGGGGTGTGTGTTCCGTCCGGTGCTGGTCGCACCGGCACCGCGAACAGGTACTCCTTGGACCGATTCTCCACATCCCCCACGTCGGACGATGCTGCCGGGGACTCGGGAGGTGGTGGCTGCGGCAACTGCGGCAACTGCGGCTGGGTCGATCCGGCGCTAGGCCTGGCAGGACGAAGACGTTGCTCGGCCGCCGCGATCCGTGCGGCGAGCCACACCGCGTCAGCTATCTCTTCGGCGTTCAGCGCTTCTGTGCCGAGACGTCCTGCCACTTCTGTCATCCAGTCAGTCCGTTCCCCCAACGGTTAGTCGCTGCCACAGCGTGTCCCGCAACCGCTGCCAGTTCTGATCAGGGCGGTAGGCGCCCGAGGTGGCCAGATGCATGGCGTTCAAAAGTTGATCATTCGCCAGCCCACCCAGTCGTTGGCTGTTGACCACGAACTCTCTGATCAACTCCTGGCCACGCATCGGCACGTCGCGAAAATGTGCCGCCACCATGCTCACCAGTTGCTCCATGCCTGGTTGTGGCATCTCAAGCCGTAGGCAGCGCCGAAGGAATGCCGGCGGAAAATCTCGCTCCCCGTTGCTGGTGATCACCACGATTGGAAAGTCGTTGCACTGCACATGGCCTTCGCGCACGGTCACCCGGCCACCTCGGTCATGTGTGAATACCGTGACCTCGGGTTGGTTCGCCGCGATGCGGGCCAGCGGCTGGATCTCGAAATCGCCGTCCTCGAATACCGCCAGCAGGTCGTTTGGCAAGTGGATGTCAGACTTGTCCAGCTCATCGATGAGGAGCACCCTCGGTCTTTCGAACGGCAAAAGCGCAGTCCCCAGCGGGCCTAGTCGGACAAATCCACCGATATCCGCGCCCCCTTCCGTTGCCGCAGCCTGAACGCGTCCGATCGCGTCATACTCCCACAGACCGTCGCGGAACATCGTGCGGCTGCTGATCGGCCAACGCAGGACCGGACCGAGCGCGAGTTCTCGCGCAATCTTGTACGCCAGACTGGACTTGCCGACGCCTGGCGTACCCGTGATCAGCAGGGGTCGCCGCAGGTACAAGGCCGCGTTCACAGTGAGGATCTCGTCATCCGAGGCTTCCGACGCCGAAACCGTGGACGGAACGCCAAGGCGACGAGTGAACTCGACATCGATCGCTGGGGGCACCGGCAGCCGGGGGCCCCCGTTGAACGTGCGCCAACTCGGCGGTTCCGGAAGTTCGGCAGGGCCTTCTTCCGCGGAAGGTGGGAGACCATGACCGCGATATATCCACCATGCAGGAGTTTCGACCGTCATCAGGCAGGCACCTCCTCTGCCGGCGCCGCAGGCGGCCCCGCTGGTTCGACTGGCCGGTCGGGGTCGTCCCACAGCAAAGAGATCCGGCTACCGACGTGTCCGTCAGGCCGCGCGGCCTGACGCGCTCGACTGCGCAGTTTCCGTAGGTTCTCCACCAGTTCGGGTAAAGCTTCGCTCATCGCCTTAACTTCTTGCTCGAACGCCGAACGATTCGAGTCAGCGCGTAACCAGAGCATGACTGGTACGCCCGTGCGTAGACCGACCGTGATCTCACCGGGGTCGTTTTCCTTCGGCGCCGAGCGCAACACGAGCGACACCACTTCCTTGCTGATCGCCAACTTCGCGTCGAGCACCGTCAGATGACGCGTCTTCGTACCGCCGCTGCTCCACATCCAGTACTCCTCCGGAGTCGGTTTGCCAGCCGACAACTGCTTGAGCAGGGACCATCGTCGTCGCCACTCTCGGTGCCACTGCGGGGATCGCGCGCGCTCGAGGCTGCGAACGACGACCTGGTAGTGCAGCCCCAACGGACGCGGCAACGTGCCTTCCTTCTCCAGGTCCCACTGGTCGACGGGCACGCTCAACAACGAAAACGGGAGCAGGAACTCGATCTGAATGGTTCTGGCGTCCTTGCCCCAGGACACCTCGGCCTGGGTAACCAGTTCCGCCACGTGTAGGCGAATCGCGGCGAGATCGCCCGAAGTCGACTCGCCGCGCCGAGGACGCCACTCATACGGGTCACTCTGTCGCCAGTGGGTGGCGGTGAAGATGTCAGGATCGAGCAGGTCCGGCTCTATCCGAATCACTAGGCAGGCATCGACATCCTTCGGCGCCGTCGGCCTCGTCACTTCTTCCCTGAGTCGCTCCGCACGCACCTTGTCGGTCAGGCCCATCCACTCGGCTTGGCGGTCGTTCCACTGCCGCAACAACTCAGCACGCTGATCGTTGAAATAGGCGGCGAGGTACTCGACGAAAAGAAGCAGCGGAGGAACGCCGTCAGGACGTGCGTTCATGCGCTCCAAAACGGCCAGTACGTCAGCCGGACGCTGTTCATCTGGCATCAGATCGAACGTGGGACCGGCCGCCAGTCGCATGGATTCATGAATTCGCTCTCCCGGACATCCCTCAAGGAGCGCGAGCAACTCCCGGCGGTCATGTTCGGGAACCAACTCGAGTACCGCCATGTTCTCGACGACAGTGCGGGCTCGTCGCACAGGTAGCGAACCGGGTTCCATCTGCTCGATGACGTCGATGAATATGTACAACGCGCGTGGATGCTGACGCCGACACGCCTGCACGATCCCGATCAGATGGGTTCTCATGGTCGGTAATTCGTCGATGACGAGCTCGACGCCGAGACGGCTGGCGAGGAGGTCGAGGCAGAGGCGGCGACTGTTCGGATCACGCAGACACGGAATCTGCTCCAGGCAGCCGATGAGAACCGTCAGTGAACTGGAGTAGTCCGCCCCGTTCCACGTCGTCACCTCGGCACTCCCCTCGCCTCAGGACAACCGGAATACCCCAGGAAGCACTAAATGACAACCAGTCGGCTGTTATCTCCACCAGACGGCCTACTGGAACTTCCCCTCCCTCACGGATCGCAGTGGTCAGCGACGACGGATGCCTGGCTCTTACTCGGATCCACCCGACAATGACAGAAACATTACTGATCAGCGGAGAATTCTGGACTGTCTAGCATCGTACTGGCTATGCGGGGCTCAGGCGGAACAGGGCAGCGCCGCCGGCCGCCAGTTGCAGGGAGACCGTGCCGGCCGTCGTCGCGTAGTCGGAGGTGTTGGTGCGGAACTGTTCCCTGCGGGCGGCCGTCGAGCCGAAGGTCAGGTGCACGGTCGTGTCGGAGCGGTCCGAGCGGTTGGCCACCAGTACCCAGCGCGACCCGTTGTCCGTCGCCGCGCGGAACTGGCCGATGACCACGGCGCCGCCCTCCACCCGTCGGATGTAGTTGTCCGGGCGGAACGCGTCCACGCCCGGTGGCAGCGGGGTGTCGTTCGCGTGTGTGGTCGACACCGACACCAGCGGCTTCAGTTCCCGCCCTACCGGGGTCAGCCACTCCTTGTTGAGCCTGGTCGCCATGTCGTACAGCGGGGTGCGGTCGCCGTCCACGGTGATGATGGCCGACTCGAAACCCTCGCCTCTGGCCACTTCCGGCGTCCACCACGTGAAGTACTGGATGCCCTTGCAGCCGTACGCCAGGCTTGTGTTGACCTGCCACCTCAGCTGTGACTCGTTCGGCACCACGCGGCCGGCGAACTTTACCGACTGGATGTAGGTCCACGTCGGGATTCCCGCGGCCAGGCCGGCGCGGCGGATGATCGCCCAGTTGTCGAAGTAGTTCAGGTCCAGGCCGCTCTGCAGGATCGGGTAGCGGTCGAACGACAGGACCGGCGGCCGGACGGTGTCGATGAAGTTCTGCACGAACGACGCGTAGCCGGAACCGTTGCCCGGCACCAGGTTTGAGTACGGCAGGTACGTCGGCGCCAGCTCGCGCACCAGTGCGGTCACCGCGCCAACGGTCGGGAACTTCGGGGGCGGCGGCTCGTCGAACACGTCGAAGCCGGCGAAGGCCGGGAACGACCGGTAGTCGTCGAGCATCTGCTGGATCAGCCGCCGCGCGTCGGCCGTGCTGATCCGCAGCTGGGCGTTCACGTCATCGGTCACCGACAGCACCGAGGTGATGGCCGACAGCCTCGGCTCCGGTGATGCCACCAGCACCTTCAACCCCACCTGCCCGGCCAGGTCGAGCGCCCGCCGGTTGATGAACTGGTCGAACATGTAGTTGCCGGTGACCAGGAAGGTCATCCCGGAGTTGGCGATCTCCTGGTACCGCGCCAGGTTGATCTCGAACGGGTGCGGTGGCCAGAAGATGCCGATCGGGAAGTCCGGGCCCCCGACGAGTGGGAGATCGGCCAACGGCCACGGCTCAGTGCTCGTCATGGGATGCGAGAGTATTCAGTCGACCACTACTTGTCACGGCCCGATCGACGGACAGCCATGACAGGCGCACCGCGAACCGCCGTTACGGCAGCTGTGCCAGCACGGTCACCGTGCCGGGGGCGACCTCCGTGAAGCCCGCGTCCCGGACCGCCACCACTTGGCGGCGGCGCCAGGCGTTCAGCGGGTCGTCGCCCGGATGCAGCGACGCCCACTGCCGCTGCGGCGGGGTGCGGACCGCGCAGCGGAAGTCCTTCCAGTCCGCGAAGAACTCCGTTCGGCCGTCCGCGCGCAGGGCCGCGGCCAGCAGCATCGACGCGTGCCCGACCTGCGCCGCCGCCTTCCCGGCCGTCATCGTCACCTTCGGGTTCAGCCACAGGACCGGCACGCCGTCCGGCACCGGGCCGGGCTCGTCCACCGGCAGCTCGCTGCCCGAGATCTGGAGGCGGGTCACCTCCTTCGGCGCGTCGACGACCCGCCCCGGCACCAGCGCTCGTGCCGACGCCCCGCCGACCGTGACGGTCACGCCCGGCAGGGATTCCACCGCGTCCCAGTGCGCGCCCCTCGCCCGGCGGGACACCTTGCGGATGCGGCCGTCGATCCACGCGGAGACCGGCTCGTGCCACTCGCCCTCCGGTTCCGCGCGGGGGTCCAGGCACACCGCCACCGCCGCGGCGGCCGCGGCCTCCAGCAGTGGGGTGCGGGCCGGCGGGTCCACGCGCTCGATGTGCAGGATCACCGGCATCGCCCGAACCTCGCCGGGGTCCTCGTCCTCGGTGTCGTGGGTCGCCGACGCCGGCAGGCCCAGCCACCGGACGTACCGCGCCGCCAGCGGGTCCAGAACCGCGCCGGTCATGGGCGTGGCAGCGGCGGGAGGCCGTCCGCGGCGTCCGCGGCCTCCACCTCGGCCCTGGTCACGCCCAGCACGAACAGCACGACGTCCAGGTACGGGTGGGAAAGCGCCGTGTCGGCGACCTCGCGCAGCGCCGGCTTCGCGTTGAACGCCACGCCGAGGCCGGCCGTGCCCAGCATGTCGATGTCGTTGGCGCCGTCGCCGATGGCCACGCACTGGGACAGCGGCACGTCGAACTGCTCGGCGAACCGCCGCAGCGCCGCCGCCTTGCCGGCGCGGTCGATGACGTCGCCGATCACCCGGCCGGTGAGCTTGCCGTCCACGACCTCCAGCTCGTTGGCCACGTGGAAGTCCAGGCCGAGGTCGTCGGCCAGCCGCTCAATGGTCTGGGTGAAGCCGCCGGACACCACGCCGCACCGGAAGCCGATGCGCTTCAGCGTGCGGATGGTCGTGCGGGCGCCGGGGGTCAGCGTCAGCTCGTCCGCGACCTCGTACATGACGGACTCGTCCAGCCCGGCCAGGCACGCGACCCGCCGCTCCAGCGACGCCGTGAAGTCGATCTCGCCGCGCATGGCGGCCTCGGTGATCTCGCGGACCTCGGCCTCGCAGCCGGCGTGGGCCGCCAGCATCTCGATGACCTCGCCCTGGATGAGCGTCGAGTCGACGTCGAACACGACCAGGCGCTTGGCCCGGCGGGTGAGGCCCTCACGCTCGACCGCCACGTCCAGACCGACCCGGGCGGACACCTCGGCCAGCGCGGACCGCAGTGCCGCGTCGGCCTCCGGCGTGTCCTGCGCGACGGAGACCCGCAGCTCGAGGCCGGTGACGGGATAGTCGGCGACCCGGCGGATGGCGTCGATGTTGACGTCCAGTGCCGCGAGCCGGCGAGCCACCTCGGCGAACGCCCGCGCCGGCATCGGGCGGCCGAGGACCACCAGCACGTGGCTCGAACCGAGCCTGGCGGGGGTCAGCGGGTCGGCGCCGATCTCGACCGTGATGTGCATGGCCACGGTCGCCATCGCCTGCTCGACCGCCTCCTGCAGGCCCTCCGGGTCGTGGTCGGTGCTGACCAGGACCCCGAGAACCAGCTGGCCGCGGATGGTCACCTGCTCGACGTCCAGGATCTCGACGCCGTGTCTCGTCAGCACCGCGAACAGCACCGACGAGACGCCCGGCTTGTCCGGCCCCGTGACGGTTATGAGGACCGGTGTGGGGGTCGGTTGGGGTGACATGCTCAGTCAGTCAGCCTTGTTGGCGTCGTCGTTGACGTCGTCCGCGCCGAGCGCCTCGGACAGCTTCTCCGACGGCGCCGCCGGCGAGTCCGCCTTGTGTTTCCCGGCGAACGGCCCGATGTACTTGTCGCGGTGAGCCTCGTCGACCGCGTGCGGGTAGTGCAGGTCGAACGCCGGACGCTCGGACCGGATGCGCGGCAGCTCCAGGAAGTTGTGCCGCGGCGGCGGGGTCGTCGTCGCCCATTCGAGCGAGTTGCCGTAACCCCACGGGTCGTCCGCCGTGGTCGTCTCGCCGTAGCGGTACGACTTGAACACGTTCCAGATGAACGGCAGCGTCGAGGCGCCGAGGATGTACGCACCGATCGTGGAGATCGTGTTCAGGGTGGTGAACCCGTCTGACGCCAGGTAGTCGGCGTAGCGGCGCGGCATGCCCTCGTTGCCCAGCCAGTGCTGGACGAGGAACGTCATGTGGAAGCCGATGAACGTGGTCCAGAAGTGCAGCTTGCCGAGGCCCTCGTCGAGGAACCGGCCGGTGATCTTCGGGAACCAGAAGTAGATGCCGGCGAAGGTCGCGAACGCGATCGTGCCGTAGAGCACGTAGTGGAAGTGCGCGACCACGAAGTAGGTGTCCGACACGTGGAAGTCGATGACCGGCGCGGCCAGCAGGATGCCGGTCAGGCCGCCGAAGAGGAACGTGACCAGGAAGCCGACCGAGAACAGCATCGGCGTCTCGAAGGTCAGCGACCCCTTCCACATGGTGCCGATCCAGTTGAAGAACTTCACCCCGGTCGGGACCGCGATGAGGAACGTCATGAAGGAGAAGAACGGCAGCAGCACGGCGCCGGTGGCGTACATGTGGTGCGCCCAAACGGCCACGGACAGGGCCGCGATACCCAGCGTCGCGTAGACCAGGCCGCGGTAGCCGAACAGCGGCTTGCGGCTGAAGACCGGGAAGATCTCGGACACGATGCCGAAGAACGGCAACGCGACGATGTAGACCTCCGGATGGCCGAAGAACCAGAACAGGTGCTGCCAGAGGATGACCCCGCCGTTCGCGGGGTCGAAGACGTGGGCGCCGAGCTGCCGGTCCGCCAGCAGGCCGAAGAGGGCCGCGGTCAGGATCGGGAACGCGATCAGGATCAGGATCGAGGTGATGAAGATGTTCCAGGTGAAGATCGGCATCCGGAACATCGTCATGCCGGGCGCGCGCAGGCAGACCACGGTGGTCAGCATGTTCACGCCACCGAGGATGGTGCCGAGACCCGAGAGGATCAGGCCGACGATCCACAGGTCGCCGCCGACACCGGGCGAGTGGATCTTGTCCGACAGCGGGGTGTAGGCGAACCAGCCGAAGTCGGCGGCGCCACCCGGGGTCAGGAAGCCGGAGAGCACGATGATGCCGCCGAACAGGAACAGCCAGTAGCTGAAGGCGTTCAGCCGGGGGAACGCCACGTCCGGGGCGCCGATCTGCAGCGGCAGCACGAAGTTCGCGAAGCCGAACAGGATCGGCGTCGCGTACAGCAGCAGCATGATCGTGCCGTGCATGGTGAACAGCTGGTTGTACTGCTCCTGCGACAGGAACTGCTGTCCGGGGAACGCCAGCTCGGAGCGGATGAGCATCGCCATCGCGCCACCGATCATGAAGAAGGCGAACGCCGTGACCAGGTACATCACGCCGATCTTCTTCGGGTCGGTCTCCCGGAACAGCTGCAGCAGGTATGAACCCTTGGCAGCCGGACGCGCCGGGTAGGGCCGCGTGGCGATCGGCTTCGGGGCTACTGCCGTCACTCCATGCCTCCTGCGGGTCTACAAGATTCGGAGCGATCGTAGCCCGCGCGGAATGGGGCGGCTCGCCTGGGCTGGCCCGGGGAAATGAGGCGCGCGGCCGGTCGGGCGGGTGCCACTATCCGGGTCATGTCCGCCGTCGATGCCGCGGTGACGGCCGCCACGTCACTGGGGGTGATCTGTACCGACCCGGTGGTGCTGCACGACCGCGCCAACGTGGTGATTCACCTGCGGCCGGCCGCGGTGATCGCCCGGGTGGCGACGCTGACGGCGCGTATCCGGCCGGGGGTGGCGTCGTGGTTCCGCCGGGACGCGCTGCTGGCCTCGCACGCCGCGGCCCGAGGGGTGCTGACGACCCGGCCGTTCGCGCCGGTGGTGACGGTGGACGGGTTCGCGGTCGGGCTGTGGCACCACGAGCCGCACGATTCGTCCTGTTCGGTGTCGCCGGACGACGCGGCCGCGCGGCTGTTCGAGCTGCACGTCGCGCTGGCGGACTACGCCGGGCCGTTGCCCCGATCGGGTCCGTGCGAGGACGTGCTGCGGGCGTTGCCGCTGGTGACGGCGCCGCCGTCGGTGCTGGCCGCGCTGACGGCGGAGGTCGAGCGGCTGCGCTCGGCGCTCGCGGCGTTTCCCGCCCGGCCGCTGCACGGGGACGCCCACCCGGGGAACCTGCTGGCTACACCGGCCGGGCTGATGTGGAACGACTTCGAGGACACCTGGCGCGGACCGCTGGGCTGGGACCTGGCCTGCCTGGCGACGTCGGGACGGATCGACGGGGCGGCGGCCGTGGCGGCTTATCCGGAGCCGGTGCCCGCCGAGGAGCTGGCGGCGTGTGTCGAGCTGCGTGAGCTGCTCGGCGTGGTGTGGCGGTTCGTGCTCGCGGACCGCTTCCCGGCGGAACACGCGCGGGCGGAGGCGGACCTGGAGCGCTGGCTGGCGCGGCGTTAGCGCCGGGCCAGCACCGACCGGAACGCGGCGATCGTGTCGCGCAGGATCTCCTCCCCCGGGCGCTCCCACAGCTCGGCGTTGAAGACCTCCACCTCTATCGGGCGGGAGTAGCCCGTCGCCAGCACGGCCTCGACCAGGGCGGCGAAGTCGACGTGGCCGCTGCCGGGGAGACCCCGTCCGACCAGCACGTCCGCCGGTAGCGGCACCACCCAGTCGGCCAGCTGGAACGACGCGATGCGGTCGCCCGCCTCGGCTATCAGCTCGAGGACCCGTTCGTCCCACCACACGTGGTAGGTGTCCAGCGTGATCCCCACCGCCTCCGGCGGGAACGGGTCGCACAGGGCCAGCGCGCCGGCCAGCGACGACACCACGCTGCGGTCCGCGCAGAACATCGGGTGCATCGGCTCCACCGCCAGCGTCACCCCCACCGCCAGCGCGTGTGGGGCCAGCGCCTCCAGGCCGGCGGCCACCCGGGCACGTGCTCGCACCAGCGACCGGTCGAACAGGCCCCCGCACACCAGCACCAGCGCCGGGGCGCCGAGCGCGGCCGCCTCGTCCAGCGCCCGGCGGTTGTCGTCCAGCCAGCGGTCGGCGCCGAAGAAGCCACCCCGGCACAACGAGGTCACCGACAGGCCCGCGTCCCGCACCAGTGCCGCCGAGCGGGCCAGGCCGTACTCCGCCACCGGTTCGCGCCACAGGCCCACGTGCCGCACGCCTGCCGCCGCGCAGCCCTTCACCACGTCCACCAGCGGCCAGTACTTCGCCGTGGCCTGGTTGAAGGAGAGCTCGGTCACTGGGGCACCCCCGCCACCGCGAAGAACGACCTCGCCCGCGCCGCCGCCAGGTCCGCGTGCGGCAGCAGGCCCGCCTCGTCGGCCAGCACCAGCAGCCTCGCCAGGTGCGTCACCGACCGGCCGGACTGCGCCCCGCCGACCATCGTGAAGTGCGACTGGTGACCGGAAAGCCAGGACAGGAACACGATGCCCGTCTTGTAGTACCGCGTCGGCGCGCCGAACAGGTGGCGGGCGAGCGGAACCGTCGGGTCCAGCAACGCGTGGAAGCCGTCCACCGACCCCCTGTCCAGCTCCGCCAGCGCCGGGGTGACCGCGGGCGCGATGGCCGCGAACACCCCCAGCAGCGCGTCCGAGTAGCCCTGGTCGTCGCCCGCGATCAGGTCCGGGTAGTTGAAGTCGTCACCCGTGTACATGCGGACGCCGGCCGGCAGCCTGCGCCGGAACGCCACCTCGAAGTCCGCGTCCAGCAGGGACAGCTTGATGCCGTCCACCTTGGCCGAGTGGTCCTTCAGCAGTGCCAGGACGGTGTCCGCCGCCGTGTCCGGGTCCGTGGCACCCCAGTAGCCGGCCAGCGCGGGGTCGAACATCGGACCCAGCCAGTGCAGCAGGACCGGTCTGTCCACTTCGGACAGCAACGTCGAGTACACCGACACGTAGTCGTCCGCGCCGGCCGCCGCCGCGGCCAGGTGGCGACTGCACATGAGCACGGGAACCGCGCCCGACGAGACCACGTCCGCCAGCTGTTCCCGGTACGCGTCGAGGATCTGCGCCACCGTCGCCGGGCCGTCGAGCTGGTCGGTCGCCACGCCCGCGACGATCCGGCCGCCTACCGACCGGGCCTCGGACGCACTGCGCCGCACCAGCTCCCGCACCGCCGGGTAGTCCAGGCCCATCCCCCGCTGTGCGGTGTCCATGGCCTCCGCCACGCCCAGCCCGTGCCGCCACAGATGATGCCGGAACGACAGCGTCGCGTCCCAGTCCAGCACCGCCGGGGCACCGGGGACGTTCTCCGCCAACGGGTCCGCCACCACGTGCGCCGCGGCGTACGCGACCCTGCTCGTCGCGGAGGCGCTGCCGGCACGCGGCACGGCGCCGCCTCTCAGCTCATAGCGCTCCCCGCCGGGGAGCACGATGGAACTCACGACGACAGCTCCGGTATCTCGATCCGCCGGCCCTCACGCGCGGCGCGAAGGCCCAGCTCGGCCAGCTGCACACCCCGTGCGGCGGCGGCGAAGTCCCACGGGAACGGCTCGCCCACGTACACGTGCCGCAGGAAACGCTCCCACTGCACGCGGAAACCGTTGTCGAACGGCTCGTTGTCCGGCACCTCCGCCCAGTCCCCCCGGCCGTCCACGCCCGCCGGCGCGTCCGGGTCCCAGACGGCCATCGGCGTGGCGATCCTGGACTGGGCACGGCAGCGGCGCAGCCCCGCGACCGCCGTGCCGTGGGTTCCGTCCACCTGGAACTCGACCAGCTCGTCACGGAACACCCTGACACACCAGGACGAGTTGAACTGCGCGATCACCCCGCCGTCCAGCTCGAAGATCGCGTACGCGGCGTCGTCGGCCGTCGCGGTGTACTCCTCGCCCTTCTCGTCCCAGCGTTTCGGGATGTGTGTACGGATCGTGGCCTGCACCGCGCGCACGGGACCGAACAGGTTCTCCAGCACGTAGTGCCAGTGCGGGAACATGTCCAGCGCCACGCCGCCGCCGTCCTCGGCCCGGTAGTTCCAGGACGGCCGCTGCGCGCGCTGCCGGTCGCCCTCGAACACCCAGTAGCCGAACTCCGCGCGGACGGACAGGACCCGGCCGAAGAAGCCGTCGTCGACAAGGCGCTTCAGCTTTCGCAGGCCCGGCAGGAAGATCTTGTCCGCCACCACGCCGTTGCGCACCCCGGCCGCGACCGCCGCACGCGACAGGTCCATGGCGCCCACGACGTCCATGGCCAGCGGCTTCTCGGTGTAGATGTGCTTGCCGGCGTCGATCGCCGTCTTGATCGCCTTCTCGCGCCGCTGGGTGGTGAGGGCGTCGAAGTAGATCTCCACGTCGTCGCGGGCCAGCGCGGCGTGCAGGTCCGTCGTCCAGTCCGAAAGGCCGTGCCGCGCGGCGATCTCGGCGAGCCGTCGCTCGTTGCGGCCGACCAGCACCGGCTCCGGCCACAGCACCGTGCCGTCGGGCAGCGGAAGGCCGCCGTCGGCGCGGATGGCCAGGATCGAGCGGACCAGATGCTGCCGGTAGCCCATGCGTCCGGTCACGCCGTTGAGCACGATGCCGATCGACCTACGGGACATGTGGTTCTCCTAGTGGTGAGACTCGTGTGCGCCGAGCAGTTCGCGGATCTCGCGGGTGAGCGCGCCGAACCTGGGGTCGGTCATCACCTGCGCGTACTCCCGTTCCGGCGGCAGGTCGACGGGGAGCGTGCGTACCAGCCGGCCCGGTCGCGGGCTCATCACCTCCACCCGGGTGCCGAGGAACACCGCCTCGGCGATGGAGTGCGTGACCAGCAGGACCGTCGTCCCGGTCGCCCGCCAGATCTTGTTCAGCTCGGCGTTGAGCTGCTCCCGCGTCAGCGCGTCGAGCGCGCCGAACGGCTCGTCCATGAGCAGCACCGGCGGCTCGTGCAACAGCGCGCGGCACAGCGCGACCCGCTGCTGCATCCCGCCGGAGAGCTCGTGCGGCAACGCCCTCTCGAACCCGGTCAGGCCGGTCAGCTCGATCAGCTCGTCGGCCCGGCGCGCGGCCTTCGCCTTGTCCATGCCACGCATCTCGGCCTGCAGCAGGATGTTCTTGCGCACGCCCCGCCACTCCAGCAGCGCCGCGCGCTGGAACGCGAACCCGATGTTCTGCTGCGGCTTGGTGACCGCCGCCCCGAACAGCGAGATGGTGCCCTCGGTCGGCTTCACCAGCCCGGCGACGGACTTGAGCAGGGTGGACTTGCCGCAACCGGACGGGCCGACGATCGAGATGAACTCGCCGGCCTCGATCCGCATGCTGACGCCGGTGAGTGCCGTGGTGGTCGCCCGCTTGGAACGGAACCGCACCGACACGCCGTCGATGTCGACGGCGGTCCCGGAAAGTACCGTGCCGCGCACGCCCGTCATGACCCGTCGGCCTTCGCGAAGCTGCCGTTCCAGTACTTCGACGGGGCACCGGCGTCCTTCAGGCCGGCGTTCGTGGCCATGATGTCGATGGTGTCGCGCCACTGCTTGTCGGTGTTGACCCCCGGCGCGCCGGCGGTCTCGACCTGCAGCAGGGGAACGGCGAGCTTGAGCTGCTTGACGAGCACCTCCTCGGGTGGCTCGTTCTCCGCCAGCTCGACCATCGCCTTCGCGGCGTCCTCCGGGTGCTTCGACGCCTCCGCCCACGACTTCTGCGTGGCACGCACGAACTTGGCCACCAGGTCCTTCTTGGCCGACAGTGTCTCGTCGCTCGCCACGATGCCGAGGCCGAGCATGTTCAGGCCGGAGTCGGCGAAGAGCAGGTGGTCGACCTTCTTGCCGGTCTTGTTCTCGATGGTCGGGCCCTGGTCGTGGAAGAAGCCCATGATCGCGTCGACCTGCCCGGCCGCGAGCTGGGCGATCTTGTTGGCGGCGTCCATGTTCACGACGGTGACGTCGGACGGTTGCATGCCGTTCGCGGCCAGCAGCGCGGGGAACGACGCGTACATCGCGTCACCCGGCGTGCCACCGATCTTCTTGCCCCTGAGGTCCTTGATGGACCTGAAGTTCTTCTCGGCGAGGAACTCGATGGACGCCGGCCCCTTCTGCAGGAACACACCGAGGCTCTTGACCGGCATGCCGGTGCCGATGGCGTTCAGCAGCGGCGGGGTGTCCGCCCAGCCGAACATGGTCTGGCCCTGCGCGACGGCCTTGATCGTGGTGCCGGAGCCGCTGCCCGGCTGGACCCGCAGGTCGATGCCCTCGTCGGCGTAGTAGCCCTTCTCGATGCCGTAGTAGAACGGCGCGTGCTCGCCGTAGGGCACCCAGTTCAGGGTGAAGGTGACCGTCTCCTTAGGACCGGTGCCGCCGGAGTTCGTCGAGCCGCTGTTCCCCTGCTGTCCGCTCGGGGCGCAGCCGGCCAGCAGCGCGGCCGCGAACATGGCTGTGAGTAAGCGCTTCATGAGTTGTCCCTTCGGAAAAGCCTGCGGAGTGTCCATCGGCTCAGGAGGTCGTGAGTGGGGTGGCGGACCGGCGACTGGCGTGCCAGGGGATGAGGATGGCCTCGAGCACCTCGATGACCACGAACAGCAGGATGCCGATGAGCGACATGAGGATCAGCGCGGCGAACAGCAGCGGTGCGTCGAGGTTCCCGTTGGCGATCATCAGCTCGTAGCCGAGTCCCTCGTTGGCACTGACGAACTCGCCGACCACCGCGCCGACCACGGCGAGCGTCACCGCCACCTTCAGTCCGGCCATCAGATGGGGCAGCGCGTTGGGGAACCGGATCTTGCGGAACGTCTGCCACCGGCTGGCGCCCATCGTCGACGACAGTTCCAGCAGCTCGGGGTCGGTCGAGCGGAGGCCGGCGACCCCCGAGACGACGACCGGGAAGAACGCGATCAGCACCGCCAGGATGATCTTCGAGGCGAGACCGTTGCTGAACCACACCACGACCAGCGGCGCGATCGCGATCTTGGGGATCACCTGTGCGAACAGGACTATCGGGTAGAGCGTCCGCTCCATCGTCCTCGAGTACGCGATGGCGACGGCCGTGGCGAGGCCGAGCACGCCCGCGAGCAGGAAGCCGACCACCGTCTCGTAGAACGTGACGTAGGAGTGGTACATCAGCGACGACCAGTCCTGGATCGTCCGGTCCCACACCGCCTTCGGCGTCGGCACGAGATAGGGCTTCACCCACCCGGCCGCGGTGACGACCCACCACGCCACGAAGATGAGCGCCAGCAGCAACGCGGGCCGCCACAGCGAGTCGAGGAACTTCACGAGGCGCGCGCCGACCGTGACGTCCGGTACCGGCTCCGGCGCCTGCCTCGCCGGCTTCGCTCGTGCTTCGTCTGAGGTCACCATGCTTGACACCTGATGCCGCCACCTTCTAGTTCTCAACCGAACTCGAACCAGTCGAAGTTGAACAGGTCTCCGGTCCCGCCCCTGGCCACGAGGAAAAGCTCCTGTGTGACACCGGGATCGGCGACCGGGGCCGTGACGACGGTCCAGTTCTGGCCGCCGCCCGTCACCGGGACCGGCACACTGCCGAGCAGCGGGCCGGCCGGGTTTCCTTGCCGTATTTCGACCGTGCCGCCGGTCGTGCCGCTGGCGACGCGGAAGCTCAGGCTGGACACGCCTTTCAGGTTCACCGGCGCGAAGCTCAGCCAGTCCCCGTCGGAGATCCCGCCGACCAGGCCCGCGCCGTTGCCCTCGCTGTTGTTGACCACCCTGGTGCCGCTCTGGCGGCTGTAGTGCTCGGCCTCCTTGTGCCGCGGCTGCAGGGTGACGCGGTCGGTCGCGGTCAGTGCCGGGTCACCGGTGTCGGTGTAGCTCGCGTCGAGCACGTAGGTCAGGTTGTCCTTCGGCGCGTGGCCGGCGACGATCGCCGGTGTCAGTTCCCCCGCACAGCCACGGTTCTGGGTGACCGGATGGACCTGCCGCATGTGCCCGACCCCACCCCTGGTCAGCGGCAGGTCGCAGTCGACCTCGGCGTCCGGGTCGGTCACGTCGAGGGCGTAGGGCACCGGCACGCCCCAGTCGAAGACCTGGCCCTCCACCGGGCCGGTGATCTCGAGCCTCGGCGCGGTGTTGCCGACCATCACCTGGACGTTGGTCGCCGAGGTGGCGCCGGTCGGGTCGGTGACGACCAGCCGCGCCAGGTGCGTGCCGTTCGAGCCGAACGTGTGGGTCGGGTTGGCGGCCGTCGAGTCGGTAGTCCCGTCGCCGTCGAAGTCCCACGCGTAGGTGAGGGCCTGGTTGTCCGGATCCGTTGACTGGCTGGCGAAGCGGACGTTCAGCGGCGCGTGGCCGGACGACGGGGTCGCGGTGGCTCTGGCGATCGGCGCCCGCTCCCCCGGCCGCAGGTAGTCGAGGCGGTAGATGCCCGAGTCCCAGTTGGGGTCGCCGCGGCCGGAGCCGCCGTAGTTGGTGCCCCACTCGATGAGGTACAGCGCGCCGTCCGGGCCGATCTCCATGTCGATCGGCCGCAGGAACGTGCCGTGCGGCAGGAACCTGTTGACCGAGAAGGCGTTGCCGGCGTCGTCCTTCTTGACCTCGAAGATCGCGTTGCGGGTCCAGTCGGCGATGAACGTCGTGTTGTCGTAGTACGCCGGGAGTTTCGACTCCGAGTCGAGGTCCGGGTCGTAGTGGTAGGTCGGACCGCCGACGGCGAGCCGGCCGCCCGTGCCCAGCTCGGGCCACTCGTCGCTCACCCGGTACGGGTAGGGCAGCCATGCCGGCTGCACGGGCGGAAGCCTGGTGATGCCCGTGTTGTTGGGGGAGTTGTTGGTGGGGCCGCCGTCGCAGTCGTAGGGCTGGCCGGGCGTGCCGGTCGCGAAGTCGTACTCGACGTACGGGCGGTTCCTGCCGATGCACAGCGGCCAGCCGAAGTTGCCGGGCGCCTTCGCGATGTTGAACTCGTCGTAGCCCATCGGGCCGCGGGCCGGGTTGTCGTCCTGCGCGTCCGGGCCGACCTCGCCCCAGTACACCCAGTCGTTCGTGCGGTCGATGTGCAGGCGGTACGGGTTGCGCAGGCCCATCACCCAGATCTCGGGGCGGGTCTTCTCGGTGCCGGGCGGGAACAGGTTCCCCGGCGGAACCGTGTACGTGCCGTCGTTCTCCGGGTGGATGCGGAGGATCTTGCCGCGCAGGTCGTTGGTGTTGGCCGAGGTGCGCTGCGCGTCCTGGTTCTCGCGGCCCGGGCGCTCGTCGATCGGGGCGTAGCCCTCGCAACACGGGTCCGTGTTGTCGCCGGTGGCGAGGTACAGGTTGCCCCGGCTGTCGAAGTCCATCCCGCCGCCCTCGTGGGCGTTGATCTCGCGCTGGGAGAAGAACTCCAGCAGGACCTTCTCGTTCCGGACGGTGTTGGTGAACTCGTCGAAGGTGACCCGCGACAGGCGGTTCACGTTCTTGGTCCGCGGCGAGTAGTAGACGTAGACGTAGCCGTTCTTCGCGAAGTTCGGGTCGAGTGCGAAGCCGTGCATGCCGTGGGTCTGCAGGACGAACGCGTCGAACCTGCCGGCCTCGAAGGTGTGGCCGGCCCTCGGGTCGTAGACGTTCAGCTGGCCGGCGCGCTGGATGTAGAAGACGCGGCCCTTGTTGTCGACCTCGAGCTGCAACGGGTCGTCGGTGTCGGGTTCGAGGAGGGTCTTCTGCCAGCGGTCGTCCTCGGTGGGGCCGCAGTCGCCCTTCGCCGCGCCGGCCGCCCACTCGATGCCGCCAAGGATGTGGCTGCGGAACTCCGCGTCGCGGTAGGCGGCCGCGTCGTGGCCGAGGCCCGTGTACCAGGACCGGCCGCCGTCGAAGTTCTGGCACCACGCGATGGGGTGGTCAGCGCCCATGGTGTGGCCGGTGTAGGCGCGGGTGTCGTAGCTGGCGAGGACGTGCACGCTGCCACGCGGGTTGGTGCGGAAGTCGTACGGCTCCTCGGTCCGCGCCCAGTCCCGCGGCAGGTCCCTGGTCGACGGGTGGACACGGTCGTCCACCTGGATCCTGACGGGCTGGACGGCCGGGTGCTTGTCGAAGAAGGCGCCGACCAGCTGGCCGTACCAGGCCCAGTCGTACTCCGTGCCGCTGGCGGAGTGGATGCCGGCGTAGCCGCCGCCGCGACGGATGTAGCGCTCGAACGCGGCACGCTGGTCGGCGGTGAGGATCGCGCCGTCACGGCCGTTGGTGTTGTTGAAGACGACAGCCTGGAAGGGAGCCAGGCCGCCGTCCGTGAAGACCCCCGCGTCATCGGTGACGGTGACGTCGAAGCCATTCTCCTCACCCAGCTCGACGATCGCCTGCTGACCAGCCGGAATCGAGTCATGGAAGTACCCGTTGACCTTGGAGAAGACAAGCACCGCGAACCGAGCCTGAGCCGTCGCGACCGGCCCCGCAACACCCCCGACAACCAACGACACACACAACGCGATCACATAGCTCCGGGTCCTCACGAGTCCTCCCGCCATGGGCGACACTGCCAGGCAAGCGCTTTCCCAGGACTCTATTTGCCTGAACCAGTCCCCGGCAAGGCCTTTCCCACGACCACCAACAACAGCCCCCATCACCCCCAACCCCCGCGAGTCCCGCACCCAAACACACCGAGTCCCGCGCTCACGCACACCGAGTTACGGGTTCACGCACACCGAGTTCCGGTTTCGTGCAGACCGCCACGTGCACGAACCCGCAACTCACCACGGCCGAACGCGGGACTCACCATGACCAAACGCGGGACTCACCATGCCTGAACGCGGGACTCGCGACCACCGGGGCCCGCAACCCCCGCGCGAGTCCCGCGCTCGAACACACCGAGTCCCGCGTTCACGCACACCGAGTCCCGCGTTCGGGCACATCGAGTTGCGGGGTCGGGCATACCGAGTTGTGGGGTTGGGCAGGCGGGTGGGGTCAGTCGAGTTGGTACGTGTTGAGTAGGCCGCACATGCCGAGTCGGCCCTGCTCGTCCGGCGCCTGCTTCGCGGTGACGCGGGATTCCCGCAGGTGGGCGGGGTCGTTGTCGATCAGTGCGGCGAGTTGTCGGCCGGTCCGCGCCGCGGCCTCGTGGGCGCCGCCTTCCCAGCGCTCGTGCCAGCCCGCGAGGAGCGGACGCTTGAGCTTCGTGGCGGCCGCGTAGAACTCGTCGAGGATGCCGTTCTTCCTGATCTCGTGGAAGCCCTGGACGGCGAGGTCGCGGCGACGGTAGGCGGCGGTGATGTCGGCGCCGGGGGCGCCGCCGCCCGGGAGCGTGGCGGCCTCGGCGTAGCGGTCGGGGTCCCGGACGACGTCGAGCGGGAAGGTCAGGACCGCGTCGCCGGCCTCGGGGAGGCCGGAGTTGCTCATGAGCACGGTGATCTCCAGGCCGCCGTGGTTGACCAGGCGGTGGACGGTGCCGGGGGTGAACCAGAGGACCGTGCCCGGTTCGAGGTCGTGCTCCGCGAAGCCGTCCTGGCCGGTGAGGGTCTGGACCGCGCCCAGGCCGCCGGTGACGACGTACGCCTCGGTGCAGCAGAGATGAAGGTGCGGGGTACCGCCTCGGAGGCCGTCCGGTGCCACCGTGTCGTATACGGAGAGTTTCGAGACGCCTACCGCGCCCGGGAGTGGATCACGCATCGATACCCCTCGGCGTGGCGGCCTTGCTGTTGCGGGGCCGCACAATGGACACTGGCGGTAATCACGCCGGTCAGGCGCAAGGAAAGGGCTTTCCCTCTTGTTAACCTGACGCTAGGTGGACAAAGGGTTAGGTGTCAAACATCGGAGGTCTCGGCATGGCGACGCTTGCCGATGTCGCTCGTCGGGCCGGCGTGTCCGCGGCAACCGTGTCACGCATCGTGAACGGTAGCCCCAAGATCGTGTCGGACGACTTGCGCGAACGGGTGCTCCGTGCGGTCCAGGAGTTGCAGTACGTGCCCAACGCGCACGCGCAGCTGCTGGCCCGCTCGCACCGCACGACCGTCGGCGTGATCGTGCACGACGTGTCCGACCCGTACTTCGCGGAGATCACGCGCGGCCTGCAGCGGGTGGCGTCCGAGCAGGGCCGCCTCGTGATCATCTGCAACTCCTACCGGGATCCCGATCGTGAGCTCGAGTACGTGGAGCTGCTGCGGGCGCACCAGGTCGAGGCCATCATCCTGGCGGGCTCCGGGTACCACGACCCGACGTTCACGAAGTCACTGAACGCCAAACTCGCTGCGTACATGGCGACCGGCGGGCGCGTGTCGGTGGTGGGCCGGCACAAGCTGGCGGGCGACGCGGTCATGCCGGCGAACGAGGAGGGCGGGTACCTGATCGGGTCGGCGGTGTTCGAGCTGGGGCACCGCCACGTCGGTGTGGTGGCCGCGCCGAAGCAGCTGACCACGACGACCGACCGCCTGGCCGGGCTGCGCCGGGCCGCGCGGGACTACCGCCGCACCCTGCCCGCGCGCCGGATCGAGTACGCCGAGTTCGACCGCGACGGAGGCGCCGCGGCGACGGAGGCACTGCTGGACGCGGACCCCCGACTTACCGCGATCGTGGCACTGAACGACTCGATGGCCATCGGCGCGCTGTCGGTCATCCGCGAACGCGGCCTGTCCGTCCCATCCGATGTTTCCGTGGTCGGCTTCGACGACATGCCCATCGCCAGGGACGTCACACCGCGGCTGACGACGGTCCGGCTACCACTGGTGGAGATCGGCGCGCGAGCGATCACCCTGGCACTGGAGGCACCCCGGCCATCACCGAGGGTGGAGGAGGCCGCGGCGGAGGTCATCCACCGCGAGTCCCTCGGCGCCCCCCGACCCGAATGACATCGCGAGTCCCGCGTTCACACATACCGAGTTGCCGTTTCGTGCCGATCTTGAACCCGCCCATATGCACGAACCCGCAGTTCGGTGTGCGCGAACGCGGGACTCGGTGTGTTTGAACGCGGGACTCGCGGGATTAGGCGGGGAGGATTGCGTACTGGCGTAGGCACAGGTCGGGGTTGGTTACCGGTCCTCTGTGGCCGGGGACCTTGTCTATGTTGATGCCGGTTGCTGGGACGGCCAGTAGTTTGAAGCCGTCCAGTAGGCGGGTGGTCGCGTTCCAGAAGACGCCGGTTCCGGTGTAGGCGTCCATGAACTGTTCGGCCGTCCGCTCGGACGTCGTGGCTATGCATGCGGCCAGGCCGGACGTCTCGCGGTTGGCGACC